>Ga0126308_10000184_pt1 | contig 17545 bp, 17 predicted proteins | sample Plot55_FD_92533 | JGI IMG/M metagenome (GOLD analysis project Ga0126308, IMG submission 92533) | Serpentine soil microbial communities from UC McLaughlin Reserve, CA, USA - Plot55 | ecosystem: Environmental > Terrestrial > Soil > Grasslands | place: USA: UC McLaughlin Reserve, Lake County... | reverse complement strand
GGTAAGGAGGGGGAAGGTACCGAACACCCGATCCTATGGGTAATGTCGCCGGGCCTCGGGGTCCTGAGAGGGGGAGTGCCTCGCCCGGTCTTGCACTACACTACGATGCCAGGGGCGGGTGGCGCATCCCCCAAATGAGTGATTTTTCGCCATTCGTGAAGATTATTTTTCCTGATCCAGGTACCTCCGAAGCGCCCTGGCGTAAGCAGGCGCCAGCTTCCTGGCCCTGGCCCAGTCCTCGGGGCTCACGCCGAGCCTGGCGCTGCGGCGGATCTGATGGAGGTCATCATCCAGGCTGCCCGATTGCTCGCCGACTACGAACTCCTGGCGCATAGCCTCCAGGTCCTCCCTTTCCAACCTCCTCCGACGGTCTCCCATGCATCCTCCTCTCGCCGAAAGAGCTGGGACCGCCCTAAGCCTAACCCCATCCCGCGGCAGAGGCAACGGTCGGGGCTGTGCACTTTCCCGCAAATCCCCTCGACAAAGACCCGAGAAGTCACTCTTCGGGGTGGTAAGAAACGTCGCTCTCGTGCAAAATACCCTCGTCCGCCGCCGGCGGACCGTTGTAGGGGGAGTGCGGACCGGAGATCCCCGTCCGGCCGGTTATCAGAGGGAGAGCTACGGGTGCGAGCAAGAACGAACATCTTCAAAGGAGCCGCTACCTTCATCATGCTCCTGGTCTTGCTGGTCTATGCACCAGTGTCTTCGGCCCAGGAGACGGAGGCCCAGGCCCCGCCAGGAGCCCCGAAACTGGACGCGGGGTCGTGGACGCTCATCGACGCGAACACGGGCCTCTACCTTGCCGGCAAAGACCCGGACAAGCGGGTCGCCATAGCATCGACGACCAAGGTCATGCTCGCCCTCGTCGCGTTCGATGAGGGCGTGAACTTCGACGATGAGGTAACGGTCTCGGAGAGCGCGGCGAAATACGCCGGGTCCGTCTACAGCAACGTAGGCCTCTACCCCTACGATCGCGTGAGCGTCGGGGACCTCCTTATGGCGTCCCTGGTCCCTTCCGGCACCGATGCGGACTACGCCCTGGCGGAGTATCTGGGGGACGGGAGCGTTGACGGGTTCGTCAGTAAGATGAACGATGAGGCGAAAGAGTTGGGCCTGAAGAACACCCACTTCGAGAACCCGGCCGGCATCGACGCCAAAGGCAACTATTCGAGCGCCAATGACCTCGCGAAGATAACCAGGGAGGTAATGAAGTACCCCGAGTTCCGCGAGATCGTCGCCACGCCCGAAGCCACTATTTCGACGCAAGGTTCGTCAGTAGACAGAAAGATAGACGTCGTCAACACCAACTTGCTCGTCGTCCCCAATTCAGGCTACGAGTACGGGCCGGCGACGGGCGTGAAGACGGGCACCTCCCCTCAGGCAGGGGCTTGCCTCGTGGCCTCCGCACAGAGCGACGACGAGTCCTACATCGCGGTGGTGCTCGACGCCGGGGGGGACGTGCAACGCTTCCAGGCGGCCAGGGGGGCGCTCGAGTACGGCTTCGGCGAGTACGAACACGAGCCCCTGGTCGAGAGCGGAGACGCCTACGCGAAGCTGGACCTGCCCTACCGCAGGGGCGAGACGGTGAAGCTCGTCGCCGATGAGAATGTAACCGCGCTCGCTGGCCCTGGCCTTAACGTCGAGCGGCGCCCGACGCACGAGGAAGCCCCACCCTCCGCCGATACCGGGCGCAAGCTGGGTACTGTCGTGGTCTCGGTGGAAGGCCGCAAGGTGGGCAGCAGCGCCCTGGTCGTCCAGAAAGGCTACGATGCGGCCTCCCTGTGGCAGAAGATCACGTACTGGGCGGGAGGGCTGAAACGCTGGGTGCTGTCCCGCTGATAGCCAGTCAGCACGCTCCGGCTTCGCCTCCGCTCGTCAGCATTTCAGCACGCTCAGCCCTTGCGGGCTTCGCTTGTCAGCATTTCAGCTTGCTCCTGCGAGAGGCCCTAGCTGACTGGCTGACAAGCGACCGAAGGGAGCGTGCTGACTAGCTGGCGAAGCCAGCGTGCTGACAGATGCTATATTCCCACCCTGGAGGATTAACGAGTGGAGGAGCATCGGATGGCGGGGTTGGGCGTGGGACAGAAGATCACATACTTCGAGTTGCCGGACCAGCAGGACTATCCCTGGAGCCTCTCGGGCCAGTTGGAGATGGGGCCTGTGGTGCTGGTCTTCTACAGGGGCGACTGGTGCCCCTACTGCAACGGGCAGCTCGCCAGCTACGCGAGGGAGTTCGAAGAGTTCGAGGAGCGGGGGGCGCAGCTCGCCGGCATCAGCGTCGACCCTCCGGCGAACAACGCTGGGATGGTGGGCAAACTCCAGCTTCCTTTCCCTCTCCTCAGTGATCCCGAGGGGGAGCTCGCCCGTATGTGCGGCCTGTGGGAGGCGGAGGAAGGCGTGGCCTTGCCCTCCACCGTCGTCATAGACCAGACCGGGGAGGTACGCTACCTCTACACGGGCGAGGATGTCGCGGACAGGCCGACAGACGATGGGCTCTTCGCCGTCCTCGACGAGCTCGAAAGCAGGATAGAACGCCTCACGGGCGGACCGGAGTTCCAGGTAGGGGCGGTCCAGGCGAGGGAGAGCAGCGTGCGCCCGGAACGAAGCGTCATGGACCTGGAGCAACTAACCGCCTACTATCGGGGCACCGCCTTCACCACCAGAATCCTCAAAGCTAGATTCGAAGGCTGGGGCCGTTCCGGGAAACAGGCGTTCGATGAACTGGACGCCTACCAGCAGATGGTGCGCACTTACATGAAGGCCCTGGAAGAAACTGTCGAACTGGCGTAGCGATTTGCCCCCGGGGGCAAATCGCGCATGTCAGCATGTCAGCACGCTCAGGCTTCGCCTTCGCTTGTCAGCTAGTCAGCTTTTTGTTTCTTGCTGACATGCTGACAAGCGAAGGCGAAGCAGGCGTGCTGACTAGCTGATAGCTTCTGAATAGAAGGTTCACCCTCTATGCAGACTCAGGAGGCTGTTTGGACCCACTTTTCGCGGATGGAAGGCTCAGGGCGCTGTGGCGGTTGGGGCTCCAATACGCTGCCTACTGGGTGCTTGCCCAGGTCTACTTCTATTTGTTCGTGGTGGCGTGGCTGCTCGCGGCCGGACGAAACGTATCAGGCGGACTCGATGTCTCGGTCGCGGCTCTCTCCCCCGTCTTCCCGCTGTTCAGCAGCGTAGCGGGCCTGTTGGCAGCCGTGCTTACAGTGTGGCTGGCCGGCCGTTTCCTCGACAGGAGGCCCTTCTCCGATTTCGGGTTCCATCTCGGTACCGGATGGTGGCTGGATCTGCTCTTCGGGATGGTCCTGGGCGCGCTGCTCATGACGACGGCCTTCCTCGTCGAGCTTGGTTTTGGTTGGGTCAGGGTAACGGGCGCTATCGAGACTTACGGTAGGGACGCTCCTTTCGCCGTTTGCATGCTCCTCCCCATCGCCGCTTTCGTGTGCATCGGATTCAACGAGGAGACTGTCTCCCGGGGCTATCAGCTCAAGAACGCCGCCGAGGGGTTGACCTACCCGGCCCTAGGCACCCGCGGCGCCGTTTTGCTCGCCTGGGTTCTCACCTCCGTCTTCTTCGGCGTGCCACACGCGGACAACCCGAATGCCACACCCATAAGCACGCTGAACATCATCCTCGCCGGCCTGATGCTCGGCCTCGGCTACGTGCTCTCCGGGGAGCTGGCGATCCCGATAGGTTTGCACATCACCTGGAACTTCTTCCAGGGCGCAGTCTACGGGTTCCCCGTCAGCGGCCTGGAACCCTTCGGCGCGACCCTCCTGGTCACAGAACAGGGCGGCCCCGAGCTCTGGACAGGGGGGGCATTCGGCCCCGAGGGAGGCTTGCTCATCCCCGCTATCATGCTCCTCGGGATGTCCCTCATAGCGCTGTGGACACGCCTGCGTACCGGCAAAGTCTCACTGAGTGCCTCCGTCGCAGAAGACGCCCACCGTAGGGAGAGACAAGCGGAGCCGTAGGGGCGGGTTTGAAACTCGCCCCTACAAGGGAGTAGGGAAAGCGCTGACCGGCTGATTCACGGGGCGGTGCTGATCCTCCAGTTCACCTTCCCGGCGAGGGGATCTTCCTCCAGTTCGTAAGTGTCGCCCCTGCGTGCGAGGCGCAAGACGTGCAGTTTGTCGTCTTCGGGGTGGCAGAAGTAGCCCTCGGCGGAGTCCCCGGCGCCGAATATCTTGAGTTCGATCTCGCCCCAGTCGATCTGTTCGGTACTTTGCGCGAGCCTGGCGTGCGGGATAGCCGCGCCGTCTCTGAGGAGCATCACGACCGGTATCTGGCCGGCCTGTAGATGGTGCCAGCGTGTGCCCTCGTAAGTCTCGCCGGCCTGGTAGTCGGTCCAATGCCCGGGCGGAAGGTAGACATCGCGGCTACTCACCTCTTCCATCAGTGGCGCGACCAGTATATCCGTTCCGAAGAGGTACTCGTCCTCTATCAGCCAGGAGGTCCTGTCCTCGGGATACTCGAAGAACAGGGTGCGCAACATCGGGTGCCCCTCCCTGCAGGCGAGTGCGGCCTGGGCGTAGATGTAGGGCATGATCCGGTACCTGAGCTCGACCGTTCGCCTGAAGTCTCTGACGAACGCCTCGTCGTACTCCCAGGGCTCGGTGGGAGGACTGCCGTGGCATCTGCTGTGGGAGGTGAGCGCGCCGAGTGCCAGCCAGCGCCGGTAGAGGTCCTCCGGGGTCGTGAAGGGGAACCCCCCTATAAAGTGGCTCCAGAACGAGAAGCCGCAGAGACCCAGGGAGAGGCCGCCCCTCAGCGTCCCCACCATTCCGCCATCGGAGTTCTCGGCGTCCCCGCCCCAGTGCAAGGGATATCGCTGGCTACCAGCCCAGGCGCTGCGTGCGAAGGTGGCGCCGTTGCCCGTGACCTCCTCCGTTGCCGCGGCGACGGCTTTGTTGTAGCGCAGGGGATAAAGGTTGTGTTCGTGGAAGCCACCCTTCCTGGAGGCGTACATGCCCGAGAGGGGCGCGGCCTCACCAAAGTCCGCCGTGAAGATACCGACGCCCATCTCCAGCAGCCCGGCCAGCTTCTCGCGGTACCAGCGCTCGGCCTCGGGCTTGCTCAGGTCGATGACGGCGTCGTCGACGGGCGGCTCTCCGCTGGCGGTAAGGACCACGAAATCTTTCTCTATGGCCTCGCGGTGCAACCTGTTCTTGGGGTTGAAGTAAGGGAGTTGCCACAGGCTGATGCGGAAGCCGCTCTCTTTCAGGTCGGCGAGCATCTTCTCGGAGTCGGGGAAGCGCGACGGCGAGAACTCGAAGTCGCAGCGGTGGGGAACTTCGGTCCAGCCGGTGTCGAGGTGGATCACATCAGAGGGGATGCGCTCCCGGCGCAGCCTGCCCGCGACCTCGCGGACCTCACTCTCCGAGGAGTAGGTCTCGCGGCCCATCCAGAGCCCGAAAGTCCAGAGGGGTGGGAGCGGGGCGCGTCCCGTGAGCGCCGTGTACTCGGAGAGGATCTCCCTGGGGGAACCAAAGAAGAAAAACAGGTCGAGCTGGTCATCGCCCAGGTAGACTACCGCCGCCCCGTCGTGAGAACGCCCCAGGTCGAACGTAAGTGGCGTGCTGGTGTGCACGAAGATACCGTAGCCGCGGCTGCTCATAAAGAAAGGTACGGGCTTGTACATATTGGGCGTCTGGGCGCTGTAGGCGTCGTAGGTCCAGAGCACGAGCTTCTGGCCGCGCTTGTCCAGGCGGGTAAAGGACTCTCCACAGCCGAAGAGCTTCTCCCCCGGCGAGAGACCGAAGCTGGCCGCGATGTGCCTGTGGAACGTGGCCGTGTTGCGTACGAACGAGAGGGGCGTCGGCTTCGCGTTGACCACGCCGCTGGTATCGGAGAGGTTATGGGTGCTGGTCAATAGTCCGCCCGTAGAGTCCCTGAACTCGAAGCGCAGCGGGTCTCTTTCTACGATCACAGTGCCGCAAGGACCGCGGTAGGCAATAGAGGTTCCCTCCTCGCCCACCGTCCAGGAGTCATCGGTCGGAGGCTCGCCCACGAGCATGAGCGTAGGTTCTCCGCGGCACCCTTCCGGCCTGGCCGACAACCGCAGGCGCACCGTGCGCGGTGTAACGAAAGAGAGGTCGAAAGGGAGCGCCCGGTCGTCCTCGTACTCCCCCGGCGGCAGGTCTTCCCAGACCTTGTAGTCCTCGAACTGGGTGGTGATCTGATGGTAGGAGACGCGTTGCTCGAGGGCGAGGCTCTTCCAGCAGATCTTCCCCGCAGCGCTCTCGGGGTCGAACTCCTCGACCCTGTCGCCGACGAAGAAGTGGTTCTCCTGCTTGGAGAACTCCTCGCCCACGTCCACCGGCTCGTTCTGAAAGACGATGCCGAACTCTCCCATAGACTCCTGCCTCCCCGTGAGGACGTCACTTGGCTTCCGGCCATCCCCATTATCCGCGCTCCCCAAACCGCGTGCCGGTCCGGGACGTGTCTCGACGGTTTGATGTGGTGCATAAAAGGGCAAGTCATCGCAAGAAACCAGCGTATCGACCACGCCCCCAGACGGGCCCGAGCAGGAGGGATGACCACGTGACGGAAGGTCAGCACACCCAGCAAGACCCGACCCGGAAGTATCCGCAGCCGGAGTACCCGGAGCAGACCCAGATGGATCAGCATCCGGGTCTGGAGCAAGAGATGCGGCCCGAACCAGACTATGGTGTCGATACCTACCGGGGAAGCGGCAGGTTGGAGGGCAAGAAAACCATCATAACCGGTGGCGACTCGGGTATCGGGCGGGCGGTCGCGCTAGCCTTCGCCAGAGAGGGTGCTGACGTCCTGATCTCCTATCTCGAAGCGGAGGAACAGGACGCCAGGGAGACCGCGCAGGTGGTCGAGGATGCCGGCAAGAAGTGTGTGCGGGTGCCCGGGGATATAAGCGAGGAGGCCCAGTGCCAGGCCCTGGTCCAGAAGGCCGTAGACGAGTTCGGCCGGATAGACGTCCTCGTCAACAACGCCGCCCACCAACGGACGGTTGAAGGCATAGCCGATGTCTCGACGGAACTTCTGGACCGCACCTTCAAGACCAACATCTACGCGATGTTCTGGCTCGTCAAGGCCGCGCTCCCGCACATGCCTGAGGGTGGTTCGATCATCAACGTGGGCTCCGCGCAGGCGTACAAGCCCTCCCCCACCCTCCTTCCCTACTCGGCGACCAAGGGGGCCATAGTCACGTTTACCGAGGGGTTGGCCCAGGATATCGTGCAGCACGGGCTGCGGGCCAACGTCGTCGCGCCGGGACCGGTGTGGACCCCGATCATACCCGCCTCCATGCCTGGCGAGACGGTCTCCCAGTTCGGCCAGCAATCTCCGACGGGGCGTCCCGGCCAGCCGGCGGAGCTCGCCCCCGCCTTCGTGTTCCTGGCCTCCCAGGAAGCGAGCTACGTCAACGGCGCGGTCATAGACATCACCGGCGGTCAGCCGGTAGCTTGAGAGCTGTCAGCTTTTCGTTCACTTGCTGAAGTGCTCGTCGTGCAGAAGGCTCGTGAGCCTTCTGCACGACGCTGCGAAACCTGACACCCCTTTGTCGATGCGCTAGGCTAGGAGGCGCGGGACCATTGGAAGGTATCGTTTTTGGGGATCATCGTCCAGAAATACGGCGGGAGCTCGGTGGCGACGACGGAGCACATAAACGCCGTCGCCGAGCGGATAAAGAAGGCCCACGATTCCGGGCTCGGCCTCGTCGTGACCGTCTCGGCGATGGGCAAGCAGACCGACCGGCTGCTCAGGCTCGCCGGGGAGGTCAGCCGCGACCCTTCGCCGCGTGAGATCGACCAGCTTCTCTCTACGGGAGAACTTCAGTCCGTCGCGCTCCTGGCTATGGCGCTGCACGACAGGGGCGTGGCCGCCACCTCTCTGACGGGCCTGCAGGCCGGCATGAAGATCACAGGCCGCTACGGCTCCGGGGTAATCTCGGGGATTCAGCCTGACCGCCTGAGGGGCCTGCTCGACGAGGGACAGGTCGCCATCGTCGCGGGCTTTCAGGGGGTCAACGCCCTTGGGGACATCATGACGCTCGGACGCGGCGGGTCGGACACGACGGCCGTGGCGCTCGCGGCGGCGCTCGGGGCCGAACGCTGTGAGATCTTTACGGACGTAGACGGCGTCTACACCGCCGACCCTCGCATCGTCCCGCAGGCGCGGCGCATTCCCCTCATACAGTCCTCGGAGATGGCCGAGATGTCGTGGCGGGGCGCGAGGGTGATGCACCCGCGGGCCGTGGAGCTCGGGGCTTTGCATGGGGTCGAGATCCACGTAAAGAGCTCCTTTCTGGAGGGGCCTGGTACGATCATCACGGGAGGCAAAAGCTTGGAACACCTCGAGACACGCGAGACGGTCGCCGGGATCGTCCACGACCTCGACGTCTCGCGCATCACCCTGACAGGCATAAAGACGGGTCCTGGTACGATGAGCCGCGTCTTCTCCCCCCTGGCCGAGGCAGGCATCTCCGTCGACGTCATCGTAGAGAGCGCCCCGAAGGAAGGTACTTCGGACGTTGCTTTCACCGTCCGCCGCAGCGACTTCGCCGCTGCCCTGCGGCTCGCCGGAGAGGTCGCGGAATCTCTGGACGGAAGGGTCGAGGGCGAGGAGGAGCTGGGCAAGGTCAGTGTCGTCGGGACGGGTATGCTCAACCGCCCCGGCTACGCCGCCAGGATGTTCGCGACGCTCGGGTCCGCCGGCATCCCCATAAGGCTCGTCTCCACCTCCGAGATACAGGTGACTTGCGTATTGCCGGCAGGCAGGGTAGAAGAAGCGGTAAGAGTTTTGCACAGGGACTTCGAGTTGGAGGAGAGAGATGTTTAGTGGCGCGCTCACGGCCCTCGTCACACCGTTCAGGAACGGGGAGGTGGACGTCGAGGCCCTGGAAGGCATGGTCGAGTTCCAGATCCACGGCGGAATCCACGGCCTCGTTCCCTGCGGGACCACCGGCGAGACCCCGGCCATGACCGAAGAGGAAGACCGCCTCGTTATCGGTACCGTGGTCAGGGTCGCCGGCGGACGGGTGCCCATCGTTGCTGGTTCCGGATCCAACAGCACGGACATGGCGATCAAGTACACCAAGATGGCCCAGGAGGAGGGCGCCGACGGCTCCCTACAGGTAGCCCCCTACTACAACAAGCCGACCCAGGAGGGGCTCTACCGTCACTTCGCCACCATCGCGGAGGGTACGGACTTGCCGATTATCCTCTACAACATCCCTGGCCGGACGGCCGTGACCGTCTCCGCGGAGACCATAGGGCGCCTCGCCGAGATACCGAACATCGTCGGGGTCAAGGAGTCGACGCTCTCCATGAACATGACGAGCGACATAAAGAGCCTCTGCGGCGAGGATTTCTCCATCCTCTCCGGGGATGATCCCATGACGCTCCCCATGATGGCCCTCGGTGGGCAGGGTGTGATCTCCGTCGCCTCCAACGTCGCCCCGGCGGCCGTCTCCGACATGGTGAGGGCCCTGCTCGATGGCGACTTCGAGAGGGGCCGCGAGCTTCACTACGAGCTCTTGCCGCTGTTCCGCGCGCTCTTCGTGGAGACCAACCCGATCCCCGTCAAGGCGGCGGCTTCGATCCTCGGCCTGTGCTCGGACGAGATGAGGCTGCCGATGACCCCACTCCAGGACGAGAACCTGAGGGTCCTTGGCCAGGTGATGGAGGAATCGAACCACCTCCTCCCCACACCCGAAGAAGTTTGACCAGAATAGCCGTAATAGGGGCGGCGGGCCGCATGGGGCGTGAGATCTGCCGCGCAGCCCTCGAAACAGAAGGGATTGAACTCTCCGGCGGCACGGTCGAAGAAGGCGCCCCCGAGCTCGGCTCCGATCTCGGCGAACTCTGCGGCTCTTCGAAGGCGGGAGTAACCGCCACGGAAGACCCGCCGGCATCGGCCGAGGTCCTGATCGAGTTCACCACGCCGGAGGCGACCGTGGAGCACCTCTCCTACCACAGACCGCACGTCATCGGGACGACGGGCCTCTCCGACGGGCAGCTGGCGAAGGTCGAGGAGGCCTCGCAGGAAGTCCCCGTCGTACGCGCCCCCAACATGAGCGTCGGCGTGAACCTTCTGCGCGAGGTGGTGCGCGAGATCTCGGCGAAGCTCGGAGCGGACTACGACATCGAGGTCGTGGAGGCCCACCACAAAGGCAAAAAGGACGCGCCTTCCGGCACCGCCCTGTTCCTCGCGCACGCCGCCGCCGAGGGCAGGAACAGGAGACTGGAGGAGGTCGCCGTCTACGGGCGGGAGGGTCTTTCGCCCCGGCAGGAGGGTGAGATCGGCATCCACGCCCTGCGCGGCGGCGCCGTCGTCGGAGAACACCGTCTCATCTTCTACGCGGGCGGAGAGGAGATAGAGGTCATCCACCGCGCCCTCTCCCGCCGCACCTTCGCCGACGGCGCTCTCAGGGCCGCGCGCTTCGTCGCGAACGCCCCGCCCGGCCTGTACTCCATGGCCGACGTGCTCCAAGCTCTCTGAAAGGAACTTATGACCGACGCTTCTACGGTACCCCTGATCCCACGCGAACTTCTCTTCGGCAACCCCGAGAAGATGGGACCGCGACTCTCCCCCGACGGGGAAAGGCTGGCCTACCTCGCGCCGAAAGACGGCGTGATGAACGTCTGGGTCGGACGTGTGGGAGGAGAGGACTTCGAACCCGTGACCGATGACCGCAAGCGCGGCATCAGGGTGTTCTTCTGGGCCGAGGACAACAGGCACATCGTCTACCTCCAGGACGTGGGCGGCGACGAGAACTGGCGCGTGCACGCCGTGGATGCGTCCACGCAAGAAGACAGCGACCTCACCCCCTTCGACGAGGTGCAGGCCCACATCGTGGACAAGAACCGCCACTTCCCGGATGAGCTGCTCGTGGCGCTGAACAAGGAGAACCCCGAGCTCCACGACGTCTACCGCCTCACCCTCTCCACTGGCGACCTCGAGCTCGTCGCCAAGAATCCAGGCAACGCCGTCGGCTGGGTCGTCGACCCCCACCTCATGGTGCGCGGCGCCATGGCGGCCACGCCCGAAGGAGGCTTCGACCTGCTCCTGCGCGGCGAAGAGGCGGGTTGGCGGAAGATCCTCGGCTGGGGTAAGGAGGACGCGCTCTCGAGCGCCCCCGTCGGCTTTACCGGGGACGGCGAGAAGATGTACCTCGTAGACTCGCGCGGGGCCAACGCCTCCCGCCTGGTCCTGCTCGACCTCACAGACGGCGCGACCCAGACACTGGTCGAGGACCCGCGCTACGACGTCGGGCAGGTGGTAACGCATCCGGACACCTACGAGGCCCAGGCCGCCGCCGTCGAGCGCGCGAGGACCAAGTGGGTGGTGCTGGACGACGCCATCAGGGAAGACTTCGAGGTAATAGAAAGTCTCGGCCGCGGGGACTTCGGCGTGACGAGCCGCGACAGGTCCGATGAGAACTGGCTCGTCGCCTTTACCGCCGACGAAGGCGGCGCCTCCTACTACGCCTACGACCGCAGGAGCAGGCGCGGCGAGCACCTCTTCGACGCCCGCCCCGCCCTCGCGGAGTACACCCTGGCCCGCATGGAGCCCGTCTCCTTCCCCTCGCGCGACGGCCTCACCATAGAGGGTTACCTGACTCTACCGCCAGGGTCGGAAGGACCCCTTCCCATGGTGTTGAACGTACACGGTGGCCCGTGGGTAAGGGACGGGTGGGGCTACGACCCCGAGGCGCAGTGGTTCGCCAACCGGGGATACGCGTGCCTGCAGGTGAACTACAGGGGCTCGACGGGGTACGGCAAGGCATTCTTGAACGCCGGCAACAAAGAGTGGGGCGGCAAGATGCACGACGACCTCGTCGACGCCGTCGGGTGGGCCGTCGAGCAGGGAGTGGCCGACCCCGAGCGGGTAGCCATCTACGGCGGCTCCTACGGCGGGTTCGCCGCGCTCGCCGGCGCCACGTTCACGCCTGATCTCTTCCGGTGCGCCGTCGACATCGTGGGTCCTTCGAGCCTGATCACACTCATAAACAGCATCCCGCCTTACTGGAAGCCACTCCTCTCGACTTTCCACGAACGGGTCGGCAACCCCGACACGGAAGAAGAGTTCCTGAAGTCCCGCTCCCCCCTCTTCTTCGTCGACCGCATCAAAATACCGATGCTCATCGCCCAGGGCGCCAACGACCCCCGCGTGAAACAGGCAGAATCAGAACAGATAGTAGCCGCCATGAAGGAGAAAGGTATAGACTACGAATACCTCCTCTTCGAAGACGAAGGCCACGGTTTCGCCCGCCCCGAGAACCGCCTCGAGTTCTACGCGGCCGCGGAACGCTTCCTCGCCAAACACCTAGGAGGGCGCGCGGAAGAATAAATAATGCGGTTCACCACCGCAGGAGCGTTTCGCGGACCAACCCCCCATGTAGGGACGGTTCGCAAACCAACCTCCCATGTAGGGGCGCTTCGCGAAGCGCCCGCGAACCGCTTCAGGTTTCAGAAGGGTCCATATCCCGGTCTTCCGACCCCGTACCGGATTCGTCTTCCTCCGGTGAGACGAGGGTCTCGACCCAGCCCGCGTCGACGCCCAATCTACCTGCTATCTCCCCATCGGAGAAGCCGATCTTCCGTAGGCGTTCGACCTCTTCTGCCAGACACACTTCGCCGCGGTCTTCCACATCCTCCTCGATCCTGCGATGACCCTTCGAGGATACCACGCAGGCGGGTCGTGGACGTTCAGACGCTCGCTGGTACCTTCAGGTCCATACCTGGGTAGATCTCGTACCCCGAGAGATCATTCGCCTCGCGGATGGCCTCTACTTTCGGCCTCGGGTCTTCCCAGAGCGCGGTTCGCTCTATCGCTATCTCCCAAAGCGTATCCCCCGGCGCCACGGTGTAATGTGTAGGCGGTTGCTCGGCCCCGGCCACACCACCAACATAGAGTGCCCCGGCGAAAGTGGCGGCTACGACCAACGCCCCCAGCCGGCGACGACGATATTTTGCGCGGTCACTTCTCACCAGAAAAATATACGGGAGGGTACGTCCGATCCCAACGGTAATTTCCTTCCACCACGCTCCGGCCATCCGGTAGAATCCTCTGCATGCATTTTACGAAAATGGAAGGTTGCGGCAACGATTTCCTCGTTTTCGACCCGAGCGAGGTCGAAGGAATAGACTTGCCCGCCCTCGCCAGAAAAGCCTGCGACAGGCACTTCGGGGTAGGGGCCGACGGGATCCTGATCCCCGCTCACTCGGAGGCCGCCGATCTCGATATGGTCTACCTGAACTCCGACGGCTCGCCCTCCGAGATGTGCGGCAACGGCCTGCGCTGCCTGGCCCGCTACGCGAAGGACCGCGGTCTGGTCGAGGGCGAAGCCATGACCATCGCCACGGGCGCGGGGGTCAAGAAGGTCCTCCTCTTCGACGACGGCTCCTCGCGGGTGGACATGGGGGCGCCACGTTTCGACACCAGGGTCGAGGTCGGTGGCTTCCGCTTGCTACGCGTCTCGATGGGCAACCCGCACGCGGTAGCCTTCCTGGAGAGCGAGGCCGCACTCGAGGTGTTGGATCTCCCCACCCTCGGCCCGCCCATCGAAGAAGATCCCACCTTCCCCGAGAAGACGAACGTGGAGTTCGCCTTCGCGCGGGGCGACCGCGACGTCAGGATGAGGGTCTGGGAGCGCGGCGCAGGCGAAACACTCGCCTCGGGCTCGGGCTCATGCGCCGCCGCAGGCGCAGCGATAAAACAAGGCCTCGCCAAGAGCCCCGTAAAAATACACTTGGACGGCGGAGCAGTAGAGATAGAATGGTCCGGCGAAAACACCCCCGTACACATAAAAGGCCCCGCCGCCTACATCTGCGAGGGAGAACTGTTGCTGCGAAGTTAGGGGAACTCCGTAGATCGCTCCTCCTCAAAACCGCAGAACCAGTGCCAGTCGTGGATTCCCGCTTTCGCGGGAATGACGGGTGAGGTGGCAGGAATGACCGATGGGGCGGGAATGACGGTGATGGAAAAGCTGAAATGCTGACAAGGCGCCAAAGGCGCCGTGCTGACAAGCGGAGGCGAAGCCGAAGCGTGCTGACATGCGCGATATCGGGAAGTTCCTTCCCGATATCGCCTACCGGATCTCGACCAGGCCGTAGCGGGACGCGAACACCAGGGCCTGGATGCGCGAGTGCACGCCCATCTTGTTCAATATATTCATCATGTGGGTGCGTTCGGTATCCACGCTCATGTGCAGTTTGGCCGCAATCTCCTTGTTCGAGAGGCCCTCGGCGAGCATCTGCAGGACTTCCCTTTCGCGCGGTGTGATCAGCTCGATGCTCGCGCGCGCTTCTACCTCTTCCTCACGGTTCTGTCCGGCGAGGCGCAGCAACGCGATCAGCTCGTCCTCGGAGAGCAGGGTCTCACCTTCGCCGAGGCGCCGCGTGGCATCGAGGATGGCGTCGACGTCGGCTGACTTGTGCAGGACCCCGGCCGCCCCGGCCTCGACCGCCCTGGCATGCTCGGCCCTATCGAGGCTCGCGGTCAGGACGAGCGCCGCGAAGTCGGGGTTGGCTTCGCGCAACTCCTCGATCAACTCGGTGCCTTCTCCATCCGGTAGGCTGAGGTCTATAACCCCGAGGTCGGCCTCCACACCGTCCATCTCCCCGCGCGCCTCGGCGAGCGTCCCCGCCTGGGCGACCACCTCGAACCCGGGCTCCTGATCGAAGACGAAAGCGAGCGTCTGACGAAACGAAGCGTGGTCCTCTACAAGCAAGATTCGCTGCATTTATCCCCTTCGCGGACCTTTCTTGTGACACCATGCATCGAAACAATATACCAGCTTTGGCGGTTGCGACGTCCTATTCTCTCAGGTGTTGGAGAGTTCCCCGGCCTCCCCGCCAGTAAGGATGGTTAGCCCCACCCTGAGAAACACGCGGGTTCCCGCGCCCTCCCTGCCCTCCACCTCGAGTTCCCCGCCGAGTGCGAGGACACGCTCGCGCATCCCCGTGAGCCCCAGCCCGTAGGACATCTCCGGCCCGAACCCCCTACCGTCGTCTTCGACCTCCACCAGGACCTCGCCGTTTACCATTCCGAGGGTGACAGAGGCGTGCCTGGCGCCCGAGTGGCGCCTGACGTTGGCCAGAGCTTCCTGGACGACGCGGACCACTTCGACCCCGGCGGGCCCCGAGATGGTGGTGGGGAATCCTTCGTCCACGACGAGCTCGAACTCGCACCCGCCGCCGATCTGGCGGTTCAGTTCGACGATCGACTCGACGGCGCGGACCAGGGGCCGCTCCCTGGCGCTCTCGAGCCGCAGGTCGTAGATGGCGTCGCGCAGGCCTCCGACCGCCCGCCTGAGCGCCTCCACCTGACGTCCCGTCTCTTGCGCGCGGTCGGCGCCCTCGGGCATCCTCCTGAGAACCTGCATCGATTGGAGGGCGTAAGTGAGGTCCTGCAGGACGACGTCGTGCAGCTCGCGGGCTATACGGCGGCGTTCGGCTTCCCGGATCTCACGCAAGGCCTCTTCGGCCCGCTTGCGCTCGGTAATGTCCTCTAAAGTACCCTCGTAACCCGAGATGCTCCCGTCGGCGTCGTAGATGGCGCGGGCGTTGGCCGAGGCCCATACGAGGGTCTTGTCTTTACGATACATCTTCAACTCGAAGGCGCTCACGAAACCGTCCCGCAGCGCGAGCTGGTAGAACTCGTTCCTGCGAGAAGCCTCCACGTAGAGCTGGTCCCTGATATTGGAGATGGCCCCGAGCAGCTCTTCTGGAGACTCGTAGCCGAGTATCCTGGCCATCGCCGGGTTCGCCGTAAGGAAACGTCCGTCGACCGTGGTCTGGAAGATACCTTCGACGGCGTTCTCGAAGATCAAACGGTACTTTTCCTCGGCCAGCCGATGCTCGCGGCGCACCTCGGCCTCCCTGAGTTCCCGCTCGATGGCGCTGTTGAGCCTGGCTAGGTTGTCCTTCATGAGGTAGTCGTGGGCCCCTGCCCTCATGGCCGCCACGGCTGCGTCCTCACCGATCTGGCCGCTCACGATGATGAAAGGCAAATCCACAAAGCCCTTGCGCCTGAGCAACGCGAGCGCCGCCAACGAGTCGAAGGCCGGCATACCATGGTCGGAGATGACGAGATCCCAACCGCGCCCGTCGAGCGCGGCCTCCATGGCCGCCGCGGTGTCGACCCGTTCCCAGATGGGGTCGTATCCGCCCCTGCGCAAACTCCTTATCAGGAGCAGGGTATCGTCCTCGGAGTCCTCGACGAGCAGGACTCTAAGCGGTGCGTCCATCTAGGATTGCACCCCTCGAGTACGCGCGTACTGTAAGCCGGGATCCGGCCGCTTCTCCGCCGTCACCATACTCCGTGTAACTCCCATCACATCCAGGCCCTATTCTATTGTGGTCCTGGCGTCGGGGCAAATAGCCTCCTGAGTAAAAACACCAGAAAATCACCCATTTGGGGGATACGCCGATGCCATCATCGAGGTTATCATGATGGTGTCCGTGCGCCTGTATGCGCGCAAACACGGAGACCGGAAGGAGTGAGAAGATGCAACAAGAACCCAACCTCGGCGGTGAGCAGGACCGAGTTTCGGATGTCCAGCCAGGAGACTCGGCCACTACGATGAGCGCGCAGGACGAGCGGACGTGGTCCGTGATCGCCCATTTGAGCGTGCTTGTGGCGCTCGTTGGCCTTATGCCTTTCGGGGCCCTGCTCGTCTGGTTGCTCTACAAGGACCGTTCCGAGAAGGTGCGCTTCCACTCGCTGCAGGCGCTCTGGTACCAGATCGCCTGGATCGGCATCTTCATCGTTTACGCCCTCATCACCGTAGTCCTCTCGATAGTGACGTTGGGCATCGCCGCCTTCATACTGGTCCCGCTCGCGTTCGTGCTCGGTATAGTGCCCCTGGTCCACGGTTGCTACGCGGCCTACCAGGTGAGCCAGGGCGTAGAGTACCGCTACCCGTTCATCGCGGACTGGATAGAAGGCCCGCGGGGTGTGGTCTGAAGCGCCGCACGCCGAGCAAGTCCTGAGCGCGAGGCGCCATGCCACTCCGATCCACCAGAGCACCCGAGAGGACCAGGGCGTGCGGGCCTTCGGCCGGCTGGCCCGTGGCGAGATGAGCAGCAAGGTCATACTCCTGGTCGAGGATAATCCGGACGACGAGCTGCTCACCCTGCGGGCGCTCAAGAAGACGGGCGTCCAGAACGAGGTCGTGGTCGCCCATGATGGGGTCGAGGCCCTCGATTACCTGTTCGCGAGCGGCCCCCATGCGGGTAGGGACCCCGCCGCCGTGCCCCAGCTGGTCCTCCTCGATCTCAAACTGCCTAGAGTGGACGGGCTCGAGGTACTCAAACGCCTCAGGTCCGACGAGCGCACCCGACGCCTGCCCGTGGTCATCCTGTCATCGTCCCGAGAACAGCGCGACATGCTCGATGGCTACGGGTTCGGTGCCAATAGCTACGTCCGCAAACCCGTAAACTTCGAGCAATTCGTCACGGCCGTCGAACTCCTCAGGCGTTACTGGCTGGGACTGAACGAAGACCCCCCTGGGGTCTTCTAAGCATTTCAGCACGCTCCGGCTTCGCCTCCGCTTGTCAGCACG
>Ga0126308_10000183_pt1 | contig 17560 bp, 16 predicted proteins | sample Plot55_FD_92533 | JGI IMG/M metagenome (GOLD analysis project Ga0126308, IMG submission 92533) | Serpentine soil microbial communities from UC McLaughlin Reserve, CA, USA - Plot55 | ecosystem: Environmental > Terrestrial > Soil > Grasslands | place: USA: UC McLaughlin Reserve, Lake County... | reverse complement strand
GCCGGGAAGCGGTAGAGCGCTTGGGGAGCCCGCTGGCCATCCGAGTAGACTTCCACGAGGAGATCGTCTCGACCCAGAGGCGCGCTCGCCAGCTGGCTCGCGAGGGCGCCCCGCACGGGATGCTCGTGATCTCGAAAGTTCAAAAAGGCGGGCGGGGCCGCCTCGAGCGAAGTTGGGTTTCCCCCTCGGGTGGTATCTGGATGTCGCTCGTCCTCCGGCCGAAGCTACCGTCTCACCTCACGCCCCGCATCACCCAGGCCGCTGCCGTAGGCGTGGCGACGGCGCTCTGGAGCTTAGGGGTCGAGGCCCGCATAAAGTGGCCTAACGACCTGCTCGTCGCTAAGCCCGACGAGGATATGGGACGCAAGATCTGCGGTATCCTCGCCGAGACTGGCACTACGAACCTCTCTGCAAAGCGCCTCGGTACCGGTGACGACAACCGCGTAGACTTCGTCGTCCTCGGCATCGGCCTCAACGCCAACCTAGATCCCGAAGACTTGAACGTCCCCGACCGCGAGGTCGCCACCCTCCGGTCCGAGTTGGGGCGTGACGTGGATCTCATAGAGCTGCTCGGCACCCTCCTCTCCGGCCTCGACGTCGAGCTCGGGAGGATCGAAGACTTCGGCGCCGTCCTCGACGATTGGCGGGCCCTGGACTGCACGCTGGGGAAGCTGGTGCGGGTAGAGCGCTTCGGGGAAGTCCTGGTAGGTCGGGCCGCGGACCTTACCCCGGAAGGTGCCCTGCTCCTCGAGACACCGGAGGGCACCGTCAAACTCTTCGAGGGCGAGGTGGAACACCTCCGGCAGGAAGGAACGTAAAATACGCGTCGCCTGCGCCAACCGCATTGGCAACAACTACCTCGGCCGCCGTTGGGGTCTATGATTCAACGGCGGCGTCCTCGCCTTCGGAAGCGCAGCTGAAGAAGAGCTAATAAGTGCAGAAACCGACATAGAATGGTCCCGCCGCGAAAAGTGGTTCACAGAGCACTCCCACGCCTTCAGAGACCGAAACATTGGTATGTACGAGGGTCTCTTCGGGGATCTGCACGAGCGGTAGCCAATAACGGTATAAAGCTCTCTGTCTGACCGACGAGGAGGCATCGCATTGGACGATGAGTTTGAGTACCAGGGATACTGGTGGCTGCCCGGTGCACACGAGGACGAGGTGCCAGCATCCTCAAGTTCGACTCCGACGGATGGGGCGACCCTCGATCTGCTGGGCTCACTGAACGGCCTGGAGGGTGTCACTGACACCTTTGACCCAAAGATAATTCTGGGGCTCTCATCGAATGGGAGGATCATTACCTTGAAGGACTGCGGGAGGACCAAAGGCAGCGTGAGATTTGGTAGCGGTTTCGCCACCTCCTCCTTCGTCGTCAACGAGGTTTTTGTAGGGGAGCACTTTCAGCGGGTAGAGTACGTAGGGTTCGAAAGGCTTATCGTCGAGTACATTCACTTGGAAGCGTGGGTGGATGTTTCGAGTTTATCGAGGAATCAGAGGAACCGAAGAGACGAGGGATAGACATTAGGCCCTATCTTCCCGAGTCCTTCACTGCCGTCGTGGGGGGCGAGTACGAGGTGATCTTCGACTTCGGTTCCGGCTTCGAAGCGTCCTGCCCTCCGTTAACTTGGGCTACCATCAACCAGTCAGCCGAGCTTAGCATCAAGTTCCCGGAGAAGGAGCCCTTCGACCGTCTCAGCGACAGCACCTTCTGCCTCCAGCACCTCTTGAGCCTGGGAACGAGAAGGTCCGCGTATGGTGAGGCGGGCTCTAGACTCTGGCGGAGCGGCCCGCATGCTTATAGCAGCCAGCGGCACCTAATTCCCTCGTGGCCCTCAACGGCGGCCATGACCTTGGCTGCGTGGGCCAGAACGTCGGCGTGTAGGTAGTTGATGCATCCTCCTCTCTTGCTAAGGGGCCGGGGCTCCCCCTTGCAGGATACCCCAGCCCGGTTTGGAGCTGCTCCACTTCAGGCATATAGGTGATACCCCAACGTCTTCTTGCCAAGGAGGATGAGCAGAACGATGGACGACAAGACGCAGAAGCGAGCGCAGACCGTGCTGTCGATAGCCATAGCGATGGGCCTCTCCCGCCCGGTGAATAAGTTTATCGACGAACGGATACCGGAACGCAGGGGCGTGAAGGACGACCTGCTAGAGGCCGCTCTGCAGGGGGCGGTGAGGATGGCAGCGTTCTTCGCGGCGTCTGTGCTCATACGGAAGTTGTCCGAGATGCGGCGCTGACCCCTAGGGGACATGAGAGGCTTGCTGATGGAGGAGGCGTGATGCCAGCCTAACTAGAGCGGACGCCTTCCTTGCAGGTTCAACCGCCGGTAGCCGATCTGGAACGGCGGATCGTCGCTGACAGCCTGCTCGGTCAGCGAGGCCACGAACTGGGCCCGTAGCTCGTCGTCCGGCACTTGTGCCAAGTGTTCGCGGAAGATCACGCTGTATGAACTCCCGGTATTCCTTGGCGTCGGCGAGCACTACGGGCGCCGGTTCCAAGCCGGTCTAACGTCGACGAAGCCGGCGGCCCGCAGCCATTCGGCGGTGGTAATGTCGTCTGCGTACTCCCAGGGGCTTGACCAACCGGAAAAGAATCGGACGTAAGGCTCTTGCGCCATGAGCACCGACGCTCGCCCCAGCAGGCGAGAGAGGTTCGGCCCCCCGCCGCATTGAGCCACCAGCCAGCCGCCCGGCTTCAAGGCCTGATAGAGGTGCCTATAGAGTTGCGAGTGATCCTTTATCCAGTGGAAAGTAGCTGTGCTGAGGATGCCGTCCACCTTCTCTTCTATCCGAAGGGTCTGGAGGTCGGCCCGCACGAACGTCACGCGGTCGCCGAACCGCGGCCCGAGATATTCACTCGCTGCACGAAGCATGTTCTCCGAGTGGTCCACGACGATCACTGACCCTTTGGGCAACCGCTCGAGCAACTCGGCCGTCAGGCGGCCGGTGCCGCATCCGGCATCCAGCACTAGCTCATCGCCCCGCAGCTTCAGACGCTTCAATACCTTCTGCCCCTAAGAGAACTGCGGATCCGAGAGCCGATGGTAGGCCGTAGCATCCCATTCCGCGGAGCGTAGATTGGATGATTGTGCCGCCACGAGCGTCTCCTTCCTGCTGGCACCGAGCTTCGGAACACCATGCGTTTTTGTGGTTGGGTACTTCACGCTCATGGCCTCACCTATCCCTACAAGGGTAGAGCGAAGCGATCGACGGCATGCTCTACCGCTTCTCCAGGGGCACCCAGTAGCGGTCCCTGGGGCCCGTGTATCTAGATTGCGGGCGGATGAGCCGGTCCTGGGCACGCTGCTCCATGCAGTGCCCCGTCCAGCCCGCCACCCGGCCTATGGCGAAGGTGGGGGTGAAGAGACCGGTGGGCAGCCTCAGCCCGTGCAGGAGCAGCGCCGTGTAGAACTCGACGTTGGTCTTAAGGTTGCGCCCCGGCTTGTACGTGGCGAGCAACCTCAGCGCTGTCTTCTCCACCTCGAGTGCCAGCTCGTACAGGGCTACATCACCGCCGCTCGTGTATAAGCGTTCGGCGGCGGCCGCGAGCACGTCGGCCCGGGGGTCGCGTACCTTATAGACGCGGTGGCCGAAGCCCATGAGGCGCTCGCCACGTTCGATCTTCTCGCGCAGGTAGGGCTCTGCCCGGCCCGCCTCTCCGATCTCGAAGACACTATCTAGCGCCGGACCGGGCGCGCCTCCGTGCAGCGGACCTTTGAGCGCGCCGATCGCCCCGACTACTGCCGAGACCACGTCCGACCGGGTCGAGACGATCAACCTCGCGGCGAAGGTGGAGGCGTTGAGGCCATGGTCCGCCACGGTATTCAGGTACGTCTCCAAGGCCCGGGCGAACTCGTCGCTTGGGACTTCGCCGGTAAGCATGTACAGGTAGTTTGCGGCATGGCTCAACTCAGGATCGGGCGCCACGGGCTCCTTCCCGTTCAGCATCCGCCAGTAGGCTGCCACTATCGTGGGGAGGCGCGCCACCAAGGCGAGAGCGTCGCCGTAAAACTCGTCATCTATTAGAGCATCGACCGGCGTGCCTATGCTCAAGGTGCCGGCCGCCATCCGCAGCGCGTCCATCACCGGCCCTCGTTCGGATGCCGCCGCCCGCAGCAGGTCCAGCGTGGCTCTCGGTAACGGGCGTCGGACGGACAGCGCCTCCCTGAAGGCCATCAGTTGCCCTTGGCCAGGAAGGACATCGTGCCACAATAGGTAGATGGTCTCCTCGAAGGTGGCTCGGCCCGCTAGCTCCTCGACGGGGAAGCCGGCAATGATCAACTCTCCGGCCTTCCCCTCCACGCTACTGAGGCGCGTCTCGGCCGCCACTACGCCTTCCAATCCTGGTACTAAGGTGATCTGCGGTACGTTGCTCATGAGCCTAGGCACTCCTTGTAGGTCGCTAGGTAGATGGTAAAGCGCTGGAACATATTTATCAACGTTGATTATAGAATCAATATAAGCTATGCTAGGCATGCAAGAAACGAAGGGAACGGGAACTAGAGTGTGGAGAGAATCCAATCGTGAATAAGGCTCGTTATCTTAGTGGGCGAGAAGCGGCCGCGGAGCTGGGGGTCAAGGTGGCGACGCTGTACGCCTATGTGAGTCGGGGGTTGATCCGTTCTGAGCCCGCCGGGGGGATCGGGCGCAACCGGCGTTACCGGGCGGAGGACGTACGGAAGCTCAAGGAGCGCAAGGAGCAGCGACGCGATCCCAGCCGTTTGACGGAGAACGCCCTCCACTGGGGGACGCCCGTGCTTGAGTCGGCGATCACCCTGATAGCGGACGGGCGTCTCTACTACAGGGGACGAGACGCCGTCGCCCTCTCTGAGAGCCACACTTTAGAGCAGGTGGCCGAGTTTATTTGGACGGGGACATTCCCGAATGGCGAGTCCGCGGTCTTCGATTCTGCGTCCGATGCTCCTGCGCTTCATAGCCGAGCCGTAAACGAAGTCTCAAGGGAGTTGGCACCGGTCGAGGCCTTCGGGGTCTCGCTGCGGTTGGCTGCTGCTGAGGATCCTGCGGCTTATGATCTGCGTCCGACGGCAGTTGCCCGTACCGGCGCTCGGCTCCTGCGCCTGCTTGCAGCCACGGCTGTCGGCGGTAGATCGGCCGAGATCGGTGTAGGGCGGACGCTACAGCAGAGTTGGACACCCGATGAGCCGCAAGCGGCGACGCTGCTCGACGCCGCCCTCGTCCTCTGCGCAGATCATGAGCTCAACGTCTCTTCCTTCACCGCGCGTTGCGTAGCTTCAGCCGGGGCGACGCCGTATGCTGCCACGATAGCTGGCTTGTGCGCTCTGAGCGGCGTAAAGCATGGCGGGAACACCGAGCGCGTCGGAGCCTTCCTTAAGGAAGTCGGCGCCGCGGACCATATACGGGACGTTATGGCTGGTCGTCTCAGGCGAGGAGAGTCCATCCCGGGATTCGGGCATCCGCTTTATCCGGAGGGTGATCCTCGGGGCAAGGCGCTGTTAGAGGCCACAGCCGCTACCTACCCGGAAGCGCCGGCCGTCGAGCTGGCCTCCGCCGTGGTCACAGAGGCATCAGAATTGGTCGGCGAACGTCCCACGATCGACTTCGGGTTGGTGATCCTCGCGCTGGCTCTGGGGTTACCAGCGGGGGGAGCACTGGCCCTGTTCGCCTTGGGCAGGATCGTCGGCTGGATAGGCCATGCCATCGAGCAGTACCAGAGCGGCCGGATGATTCGTCCCCGAGCCCGCTACACTGGTGAGCAGCCGTCGGGCTCGTGACCATACCTGCCTCAGGGTTGCCACCGTTCGCCCGTACGCAACCGCTCCAGCCCGACCCAGAGAGTGTCCATGGCCGCCGAAACCAACTCCGCGCGAGGCACGTCGCGTCGGTCGTACCACCACCGGGCGAGCCCCTTGAGCGCCGAGCCCCACAATTCGGCGAGCATCTCGATCTTCAATTGTTCGTCCCGATCGTAAGCCGATTTCGCGCTGAGTTCCCTCGCCAACGACGCCGCGCCGACCAAGTGCGCTCCCGCTTGGATCTGCCGATGGGCTTCGACGATCTCGGCGTCGCCGGTGCTCTCCCGAAAGAGCATGCGCCAGGCGAAGGGGTGCTCCTCGGCGTAGTTGAAGAAGGCGTCGATAGCGCGCCATATCCGGACGGCTGCGGGAGCGTCAGCCTTAAGGCGGGCAGTCACATGCTCGACAGCCCGATTGCGCTCACGCTCGAGTAGCCAGAGGTAAAGCTCCTTCTTGTCACGAAAGTGGTCGTAGACCACCGGTCTCGTGATATCGGCGGCCCGGGCGATCTCCCCTATGGAAGTGCCCTCGTAGCCCTTATCCGCGAAGACCTCCATGGCGACCTCGGCGATCCGCTCGCGCCGCGCCTCGGCGCTCAGCCGCCGTTTCGGCTTCCGCGGCGGCGGGGTTTGTTTCTCGTGCTTGACTTCCGACATTAGCGTAGGTTACCATACCAGCATAACCTACACTAGTGTAGGTTAGAGTCGTTATCATCTGAGAGGAGGTGGATGGCGATGAGGATCTTTTTGGCTGGTGCCACCGGAGCCATCGGCAGGTGCCTCGTGCCGCGTTTGGTTGAGGCGGGACATCAGGTGACCGGGATAACGAGGTCGCAGGCCAAGCTCGACAAGCTCCGCGCCCTCGGTGCCGAGCCGGTCTTGTGCGACGTCTTCGACGCCGGGGGACTGGGATCTGTCGTGGCTCGGGCCGAGCCGGACGCCGTGATCAACCAGCTCACCGACCTTCCGCAGAGATTGAAGCCGCGAAAGCTCGGGGAATACTACGCGGTCAACGACCGCGTGCGCCGCCAGGGGACCATGAATCTGCTGAATGCCGCCCAACGCGCCAGGGTCCGCCGGTTCATCGCGCAGGGCGCCGCCTACTGGTACGCGCAGACCGGAGGTCCGGTGAAGACGGAGGAGGCGCCGCTTTATCTCGACGCCCCCCCGCCCATAGGACCCGCCGTCCAAACGATAAAGTTCGTCGAGGACGCGGTACTCTCGGCAGACGGGCTAGAGGGCGTCGTCCTTCGCTATGGTATGTTCTACGGGCCGGGGACCTGGTACGCGAAGGACGGGGACGTCGGCTGGCAGGTCCGCAAGCGGCGCTACCCGATGGTCGGCAACGGAGAGGGCATATACTCCTTCGTCCACGTAGACGACGCCGCGGCCGCGACGGTGGCTGCCCTCGAGGGGGCGAGGCCAGGCGTTTACAACGTCGTCGATGACGAGCCCGCCAGCGCTGCGGAGTGGATGCCCGTCTACGCTGAGGCGCTTGGGGCGAGACGACCACCCCGGGTACCGGTGTTCGTCGCCCGTCTACTCGCTGGCGAAGCCCTCGTCAAGTGGATGATTGGGCTCCGAGGTGCCTCCAACGAGAAGATAAAAAAGGAGCTCGGCTGGCGCCAGCGGTACGAGAGCTGGCGGCGGGGGTTCTTCGAGAGCCTCGTTTAAGGGCGGTCTGCGAATACGCTATACGATAGTGACTGCTCTTGCCAGCATTCTGGCGGGCTTCATCTCTGGAAGAGCAAGCTCTGGCGAATCATCCTCGTAAAGTCGGTTTCGGCTTTGCGTGCAGATCAAATCGTGGAGAGCCTACCCTCTCCGCAACTTTATAGTACTGTAGAAATGCCCTGGTGCAACCCGTGGCGTTTTCGTTTCGCGCGATTTGCAGGAAGATCGGGAGCGCGCCTGGAAGGATTTGAACCTCCGACTCGCGGTTTAGGAATCCGGGTCGGTTCGTTTATCTTTGTTCTCGGTTGTTCGGAAACCTGCTTATCTAAGCTGAATTCTTAGGCATGAGGTTGCTAGCTGTTCACCCTTGTTTCTGGCGGGTTGGTGTACTTATTGGTGTAGTTTGGCGTGCCGTGCTCGGGATTGGATGGTAAGGCTGTCACTATTATCTGGGCTTGCACTCATAGCTACCTACCCGCTCCCACTGGAAACACTGGGCAGGACTCGAACCTGAGACCTTCTGATTCGTAGTCTTAAGGCGTGCGTTCTTGGACGTTCACTGATGTCCAGAAATTAGCTTATCCAAGTGGCACTAGTCGCTGCACGTTCATCGGTGTTTACTCTGGTTTGTCTTCTACTGCTGCCCTACTGCTGCCTCAACCGTCATTCGTCACTACCTCCAACAATCGCCTAACCGGAACCCTCTAATCGAGGATGCGAGGCCGGACGAGCCGGCCCCACATTTTATTGCTACACACCGCGCATCCACCGGATACGACGATTGCCCGTCGCCGACGGTATTCCTACTTCGCCTTCTGTACCTTGCCTTTCTACTAAGCGCCGAGGGCACCTTCGGGAGAGCTGCCCGTGGTACGGTTCTGGAAGCGCTCGCGCGCCTCCTGTATGGCCGGGTCGGAGAGCGGTGCGTACTGGGCCTGCTCGACGAACTGGTTGAGGTTCTCTAGGTAGTAGCTCACGAACTCCTCGACCGACGGATCCCCTTCGAGGGCTTGCGTGCTCACGTAGATGAACAGGGGCCGCGAGAGCGGGTACTCACCCGACTGAGCGGTCTCGACGCTGGGTGCAACGCCGTTGACGGTGAGTGCCTTGAGACGCTGCTGGTTCTGCTCGAAGTAGCTGAAGCCGAAGTACCCCAGGGCGTTCGGATCGCCGCTGACGCCCTGCACCAGCACGTTGTCGTCCTCGCTGGCCTGGTAGTCCGTCCGGCTCTCATCCTCCTTGCCATTGACCTTCTCGGTGAAGAAGTCAAACGTGCCCGACTGGGTGCCGGGGCCGTAGAGGCTGATTTGCTGGTCGGGCCACTCAAGATTCACCTGGTTCCAGGTAGTGACCTGGCCCTCCGCGTCAGGTTCCCAAAGCGTCCTGAGCTGGTCGATCGATATATCGTTCGCGAAGTTGTTCTGGGAGTTGACCACGACCGAGAGGGCGTCCAAGGCCACCGGAAGCTCGATGTACTCGACACCTGCCTGCTCACATCTATCAGCCTCTTCGTCCTTGATCGGTCGGGAGGCATCCGAGATTTGGGTGTCGCCGTTGCAGAACGCCTCGAAGCCGTCGCCGGTACCGGCGCCGCCGACAGTGATGTCAACGTCCGAGTTCTGCTGCCGGAAACCCTCGGCCGCCGCCTGGGTGATGGGAAGCACGGTGCTGGAACCCTCGACGGCGATCTGACCCGAAGCCCCGCCATCACCCTTTTCCTCTTCTTGCTGGCTGCCACTGGCAGCACCGCCGCACGCCGCTATGACGATCGATAGGGCCAGAAGACCCACCACGACCGTCGCCTTCTGCCACCAGAACTGCCTCAACTTCCTGCTCCCTTCTCGTTGACTACCAGAAACTCAAAGCAAGGAAGGATTCCGTTCGCCGGATTACCTCCCAAACAACCCTGATGGTAGTGAACGATCCTCTCGCTTTTGTTTCATCGCCGTAAACTTTGCGTAATTTCGGCGTGACACGACCTAGACCGATTGAGTTGGCAGGGCAATGCAGCACACTTTTGTCGGGATGTTCTTTGGGGAAAGAACCAGGGTTCTGGTGGTAGGAGACGATCCCGCTGGTTTAGCCGGTCTCGAGCGATGCTTAGCCCGGGAGGCTTTCGAGGTCACGGGCGTCGCCGGCGCACGGGAAGCTCTCCGAGTCGCGGTTCGTTCCGGAAGCTGGAGGTTGTTTTACTGGACCTGAGGCTCGACTCGGCGCACGAATTCCTAATGTGCGAGCACATCCGGGCTGCCGAACAGAGCGCGGTAATCATCATATTGTCCAGCTGCGGCTCGGAAGAAGAGGTCCGTGACTATATGCGCTTTTCAACTGCTTGATTGGTTCTTGGGAAGTCAGCTGTCCTCTGCTAGAAATTCCTGCTTGATACGCTCTACGATCTCCTTCCTGACCGACCGAAACACACAGAGCCGCTCCTCCTCACCGCCGGTAGCCTGCGCAGGGTCCTCAAAAGACCAGTGCAGCCGTCGAATCGCCCCAGGGAAGACAGGGCAAGCCTCGTTAGCCTCATCGCAGACGGTGATGACGTAGTCGAAAGGCTGACCGAGGTACCGCTCCAAAGTCTTCGACTGCTGCCCCGAGATGTCGATCCCGAGCTCGCACATCACTTCGATAGCCTGCGGCCTTACAGCGGTAGCCTCTTTACCAGCGCTATGGACCTCGAAGCGGTCCCCAGCAAGGTGTCTTAAGACCCCCTCAGCCATCTGTGAGCGGGAGGAGTTGTGGGTGCACAAGAATAACACTGTGCGGCGATCCTGATCATTCATCCTTAGTTATCCTTGCTAACCTTGTTCAGACAGCTGTTGGTAATCACAACTACTACTTCTGCTTAAGAGATTTCTCCTCGGACGCAAGGTGCGTGTCGTATGACCGTTCTTCAAAGCGGTAGCCTAAGCCCCTCACAGTATGTACGTACTCATGATCGCTCTTATTCTCGGCTAGGGCGGCTCGGATGCGCCGGATGTGTACGTCTATGGTCCGTGAGAAGCCTACGCCCTCATCACCCCACACTTCTTTGGCAAGCTTCTCGCGGGTCTTGAGCTCGCCGGGACGGGAGGCCAGTGCTGCCAAGATCTCGAACTCTTTTAGTCTAAGGTCCAAAGGCTCGCCTTTTAGCCGGGCGGTGAAGTTCTTCGTGTCGAGCCAGAGGTCCCCGAACTCAAGAATCTTGCCGCGCATGCCCGGCGAGGACATGCTCCACATGCTCCGCTTGAGGTTGGCGTTGATCCTCGCAACGAGCTCCTTCATACCAAAAGGCTTGGTTACGTAGTCGTCGGCCCCGGCCTCGAAGCCCCGGACCTTGTCTTCTTCCGCGTCCTTGGCGGTGATCACGACTATAACCACCTCCTGATCGTACTGGCGGATCTTCTCGCAGACTTGTATCCCTGACCCTCCAGGGAGCATCAGGTCGAGCAGGATGAGGTGCGGCCTGAGCGTGCGGGCCGCATTGAAGGCTTCGGCTCCGGTAGTGGCCTTGTGCACCTCGAAGCCCTGGCGGTCAAGGTTGTACGCCAAAGTATCCAGAATCACTATGTCGTCTTCGACGATCAGGATCTCGGCCAAGGCTTGGGGTCCGGGTGTTCTCTGAAGCATCGGTGGCAGTTTACCTTACTAACGTGGGGCAAGACCGAGAGGTAACACGCTTTTTACGCAAAGTTTTCCGAGAGTTAACTTAGAACCCTAACCCCCGCTCTATGCTCCAGTTGGCCGTTGTAGCAACTTCTCTAGGGTGGTGGTGTGAGTAGAAGTAAGGTAGCTGATGAGCGGCAAGAGCTAAAGCTAGGTAAACCGGAAAACGACGGCGGCGCCCCGATCGCTAAGGAAGGCAGGCCAGTAGTGGCGCTCGTGCTTGGGATGGTTGGGGTAGTGCTGATGGTGCTGTCGTTCTTATTGCCCTCTTAGAGTAGCCCTGTATCTTTTGGGCAATCGAGGGACGGAGAAGGAGGAAAGGATTATGACTATGCTGCAGGACATTACTGAGGAGCAGCTTCTTCTTGCTCGCCTCAGCGATGTGAAAAACTATCCAGATGAGACTCTTGCTCCGTACGAGGAGTTTTCGCTGGGCGGTAAGGTTTACTACTTCACCCCCGGCGGGTTTCTCTACCGTAAGGACCCTGGGACCGAAGTGTTGGGAGGCTACTTCTGCGGCTACCTAACAGATGAGGTTTGGCACTACAGGATTGATAACGACTAGTAGAAGCTCATGGCCTACATATTAGGTGTCGGAGGGGCGCGTTACGAAGGAGGTTTCGATGGACGTTTGGCGCTTCTCTCCTAATGGAGGAAGGCGAAGAAGACCGGGAGTCAGAGGTGTACTCACTCTCAATGATCGGAAATTCAGGTCTAAGTTCGACTCTTAGCGATTCCAGACTGGGTCGATACCACTAATCTCTTCGATCATTTTGCCGTCGAACCGATCGTAGAGCACTAGCCGGGCGTCCTTAGGCTGCCGGTTCCCAGTGTAATCGTCGAGATCTGAAGACTTCGGCGCGGCCTCGACGAGCACGTAGCGATCGTCGTAGCTGATCACCGGATAATCTAAGAAGTGCTCCTGGGGCTGCGACTCTACCACCTGCTCCTCCACCTTCCCGTCAGGACTGGCGACGTAGACCCGCGTTGTCGTGCCCACTTTCGCGTTGAGAGGATCCCAGAGGTATATGAGCTCCTCGCTGTTGTGCAAGAATGTCGGCGCAGAGATGCGTGCGCCGGTGCCGATTTGGGATAGCTCTTGCGACTCTTTCGCCTGGGCATCGTAGATCGTGACGCTGTCGCCAAACTGGAACGCGATCTTGGTGTTGGTCCGGTCGAAACCGCCGCTGTCGTGGTAGATACCGAGTGGGGTAGTTTCCGTCGCTCGTGTCGCGCCGGTAAGGTAGTATGACCCGTCAAGCGTCTCGTACAGCAATGCTTGGCCGTCGCTCGAGTACAACGCGCTCTTGACATTGCCTTTGTCGCTTGAGGTGTCAACGGGTTGTAGCTGCTCGCCATCGATGTCGTAGAGGTACAGCCTGTTACTGTCAAAACCCTCGCTTTCGGGATCGCCGGTGGAGGGCCCGACTTCTTGGAGGACGAAAATAAACTGGTTGTCGGTCGGTGAGAACCTTAGGTTGTCGACCTGCGCATTGTGCGAAATGTCCACCGACCTCTCCTCGGTGGAGGATAGGTCCACTACGCGCAGCTCGTCGGTGTTGTCTGGTCTCACTACCACAACCGCCAGGTAGCGGCCGTTAAGGGCGAAACTCTTGATCCTGTCCTCTCCGAACAGGACCTGCCTCTTTCCGGATAGGGGCGCTCGCTGGACGACCCGGTCCACCGCCTCCTTCCCCCGACCGTAGTTGCGCTCCAGGTAGGTAAACGATGGTTCCTCGGTAGTAAACTCATAATTGTACTCGCGCTCCATACGCTTACCGAGATCGTCTTCTATCTCTGGCTTGACGGTGAGGACGTACTCGGTGTTCGAGAGCAGGTTCTGATCGAAGGTGATGCTGAGTTGCCCTTGGCGGTGGCTCACTGTGTAGTCGACCTCCGGTTCGACTTCGATGACGCTCTCGAAGTCGGTTCCTTCGATGGGACGATCGAAGACGACGGTGAGTCCTTGACCCACGCTGGAAATCCGGTCGCCGCTTTGGTTCTGCACCGCCACCTGCCTGACCCGCGGCCCGCTCGTCGTGACCAGCAGCGCCAGCACCAAGATGCCGACACTAAGCCCCCCGATTACCATCACCAAAGCCTGGTAAAAGGCCTTGTTGGGCGACGGGCTAATTGACATACGGGTCTTCTGGCTGCTCCGTGGGTTCGATGTTCTCCGGTGCAACGATTACGGGTTCTGCGATCTCCTCTTCGGTCTCGGTGAAGCTGCCGGTGACGCGGACCCAGGAGTCTTCCTCAAACTCCTCCTGCCAGCCCGGCAAATAAACCGGCAGTCCGATGGGCCGGGCGTCGACTGCGCAGCAGGTAACGCTGAAGCGCGAGACGTAGAAAACATCCTCCGGGGTGCCCTTCGGATGAAACACGAACCCTACCACGTCGACCTCTTTGCCCACATAGGCATCGGGGTTAGACCTCAAGTTGAACGCCTTAGCCCATTCGGCCACGTTGAGCCTACTGGTGGCGGCACCGAAGAGCGCGAGCGTATCACTACCAGCTCCGCTGCCGGCTCCGCTGCCGGACGGTTGGGCCTCGATGCTGTTGAAGTTGGCGCTGCGTTGATCGGCTGTGTCCGAGGAGAGGGTGCGGGCAGGCAAGGCATACGCGGCGACGAGCACCAACCCCGCCACCAGGACAGTAAATGAAGGCCGCCACCCGAGGCTGCTTACAGAGCCTGGGCTCGCAACGGCGGTTCCGCTCTTCGAAGGGGCTGTTCCCATCCGCCACACCGTCAGGACGAAACCTAGGCCACACGCCACCAATGAAACCGCGTTGAAGGCAACGGTAAACAGGATGTAGCGGGGGTGTATGTAAAGGGTTAGCTGCTGATTGAAATAGAGGCTCAAAGTGTAGACGTTGAAGAGCAGGACCGCGAAGTACGTTGCTAGCGAGACGCTCCTTGCGTCGGCCAACGCCCTAAAGCGCATAGTTGACCACCAAGCCGATCAGTATGCTCGAAAGCGTGACCAAGAGGGTGATCACGGCGAGCAGCCGAACCTTGTAGGTCGTGCGCATCATCGTCAGCATCTTGATGTCGATCATGGGCCCGAAGACTAGAAAGGCGACGATAGAGCCGAACGTAAACGTGTTGCTGTACGCTAGGGCAAAGAACGCGTCCACGTTCGCACAGATCGAGATGATGAACGCCAGAGCGATCATCGCCAGGATAGAGAGGAAGGGATCGCCACCCAAAGAGGTCAGCACGTCGCGTGGCACAAAGACCTGCGTTGCACCTGCGATAACCGCACCGAGGCAGAGCACCTTGAGCATCAAAGAGACCTCGTCGCGAAAAATCACGATGCCCTCCTGCCACCGATCCCGCCACCTATTGGAGGTGTGATGATGGTGGTCGTGCTCGTGGTCATCATGATGGTGGTGTTCATCGGCTGCCTCTACCTCGCACAAGGTGTTGTAAAAGCCCTTGCTGATCAGCTCCCTCTGATCCTTGTGAAGCGCGATGAGGCCGCCCACTAGGTTGGCGATTAGCAGCGCGCCGCCCATCCTGACCCACACGATCGACGGGTCGAGACGGAAGGCCTGGGAGGTGGCGAGGAGGGTGACGGGGTTGATGATCGGGGCTGCGAGCAAGAAGGTCGTGGACTCGGCGACGCTTAAGCCCTTGATCACCAACCCGCGTGCCACCGGCACGTTCCCGCACTCGCACACCGGCATAAACGTACCGAACAAAGAGATCGAGAGACGTCTGAGCAGTGGACGTTTCGGTAGAAGGTGGAGGATGCGCTGCGTTGGCGCAAAGAGACGGACGATGACCGAGACCAGGGCTCCCAGGATCACGAAGGGCAGGGCTTCGACTACGATGCTCAACGCCAAGGTGATTAAATCCTGCAACTCGGTCGGTAAAGAGAGGCCCAAGGCAGGCGACGCATCGGTTTTCAGCCATAGCAGAAGCGCGCCCGCTAGGACAAATCCCATCAAGAGCACCAGCAACTGGACAACCGCCCATTTGTTGAGTCTTACGCTTCGCACTTTCAGCATGGCCGCAGTGTAGCAGTGCTATGTTTTTAGATCACAATACACTTGCAAGTTGCGCTTCAGTGCCCGGCTGCTGGCAGAGGAATCACTTGAGGTTAAGCTTACGCTAACCTAAGGCTTAGAGCGCATCTCAAAACTACCGATTGGGGCGTTGGAGCAGACGAGCAGATAGCCAAATGGGAAAATGTCGCCAAGTATCTCCTTCTGTTCACTTGCATTTGCCACGTTCGACTAGGTTTTGAAATGCGCTCTGAGTCTATCGTTCTCTAAAGATTTCGTCTAATGCTCATGACCCAAAACAGTGAAGAGAGCAATGGTAATTATGATTAGCGTTGCTGCAAAGACAATACCCGTGAACCTGCTAGAGCGTTCGGTCTGAGCCTCGGGAAGCAAGTGAGCTGCACCTATATAAGTCACTACACCCGCAGCGAGGCCATTCAGTATGGCGAGAGCTTCATTACTTGGCACAGGCAATGATATGGTCAAAGCTGCTGCGAGCGGAATCGCTAGCCCCAGCAATACACTCGTTCGCACTACTTGAGCCCGGGTTGCATGCGCGGCCAGGAGGACTGCGGCCAGCGAGATTCCGACTGGCATCTGATGTATAAGGATGCCAAGCCCAACGAGTCCAGAGGTGAGCGCAGACGCCTTTGCACCGACGCCCAGAACGAAGCCGTCGGCGAGATTGTGTATCCCCAGTCCCAAGACGAACGGCCCGAGCGCATGCTTATGGACGTGCTCCTCGGGCGAGTGGTGCGTGTGTGCGCTAGTAAACGCCTCCGTCAAGAACAGGAGAGTAAATCCTCCGACAAACCCCACGATAGCCGGCTCTCTGGCGAGTTCCAAGCCTTCAGGGAAGAGATCAGCGAAGGCCAAAGCGAGCAGAATTGCGGCTGCAATAGCGACCCAGTAGGCCTGGCTTTGCGGCCTCAAATCCCTGCCGAACAAAGCCAATAGACTTGCTCCCGAAAAGCCGATTGCAGCGAGTACGCCCAAGAGGATCGGGGTCATTACCATGACCTTCTGTAGATAAAGTGAGCGTGCTTGCGCAAGTAATGAGGCGACGACAAAGTCTTTAATGATCTTGGCAGTAACTTCAAACGAAGATTGTTCTCGCCGTTATGCAAAGTGACCTTGTGCAAGGGTAGGCTCACTCGTCTTTCGCGCTCCGCCCTGGATAGCTTCCTCTCTCTACCCGCAAGCGGCACACCGGCCATAGACCTCGACGCTATGGGAGCGGACCTCAAACTCAGAGCTAACTAAAGACACAAGCTCTGGGGCGAGAGGGCACTCTTCGAACTCAGAGATGTCCCCACAAGATTCACAGATCAAGTGGTGGTGATGGTCTTCAGCTAACTCGAAGCGCGGCCCATCCCCAAGATCCATCCGCCGAACAATGCCTAGTTCAGAGAGAAGATGCAGCGTCCTGTACATTGTCACCAGCCCTACCAGCGGGCAGCGTCGTCGTAGCTCCTCCATGCTCTGATGCTGCTGTGTGGCAAGCGCTCGCAGGATTTCCAAGCGCTGGGGTGTAGCCTTATACCCTCGGCCGCGAATTTTCGCTGCAACCTCATCGATCTTCAAACCACATCCCTCTATCTTGAATGAAAAATATTTTCAACTACATGCTAGCAGAGGCCGAAAGTCAGAGTCAAGCAGGGCTTGAGACCACGAGAATTCAGTAAAGGCAACGGGGCGCAGCCTCCTGCTTTAGACGCAAGCATAGCGGTTCGGCAGACGGCCCACAGTCCGCTGTCGGCCTTAAGATTTATGGTGATTTGCACTAATTTGACCACCCGCACCGTTGAGCATGCTTCTTATGAGGAACTTGCTGGGCACACGCTAGCGTGTACCCACGCTGTTGCGGTTCAACTGCACTGCAAACCAATCTAGGGGCCCGAAACAGGCGTTTTCTCTCCACTTTAGGCGTCTTGTCTTTCCTTAGCCCTAAGTAGTAAGTCGCTGTAGCTGAACGCAACTGGTTCTCGTCGGTTCAACCCCAACGCCTGTTTAACCGGCTCTTGCTCAGCTTGAGCCTCTTCCTCCGACTGCCCCCGGAGCACTGTCTCCAGCTCTACGAAACGCCCCAGGCTTTCGACCTGGTCCAGGTGTATGCGCGTCGCGCTGTACAGAAGCACATGTCTGCTCTTAATCACCCTGACCAGCGTCCCAAGTGCAGCATCGAGCAGCGCTTCGGTTTCTCTCGCTTCACTCACCGTAGCTAGTCGGTACTCTGAGTAGCGGCTCTCGACCTGATCCGATCTGTCGTAGTGAATGAGTGTGCCATGCGAATCCCCCTGCTGCCTGGCGTAGCTTCAGCCGCCCGTACTGAACCCGAAAGTATGTGTCAGCGTCTTGGCTCACTCCCCCGTCTTTGGCACCCAGGGACAACGCCAACTGCCGTGCCAAATCTAGATCGTCATAGCGGGTCTTGATCTCCAGGTTCCTCATG
>Ga0126308_10000182_pt1 | contig 17567 bp, 16 predicted proteins | sample Plot55_FD_92533 | JGI IMG/M metagenome (GOLD analysis project Ga0126308, IMG submission 92533) | Serpentine soil microbial communities from UC McLaughlin Reserve, CA, USA - Plot55 | ecosystem: Environmental > Terrestrial > Soil > Grasslands | place: USA: UC McLaughlin Reserve, Lake County... | reverse complement strand
GGGCCAGCGGCAGGTCCAGGTAGGCGAAGAAGGCCCCGGCGTAGGTGCCCCGGTAGTCGGTCCGGTTGACCTCGATCTCGCCCCCGGCGGCCCGCATGACCATCGAAAGGGTGCCCTCCAGGAGCACGTACAGGCGGGTCGCGGGCTCGCCGGCCCGGTAGACCTCGGTGCCGGCCTCGTAGTCGGCGACCTCGCCCCGCTCGGCCAGCCAGGCCAGCTGGTCGTCGCTGAGGCGCTCGAACAGGAACAGCCCGGCCAGCTCCTCCGGGCTCAGCCGCCCGGTCACTGGGCCTCCAGGTAGCGGTGGACGAGCTGGATGGCCATGGCCCCCTCGCCGACGGCCGAGGCGACCCGCTTCACCGAGCTGGCGCGGGCGTCGCCGGCCGCGAACACCCCGGGCACGCTGCCCTCCAGGTAGTAGGGGTCCCGGTCCAGCGGCCAGCCCGGCGGCCGCCGGCCGCCGCGGAGCAGGTCGGGGCCGGTGACCAGGAAGCCCCGCTGGTCGCGCTCGACCACGCCGTCGAGCCAGTCGGTGCAGGGCGCGGCCCCGATGAATACGAACAGGAAGCCGGCCGGCACCTCCTCGACCGTCCCGGCGGCGGTGTCGCAGAGCCGCAGGCGCTCCAGGTGCTCGTCCCCTTCGGCCCCGGCAACCCGCGTGTTGGGCAGCACCCCGATATTGGCGGTGTCGCGGATCTGGCGGATCAGGTAGTGGGACATGGACCGCTCAAGGCCGTCGGCGCGGACCACCAGGGTGACCTGGCGGGCGTGCCTGGCCAGGAACACGGCCGCCTGGCCGGCCGCGTTGGCCCCGCCGACCACGTAGACGTCCTGGCCGGCGCAGGCCGGGGCCTCGGTCGCGGCCGACCCGTAGAAGACCCCGCGGCCGGTGAGCTCCCTGATCCCGGGGGCGTCGAGGGTGTGGTAGCTGACCCCGGTGGCGAGCACGACGGTGTGGGCGGCGACCTCGCCGCCGTCGGCGAAGCCGACCACCCGGGACGAGCCCCGCGCCTGGAGGCCGGTGACGGTGGCCGCGGTGAGGATCTCGGCCCCGAACTTGGCCGCCTGCCGGCGGGCCCGGTCGGTGAGCTGGGCGCCGCTGACCCCGTCGGGGAAGCCGAGGTAGTTCTCGATCCGGGAGCTCTGGCCGGCCTGCCCGCCGGTGGCCTCCCGCTCGACCAGGACGGTACGCAGCCCCTCGGAGGCGGCGTACACGGCCGCCCCCAGCCCGGCCGGGCCGCCGCCGACGATCACCGTGTCGTAGAAGCCGGTGGCCGGGGTGGTCGACAGGCCGACCCTGGCCGCCAGCTCCTCGACGCTCGGGTCGACCAGGGAGTCGCCCTCGGGCGTGACCACCAGCGGGATGCCGGTCTCGTCGAGCCCGGCCGCCGCCAGCAGGCTCCGGCCCTCGGGCTGGTCGGCGGTGAGCCAGCGGTACGAGACCGAGTTGCGGGCCAGGAAGTCGCGCACCTCGTAGGAGCGCGCCGACCAGCGGTGGCCCACGACCTGGGTCGCGGTCACCGGCTTGTCCTCGGCGGCCCGCCACAGCTCGATCAGCTCGTCCACCACCGGGTAGAGCTTCTCGTCGGGCGGCTCCCACGGCTTCAGCAGGTAGTGGTCGAGGTCGATCACGTTGATCGCCTGGATGGCCGCATCGGTGTCGGCGTAGGCGGTCAGCAGGGCCCGCCGGGCATGGGGGAACAGGTCCATGGCCTGCTCCAGGAACTCAAGGCCGCTCATCTCCGGCATGCGGTAGTCGGCCAGCAGCACCGCCACCGGGTCGCCGCGGAGCCTGATCTCCCGCAACGCCTCCAGCGCCTGGCGCCCCGACTCGGCCCGCACGATCCGGAACTCCTGCCCGTAGTGCTTGCGGAGATCGCGGGCCACGGCCCGCGAGACCCCGGGGTCGTCGTCCACCGTGAGCAGGACCGGCTTGCTCGCCTCCATAGCGCCCGATGGTAGGGTCACGGCCGGACAGCGAACAACCGCGCGGTGAGGTCATGACCAGCTTGGAGTACGGCCGCTTCTGCGACGAGGTGGTCAACCAGACCGGCCTGCTCGTGGCCACCCTGGAGGGCGCCGACCTGTCGGCGACCGTCCCCACCACCCCCGACTGGGCCCTGTCCGACCTGGTCCGCCACGTCGGCGGCAACCTCCGCTCGCTCGAGACGGCCGTCCGCACCGGCGAGGCGGTCGCCGACCCGGAGCGCCAGATCCCCGGCCACGGCGGCCCACCCGGCGACGACCCGGCCGACCTGTTCGCCTGGTTGTCGGAGGCCGCCGGCCGGTGCTCGGCCACCCTGGGGGAGGCCGGCCCGGAGGTCGAGGCGCAGCTCTGGACGATCCGCTGGCCCACCGCCGCCTGGGCCCGCCGGGCCGCGCACGACGTCCTCGTCCACCGCGCCGACGCCGCCGGCACGGTCGGCGCCCCCTACACCGTCGCCCCGGACCTGGCCGCCGACGCCCTCGACGAGTTCCTCGAGCTGGTCAGCAGCCCCGAGGTCGCCGGGGCCGCCCCGGACGCGGAGGCGGGCGACCCCGGTCCCAGCGGGACGATCCACCTCCACGCCACCGACACCGGCCCCGAGGTCCCCGCCGAGTGGCTGGTCGAGCTCGCCTCCCCCACCTTCACCTGGCGCCACGGCCACGAGAAGGCGACCGTGGCCGTCCGTGGCCCCCTGGCCGACGTGCTCCGGGTCGCCTGCCGCCGCCTCCCTCCCGACGCCGACGGGATCGAAGTCCTCGGCGACCGCGCGGTCCTCGACGCCTGGCTGGAGCGGGTCGTACTCCAGTAGCCCGCTCAGCGGGGGCGGCCCCGGGTGCGGTCGAGCTGGCGGCGGTCGCGCTTGGTCGGGCGGCCCATCCCGGGGTCGCGGCGGCCGACCCGGTCCAGCGGGTCGCGGGGCGGCGGGGGCGGGCTCTTGTCGACCAGGCAGGCAGCCGCCAGCTCCGCCCCGACCCGGTGCTCGATCGGCCGCACGACCTCGACGACCCGTTCCCGGTCCCCGACCCGGACGCGGACGGTGTCCTCGGCCTTGACCGTCGACGCCGGCTTGGCCCGCACCCCGTTCACCTGCACGTGCCCGGCCCGGCAGGCCTGAGCCGCCCCCGACCGGGTCTTGGTCAGCCGCACCGCCCACAGCCAGCGGTCGACCCGCACCTTGTCCATCGGCTCATGGTGGCACGGCCTGGCCGGCCGGCCCTACCGGCTCCCGCCCGCCGGCCCGATCCTGCGCTGGGTCTCCGAGGACTCCGCCGGCGGCTCCTCGTCCGCCCCGAAGGCCTTGCTGATCGAGCGCAGGGCCGAGGTGACCTCGCTGGGGATGACCCAGAACGTGCTGCCCTGGCCCTGGGCCAGCTGGGGCAGGGTCTGGAGGTACTGGTAGGCCAGCAGCTTGGGGTCGGGGTCGTTCTCGTGGACGGCCTGGAACACGGTCTCGATCGCCCGGGCCTGGCCCTCGGCCTTGAGGATGGCCGACTGGCGCTCACCCTCGGCCCGCAGGATGGCGCCCTGCTTGTCACCCTCGGCGGTGAGGATCTGGGACTGCCGCACGCCCTCGGCGGTCAGGATCGCCGCCCGCTTGTCGCGATCGGCCCGCATCTGCTTCTCCATGGCCTGCTTGATCGGGGCCGGCGGGTCGATCGCCTTGATCTCGACCCGGTTGACCCGGATCCCCCACTTGCCGGTGGCCTCGTCGAGCACGCCCCGCAGCTCGCTGTTGATCTTCTCCCGCGAGGTCAGCGTCTCCTCCAGGTCCATGCCGCCGATCACGTTGCGCAGGGTGGTCACGGTCAGCTGCTCGGCCGCCTGGATGAAGTTGTTGATCTCATAGGCCGCCGCCCGGGCGTCGGTGACGTGGAAGTACAGGACGGTGTCGATGTTCACGACCAGGTTGTCCTCGGTGATCACGGGCTGGGGCTGGAACGACACCACCTGCTCGCGGAGGTCGATCGACCCCCGCACCCGGTCGACGAAGGGGATGATGAAGTGCAGGCCCGGCTCCAGGGTCTTGGTGTAGCGGCCCAGCCGCTCCACGTTCCGGGCCCGTGCCTGGGGCACGATCCGCACCGAGCGGAGCACCACCAGCGCCGCCAGCAGGGCGGCGACAACGGCAACGATCAGGACTTCCATCAGTCACTCCCGCGGGTACACGAGGGCGGTCGCGCCCTCGATCTCGATCACGTCGACGGTGGTCCCGGCGGGGATCACCAGGGTCTCGTCATAGGCGCGGGCCGACCATTCCTCCCCGCCGATCCGGACCCGCCCGGCATGGCCGGTGACCTCCTGGACCACCCGCGCCTGCCGCCCCACCAGCGCCGCCACCCCGAACCGGTGCTGGGGGCCGTAGCGCGGCCGCAGCTGCCGCTTCACCAGTGGCCGCACCCCGATGAGCAGGCCGATGGACACGGCGGCGAAGACCGCGAACTGGGCGAACGGCCCCAGCCCGAGCGCGGCCGCCCCCGCCGCGGCCAGGGCGGCGGCCGCCAGCAGGCCGAGCGCGGCCGTGAGCGTGAAGATCTCGGCGACCCCGAGCACCGCCGCGAGGACGACCCAGACGAAGGAGTCCATCTCTCAGCCCCCACCCTTGCCAGCTGATGGACCCGGGCGCATGCGGCACTCCCCTCACGGTACGGCGTCATCCCCGCCGACCAGTCTTCCCGGCACGCCCTACCAGTAAGGGTACTGCCGCCCAACCCGCTCCGCCAGCGACCTGTCCACAGGGTTGCCCAGCTGTTATCGAGGTCGGGTACGGTGCCGTTCGGATCGTCGTCGCGTCGCCAGGGGAGGCACCGTTGCCGCCGAGCTCCTCGCAGTCAGCCGGTCCCGAGCCGGCCGCCAGCCGCCCCCACATGCCCGACTACGGCATCTCCCCCGCCACCGACGGCCTGCTCCCCTGGGCCTGGGCGGTCGAGCGGCTGGAGCGGGCCCACAACTACTGGGTGGCCACCACCGGGCCGGACGGCGCGCCCCACCTGGCCGCCGTCTGGGGACTCTGGCGCGACGGCGCCTTCGCCTTCAGCACCGGCGGCAGCTCCCGCAAGGCCCGCAACCTGGCCGCCGACCCGCGCTGTGCGGTCACCCCCGAGCACGCCGGCGAGTCGGTGGTGGTCGAGGGCACCGCCTGGCGGGTGACCGACCCGGCGGCCCTGGCCACCCTCCTGGCCGCCTACCGCGACAAGTACAGCTCCGGCTTCCCCGACCCGCTCGAGCACCCGGTGTTCGCCGTCCGGCCCCGGGTCGCCTTCGCCGTGGTCGAGGGGGAGCCGATGTTCTCCCAGTCGGCGACACGCTGGGTCTTCGAGACGCCCTAGCCCGGCGGGCGGGCGTGGCCGCTGCCTAGAGCGGGCAGCCGGTGCGGTCGTGAAGGCGGCGGTTGGCTCCCTGGCCGAGCCGCACCAGCAGCGGGTCGGGGTCGGGGCCGGGGGTGTCGACGTGGACCTGCAGGACCCGCTCGTTGCAGACGAACATGACCAGCTGCCCGCTGCCTGCGCCCCGTTCGAGCAGGTAGAGCTCGCCGCCGGTGACCTCCGGCAGCCGAACGGGCTGGACGCCACCGCCGCCGAGGGCGTCGCGGAGCTGGCCCCGCATGGCCAGGGCGCCGGCCCGCTCCGGGAACTGGTACAGCGACGCCACCACCGCGCCGGCCGGCCGCGACCAGGTCCGTGTGCAGCCGCTCTGGAACCCATGGTCGCCGAGGGCGCGAGCCAGCGCGGGCGGGTCGGGCAGCCAGCTCCCGGCCGCCTCCCCGGCGGCGGCGAAGCCCTGGTCGGCCGAGCTCGGGCCGAGCGTGCCGCCCACCCCAAGGTCGCCCAGCAGCTCGCACAACGGTGGCGCCCCGGCCGGGACGGTGGTCGCGGCGGCCTGGCCGGTGGTGGTCGCCGGGACCGGCCAGGGACGGCCGTCCGGCGACCGGTCCAGCGGGTCGAGGGCGACCGCCAGCGCCGCCGCGGCGGCCACCATCGCCAGCAGGACCAGCCGCCAGGCGGCCCGCCGCCGGCCCACTCGGCCCGCCGGTGACGGGGTCGCGTGCGGCGCGGTCGGGGCCGCACCCGGGCTGGCCGCCGCTGGGACCGGCGCGACCTGGGCCGCCGGACCCGGCTCGACCGCCGCCGCCGGCGGGGCCGACCAGCTCCGCTGGAGCAGCTGGGTGGCGGCGGCCTGCGGGTCAGGGTCGGCGTGGTCGCCGAGCAGCTCCAGCAGCAGCGTCCGGGCGCTCGGCCGCTGCTCCGGGCCCTTGTCCATGCAGCCCTCGACCAGCGCCCGCAGCCGCCCCTCGAGGCCTCCCAGGTCGGGCGGCTCGTGCCGGATCCGGTAGACGACCTCCACGACCGTGCCCTGCCCGAACGGCCGGCGTCCCGTCCCGGCGTAGGCGACCAGCGACCCCCAGACGAAGATGTCCACCGCCGCCGTGACCGGCCCCGGCCCGAACTGCTCGGGCGCCATCCACCCCGGCGACCCCATCAGCTTCCCCGTGGCCGTGCTGGCGGCGCTGGCGTCGAGCGCCCGGGCGATCCCGAAGTCGATCACCTTGGGCCCGAAGTACGACAGCAGCACGTTGCTCGGCTTGAGGTCCCGGTGCACCACCCCGGCCCCGTGGATGGCCGTCAGGGCCGCCGCCATCCCGACGGCCAGCCCGGCCAGGTCGGTCGCGGCCAGCCGCCCACTGGCCGCGATCGCCCGGTCGAGCCGCACCCCGTCCACATACTCGGTCACCAGGTACGGCAGCTCGCCCGACAGCTCGGCGTCGATCACCCGGGCGGTGCAGAACCCGACCACCCGGCGCGCCGCCGCCACCTCGTGCCGGAACATCCGCAGGAACGAGGGGTCCCCGGCCAGCTCCGGCCGCAGCACCTTGACGGCCACCGGCTCCCCGTCGTCACCCCGACCGAGGAACACCGTCCCCATCCCACCGGCCCCGAGCCGCCCCAGGAGCCGGTAGGGCCCGACCCACTCGGGGTCTCCTGGCCCCAGCGGCGCCGCCCGCCGCGGGCCGGCACCTCCGCCGCGCTCGGCCACCCAGGCTCCTCACCAACCGGCGCGCTGCACCCACCGGCCCAGCTCACGGCCCCGCTGACCCGCGGAGCCTACCACCGCGAGGGGGCGGCGCCCCCCACCCATGTCCGGCGTTCGCGGTATTGTCTGGGCCACCGAGCTGGTTCACGCCAAGGGGGGTCCAGATGTTCGTTCAGGTCATCCAGGGACAGGTCGCGGACGCTGAGCGGGCCCACGCCGCGCTCGACCAGTGGGCGCGCGACCTGGCACCCGGCGCCACCGGATGGCTCGGCTCGACCGCCGGGGTCACCGATGACGGCCGCTTCATCGCCCTGGCCCGCTTCGAGTCCGAGGAAGCCGCCCGCCGCAACAGCGACCGTCCCGAGCAGGACCGCTGGTGGTCCGAGACCGCCAGGCTGTTCAGCTCCGAGCCCACCTTCAAGGACAGCTCCGACGTCATCCCCGATGTCGTCGGCGACCCCGACACCGCCGGTTTCGTCCAGGTCATGCAGGGCCAGGGCACCGACTCGGACCGGGCCCGCGAGCTCATGTCCCAGGACTCCACCGCGTGGGCCGACTTCCGCCCCGACATCGTCGGCAGTATCGTCGCGGCCCACGAGGGCGGCGCCTACACCATGGCCATCTACTTCACCTCCGAGGAAGCGGCCCGCGAGGGCGAGCGCAAGGAACCCCCCGCCGAGCTGAAGGCCCAGATGGAGGAGATGGACGCCCTCAGCGTCGGCGTCCCCGAGTTCTTCGACCTCAAGCAGCCCTGGCTCTACTCCCCCAGGTAGTCCCGCCCCGCCCTTCAGCCACGTCGACAGCTGCGCTTCGGCCGGCGCGGCCACGGCCCGGACGCCGCACCTGGAATCCCAGAGCGCCTCTACCATGGTGCGGGTCAGCAACCTGGTCCTGCCGAGAGGGGACGAGGTGCGGGTCACCGAGTCCGAGCCGACGACGATCACGATGAGGACCGCTGAGGCCGCGGCCGGGCGGGCGGCCGAGCCCGATGTGCTGCTGGCCACCAAGCTCGATGTGCCACAGCGGCGTCCTGGCCTGCTTCCACGTCCCCGGCTGCTGGGACGCCTCGCCGCGGGGATGGAGCAGGAGCTGACGCTGGTCTGCGCCCCGGCGGGGTTCGGGAAGACAAGCCTGCTCGGCGACTGGGCGCGCCACGCCCGCCAGCCGGTCGCCTGGCTGTCGCTGGACGCCGGCGACGACGATCCGGTGCGGTTCTGGCGATATGTCGCCGCGGCGCTGGACAGGGCGGGGATCGCCGTCGGCGAGCGGCTCGCCCCGCTGCTCCGCGGGCCCGAGCCGGCGTCGCTGGAGACGGTCGTGACCGCCCTCATCAACGAGCTGGTCGCCCGGTCCGAGGAGGTCACGCTCCTGCTGGACGACTACCAGCTCATCCAGGTGCCGCCGATCCACGACAGCCTGACCCTGCTGCTGGACCGGGCGCCGCCGATGCTGCGGCTGGTGCTGGCCAGCCGCGCCGACCCGCCGCTGCCGCTGGCCCGGCTGCGGGCCCGCGGTCAGCTGGCCGAGCTACGCGAGCGTGATCTGCGCTTCACCATGGAGGAGTCCGCCGCCCTGCTGCGGGAGACCTCCGGGCTGGAGCTGCCGGCGTCCAGCCTGGACGCCGTGGCGACCCGCACCGAAGGATGGGTCGCCGGCCTGCAGCTCGCCGCCCTCTCGCTGCATGGCCACCCCGACCCGGCCGGCTTCGTGGCCACCTTCTCGGGCAGCGACCGGTATGTGCTCGACTACCTGGCCGAGGAGGTGCTGGACCGCCAGCCTGAGCCCTTACGGCTGTTCTTGCTGGACACGTCGGTGCTGGAGCGGCTGTCGGGGCCGTTGTGCGACGCGGTGACCGGCCGGACCGACAGCCAGCGGCTGCTCGAGCAGGCCGAGCGGGCCAACCTGTTCCTGGTTCCGCTGGACGGGCAACGCCGCTGGTGGCGCTACCACCGCCTGTTCGCCGACCTGTTGCGGGCCCGCCCGCGGCAGACCCAGCCGGAGCGGGTGGGCGGGCTACATCAGGCCGCGGCGGCCTGGTGCGAGCGCAACGGCTGGTCGACGACGCCATCCGGCACGCGCTGGCCGCCGGCGACCAGGTCTGGGCCGCCCGGCTGATCGAGCGACACTTCGACGCGCTGCTGCGCCGCGCCGAGGGTGCGACGGTCGACCGCTGGGTGGCGGCGCTGCCCGCCGAGCTGGTCCGGGCCCGCCCACGGCTGCTGGTGGCGCAGGCGGTGTGGGCGCTGCTCGGGGGCCGCGTGGAGGAGGCCGAGCCGCTGGTGGACCAGGCCGAGACGGCGCTGGAGTCCAGTGGCGACGAGCCCTACGAGCCCGACACGCCCTACGAGCCGTCGGTTGGCCGGGCGGCGAGCCGGATCGCCAACCTGCCGGCGTCGATCGCGCTGGTCCGCGCAGAGCTCGCACGGCGGCGCGGGGACGCCGAGGGGATCGCCGCGTCCGCCCAGCGGGCCCTGGCCCACCTCTCCGACGATGACCGGGCGCTGCGCCTGCAGGTCGACTGGTTCCTGGCGGTGGCCGACTGGTTCGGCGGCCGGCTGGCGTCGGCCGAGGCTGCCCTTGCCGGCGTGGTCGCAAGGCAGCGGGCGGCCGGTGAGAGCTACCTGGCCGTGCGCCCCGCCTGTGACCTCGGTCAGGTGCAGCGCGCCCGCGCCCGCGGCCGCCTGGCCGCCGCGCTGGGCACCTACGAGCGGGCGCTGGAGATCGCCAGCGATGCCGGCCGTCCGCTGCCGCCCGCCGGCATGGCGCAGGTTGGCATGGCCGAGGTGCTGAGTGAGCGAGGAGAGCTCGAGGCGGCCCTTGACCGCGCGACCGAAGGCGTCCGGCTGTGCCGGCAGCTCACCTACACCCTGCCGCTCCTGGCGGGCCTGGCCGTCCTGGCCTGGACCCGGCAGGCCCTCGGCGATACGCCCGGCGCCATGGCGGCGCTCGCCGAGGCCGAGCGGGCCGACCCGAGCACCGCCGTGGTCGACCTGCTCAACCCGGTACCGGCCCTGCGGGCGCGGCTGGCCCTGGCCAGCGGCGAGGTCGCCGACGCCCGCGGCTGGGTCCAGGCATGCGGCCTTGCCCCCGGCGACCGGCCGAGCTACCCCCACGAGCGCGGATACCTGGTCCTGGCGCGGGTGCTGCTGGCCGAGCAGGCACCCGCCCAGGCGCTCGGGCTGCTGGAGCGCCTGGGCGACCTGGCCGCCGTCGAGGGCCGGACCGGCAGCCTGATCGAGGTGCGGGTCCTGCAGGCGCTCGCGCTGGCGGCCAAGGGCGAGGAACGCGACGGGCTGGCCGTCCTGGCCGAGGCGCTCGCCCTGGCCGAGCCCGAGGGCTATACCCGCGTGTTCCTGGACGAGGGGTCGCCGCTGGCCGCCCTGCTCGACCGGCGCGCCATCGCCGGGCGCCGGGCCGCCGCCCCGGTCCCGGCATCGATGCCGGCCATGGTCCAGCCGCTCAGCGAGCGGGAGCTCGAGGTGCTCGGGCTGCTCGCCGCAGGCAGGTCGAACCGGGAGATCGCCGAGGAGCTGGTGGTGGCGTTGGACACCGTCAAGAAGCACGTCAGCCACGTCCTGGACAAGCTCGGCGCGGCCAACCGCACCCAGGCCGTCGCGCACGCTCGGGAGCTAGGGCTGCTCGGGTAGCTGGATTCGGTGCACCGAGATCAACGGCAGGCCCAGGTCGCGGACCTTGGCGAGCAGGCCGTGCAGCGCAGCCTGGTCGGCGACCGGCCATGGCCGGGAGGCCGGCAGCCGCATCACCCTTCGGGGCCATCCCGGACGCTGGGCGGCGCCGGCAGGATTCCACCTCCGATGTGCACCTTCGGGTGATGGCGGGCTCCACACCCGTGCGTAGCGTGCTGCCAGTCAACCGGCGCACGAAAGGAACGGCCGTGCTTCGCATTCTCGGATTGGAGGGATCCCCAACGGCTCGGCTGGTTGTCGGCGTGGCCCTGGTCGCCCTTGGGGTCTGGCGCCACGCCGCGATCGCCGTGGTGGTGGGGGCCGGCTTGGTGGTGGCTGCCGCAGCTGGCGTTGTGAGCTCCCGGCACCCCGGCCGCGAAGACGGCCAGGGGCACGGGGAGGCGTGATGAGCGCGATCACCGTCGAGCACCTGAGCAAGCGGTACGGAGAGCTGGAAGCGCTGCTGGACGTCAGCTTCGAGGTCCCCGCCGGGCAGGTTGTGGCGCTGCTCGGCCCCAACGGGGCTGGCAAGACCACCACGATGGAGATCCTGGAGGGCTACCAGCGGCCCAGCGGCGGCAGCGCACGCGTGCTCGGCTCGGAGCCGCGGCACGCGGGCCGGGCCTGGCGTGCGCGCATCGGCCTGGTGCTGCAGTCGACCAGCCTGGACGCACAGCTCACCGTGCGCGAGGCGCTCGGTGTCTACGCGGGGCTGTTCCCAAGCCCGCGCGAGGTCGGCGAGGTGCTGGACCTGACCGGGCTCAGGGGCGAGGCCGGCACCAGGATCGGCCAGCTCTCCGGTGGCCAGCGCCGCCGCGTTGATGTCGGACTGGGCATCATCGGCCGCCCGGAGCTGCTGTTCCTGGACGAGCCGACCACCGGCCTGGACCCGGCCGCGCGCCGCCAGGCGTGGACGACCGTCGAGCGTCTCACCGCGGACGGCACCACCGTGCTGCTGACGACCCACTACCTGGAGGAGGCGCAGCAGCTCGCCGACCGTGTGCTCGTGCTCGCCAAGGGGAGGCTGGTCGCCGACGCCGGGCCGGACGAGCTCCGCACCCGCGGCACCTTGACCAGGATCCGCTACCCGCTGCCGCCGGGTGCTGCGGCAGCCGACCTGCCCGCCGAGCTGGCCGCCGATGTGGATACCGACCACGGTGCGCTGCTGATTCACACCACCGAGGTCACCGCCGCACTGCACACGCTGGTCGGCTGGGCGGAACGCCACCGGATCGAGCTCGACGGCCTCGAGGTCGGCCCGCCAAGCCTCGAAGACGCCTACCTGGCCCTCGTCAACCAGCTACCTGGCGATCCCGCAGCCGACCAGGAGGTCCCGTCCCATGCCTGAGCTCGTCGCGTCCGCCGGCCAAGGCCGGCTTCCCGGCAGCGGACCGGTCTTGGCGGGTCAGGTCCGCTACCAGCTGCTCCTGACCACGCGCAATCCCCGCGCCCTGGTGGCCGGGGTGGCGCTGCCGCTCCTGCTGCTGGTGCTCGCCAGCTCCCAGCACGCCCGCCTGGCGGGCTCGGCACTGGCCGGCCGCGTCGTGCTCGGGGTCACCCTCACCGCCTACCTCACCCACGCCAGCGGCCTGGTCGCCGCCCGCGAGGCTGGTGTGCTCAAGCGCTGGCGCGCGACCCCGCTGCCCCGCTGGTGCTATTTCGCCGGCCGCACCTGCGCGACTGTGCTGATGGCGCTCGCCTCGGGGGCGGTGACTGTGGCGGCGGGCGTGCTGGCCTACCACGTCCGGCTGAGCGCCGGTGCGGCCCTGAGCCTGCTCCTGGCCCTCACCCTCGGGGCGCTCGCCTGGGCCAGCGTCGGCACCGCCATCACCGCCGTCATTCCCACAACCGACGCCGCCCAGCCGGTGCTGTCGCTCAGCTACTTCCCGGTGATGCTGCTGTCGGGCGTGCTCGGGGCGTTCAGCGGCGCGCCGAGCTGGCTGTCCACCCTGCTCGGCTACCTGCCCGGCCAGCCGACCCTCGACGCCGTCACCCGCGCGCTGCACACCACCGGCAGCACGCTGTCGCTGCCCGGCCACGACCTGGTCGTCCTGGCCGGCTGGACCATCGGCGCGCTACTCGCCTCCCTGCGCCTGTTCCAATGGGAACCCAGAGCCCCGCGGTAGCCATCCAATCCTCACAAGGAGAGGGACATTGACCGACATGGTCACGCCGGGTGTCCGGCTGGGGATCGTCCGCAGCATCAGCTACGGCCTGTTCGGCAAGCCCGACCAGTTCGTCCCGCAGCTCCGGGAGCTGGGCGCGGCGCTGGTCCGCGTGTACTTCTACTGGTCGCAGATCGAGCCCGAGCCCGGCCGGTTCACCTTCGAGGCTGTCGACGCGTTCCTGGACCAGCTCGACGGCTCCGAGGAGGTCTGGGTCACCGTCTGCTCCAGCTCACGATGGGCAACCCGGCAGGCGACCGGTTTTCTGCCACCCTCGCCGGCCAGGGACCCCGGCGCCTACCGCCAGTTCGTGGACCGCCTGGTGCGTCACTGCGCCGGCCGGGTGCGCTACTGGCAGTGCGACAACGAGCCCTCCAACGTCGGGCTGACCTGGGCCGGCACGGCGGCCGAGTACGTCGCCCAGCTCCAGGTACTGCACCAGGCCGTCAAAGATGCCGACCCCGACGCGGTAGTGGTCCTCGGCGGCGCACCCTACGTCCTGCCCGCCAGCGCCCCCGACAGTCCCGAGCGGCAGTTCTTCGACGTGCTGGTACGCGACGGCCGCGACTTCTTCGACCTGTTCGACCTGCACCTGTACGGGGACGCCAGCCGGATCCCGGCCGACATCGAGGCCACCCGCGGGATGATGCGCGGGTTCGGCTACGAGAAGCCGCTGGTGGTCGGCGAGTACAACGCCCCATGGCCGAACCTGTACCCGGAGGCGACCGCAGCCATGGAGCAGGTCATGGCGGCCGCGTTCGCCAGCGGCGCCGCCGGCCAGGGCACGGATACGGCCCCGCAACGGACTCCAGAGGAGGCCGCCATGGCCAGCCTCTACGAGCAGATGGCCAGCCTGCCTCCGCAGCTACGGATGTTCATGCGCGGCTGCCCCAAGGAGCTGGAGGACAAGCGGCACCGCATCAACTGTCGCGAGCTCGTCATGCGCAACCTGCTGGCCCTGTCGTGCGGGATACGCCGGACGGTGTGCTGGAACCTGGCCCCAGACATCCCCGGCTACGAGAACCCGCTGTCGATCATGGACCTGCTGTTCGGCAAGCTCGCCCTGATGGGCTACGTTGGCACCGAGCTGCGCCACCGCCACCCGTCGGCCGAGACGTTCGCCCTCCTGGCCGACCAGCTCGCCGGTGTAGAGGTGGATGGCGTGACCTGCCTGGAGGTCCCCGAGCGGCCCAGCGTGCTCCTGTTCGAGGCGCACCGCAGCGGACGAGGACCGCTGCTGGTCGTCTGGGACCAGCGTGACTCCTTCCACGGGGAGGAGGAGCCGCCAATCGCCGTCGACTGGCCCTGGCCGGCACCACAGGCCAAGGCCGTCGACGCCCTGGGAGCGGCGCAATCAGCCGACGTCCTCGACGGCCGGGTGCACCTCCAAGTGTCGGTGACCCCGCTGTTCGTGACCGCCGAGTGATTTCGTCATCTCATCGGCGCCACCGCCCGTTCTACGGCCGCGTGCGGAGGAGCCGGCGCTCCATGCTGAGGTGCGGTGCCCACTCGAGCCGGCTCGCGCTGGCGAACTGGAGGTACGCGCGGAGCGTGGCCTGCATCGCGTCGACGAAGCCCTCGACGCGGCGCGGGTCGAAGCTGTCTTCCCACCAGAGGTTGAGCACCCGCACAGAACCCTTCGTGCGGTCGATCCGGGGTTCGATGCGGCCGACGAGCCGGTCGCGGAACAGGATCGGCAGCACGTACCAGCCCCAGCGCCGTCTGGCCGGCGGGATGAAGAGCTCCCACACGTAGTCGAAGCCGAACAGGGACCCGAGGAGGCCTCGGTCCCAGACCACCGGATCGAACGGTGGGAGGAAGGCGACGGAGAGCGGTGGCTCGGGCGGCGCGTTGAGCAGCTCGACCTCCTCGCGCAGGACGAAGCGCTTGCCGCGCACGCCCTCGACCGAAACGGGAACGAGCTCGCCCTCCTCGACGAGCTCCTCGCGCAGCGCGGTCCGGCCCGGGTGCTCCGGTCGCGTCGGGTCCGGCTTCGCCGTGCCAATGCCGCCGAAGATGTCGGCGCCGCCGATGCCCAGAAGGCCGTGCGCGCGGTACCGCGACAGGAGCTTGTGCCGGAGCTGTTCCCTCAGCGGGACCTTGCGCGCGACGATGTCGGGAGGCAGCAGCCGCTCGATCAGGTCGTAGTAGCGGTGGTTGCCGTCGCGCCGGGCGAGACCGAGCACGCCGGTCGCGGCGAACGCCTCGAGCACCGCGCGCACGACATTCGTGGGAGCGCCGAACCAGTCGACCAGCGGCCCGCGCCGACGCTCGAAGTCGAGCGCGGAGAGTGGGCCCTCGGCGCGGACCCGCTCGAGCACCTGCTCGGCGACGTCAGCGTGCTCGGCGAGGATACGCCGCGAGCTCACGCTCAGGTTGGCGCGGAACCAGGGGAAGTCGCTGGCGGGGACGAGCGAGAGCCCCTTGTTGTACGCCTCGAAGAGCTCGCGCCGCTCGTAGAGCACGTCGCACCACGCGGGGTCGTAGCCGGCGACCCGCGCGTGGAGCACCAGATCGTGGTTGCGCCCCGCGACCGACAGCGGGTCGAACTGGATCGAACCGAGCCGACGGAAGACCTCGAGCACCCCGTCGGAGCCACCCTCGACCGAACGCGCGGGCGCGAGCATCTGCCTGGTGACCAGGAACCGCCGTGCAGCGTCAGCGGCAACGTCCATGAGCGCGACGCTACGCGACCCCCGGCCTCCGTGCGAATGGTCGACAGCTCGCGGGTCTGCTGACCGCTGGGAGCCGGATCAGCGTCTTTAGGCGGTTTTCGGCTGGAGACGAACCTTTGAGCAGACGTTCACCTCCTGTTGTCTACATGAAGGAGGGTGAGCAATGGCGATGACCGAGCCGCAAGGGCGCAACCAGTCGGTTCGGCAGGTCGTGGCGGCCAGCTTCATCGGCACCACCATCGAGTGGTACGACTTCTTCCTCTACGGGACGGCCGCCGCGCTGGTGTTCAACAAGCTGTTCTTCCCCGAGGCGGAGCCCTCGTCGGGCACGCTGCTGGCCCTGGCCACCTACGGGGTCGGCTTCGCGGCCAGACCGTTCGGCGGGGTCATCTTCGGCCATTTCGGCGACCGCATCGGCCGCAAGGCCATGCTGGTGCTGTCGCTGCTGATCATGGGCGTGGCCACCTTCCTCATCGGGGCCATGCCCACCTACGCCCAGATCGGTATCTGGGCGCCGGTCATCCTGGTGCTGTTACGCATCGCCCAGGGCATCGGGGTCGGTGGCGAGTGGGGCGGCGCGGTTCTGATGTCGGTCGAGCACGCCCCCAAGGGCCGGCGCGGCTTCTTCGGGAGCTGGCCGCAGATGGGCGTGCCGGCCGGCCTGTTCCTGTCCACGGTGGTCTTCCTGATCGTCCAGCAGACCACCTCGGACGCGGCGTTCCTGTCCTGGGGCTGGCGGATCCCGTTCCTGCTCAGTGTGGTGCTGATCGCGATCGGCCTGTTCGTGCGGCTGCGGCTGTACGAGTCGCCGGTGTTCCAGCGGGTCAAGGAGACCAAGACCGAGGCGCCCATGCCGATCCTGGACGTGCTGCGCAAGTACCCGCGCGAGGTCCTGCTGGCCATGGGCATGCGAATCGCCGAGAACGGGACCTTCTACATCCTGACCGTCTGGGTCCTGGTCTACGGCAACGAGCACCTGAAACTGCCTAAGAGCACCATGCTCTGGGGCGTGGTCATCGCCGCCCTCATCGGGCTGATCGCCATCCCCTCCTATGGGGCGCTGTCAGACCGGGTCGGCCGGCGGCCGCTGTACCTCGGCGGGGCGCTGTTCTCCCTGGTCTTCGCGTTCCCGTTCTTCTGGCTGGTCAACACCAAGACGTCGATCCTCATCTGGCTCGCCATCGTCCTTGGGGTCAACATCGGCCACGACCTCATGTACGGGCCACAGGCGGCGTTCTTCTCGGAGCTGTTCGGGACCAGAGTCCGCTACAGCGGCGCCTCGCTCGGCTACCAGCTCGCCTCGGTGTTCGCCGGCGGCTTCGCCCCACTGATCGCCGCCGCGCTGCTGAAGGCGTGGAGCTGGCCGGCCGTCGCCATCTACATGGCCGGTATGGCGTTGATCACGGTGGTCGCGACCCTCTTCACCACCGAGACCTACCAGCGCGACATCGACACCGACGACGCGCGCGAACAGGAGCTGATCGGCGAGCCGGTCACCCGCGGAGCTCGTGTCTAACGAGACTGAGCGCCGCCCTCCCGGCGGCGCTCAGTCCGGCATGGGCTAACGAGGTCGATAGGCATGGAACACGATCCGCGATCCGGCGCGGATCCGTACCTGCACGAACCCTGCGGTGTGCAGTCGCGCCCCGAGCGTGGCCGGGTCGACGACGGTCTTGTTGTCGCCGAGGTGGATGAGGCGGAACCTGAGGCCCCGACCCGGGTTGTCGGAGCCGCAGAACACGCCGCCCGGGCCGAGGACCCGGTGCACCTCGGCGAACAGGCGGTCCTGCAGCTCGGGGCCGGGGAGGTGGTGCAGCATCGTCAGGCAGACGACGGCACTGAAGGCGGCATCGGCGAAGGGCATCGTCGTCGCGTCCCCCTGCACCACCTGGGCGGCCGGCACCCGGCCACGGGTTGCCTTGGCGAGGGCCGGGTCGATCTCGATCGCGGTCAGCTCCGGCGCCACCCCGGCCAGCACCTCGGTCGTCAGCCCTGGGCCGGGACCGAGCTCGAGCACCCGGCGGTC
>Ga0126308_10000181_pt1 | contig 17684 bp, 15 predicted proteins | sample Plot55_FD_92533 | JGI IMG/M metagenome (GOLD analysis project Ga0126308, IMG submission 92533) | Serpentine soil microbial communities from UC McLaughlin Reserve, CA, USA - Plot55 | ecosystem: Environmental > Terrestrial > Soil > Grasslands | place: USA: UC McLaughlin Reserve, Lake County... | reverse complement strand
GACGCGTCGAGCACCGCGCCGCGCGGCGCGGGGAGCGACGTCTCCTTCAGGTGCTGACGCTCCGCGCGCTGCTGCCACTGCCGCCCCTGCCACAGCTGCACCTGCGCGGCGCGTCCCACCAGCGCGAGGGCGAACAGCCCGATCGCGCCCTGCACGATGCCGATCCGACTAACGCTGGGCACTCGACCCTCCTCCGGCGCGCCCGGCCCCGGCCGGCCCGGGGCGCGCAACGCTGATGACCTGACTGTCGCTGGGCACGCGCATCCCGAGGCGGCGCTCGGCAATGGGCTGGAGCTTCGCGCGGCTCGACAGGTCGCGGATGTCGCCCTCGAGCCGCGTGCGCTCGGAGAGCAGCTGCGCGAGTCGGGCGTCGAGGTCGCGGATGGCGCGGTCCTGCGCGTAGCCGTAGCTGCGGCGCCAGATCACCGCCGCCGCGACGGCGACGAACGCCACCAGCAGGATGGCGACGACGGAGCGGCCCTTGAGCCGCGCTACTCGGCGCTTCGCCACGCGCGGAGGCGCGCGCTTCGCGAGCGCGGGTTGCGGGCCGTCTCGTCGGCGCCGGGCGTGACCGCCTTGCGCGTGACCATGCTGCCGAGCGCGCGCCCGCGGCACGTGCACACGACCTGCCGCGGCGGGCAGACGCAGGCCGCGCTCCAGTCGCGCATCGCGCGCTTGACCGTGCGGTCCTCGCCCGAGTGGTAGGCGATGACGGCCAGCGTGCCGCCGACGACGAGCCGGTCGCGCAGCTCCGGGAGCGCGCGATCCAGCCCCGCCAGCTCGTCGTTCACCGCGATGCGCACGCCCTGGAAGAGGCGGGCGAAGTCCGGGGCGCCGCTGCGGGGGCCGAGCGCCTCGCGGATCGCGCCGACGAGGTCGTCGCTCGTCGCGAACGAGCGGTTCCCGCGCCGCCGCACGATCACGCGCGCCAGCCGCGCCGCGCGGGGCTCGTCCGCGTATTCCTTGAAGATGCGCATCAGCTCGCGCTCGTCAGACTCGTTGAGCAGCGCGGCGGCGTCGAGCGCGGCGTCCTCGCCCATCCGCATGTCGAGCGGCGCGCCCTCGCGGAAGGTGAAGCCCCGGCCGGCGTGGTCGAGCTGGTGAGACGAGATGCCAAGGTCCAGGAGGATGCCGTCGAAGCCCAGGTCGCCGAGCTCGCCCACCTGGTGCAGGTCCGCGTAGTTGGCGACGAACGCGTGAAACCTCCCCGTCTGCTCGGCGTCGCGCAACCGTTCGCGCGCGGCCGCGACCGCCTCCGGGTCGCGGTCCACGGCGTACACCTCGGCGCCGGCTTCGAGCAGCGCCGCCGAGTGTCCGCCGCCGCCGAGCGTGCAGTCCAGGACCCGCCGCGCCGTCCGCGCCGCCGTGGGCGTGGGCGACGGCGCGACGGTGAGGAGCTGCACGACCTCGTCGACCAGGACGGGCGCGTGGTACGTGCTGTCCCACGCGCCCGCCGACGATCGGGGAGCGGTCATTCTAGCGGCCGGCGGTGCGGAGCGTCAAGCGAGGCGCGGCACGAGGCGGCACGACGCGGCGCGCGCCGCGCGTTTGCCCCGAGCGCGTCCCCGACGCATTCTTCCGCACGCCCATGAGCAACTCCTTGAAGAGCTTCGTCTTCATCATCAACGGCAAGGTCGCCGAATCGGACGCCCTGCGCCACCTCGTCTCGTGGGTTCGTGATAAAGGTCACACCGTGCTCCCGCGCGTGACGTGGGAGAAGGGCGACGCGGCCGGCTACGCGCGCGACGCCGCCGAGGCGGGCGCCGACGCCGTGGTCGCCGTGGGCGGCGACGGCACGGTCAACGAGGTCCTCAACGGCCTGAGCGGCTTCGACGTGCCGATGGGGATCATCCCGATGGGGACGGCGAACGACTTCGCGCGCCAGGCCGACATCCCGCTCGACGTGGACCACGCGATGGATGTTATCCTGCGCCGCAAGCCCCGGCGTGTGGACACCGCCGAGCTGAACGGCCGCCGCTTCCTCAACGTGTCGACCGCCGGCGTCGGCGCCGAGGCGACGGCCGAGACCTCCACCGCGGCGAAGGGCGCGCTCGGGCCGCTCGCCTACGCCCTCACGGGGCTGAAGAAGCTCGCCGGCCTGGAGGCGAAGCGGGCCACGTTCACCGGCCCGGGCTTCGATCGCACGGTGGATTTTCTCGTGTTCGCCGTGGGCAACGCGCGGCTGACCGGCGGCGGGACGGCGGTGACGCCCGAGGCCAGCGTGACCGACGGGCTGCTCGACCTGTGCATCGTCGAGAAGATGCCGCGCACGGAGTTCGCCCGGCTGGCGCTCAAGATCAAGCGCGGCGAGCACCTGGAGGAAGACGGGGTAACGTACGTGCAGATCCCGGCCGTCACGGTGGAGAGCGCCCGCCGACCGATCACCGTCAACGTCGACGGCGAGTCGCAGCACCTGCACCGCCTCGAATACCGCGCTCGCCCGATGGACCTCCTCCTGTACCTGCCGAAGCTGCCGGAAGAGCCGGAGGAGGAATGACAGATCCGAAGTGCGAAGTACGAATACGAGAAGGTGCCTCGGGAGGCAGAGACATCCCGAGGCACCTTTCCTATCTCGTACGTCGTATTTCGAATTTGCCTTACGCGTCGCCCCGCTTCCGCGTGCAGAGCGTCGCTACCACGCGGTCGGCGAGGCCGGTGAACTGGTCGGGGCGCGGGGCCTCGGTGCCCACCGGGAGGTAGCCGGCGGCTCGCTGGAGGTCCGACTGCGCCTGACGCGCCATCTCGCAGCTGCGGGCGGCGCTGGCCTCGCTCAGCGCCTGCTGGCCGACCAGCAGCCACGACGCGCCGATGAGGAAGCGCGCCTGGACGCGGACCTGGCCGCCGCCGCTCAGCGTGTCGGTGAGCGCCAGGAACGGGACCGCGCGCTCGAAGTCAGCGCGGCGGCGCGACTGCTGCGCGGCCTGCACCATCTGGTTGCCGATGCGCAGCAGCACGTTCGATAGATAGGCGCGGCCCGCCGAGTCGGCGGCGGCGCTCCCGCGGCGCGCCGCGGTGAGCGCCGTGCCGGGCTGGCCCAGCTCGACGTACGACAGCGCGGCCTCCGCCCACGCCTCGGCCATCGCGGGGCGGAGCGCGATCGCCTTCCGCGCGGCGTCGAGCGACTCCTGGTGCAGGCGCCGCATGCGGAGGCTGCGGGCGTAGAGCACCCACGCGCCCGGGCTGTCGAGGTACAGGTAGACGCCGCGGGCGGCGGTGGCGAAGGCGGCCGCCGTGTCGCCCGCCGCGACGTAGGCCCCGTGCAGCCGCGCCACGAAGGTCGTGTCGACGTACGCGCTGTCGGCGCGCGCCAGCGACTCGCCGGCGGCCGCCGCCCGCCGCCACTCGCGGAGCGCCAGCAGGAGTCGGAAGCGCAGCGCCTGCACGGCCGCGGCCGCCGAGTCGTTCGCCGCGAGCCGGTCGAGGCGGACCACGGCGCGCGCGGCGGCGGCACTGTCCACGCGCTCGACCGCGCGCGTCACGGTCCGCTCGACATCGGTGGGCGGGGCGGGGGTGACGGCCAGGAGGCGCATCCACGCGTCGAGCGCGCGGTCGCGCTGCCCGCGCGCTGCGTTCGCCTCGGCGAGCAGCTCCAGCGCGACCTCGTTATGCGGGTGGACGGTCAGCACCTCGGTCGAGACGATCGCGACCGAGTCCGGCGCGGTGAGCATCGTCGCGAAGGTGCGCGCCAGACAGAGCCGGGCCAGCGTCGACCGCGGGTAGATGGCGATCGCCTGCCGCGCCGCGGCCGCCGCCTCGTCGAAGCGGCGCGCGGCCAGCTCGGCGGTGCAGGCGCGCTCCCCGTCCAGCTGCCGGCGGGTGGCCTGGAGCGCGCTCGAGACCACGGCCGCGGCCTCGTCCAGCGTGCGGCCGCGGGCGGGCGGGAGCGGCTGCACCAGCCGCGCGTCGCGCGCCAGCACGAGCCGCGGCTCGATCACGACCCACGTCCCCTCGCGCCGCACGCCCGCGTCCAGGATCTCGCCGGCCCGCACGACCGTCGCCAGCTCGCGCAGGTAGCCCACGGGGATGGAGTCGGCGCACGCCAGCTCGCAGCCCGGGAGCATCGCGACGAGCGCGTCGCCGGGCACCTGCCAGAGCGTCGTCGCCGGGATGTCGCGCGCCAGCCGGTCGCGCACGGCGGCCGCGGCGTCGCGCCCCAGCGCGTGGTCGGCGCCGCTGCGGAACGCCTGGGCGACGAGCATCGCCGGCGCGCCGGGCGGGCGGACCGGCGTGCGGCGCTGGGCGCCGGCCGCCGTCGGGGCCGCGACGCACGCCAGCGCCGCCGCCGCCCCCACCGCGGCGCGGCGCACGCACGCCACTCCAGTGGTCCATCGCCTAACGTCCATTCGGCGCCCCCGACGCGATTCCTGTCTACTGGTACGCGCCGGGGGCGCCGGATGTTGCGGGCCGGTCACTCGTCGCGCCCCTTCCGGCACACCGCGGCCGCGAGCCGCGCGGCGTAGTCGCTCGCCTGGAGCGCGCCCTGCATGATCTGCGCGGCCGCCGCGGGGCTGGCCGCGCCGCCGGCGGGCGCCGCGACCTGCGCCGCGTTCAGACTCGCCTGGGCGTCCCTCGCCATCTCGCAGCTCCGGCTCCGGGCCGCCTCCTGCGCCAGCGACTGTCCGATCATGAGGCGCAACGCGCCGATCAGCAGCTTCGCCTGGGCCCTGAGCGGCACGGCGCCGGCCAGCGTGTCGGCGACCAGGACGAGCGGGAGCACGCGCTCGAAGTCGGCGCGCGCCTTCGTGCGCTCGGCCACCTTGTAGAGCGGGCCGGCCTGACTCAGCAGGCTCTGCGCAAGCTGGAATCGTCCGACGCTGTCGACCCGGGGCGCGGCCACCCGCGCCAGCGCCAGCACGCTGTCCGGTTCGTTCAGCTTCGAGTGCTCCGTCGCGATCCGCAGCCACGCGGTGGCCCGCGCGGAGTCGAGCCCGAGCGCGTACCGCGCGACGCCGATGGCCTGCCGGTATTCGCCCGCCTCGTCGAGCATCTGCGCGTACAGCAGCCACAGATCCACACTCTGCGGCCGCGCCGCCGTCACGCGGCCCAGCATCTCCGCGGCGAGCGCCGGCTGGCTGTCGCGCGAGATGTCACGCGCCAGCCGGAGCTGGAACGCCTCGGTCGCGTAGCTGCTGTCCAGCTGCGCCAGCGTGTCGGCGGCCGCGATCACGCGCCGCCACTGGTGGGCCGCCTTCAGCACGCGGAGCTGCGCCTCGCGGCAGCCCAGCGACGCCGGCCGCACCCGCACCAGCGAGTCGAAGATCGCGATCGCGTTCGGGAGGCTCTCGGTTCCGGTGGCGCCCGCGGGCGCGCGGCAGTTCTCGTCCTGCCGTTGGTACCGCGAGCCGAACTCCGTGGCGCGCTCCCGCTCGCCGCTGCGCACGGACGCGTCGGTCGCGTACTGGAGGGCGAGCCGGTCGAGCGGGTCGCGCGCGAGCATCTCGTTCGCCACCCGCAGCACCGAGTCCGGCGGCGCGCCCGCCAGCGCGAACGCGCGCAGCAGGCAACCGCGCACGAGCGTCGCGGACGGCCGGGCGTCGCCAGCGGCGCGCGCGACCTGCACGGCCTCGGCGCCCTTTCCGCCCTGCACCAGGGCGTGGCACCGGCGCTCGGCCGGGAGCTGCTGGAGCGACGCCCGCAGCGCCGCGGCGGCGCGCCCGGCGGCCTTGTCGATCGACGATCCGGTGCCGGTCTCCACCTGCTCCTCGGACTCCCGGTCGTGCAGGAGGGCGAGCGACAGGTCGATTCGGAAGCCCGTCCGGTCCCGCCGTGCCTCGCCGTAGACGATCGCGTCCGCCCGAAGGACGCGCGCCAGCTGGCGGGCCTCGTCCACCGAGATCGGCTCGTCCAGCCGGTACCCTGCCAGGCGGAGGTTCTCCCGCACGTCCCGCTGCGGGATCACCCGCAGCTCGCGGGAGCCGGCGGCGGCCGTCAGCCGCTCGGTGACCGCGGCGGCCGCGTCGAGGCGGGTGGCGCTGTCGGCACCGCGGAGGGCCGCGACCACCATCACCGAGGGCGGCGGCTCGGGCGCGGGCCGGCCGGCCTGCGACCGTGCCGTACTGCCGGTTCCCGCCGTCAGCGCGGCCAGGAGGAGGGGCGCCAGGGTGCCGGCGCCGGGAGACACGAGCACGTGCGCGAGACCGCGGACCATACGCGCTCCAGGCAGAAGACAACGCACGTTAGGTCATCTTCCGCCGGCTCGTCAAGCGTGGACCGTGTCGGCCGGTACGATCCGAATCGGCGCGCCTGGGCCGCGCGCGAGGGCAGCGCCCGCGAGGCGGCGGCGCACGACGGTGCGCGGGGAGCTGGGCGTCACCGGCGCTCCGAAACAGCTGCTCTACCAGTGACGAGGGCCCGCCGACCGGTTTCGGTCGGCGGGCCCTCGCCTGCGTCCTGCCTACTGCGTCACTTTCCCTTGCAGAAGGCCTTGTTGACCTTGTCCGCGTAGTCGGCCACCTGCATGTGGCTCTGCAGGAGCTGACCGGCAAGCTGCGGGTTCGCCCGGCCGCCCTGCGGCAGCGCGACCTGCGCCACGTTCAGGTCGGCCTGCGCCTGCTTGGCCATCTCGCAGCTCTTCTGCTTGGCAGCCTCCTGGATCAGCGTCTGCCCCATGATCAGGCTGGAGGCGCCGATGAGCAGGTTCGCCTGGTTGCGGGTGTCGCCGCCGCCGCTCAGCGTGTCGGCCAGGTAGAGGTAGGGGAGCGCCCTGAGGTAGTCCTCGCGCACCTTCGTCTTCTGCGCCTCCTGGAAGAGGCGGTTCCCCTGCTGGAGCACGAACTGGGAGACCAGCGCGCGGCCGCCGCTGTCGACCCGGGTCGCTGCGACGCGCGCGGTGGCCAGGACGCTGTCCGGCTGGCTCATGTCGACGTAGGCCGAGATGAGCCGCAGCCACGCCGTGTTCTGCTTCGGGTCGATCTCGAGCGCCCGGCGCGTCGCCACCATCGACTGCTGCGTCTGGCCGGCCTGGCTCAGCATCTGGGCGTAGAGCAGCCACATGCCGACGTTCTGCGGGTACTTCGCCGTCGCGCGGGCCATGATCTCGGCCGCCTTCTGCGGCTGGCTGTCGCTCGAGAACGCGGCGGCCATGCGCGTGAACCAGAGCGAGTCGAGGTAGGTCGTGTCCAGCTTGACCAGCTCCTCGCCGATCGGCGGGGCCTGCTTCCACCGCTGCGCCGCCAGGTAGATGCGGAAGCGCAGGTCCTGGAGCTTCGGCTCGCCCGGGTTCGCGATGACGGCCGTGTCGATGACCGGGATCGCGAGGCGCGCCGCGTTCGGGCCCGAGCTGGCGATCTCGTTCACGATCGACTCGGCCAGCCGGGTGTTGGTCGGGTCCTCGGCCAGCAGGCGCGTCCACGTCTCGATCGCCTGCTCCAGCTTGCCCTGCTCCTTGTACACGCCGCCCTCGACCGCGAGCGCCGTGCGGTTGTGCGCGTCGATCGCCAGGATCTCACGCGCCAGCGCGAGCAGCGAGTCGCTCGGCTTCTTCAGCTGCGAGTACGCGTTGAGCAGGCAGGTGCGGGCGAGCGTTGCGTTCGGGTACGCGGCGATGCCCTGGCGCGCCGCCTCGGCGGCCTCGGCGTACTTCTGGTCGCGGTAGTTGCGGACGCACTGGGTCTCGAACGGGAGCTGCTTGCGCATCGTCTGCACGTCGCGCGAGACCGCCGTGGCGACGAGGTCGAGACGCCCGCCCTCCTGCACCGGGAGCGGCTGCACGAGCGCGACGTCGCGGGCGAGGCGGAGGCGCGGCTCGATGCGGAACTTGCCGCCCTCGCGCGTCACCGTCGCCTCGAGGATCTCGTCCGCGCGGAGGATCTTCGCGAGCTCCTTGGCGTCGTTCGGGGCTACGGGCTCATCCGGCGCGAACCCGGAGGCCTCGAGCGTGGCCACGATGTCCTGCTTCGGGATCTGCCACAGCAGCTTGTAGGCGATGTCCTGCATGAGCCGCGAGCGCACGGCGTCCGCCGCCTGCACGCCGAGCTTCTTGTCGCCAGCGGGCGACCTGAACGCCGGGATCATCATCCCGGGCGCATCCGCCGGTCGGGTGATGGTGCGCTGCACCTGGGCGCCGAGCGAATCGGGCGACGCGCCGGCTGCGGCGGCTGCGGCGGCCGCGATCAGCGCGGCCAGCGCCATGGAAGGGCGATGACGAGCCATCTCTGAATGACCTCCGAGTCGTTGAAACAGCTGTACCCCGGCCCGACGCCCGGGGTCCAAACATTTGGCCAACGGGGGAAGTGGGCGAAGAGGGACTCGAACCCCCGACATCCTGCGTGTAAGGCAGGCGCTCTGACCGGCTGAGCTATTCGCCCTTCTCGAGCTGTGGCCCGCGCGCCCGCGACGAACGGCGAGGGAGCGAGGGAGCTACGCTATGCCAGCAAAAATCGCCCCGCCCGCGCGGCTTCGCCCGCGCGGCTTCCATCACTCCTTCAGAATGGCGAGCGGAATGAGGACGCAGTAGGCAAGAACGAGCAGGATCGGCGCGATGGTCACGCCGCCACGGATGAGGTCGAGATAGCCGAGGAGCAGGGTGACGGCGGCAATCGCCCACCAGAGGTACGACCTGCTTCGGCGCGGAGACTCGGTTCGGGCCATAAGGCACGAAGGTTAAAGGAGTTAACATGGACTGTCAACGGGAGATCGCCGGGGCGGCTCACGCTTAATCAAAGGCTCATGTACGCGCCCGATTCGATCGAGCGCCCACCGGCCTCACTTCCCTTCCCCGACACTCCGCAGCAGCTCCTCGATCGCGCTCTCGCGCTGCTGACGCTCGAGCTCCGCCTCGGCCGCGAGCATCGCCTCCACGCGGCGGCGGTAGCGGCGGCGGCGGGAGATGTAGAGCGGCACGGTCACCACCACCGTGAACAGCGCGACGAGGGTCAGGTCGCCGATCAGCGCGAGCGCGCCGAAGCGGCGGCGAGTGTTCCGCTGCCAGAGCTCCTCGAAGCTGGAGAGGGTGATGCCGTAGGCGGCGCGCACGGCGGGGTCCAGGCGCCGGCTCTCCCGCCAGTACCGGAAGAAGAGCGACAGTCCGCGCTGCGGGTCGAGCGCGGCCAGCTCGGCCACCGCGCGATGCGACAGCGCGTAGCTCGCCTCCGCCGCCGAGCTGCCGCCGTGGAAGCCGTCGTCGAGCTGGTCGAGCGACGGCATGCGGCGGAGAAAGAGCGCCAGGTTCGTCGCCAGCATCTCGTCGCGCCCCCACTCGCCGGCGGCGTAGCTGGCGTAGCCCTCGTCGAACCACCGCGGCGGCAGGTCGCCCATCGCCTCGTAGAGCGCCAGGTGCGCGAGCTCGTGCCGCAGCACGGTGCGCGGGTCGCCGGCGTCGGAGCCGGCGGTGCTGCCCTGCATGACGATCCGCTGCTGCTCCGGGAAGGCGATGGCGGCGCCCCACTCCGGCGCGTACGGCCCGACCCACTCGCGGAAGCGGCGCTGATCCGGGGCGAGCAGGATCGTCACAGCGGCGCGCGGCCGCGCGAGTCCGGGAAAGCTGTCGCGCCGCGTGGCCTCCGCGAGCACGGACTTCGCGAGCGTCGCCTCGCTGGGGAACGCGAGGACGGCGAAGCGGCCGGAGGAGAAGCGGTCCTGCGCGCGGGCGGGGGCGAACGCGAGCAGCAGGGCGAGCAGGAGCGCCCGCCCGGCCGTCAGGACACGCGCGGCGGCTCGCCTCCCGACTCGACCGCCTTCAGCACTTCCGCGCAGCGCTTCCCCCATGGATTGAACTTGTTGGCCGCGAACCCCTGGCGCCACGTCTGCATGGCGTCCTCGCGGCGGCCGCTGAACCAGAGCGCGCGGCCCAGCTCGTAGTAGGCCTCGATGAGGTTCGGGCCGAGCACCATCGCCTTGCGGAAGAAGATCTCCGCGTCATCGAACATCTCCCGCTCGAGGTACACCAGACCCAGGTAGAAGTGCGCGTAGAGCGTCGCCTTGCGGTCGTTGTCCAGCCGGATCGCCTTCGAGAGGTGCTCGATCGCCTCGCCGAAGATGCGCTTCTTGAGGCATATGTAGCCGACGTTGATGCGCGCGAGCGCGTTCGCCGGCTGCCGCATCAGGACCTTCTGGAAGTTGAGCAGCGCCTCGTCGTACTTCTCCTGGAGCATCTGCGCCCACCCCAGCAGCGACTCGCTCTGCGGGTCGCGGGGCGACAGCTCGAGCGCGCGCTGGAGGGCGGCCTCGGCGCCCTCGTAGTCGCCTAGCGAGATGCGGCTCCATCCCTTCTCGATGAACGTGGACGCGCCGAGGTGGTCGGCGTGCACCACCGGCTTGTCGGCGCTGAACTGCGGCGCGACCGAGGGCGCGGACGCCTGCTGGAGCGTCTTCCACTTCTCGACCAGGCGCTTCACGTCGTCGCGGATCGCCGACATCTCGGCGATCTGCTGCTCCAGCGCCTTGTACAGGCCGACGATCTCGGTCTTGAGCGCGGCGCGCTCGTCGGCCGGGACGGCGCCGGCGCTGCTCGCGGCCTCGAGCCGGGACTCGACGGCCTGGTAGCGCGAACGGAACGGGGTGACGTCGGTCGTCTCAGCCATTGCCCGGCACTCCGGTGGCCTGCTCGAGCGTGAGCCGCTCGGTGGTCGTGAGGAGCCGCTGCACGTCGAGGAACATCACCAGGCGGTCGGCGCGCCTGAAGATCCCGCGCAGGTACTCGCCGGCCAGCCCGCGGAAGAGCGCCGGCGGCGGCGTGACCTGCCCGCGGTCGAGCGGCGCGACCTCGAGCACCGCGTCGACGGTCGCGCCGATCCACTCGCCGCCGGCGTTGAAGATGAGGATGCGCGTCTCCGCCGCCGGCGCGACCGGCGCCAGATCGAAGCGCCGCCGCAGGTTGATGACCGGCACCACCCGCCCCTGGTAGTCGATCACCCCCTCGATCCAGAGCGGGACGTTGGGGATGCTGGTGGGCTGCTGGTAGCGCAGCACGCGCTCGACCGAGAAGATGTCGGCCGCGAAGAGCTCCTCGCCGAGGCGGAAGGTGACGATCTGGGACTGTTCTGCCGAGCTCATGGTGCGCGGTGTCTCGGGTGATGGTCGGGCGAACGCCGTTAGGCGCCGGCGGGCGGCGGCGGCGGCGGCGGCGCGCCGCCGCCGCCGGCGCACGCCTGCACGAGCGCCTCGCCGTCGACGACGCTCACCAGCTCGGCCCCGCGCCTGGCGACGCCGAGCAGGATGCCGTCGGGGTCCGCGGACGCGGGCGCGTCGCGCAGGGTCGAGATGTCCAGCTGCACCACGTCGCTCACCTCGTCGACGGCGATGGCCACGCGCCGCCCGCCGCCGGACATGACGAGCGTACCGGCGCCTTCCCCCAGGGGGACGCCGAGCGCCGCGCCGGGCGAGTAGACGGGCACCAGGCTCCCGCGCAGCTCGAACACGCCGAGCATCGCGGGGGGCATGTGCGGCAGCGGGTGCACCGCCGAGCGCTCCACCGCCTCCTCGACGTCGGCGAGCCCGGTGGCGAACAGCTCGCGCCCGACGCGAAAGAGCAGCAGCTCGGCGACGCCGCTCCGCGCGCGCGCCATCTCGCGCAGCGGCGGCGGCGCTACGTAGTCGTCGGTGGCGTCGAACTCCTCCTCCTCGTCGGCGTCCGCCTCCGGACCGGAGCGCGCGTCGTCGATGCGGCGCGCGACCGCGTGGGCCACGTCGTCGAGCGAGGGCGGCGCCGGCGGCCCGGCCCCGGGCGCCGCCGCCGCCTCGTCGCCGGGCGCGCCCGCGCGCGCGGCATTGAGCGCCGCGGCGATGTCCCGCGGCGACCGGCCGGTGGGGGCGGCGTCGGCGGCGCGCGCCGGGGCGCCGGACTCCTCCGCCCGGTCCTCTCGCGGACTCATGCGCTGCCCTCCGCGTCGCGCGGCGTGCAGGGGGTGACGTTCGTCCACATGCGTGGACTGTTATCGTGCGCCGGTCGCGGCGCAAGCCGAGCGCGGGCGGCGGCGGTCATCGCGCCCGCTCCCGGCGCTCGGCCACGAGCTCGGAGATGGCGCCCGCGATGTCGGCCAGCGGGCAGATGCGGTCGGCGCCGGCCAGCGACAGCGCCGCCTGCGGCATGCCGTAGATGACCGAGCTGGCGCGGTCCTGCACGACCGCCCCGCCACCAGCTTCGCGGATCGCCCGCAGCCCCTCGGCGCCGTCGCGACCCATCCCCGTGAGCACCGCGCCGACGGAGGCCGCGCGGTAGAGCTGCGCCACCGAGCGGAAGAGCGGGTCCGCCGACGGCCGCACGCCCCACACCGACGGCCCGTCGTCGAGCGCCACGCACGGCACGCCGCCAACGATGGCGGCACGCATGTGCTGCCCGCCCGGCGCCACGTACACGCGGCCGGCGGTGAGCGCCTCGCCGTGCTCGGCTTCCACCACGCGGAGCTGGCTCTGCGAGTTCAGCCGGTCGGCGAGGCTGCGCGTGAAGCCGGCCGGCATGTGCTGCACGACGAGCACCGCCGCGTCGAGCGAGCGCGGAAGGTTCGGCACCACCTCGGCGAGGGCGCGCGGGCCGCCGGTGGACGCGGCGATGGCGACGACAATCGCCGCGTGTCCGGCCGGCGGCGTGAAGCGCGTCGAATCCTTCCCCGACCGCGGGCGCGCCAGGACGTCCACGCCGCGGAGGTTCACCTGCGTGCAGGCCTTGAGCGACTCGTGCAGGCGGTCGCGCACCTTGGCGAGGTCGAGGCTGATGGGGCCCGACGGCTTGCGCACGAAGTCCACCGCGCCCAGCTCGAGCGCGCGGATCGTCAGGTCGGGCGCTCCGGGACCGGAGCCGGCCGCGCTCAGCATGATGACCGGGCGCGGGGCCTCGCTCATCACGTAGCCCAGCGTCTGGAGCCCGTCCAGCTCCGGCATCTCGATGTCGAGCGTCAGGATGTCCGGCTCCAGCGCGTGCACCTGCTTGATGGCGTCGTAGCCGTTGCGCGCGACGCCCACCACGCGGAACTCCGGGAAGCTGTCCACCATCTCCGCCACGACGCGCCGCATCAGCGCGCTGTCGTCGACGACGAGGACGGTGTGCTGGCGGCCCGGGCCCGCCGCGCCGCCGCCGCCGCCGCCGCCTCCGGCCCCGCCGGCGGGCTGGGTCACAGCTCGAGGTCGCCGCGCTTGAGGGAGCGCACGAGCACCCTGCCGCTCCGCACGTCGAGGTAGACGCTCCGCCCGTAGTCGCCGCCGACGTCCTCGGCCAGGATCGGCACGCCCGCGGCGCCGAGGGCGATGCGCGTCGCGTCCAGGTTGCGCTCGCCCATGTTCGTGCCGTTGGCGAGGAGCTTCTGGAACATGCTGGCGCCGCCCACCAGCTTCGCCCAGAGCGGCCCCCGCGCGCCGAGCTTGCGCATCTCGCCGAGCAGCAGCGGCACCGCGGTGGACGGGAACTTGGCGGGGTTGCTCCGGTCGCGCGACATGCTCTCGCTCGGCAGGAGCACGTGCGCGAGCCCGGCCACCTGCGCCGCGCGGTCGTGGAGCACGATCGCCACGCACGAGCCCAGCCCGATCGTGACGATGGTGGCGTCCCCCCGCGCGACGGCGTAGTCGGCGACCTTCACACGAAATTCTTTCACGCGGCCGCCGGCATCTACAGTTTCCGGAAGATGCGCTCGCGCGCGTCCACGACCTGGAACATCGTCCGCGCGCGGCCCAGCAGCGTCTCGACCTTGCCCAGCACCAGGAACCCGCCCGGCGTCAGCGCGTGGTGGAAGCGCTCGAACAGCTCCTCCTGCGTGCCGCGGTCGAAGTAGATGATGACGTTGCGGCAGGTGACGAGCTGGAACGGCCCCGGCGGCGGCGGCTCGCGCAGCAGGTCGCGCCGCTCGAAGCTCACCAGCGCGCGCACCTCGTCCGAGACGCGGAAGGGCGGCCCCGACGGCGAGAAGTACCGCCGCCGCAGCTCGGGCGCCGTGTCGGCGAACGCGACCTCCTCGAACTCCCCGCGCGCGGCCCGCGTCAGGCTGTCGCGGTCGATGTCCGTCCCCAGCACGCGCACCCGCGACAGCCGGCCCAGCTCCCCGCGGGACGCGGCGTGGCGGTGGAAGAGCACGGCGAGCGAGTACGGCTCCTCGCCCGACGAGCTGCCCGCGCTCCAGACGCGGATCGCCGGCGCGGTCGAGTCCCACAGCGCCGGCACGACGCGCTCGGCGATCGCGGCGAACACCTCCGGGTTCCGGAAGAGCTTCGTGACGTTGATCGTCAGTGCGTCGAGCAGGCGGTCGTACTCGTGCGGGTCGGCGTCGAGCAGGCGCGCGTAGTCGCGGAACGTGTGCATCCCGCGCGCGCGCATGCGCACGGCGATGCGCCGGCGCAGGCACTTCTCCTTGTAGCTGGCGCAGCCGAAGCCGCGCTCGCGGGAGATCTTCTGCGTCAGTGCGTCGAACCCGGCCTCGTCGAGCGCGTCCGTCACAGCGCCCGCCGCACCGCGTCGAGGTTGGCGCGGATGATCGCGTCCGACGGGTCGAGCTCGAGCGCCTGCTCCCAGAACTTCACCGCCTCGGCGGGCTCGCGCTTCTTGTAGCGCAGGTTGCCGAGCTTGAGGAACACGTCCTTGCCGAGCGACGGGTTGAGCTTCACCGCGCGCTGGAACGAGTCGAGCGCCTCGTCGTGCCGGCCGGCCTTGTAGTGCAGGTCGCCCACGTTCTTGTGCAGCTGCGCGACGCCCGCGTCCTCCTGCACGCCCCGCTCGGCGGCGGCCGCCGCGTCCTGGAGCTTGCCGCGCCGCTCCTGCACCGCGGCGAGGTTGTTGTAGAGCACGGCCGCGTGCGGGTGGGCGGTGGTGCCCTCGGTGAGCAGCGCCGACGCGCGCTCCAGGTCGCCGGCGAGCGCGGCCGCGAGCGCCGCGTAGTGGAACCACGACGCGGGCGGCGGTCGCTTCCCCCACAGCGGGCGCGCGGAGGTGAAGGCGTCGTCAGCCGCCGCGACGTCGCCGCGCCGGAGCGCGTTGACGCCGAGCGACGTCTGCACCCGCGGGTCGCCGCCCGCGCCGCGCTTCACCGCCTCCTCGAGCGCCGCCCTGGCCTCGTCGTGCCGCCCCAGCCGCTCGAGCGCGTACGCCAGGTTGTGGAACACCGCGGGCTTCGCGCCGGACTGCGCGGCACACTCGCGGAAGGTCGCTTCCGCGTCGGGCCACTTGCCCTGCCGCATGAGGACGAGCCCCACGTAGAACCGCGCCGCCAGGTCCCCCGCGCGCAGCTCGGCGACGCGGCGGAACTCACGCATCGCCTCCTCGAGCATCCCCGTCTTGTAGAAGGCGATGCCGAGGTTCCGGTGCTCGTCCACCCGCGACTCCGACACCGCGGGCGCCGCCGCCTGGGTCTTGCCGACGCGGTGCAGGAAGCCGGCGGTGGCGAGCCCGAACAGCGCCTTCCCGACGTCGAACTCGCTGAGCCCGGACTCGTCGATCAGCGCCGTCACGTCGCGGATGCCGTCGATCAGCGGGAGCAGCGTGTCCTGCTCGGCCGTGAGCTGCGGCGCGCTCGACGCGAGCTTCGCCCGGTCCAGCTCGAAGATGATGTCGAGCGTCGGGATCTTCTTCTCGATCAGGCTCCACTCGTCCACCCGGCGCGCGCCTTCGAGCAGCAGCGACTCGGGGTTGATGTTGACGAGGAAGTCCTGCTCGTCAGGCTTGACGTCCGCCTCGAAGTTGAAGTTCCCCTGCGACCAGGTGAAGAGGAAGTAGACCGCCTCCTCGATCTGCGTGCGGATCTGCCGGTGCAGGTCCTCGCGCTGGATGTGGCCCAGCGCCACCAGGATCTCGCCCAGGCGCTTGTCGCGCTGCGGGGTCTGCTGCTCGATCGCCTCCTCGAGCTGCTCGTTGGTGATCAGGCCGCTCTTGACGAGGATGTCTCCCAGCCGGTCGCGCCGGTTCACGATCGACGCGTACGAGATGCGGCCCTTGTCGAAGTAGATGTACCCGAAGTTGCTCCGGTGCGAGACGCTCAGGCACCCCGTCTTTCCGCCCATCGAGAGCAGCTGGAGGACGTCGGGGAGGCTGGCTTCTTTCAGACTGCCGCGGATGGCCATGACTGTAACGTAGTGAAATGCTGCTTCACGAGATCCCGAAGCGCGCCGGACAGCGGCGCGCCGTCACTTGATCTCCTCGATCACCCGGCCGCTCACGTCCGGCCAGTCCCACACGACCTTCTCGTTGTCGAAGAAGAACGCGTCGAGTCGGCCCGTCTCAGGGTCCGCCCCTTCGACCGCGCGGATGCTGCCGGTGATGCGCACGAACGAGCCGGTGCCGCGGGACGGCGTGCCGGCGGAGGCCGCGGCCGCGCTCGCGGCGGCGGCGGCGGCGGCGGGTGCGGGCGGCGGCGGCGCGGGAGGCGGCTTCGGCGCCGGCGCTGGTGCGGTGCCCGCTCCCTCCAGCGTCGACCGCGCCAGCCGCAGCGTGATCTCCTCGCCGGCCATGTCGGCGGCGGCGGAGAGGCGGTGCACGATGCCCGCGATCTCGCGCGCGCTCTCGGCCGGGCGGTCGGCGAGATAGGAGATGAGGTCCGGCTCGGGCGGCGTGGTCGTGACCGACAGGTGGCGCGCGTAGAGCCGCTCGCGCAGCGCGCGGTCGGGCCGCTGGATCTCCACCACCAGTCCGCCCTCGAAGCGCGAGCGCAGCCGCTCCTCCAGCTCGCCCAGCTCCTTCGGCGGGCGGTCGCTGGAGAGCACGATCTGCCGCCCGGAGCTGTGCATCGCGTTGAACACGTAGAACAGCTCCTCCTGCGTCCGCTCCTTCCCGGCGATGAAGTGCACATCGTCGATGATCAGCGCGTCCGCCAGTCGGTAGCGGGTGCGCCACTGCTCCACCGACCCCTCCTGGAGCGCGGCGATGAGCTCGTCCACGAACTGCTGCGCGCCCACGCACGCCACGCGCATCGCGCCGCCGCTCACCTCGATCAGCTCGTTCCCGATCGCGTTGAGCAGGTGCGTCTTGCCGACGCCGCTCGGGCCGTGCAGGAACAGCGGGTTGTAGGCCCGCCCCGGGCTCTCGACGACGGCGTCCGCCGCGCGCACCGCGAGCTGGTTCGACGATCCCGTCTCGAACCCCGAGCGCTGGAACGCGCCGCTGGGCGCGGGCGGCGGCAGCTTGCCGACCATCGCCTGCTGCACCAGCTCCTCGGCCTCGGCCACGCGCTCCGGGTCGCGGAACAGCTCCGCGCCGCCGAGCGCGCCGTCGATCGCGTTCGCCTGCCCCTCCAGCTCCTTGAGTCGGTCGACCGCCGCCGAGAAGGTGCCGAGCAGCCCCTCGACGTCGGGCGCCTTGGAGAGCTGGAGCGCGCGCTCGAGCACCGAGACGCGGTAACCCTCGGCCGTCCAGTACTCGATCGCCTCGGCCAGGCGCTGCTTCCACGGCTCGACGTGCTGCGCGACGGCGACCGCGATCTCGGAGATGAAGCTGTCGAACGCCATCCGCGGCGTCCCGCCGGCGCCCCCCGCGGGCGTGGGGGGCGCCGGGTGCTGGTCGCCGAACAGCGCGCGCACGCCCTCCGGCGTCAGCTCGCCCGCGCCTAGCGACTGCTGCGCCGCGAGCCGGTTGAGCGCGCCCTGGAGCTCGCGCACGTTCGCGAAGTCGTAGCGCGCCAGCTCCTCCAGGACGCCGGGCCCGAAGACGACCCGGCGCTCCTCGCACTTGCTGCGCAGGATCGCGACTCGCGTCTCGTAGTCCGGCGGGCCGACGTCCACCACCAGGCCGCCGGCCATCCGGTGGACCAGCCGATCGTCCACGTCGGGGATCTCGG
>Ga0126308_10000179_pt1 | contig 17735 bp, 20 predicted proteins | sample Plot55_FD_92533 | JGI IMG/M metagenome (GOLD analysis project Ga0126308, IMG submission 92533) | Serpentine soil microbial communities from UC McLaughlin Reserve, CA, USA - Plot55 | ecosystem: Environmental > Terrestrial > Soil > Grasslands | place: USA: UC McLaughlin Reserve, Lake County... | reverse complement strand
GCTGGTAGTGGTGGTAGTATGGCAAATGGAAGTTAGAGCCAGTCGAGTAAGAGAAGGCAGAGGCGTAAGAGCTGTATCCAAAATTTGATCTTATAAATGCCGTGCATCAGAGTTTGAACTGGAGTACAGCACTGAAGTACAGATAGGTCTTTTTTGCACCAAGTTGGCGCTAAAAAGAAGATAGCATCATTACTACATTGCCGTTAATCTACAAATCAAAAGGTTCACGTGACAAGATGGCAACATTAACTGGCAGGTTTTTTGTTGCTCAATTGATAATTAAATACTTGCGGCTCATATAGCTGACCCGTAGATGCCAAGCAAGAGAAAAGGTCGTCACCTAGAGCATGGCGCTGAGGGTGACGACTTGGTAGAACCAAAAAAGGTAACGGGCAAAGAGATGAATGAAATTGAAGAGCTAAGCGCCCGGCTTACAACTCTTGTAGAGATGCTAGATGAAAAAGGCATACTCGATATGAAAGAGTACAGAAGAATGGTCGCCATGCGTCTTCACGAGATATCTAAGGCCGGCGCCTTCGAAGAGCTAGATGAAGAGCTATGACGAAAGCCTTTTCATTTAGGTAATCCTTTTTGGGCTTTTATTCTGGCCGGGCTAAGGATATAGATAATGACAACAATTGTAGATTCTACAAACGAAATACCTGGCAGAAAAACTACTTTATAAAAAGCAAATCAATCATAACAAGGCGGTGCTGATACTATGAAGCCATATAATGCTAGTTCTTGAATTTTCTCTAGCATATTCCGTCAGGAAGGGCTTTGCCACAACTATTTTGAAGATATTCATTCATTGATATGTGAATTGGTACCCCATCCGCATTACTAACATCAACAGCATGGTTGAGGATATTGTTAGCGGATATCGTATTATTGAAGCTACTTACATCTAAGAACATGCCAATATTGCCATTTCCAATTAAACTGTTAGTACCTATTGTGAAGTTATTAGAATCCATAAGCACAATTCCTTCATCAGTATTTTGTGATACCTGATTGCTTACGATCAAAGCATCCTTGCTTGATTGAGATGCTAAGCCGATTGTATTTTCTTCAATAAAGCTTCTATAGATTGTAATTTTATCGGAGGCCTTTAATGACAGACCTATATTGTTATCTGTTAATCTAAGACCCAATACATAACCTCTTTGACTCCCTGCAAATTCAATAGCCTTATCAAAACCCGTGATAACACCAGGTCCGCTGATTGTAATATTCTTTTGACCGGGAACCAGTATTCCGATCTCTTCTACTTTTGGAATGCTTAATGTGTCTGTATTATTAGCCAAAGATAATCTATGATTATTGAGGTTTATGGTTATTCCATCTGTGCCTACAATCATCCCAACTCCCGGACATTCAATGTCTTTTAACAGTATAACATCTTTAGTAATTACCTGACCGCAAGATGCAACAGTTGTCGGATTATTTTTAGAATTTACAAAAATATTTGGAGTGGCCTCGACAGTAACCTCATTATTCTTCTTATGTTCTCCTCCCCTGCGTGTATCAGGGTTATTAGTATTAGTATTAGTATTAGCTTTGTTGTAATTGTTGTCGTTGTTATTTGTAATACTATTGGCAGTAGATGTGGTAAACGTAGCATTAGCTTTGTTATCTTTGCTATTTGTAAGGGAGATGATCCGATGCTCTATAGGATTCATAATGCCGAGTCCAAAATGAGCTCTACCTTTAGTATCTGTGCTCGCAATTAATTGGTTATCATCCTGCAGGCTTGCTTCTTGTAGTACCGGTTTTTCTTCGTGTAGTACCGGTTTTTCTTCCTGTCGTCCCATAGTAATTAACATCATTAATGTGGATGATAATGCAACTAATACTGCTAATATTACCGCAAGCATAGACGTTCTATGCCTGACCAGCCGTTGCATGCTCCCCAAAAGACTATGCTTTTAGCGGGATATATGAAATAGGTATTTCCATTTCTACGATAGTTCTTTCATAAAATTAAGGATACCTTTTATACGCACAAGGGACTAACAGATGAAATTAGAAATGATAAACAATAAACAACTAGGTCATAATGATTTTACCTTGTATATAGATCATAATCATAAGCTAAATTATATTGGGCTACTTTTCTTGAGCAGAAAATTTGTATGCTTACCGGGGTTATTGATGCCTCAAGTCTTAATTTAATCATTGGGCTTGGCAGGTATCTGAAATTGTCCAAAAGATTTTTGTTCAATTTCTAACACTTGTAAGAAATAGCGTCAAAGCAATATTCGCATTTTTCTTGACAGATATAGCTACTACTTATTATCTCATTCCTTTATCTCGAACTCTCTCAAGATTCTAATTCTTTAGTTTTATAGCTCTGATCTTCTCACTTTTTCTGCATGTTGTGCCACATAGGAATGCTGGATCTATAGTCAATGAACCAATTGTTAGTTGCAGTATCTGGTGATAACAGATCCCTAATACGTTGGTATACACGCAATAGAGCAATTCCTTTGCCTGTAGTTCTATAGATTGCGGTTCCTTTACTCCTCTCTTGAATTTCCATCCTGATATAATCATTCTCTATCAACATAGAAAGGTACCTTTTGAATTGATTACTGGAAAGACCAGATACGAGTAATATTCTTCTCCTAGTTGCCCCACCGTTTGCGGCATCAAGAATGGATGTGGTAATATCAATTCTATCACGATTAGAAGTACTTTTTGAAACGCTAACATTATTGGCCATTGATTTTCTCTACTTCCGAACGACAATCCCTAGCACAATGATAACTGCCATACTGTTAAAGATTCGAATATTTTGTCAATTTTCCTTTATACTAACGCTTCCTAGTGTTCCTCAAACACATAAAGACCTATTTCTGCAATATCATACAGAGGAATATTCAGAGATCTATCCTAGTAACATATTCAAAATTACTGGCAAAAAGTCAGGGTACGGCATTACCCATTCTATAAATAGTTTATTATGGGTTTCCCTCTCAATGGAGCCCAAATCCATAGCGTTCTACACTGCAGTAGCCGTGAGCATACTTGCAGTGCTAAGTGCAACAACATTTCCTACGATGGCGCAGGCACAAGAAACAGACACACAAGAAACCCAAGAACAGCCAGAACAGGAAGACAATGATGTCGTGACAAAACAAACTGACTCGGAATCCAATGAAGACGTGAAAGATCAAACCGACTCTCAGGAAGGGGAGAGCAATTCAGCTAACAGCAATGATAATGCTGCTGCGAGTGAACGCCTAGGTCTAAGACCAAACAGTGGAATAGCATCATGCGGACAGGTCGTAACACAAGACGTGACATTAACATCAGATCTTAATTGTGATAACGGAGATGGACTTATTGTAGGTGCAAGCGATATAACCATCAACCTGAATGGCTATTCAATAACCTCTGGCGATGAGACAGGTTCAGAAAGTCCAACAACAACAGCCTCTGGCGATGAGACAGGTTCAGAAAGTCCAACAACAACGGATTATGATGGCAGTAGCGGAATACTGGTTGCAAATGCAGAGAATGTTGCCATATCAGGTCTTGGAGAAATATCTGGCTTTAGCAGAGGAGTCACATTCCTAGGAAGCTCAGGAGGACATCTCACAGATGTGCAATTGGCAAACAACGACATAGGCGCAGTAATGGCTAGTTCATCAGGAACCGAAATCAGTAGAAATACTTTCACCAATAACGGAATTGCAGTAGTATCTGACGGAAGTAATGGAGGAGTCACGGCATTCAATCAGATAGTGGCTAACTTGAGAGAAGGGATTCTCCTTATAGGTAGCTCTGATAATGTCGTAGCTGCAAACAACATGTATGGCAACGGAGCTAACGGCATATACCTAGATCCAATGAGCCAAGGCAACAACATAGACTACAACACAGTATTCGGCCATGAGACAGCTGATCTGAACAATGCCGATGGAATGCCTACAAACGTGAACCAAAACAGCTTCGGAGACAATAATAACTGCGGAACCAGCCTTCCAGGTGGACTCTGCAGGTAATACCTGACCACACAAAGACAAATTAAGTCTACAAGAGCCTCACTTTTTTATTTTTTTAAAATTTATCTATTTTAGATAGGAAATTCTAATCGACAGTCATAGATAACTTGCGGAATAATTATAAAATTCTTAAGTGTACATCTACAATAATAACTGAAACCTTTTTAAAAATTGGCGACAGAGTTGTTATTACAGCAGCTGCTGTAACGGTCCTGGCAGTAGAAGGAAAAATTATATGGATTTGGGCTCCATGTATTATGTTGCCAGGATCCGCTTTCATTCACATAACTTGTTAATTGTTATTCTTGCTATCTTGGTAGCAATGCATACGACCACTACTACTTGAAGCACCTTTAGCCATATCAAGGCGGAGGATGCTGATATACATGTTTGCCATGCAAAAATTGTCTTGCTTCTGCCTGCAGTAAATCTATAGTGTAAGTCGATATTATTAGAAAGCGCTAATCTAAGAATAAGATATTATATACCATTTTGAATATGCAGAAGAAATCTGCACTCTTAAAGGTCAGAAATAAATATTAATAAAAATAAAAGTAGACCACTGCCTCTAATCCGTCTCTGGTGCCAACTATGTTAGAACCAGTCCAATCTTTTTGAGCTTGCACCTTAGCGTGAAATTCAAGAAGCATAGGAATCAATTGCCTTTCAGCTGTACAATCCAACGCCTGCTGTTCAGTTATGATTGACTGCAAATATTTGCGGAAAATTCTGTTATGTGGTCTATATATAGTAAGATGAGGTATTGCTGTTGATAACAAGATCTTAATATGCTATCATTGATGGTGTTGCTCTTGCTGGTTGCAAGGCCATAAAGCACTATATATAGTATCACACTTCGGCAATTTGTATGCTGGCAAGCAAGTTCTTTTACATAGCTATTGCAGCAGGAATAGTATTCATTGCCATTGGCATAGCGTCAAGCATCTATTCCATTGTGCCAGTAGATGTCCCACTTGATAACACTATCAGGCCTGGAACAGCGGATGTAATTACTCCGGATATGAACGTAGAGAACACCGCAAGCATTTCGGTGAGCGGCACTACATTCCATATCGAGATCAAAGCTCCGGATGGTCAAGTGATTGAGTCAAGAAGCGGCAATTCCTCCTTCAGTTACGATCTGACTGCGCAAAAGGCTGGCCAGCACAGGATAACGATCAACAATACAGGCACTTCAGATCTTACAATTGAGGGTCATGCACAGACAAAGTCAAGTCCGCTCGGCCTGATCGGCGCGCTTATGCTTGTAGTAACTGGCATAATAACGATAGGCCTAGGGTTGCGCTTCAGGCGCCACTAGTGAAACTCAGCCTTTTTGTAAGAACCAAGTATCTTGATGTAAGATGTCTTTGGCTTTATTGATAATAGTGCTTCATGCACAGCCTTGTTCTGTAGGTGACCTTCAAAGTCTACATAAAAGTTGTATTCCCAAGGTGTCTCCTTTGTTGGCCGCGATTCTATTTTAGTCAAATTTATCTTGCGTATTGCAAACTCGCCCAAGATACCAAAAAGCGCGCCAGGGACATGCCTGACTGAAAATATGATCGAGGTCTTGTGGTTGTAGCCGCCGATATCATGCGGATCGCTTTTTCCACTCTTTTTCTTTTTTGGCGACAGCACAAAGAACCTAGTATAATTGTTCTTCCTGTCCTCTATACCTTCATCAAGTATCTCCATATCATACAATTCTGCCGCTCTCTTGCTCGCTATAGCAGCAGAATCTACCATCTTGTTTTCCTTTATCATCTTTGCTGCGCCAGCTGTGTCGTAAGTCGGCATAGGCTTGAGCCCTTTATTTTGAAGATATGCTCTACATTGTGCAAGTGCTTGTGGATGCGAATGCACATACCTGATCATTTTTGTGCCTCTGTTTGCAATAAGACAGTGTCTGACGCGTTGGTAAATCTCGCCTACGACGTTCATTTTAGTCTGGAGCAACAAGTCATAGATCTCATTGATGCTTCCCTCTATCGAGTTTTCCAATGGTACTACAATATACTCTACTTTGCCAGTCTCTGCAGCATCAAATACATCTTGAAATGACTTGAGCGGCAGCAGTTTAACGTCGGGGAAGTACTGTAGAGTAGCCATTTCGCCATAAGCTCCTCGCTCACCCTGAAAGGCAACCCTTCGTGCCATGCTGTTATTGATATTATCATTACTACATTACTAGTAGTAATACTACACTCTTTACTTGCCTGCTTTGTGTATCAGACGGAATGTTTCCTTGCCATAGTCCTGCGTCAGCTTGCGTTCTTCAAATGCGCCACACTCAACGCATTTTATCGTGTTTTCATTGGTGCGCACTGTATCTCCGCCGCACATGAAGCACAAGGTATAGAGCACTCCATACTCTTTTTCTGCAAGCGTAAGGTGCACCGTCGAGTTGAGCAGGCTGACGACTCTACCCCTTACGATGTCGCCTGTATGAAAGGTGGCACGCCTATCACCACCCCTTCTGTCCCTGTCTCCGCGGCCTCCAACCCTTGCTGATGCAATGGCAGAAAACCCTGCATCAGATCTCTTGTCATTTATGTATAGGATCTTGACAGAGACCATGCTACTAAACAGCATATCGACATACCCAACAATGATATCGCCCACCTTTGGTAGCATCGGCGAGTTCTTTTGGTCAACCTTGACAATCCTGCGTTTTAGATCGTAAATTTTTGTTCCGACAGCTGAAGACCGCACCGTCCCATCGGAAGCAATGTAAGTATTCTTGCCTCCTTCAAATTCCTCGATGGATGCAATGTGCTCGCCGGGCAGCATCGGCTTGTTGTTCTCTTTTATCATGATTTCAATGACGAGAGCTTGGAGGAAAGTTATAATTCTTTAGAGTTTAAATTTTTAGAATTATTTGTATGGAATTTATGGCAAAACTTGCATTTGTAATCATAGATAGTATGAAAGATAACAAAGGTATAAAGAGCGGTATTTCCAAGGTGTTGGTGTGAGCCAGAATAGCCTATCCCTAAAGGTACTTGAAGCGTATACCAGAGATGTAGGTCGGGGAGTAGCAAGAATCGACTACGACTCAATGGATTCGCTGGGCGCATCAACTGGAGATGTTATTGAAATCAGAGGTAAGCGCAGGACAGTTGCAAAATGTCTACCGCTTTATCCTTCTGATGAGGGCAAGGGCATTATCAGGGTGGATGGTCTTGTCAGGAATAATGCTGGCATCGCGATAGGCGACACTGTAATTGTCAAGAAGATAAAGGCAGTCCCAGCCGAAAAAGTGATTGTGGCACCTCTTGAGGCCATACCGCCAATCGATGAACGCTATCTGGCAGATGCTCTTGAAAGCGTGCCGCTAATCAAGGGTGATAATGTGATGGTTCCATATTTTGGCGGCAGGCTGACATTTCAAGTAATTGGTGTCACGCCTGCTGCAGATGCCGTTCTAGTCACACAGAAGACAATATTCCACATTGCAGAAAAGGGTGAGACTCTCAGAGGAGTCCCACAGGTAACATACGAAGACATCGGTGGCCTAAAAGAAGAGATCCAAAAAGTTCGAGAAATGATCGAGCTTCCGCTCAGGCACCCGGAGATATTTGAGAAACTAGGCATAGAAGCACCAAAAGGAGTATTGTTGTATGGTCCTCCAGGCACAGGCAAGACACTTCTAGCCAAGGCTGTTGCAAACGAAAGCAACGCCCACTTTATCAGCATCTCAGGACCTGAAATCATGAGCAAATTCTATGGAGAATCAGAAGCTAGGCTGAGAGAAATATTCAAAGAAGCAAAGGAAAAGGCGCCATCAATTATATTTATAGACGAGATCGACTCTATTGCTCCAAAACGCGAAGAGGTTACAGGTGAAGTAGAAAGAAGAGTCGTGTCGCAGCTGCTGTCGCTAATGGACGGCCTTGAAGCGAGAGGAAAAGTCATTGTCATTGCAGCCACAAACAGACCAAATGCACTTGATCCTGCTCTGAGAAGACCCGGCAGGTTTGATAGGGAAATCGAAATTAAAGTTCCAGATAAGCGCGGCAGGCTAGAGATACTGCAAATACATACGCGCAACATGCCACTTGAATCCGACGTAGATCAAGATAGGGTCGCAGGAGTGACGCATGGATTTGTTGGCGCAGACTTAGAATATCTCTGCAAAGAGGCAGCTATGAAGTGTTTGAGGAGGGTATTACCAGAGCTTAATCTTGAAGACGAAAAGCTATCGCCAGAGGTGCTCAACAAGCTGATAGTCACAATGAGCGACTTTGAAAATGCAATCAAGGAAGTCATGCCATCTGCCATGAGAGAAGTATACCTTGAGTCGCCAGACATTCCGTGGTCTGCAATTGGAGGCTTAGAAGAGGTAAAGCGTGAGCTTCAGGAAGCAGTTGAGTGGCCGCTGAGATATCCTGATCTGTATGCAAAGCTTGGACACACCATGCCAAAAGGTCTCCTTATGCATGGACCGTCAGGAACCGGCAAGACATTACTTGCAAAGGCAGTAGCAACAGAGTCTGAAGCTAACTTTATCAGTGTAAGAGGACCCGAGCTACTGAGTAAGTGGGTCGGCGAGTCAGAGCGCGGTATCAGAGAGATATTTAGAAGAGCAAGGCAGGCGGCTCCGTGCGTTGTGTTCTTTGACGAAATAGACTCGATTGCTCCGACAAGGGGTATGGGAGGCGATAGCATGGTAACAGAACGGGTTGTGTCACAGCTCCTGACAGAGCTTGACGGCATACAGGCTCTTTCAGGCGTGGTAGTAATCGCTGCAACCAATAGAGCAGATATGATTGACACGGCGCTTTTGCGTCCCGGCAGGTTCGACAAGATAGTGTTTGTACCGATGCCAGACAAAGTAGCAAGACAAAGAATACTAGAGATACATGCAAAAGACAAACCGATGGGCCCAGATGTGGACCATGCTAAGATCTCTGAGATGACTGAAGGTTTTAGTGGAGCAGACACAAGTGCAGTAGCAAATACCGCAGTCTCACTTGTGCTACATGAATATCTAGCAAAGTACCCGACGCCGGAAGAAGCAGCCAAACACGCGTCAGAAGCGCACGTGATGTTGCGCCATTTTGAAGAAGCCGTAAGGAAGATCAAGACACAGAGAGAAGGCAAGCCTACAGAAAAGGCAGTTCCATACTACCGTTAAGTTAGCCAACACATCTTCTTTTTTCTTCTTTCTCTTTTTTTGTTGTACATTTCTAAAAATTTATTTCCAACATACACACAGAAAGAACTCTCTTGCTAGGGGGCAAATGTTTTTAAGTTATTGGTTTTATGATACACGTAACTAAAAGAAATTGGTTGAAAATTCTCAAATCCAACTCGTAGAAAAACCAACAACAGTTAATCTAAATCGCTTTGTTAAGCCCATTGACATTAACAAACTGGTCGCACAGTATGGCACACCACTTTATCTGATTGACGAGGATACACTTCATGCAAAAGCAAAAGAGATACACAAGGCATATTCAAAGTTCAAGGGTCAGGTCAAAGTAGCGTACTCGATCAAGGCCAACTTTACACCTGCTGTAGTCAAAGCATTCATGAAGGATGGCATAGCATTTGACCTGACATCTCTTGGCGAGCTCTATTTCATCAAGCAGTGCAAGGCAGACCCGGAGAATGTAATCTATACAAGTGTCACAGAAGAGCTAGAAGAGTATATCGAAGTGCTACAAAGCGGCGTTAGAAGGATTGTTGTCAGTTCTTTTAATGGGATGACAAACTTATCCAAGGCTGCAAGCAAGGTAGGAGGAGGCGCAGCACCACTGACAATGATACGTGTGAACCCGGAAGTGGGCGTCAAGGCCGAAGTTCGCGCTTCGTATAGAAACAGCAAGTTTGGAGTGCCATTCAACGGCGGAACTATAGACAGTGCAGCTAAGATGATCAAGCATTTGATGGGAAGCGATCTCTTGAAGTTCGAAGGCTTTCATTTTCACCTAGGATCTCAAATCACTGACTTTTCATGCTATACCCATGCGCTGGACAAAATGGATGCATTCATAATCAAAATGAAAAAAGAAAACCCTGCTCTTCAGGTCAATACATTTGACATTGGTGGCGGAACGCCAATATTCTACAATGACCCTGTGCCAACTCCAGCGCAGATGGCTGAAAACCATATCAGCAAGCTGAATCAGCTAGCAGAAACGCACGGTACATCTACTCTCATGATCGAAAGCGGCCGCTTCCTAGTGGCAGAATCGTCAATCCTTGTTTCAAGGATAGTGAATACCAAAGAATATAACGAGCACAAGATAGTAATTGTGGATGCAGGCTACCATATCCTACTTGATGCTGCACTATTAAAGCAAGAATACCCACAAGAAGTAGTGCCAGTAGTATCAGACAGCAAAGATAAGACGACTGCACTTGCTACTGTAAAGAATACTCATCTAGCAGGAAGACTCTGCGATACATACGACGTTTTCCCGCTTTCAAAAGTGTCCAACCTAAGCGAGTCGGAAGTTGGACGGTATGTATCGTTCTACAATGTAGGCGCATACTCTGTAGTATTCAACATGCCATTCCACTGTCAGACTAAGCCTCCCATAGTAATGAAGGATAGTGACGGCAAGTTCAGGCTGGTAAGGAAGGGGACAACATACGATCAGTTGTTCCGAGAAGAAGGCGGAGAGATAGAGTAATGATAGTTTCCACTGCCGCAAATATTTTTTGCTGGTGGGAATATTTTTTATATCAACAATTGCAATGAGTGCAAGTGAGTGATACCAAGAAAAATACTCGCGCACATGTATTTATCAGAGGCAAGGTGCAGGGAGTTTATTTCAGGCAAAATACAAAACAAGTAGCGATTAAACATAGAGTCACCGGCTGGGTATGCAACTTACTGGATGGTCGTGTAGAAGCGGTCTTTGAAGGCGACAAGAGCAATGTCAGCGAAGTAATAGAGTGGTGTCACATTGGCCCGTCAAACTCCAGAGTGGAAGACGTTGATGTAAGATTTGAGAAGTATACGGGCGAGTTTGCTAGCTTTACTATCAATAACAACAACAATTAATTACTGAATTTTCTGGTATGCTTCGGCAATTTGCTTCTTTGCACGCTCTGCGTCCTCAATAGTCACGACCATGAGAGACACAGGGGATGTGCCTCTGCCATAGCTTATCGATAGCGTTAACGAGTCGCCAGTAGTTGACTCTATGTCAAGAAATGTTCTGAAGTTCATGGTCTTGGAATATACTATCCTGTGAGGCCTTACCTCTTCTATCACATTGCTGCCAAGCGATATCACAAATTTTCGTAAATCGACCATTATTGGTCTAACTGGCTCTTTTAACTTTTCCAAGTGGCTTTCAAATGTAATGCGGCCAGGCCTAGTGCCAAACATCAGATAATGATTGTAATGTCACATGTCCTTTATAATATTATTACTATTATATCCTGATCTTGATACCATTTCTCTTTAGGTATTTCTTTACCTTGTCGACTGTTGACTTTTCGTAGTGGAATATCGATGCGGCCAGCGCGGCGTCAACATCCGTCTTTTCAAACACGTCGAGCATGTGAAGGGCCTTTCCGCAGCCGCCAGAGGCAATTACAGGCACAGGCACTGATTTGCATATAGACTTTGTCAGCTCGATGTCATAGCCATTCTCAGTACCGTCAGCATCAATGCTTGTCAGTAATATTTCGCCAGCCCCGCGCTGCTCAACTTCTTTGGCCCACTTGATGGCATCAAGTCCAGTTCCTTCTTTGCCGCCATAAATCCTGACCTCAAACCAAAATTTCCTTTCATCCTTATCCTTGAATATCGTCTTGTTGCCTTTTTCAACATTGTAATTTCTCTTTGCATCTATTGCTACTACAATACACTGCTTGCCAAAGATCGACATCAGCTCCGATATCAATTCAGGGCTCTTGACTGCAGCAGTGTTAATCGAGACCTTGTCTGCGCCAGAAAGCAGTATGTCGCGTGCGTCTTCGAGCTTTTTGATGCCGCCACCAACTGTGAACGGTATGTCGATGACTTCTGCCACCTTTCTCACGATGCTTGCTATTGTGTCTCTTCCCTGCTGCGACGCTGTGATGTCAAGGAATACTAGCTCGTCAGCTCCTTGCTCGCGATATTTTTTGCCAAGCTTGACTGGATCACCGGCGTCCTTGACCTCTGTAAAATGCACTCCCTTGACGACTCTGCCATTGTCGACGTCAAGACAAGGGATTATTCTTTTTGCAAGTGTCATTATGCTACTGCCTTCACCTTTTCGATGCTCACTTTGCCGTCGTACATCGCTTTTCCAATTATGACAGAACTACAGCCGGCGCTTCTGATCTTTATCACATCTTCTATACTTGAGATCCCACCGCTTGCAATTATTCTTGCAGACACAGCGGCGTCTGCCAATGTTTTGATATCAGGACCTTGCAATGTCCCATCACGATCGATACTTGTCAGCAAAAATTCATCGACACCTACTGCAAGAAACTGCAATATTGCGTCTGCAACTGTTGTTCCAGTAGACTCTTTCCACCCTTTCACCATAACCATACCGCCCATCTGATCTACTGAAATTGTTACTCTGTCTGCATTCTTCTTGACAAGCTTTCTTATGACCTCCGGTTCTCTATAGGCCATAGTGCCAATTACAACCCTTGATGCCATTGACAGCATTTCTTCAGCTTTTTCTAATGATCTAATGCCGCCTGCAATCTGCAGAGGGATCCTGACTGCTTGAGATATTTTTGCGATTAGCTCAGAATTACTGCCAGTCGAAAATGCTGCATCAAGGTCAACTATATGCAGCATGTCGGCGCCAACAGTCTCCCACTTTCTTGCAGTTTCAACAGGATCATTGCTATATTCTACCTTGTCATCAGGATTTCCCCTGACAAGCCTGACGACGCTTCCACCCATGATGTCAACTGCAGCTATGACCTTCATTTCGCTTCTTTTTTACACAATCCGATAAAGTTCTTTATCATAAGTGCACCAACATCACCGGATTTTTCTGGATGGAACTGGACACCGATTAGATTATCCCTTTCAATCATCGCTGGGATGCTGACACCATAGTCAGAAGTCGCCACTACTAACTTACGATCCTTTGGTATAGTCTTGTAAGAATGCACAAAATATACCCACGACTGATCCTTGACTCCTTTTAGCAGCTTGCTCTCGCCTTTTATTTGGAGGTTGTTCCATCCCATGTGAGGAATCTTGACCTTCCCCTTTGGGAGCATTACAACCTCGCCATCCAATATCTTCAATCCTTCCAGTCTCCCTTCTTCACTTTTGTTAAAGAGTATCTCCATGCCAAGACAGACTCCCAACAACGGCATACAATTGTCAATGGCTTTATCAAGATAGCTTGCACTACTCTCTATTGATCTGATTGCAGGATCAAAGTTGCCGACACCAGGAAGCACTAGCCCGTCAAATTTTGTCAGTTCTTTTAGATCGTAGATTATGTCAACACTTTCTGCTCCGTTGCGCTCAAGCGCAGACTTGAGGCTGAAGAGGTTGCCTGCGCCAAAGTCAAAAATTGCTATTTTTGTCATTGCATAGCCCCCTTGGCACTTGGCACGCCCTTCCTTTTGCTGTCGATATTAGTGGCCATCCTAAGTGCCACTGCAAACGCCTTGAGCGCTGCTTCAACCTTATGATGATCGTTTTCACCATAGTAGACTGCCATATGAGTGCACGCATTTAGGTTCTGCAGTAATGATCTTGTAAAGTGCTCAAGGTCTTCTCTTGGTACTCCTTCAATACTATCACGAGTAAGTTTCAGCTGCACGTTGTAGTACTGCCGCTTGACTAAGTCGATCGACACGTACGCCAGCGCTTCGTCCATCGGGACAAGTGCATAGCCAAATCGTGTGATCCTTGTCCTATCACCCAGCGCTTTGTCTATGCTCTGCGCCAATGCAATAGCAACATCTTCTGCTAAGTGGTGTACGATGCCATCATTTGACTCGCCATTGAGGGTGATGTCGATCATGGCATGCTTGCCAATTGACATGATCAGGTGGTCGATGAAGGAAAGACGCGTCTTGATGCGGGTCTTACCAGTGCCATCGAGATTAACGTTAACATTTACCGCCGTCTCCTTTGTGGCCCTCTCAATCCTCGCTTTTCTTCCGGCAGAAGCCAAGTGTGTTTTAACTACAGTGGTGTACTTTATTTATTATGTTCGGTAGTTGGTTGACGCTTCTTATAATTACTGCAACACCCTCCTGTTTGAATTTGTCTATTGTTTCGTCTGACTCGGAGCTGTTGCCATAGATGCCTGCAAATGCAATTTTTGCGCCTATCTCTTTCTCAGCGCGCCTTGCCATAAGCAGGTCTTCTGCAGAGTCACCCACATAGATCGCGGTTCTTGCACCCATCACTTTCATCGCACGCTTGACTGCATAAGGATTTGGCTTGGCATACTTGCGCTTTTTGTCCTCTAAAAAGACGCAGGCATCAGAATTGAAATATTTTATTATGGGTTGGAGCGAATATTCTGCAGCAATCCTGCTCCTGCCAGAGACTATTGCAAGATTGCCTTTGAACATTTTATTGAGCTTTTTCATCGTTTTGGCACTTACTGCGAGCCTATCATTCTTTATCAGCGGCCTGTCAGTCGTCCAATATTTGGGCTCCAAGTGATCCTGCTTTCTGAACAGGTCCGGCCCATAAAATATCTCATCAAATACCCGTGCAAGCATGCTATCTTTGACCGGTGCCGGGTAAGTCAGCACTTTTTTCCACTTGTCAATGCCATAGATAGCAAGGAACTTTTCCACCGAGATATAGCCACTTTCGTCAGAATTCTCTGCTACCTGGGTAAGAAACTTCCTTCCCTGCGAGATGCTCTTTGGGGGGTTGGCAAGGATTGCAAGAATTATAGCATAACTAGTGTCTGTGTCGTTGTTAAAGCCACCGCTCTGCCTGAACTTCAAAATGATCTGATCAGTGACTAGGGTCCGAAAAGAACTGCCAGTGATAAATTTGAGCACGTATTCCACAGTCTCTTTGATTGCAGCATTGTAGGACTTGCGAATGTCAACTAACACGCCGTCGATGTCAAAGAGTACACAATCATACATCAAATTATCTGTTCTATGCATTTAAGATACTTGTCATTCATTTCCCGCGTACCTATTGTGATTCTCATGCAGCCTTTGTGGTTAGTGATATTGCCGAGCAGTTTTACTACGATTCCATTGCTGTTGAGCGTTTTTGAAATTGCTTGGTAGTTCTTGCCAGTCTCCATGAAGATAAAATTAGCGTCTGATCTGAAAATCTTGATGCCATCAATTTTTGATAATCTGGCAAACACTCTCTCCCTTTCAAGCCTCACAGATTTGATCGTCTGCTTGACCTGATCTGCATCTTCAAGGACGCCTGATGCAATTGCAAGCGAAAGTGTGCTTATAGGGTAGGGCAGCTGGATGATAGATCTGAATATCCTCACAAATTTTCTATTTGACACTATGTAGCCAACCCTTGCGCCGGCAAGCCCAAATGCCTTTGATAGCGTACGAAGCACAATTACATTATTACGCTTTATCACGTCGCCGGACAGTGAGTAATCTGCAAAGTCTACGTATGCCTCGTCGATCAACACAAGTCTATCCTCAAGCGAATCGACGACTTCAATTATTTCCTGTCGATCAAGCTGGTTACCAGTAGGATTGTTTGGCGAGCAGATGTAAATAAGGTCTGACCTCTTTGCAGTCTTTACAAATGCCTTTTTGTCAAGTGTAAAGTCGGGCTCTAGAGGAACTTGATATACCTTTATACCATGAAGCTTACACCTGTTAATAAAATATGAGAATGTGGGAGAAAACACTGTTGCACGTCTACCTCCAAGCGTTGAAAGCAATAGCTCAATTATCTGGTCAGACCCGCTGCCAACAGCCACACAATTTACGCTGACACCAGCGTACTTGGCAAGCCGAGCATAGAGCTCATCCATCTGGCCAAGAGGGTATTCTCTGAGATCTACTTCCTTTGCAGCTTCAGCTGCTACGCCTGCAACAAAATCCCTATCAAGCGCGAAATTTTCATTTGAGTCTAGCTTAATTGCACCTTCCACTTTTTCGGGTTTTGTATAGTGGTCTAGCCAAGCAATCCGCTTGATATTATCGTTGAGCCAGCTATTCTTTTTCTTCACTCATCCTCGCCTTCACTGCTTCATAGTGGTTCAAGAGTCCCTCTGAAGATGTAATTTCCCTAATGGATCTATCCACCTTTGCCAACCCTGACTTGTTTACTTTCACCTTGTTTACTATTTTGACAAAGTCAAGCACTGACAGTGATGCACGGGACTTGCCAAATCCAAGGGTAGGAAGCACGTGATTTGAACCGAGGCTGTAGTCACTTGCAGATGATGGCGCATACTGTCCAACCAGCACAAGTCCAGCTGAATCAATCTTATTGGCAATAGCGTCAGCATATTTACACATTATTTCCAAGTGTTCCGGTGCAAACTCGTTTACAAATTCAATGCAAGAGCTTTCATTGCTACAAATGACAATAAAGCCATTGTTTTCTAGGCTTTTTTTCGCGATATCGGACCGTATAATTTTTTTTACTATAGACTCTACATGCTTCTGCACTTCTGATGCCAGCTTGTCAGATATAGTCACAAGGCCGCAGACAGTGTCAGTGCTGTGCTCAGCCTGCGAGATCAGATCTACAGCAATAAGCTTTGAATCAGCAGTTTCATCTGCATATATCAGCAGCTCCGTCGGACCGGCTACCATGTCTATTGACACCTTGGCAGAAGCGACTAGCTTTGCAGCAGTAACAAACATCCCACCAGGGCCCACTATCTTACTGACTGGCCTAATCGATTGTGTACCATAGGCAAGGGCAGCTATTCCCTGCGCGCCGCCTACCTTGTAGAATTCGTCGACTCCGCAAATGTCTGCAGCTACCAATGTTAATGGGTCGATGGTGCCGTCCGTTCTTGGAGGAGATAGTGCCACAATCCTTTTCACGCCAGCGACCTTGGCAGGTACCGCACACATGACGACTGTGCTTGGATATCGCGCCCCGCCGCCTGGAATATAGCACCCAACGCTTGTAACCGGCTTGACCATACGATCTATCCTAACGCCATTAGATGATACTACCATTCCTTTTAGCCGCTTAAGGATTGTCAGCTCGCTCTTGACAAGCCTCTGTTTCATCAACTTGACTGCCATAATCTCATCCTTTGTGACCTGCGCATATGCTTGCTTCATCTCTTCTTCGCTAACTTGTAGCGAATCAAGCCTTGCGCCATCAAACTTTGACGTGTAATTGAGAACTGCAGGGTCGCCATGCTGGGCTACATCCCTCATTATTGCCTTTGAGTATTCCAAGAGTGAGTCTTGGATTATAGTTGCCTTGCGAAGCTGCGCAGCTTCGCTAGCCGGGTCGGCGACATAGATTATCTTCATCAGGAATATCCGTCCAAGTTTATTTCGTCAAGTGGCAGTATTTGCCTTGGCTCTAATACAACTAGGCCCTGCGCCAGCTTTCTCAGCTTTGGCACTATCATGATAAACTCATTCTTATCTATGACGGTGTTGACGCCGTACCAGCCTTCCTCAGAAAGCGGGCTGACAGTGGGTCTTTTAAGGGCAGGCAGTTCCTTTAGTAGTCTTTCCAACTTCTCCTTCCGGACATTGACAAATATGTGGAGCTTTTTCCTCCCCTCTACTACACCCCTGAGGAGTGCCATCATGTCAGCTATTTTTTCGCGCTTGGCCGGATCCTTGAGGGATTTT
>Ga0126308_10000178_pt1 | contig 17736 bp, 14 predicted proteins | sample Plot55_FD_92533 | JGI IMG/M metagenome (GOLD analysis project Ga0126308, IMG submission 92533) | Serpentine soil microbial communities from UC McLaughlin Reserve, CA, USA - Plot55 | ecosystem: Environmental > Terrestrial > Soil > Grasslands | place: USA: UC McLaughlin Reserve, Lake County... | reverse complement strand
TCTTCGCCGCCCAGGCTTTCAGCCCGCTGATGGCACTGTGTTGCCCCGATGGACGGACGACACTCCAAGTCCGATCGCTCCGTTACTCATTTGACGGCCATAATAAAGTCCACATCGGCTCCTCTCGCTGCGGAGACGTCTTAGAGAAAAGAATGTTGGGTACCCCGCAAATACCCGACGATCGCTAGTGATTTAGCAGGAGATGCGGTTGACCCGGCGTGCGGCATTTGCCTTCCATTATCCACCTTGACTCAGCCTTAAACGTCTTGTACTCTCTCATATGGCAGATGAGTATTCTGTCAGGTGGGAAGGTGCTGGTCGACAGGGGAATAGCGGTGAAGAAGCGTAGAGTCCTGGCTCTAAGTGCAATGAGCCGTCGGGACTTCCTGAAGTTGAGCGGGGCTGGTGTGGCGGGGGCTGCCCTACTCGGTGTCACAGGCTGCGGAGCAGTGGGTGCTAGCCAAGCGCATGGCGCCAAGGGCGGCGGAGTACGTAAGTTCGTTTACGTCTATGAACAGCCTGACGTTACCTCTCAGGGGATTGCCGCGAATGCCTTCCAAAAGAAGCTGGAAGAGGTGAGCGATGGATCAATGTCTATCACTCAGTACCCGTCGGCGGCGCTAGGTGGCGAACCTGAGCTATTGCAAATGGTGCTTTCGCAAGCCGTTGATTTTGTGAATTCGTCTACGGCGAACGCCACGCTACTGGCTCCCCAATCCGCTGTGTTCTCTCTCCACTACCTGTTCGAATCACAACAACACGCAATAAGGGCCGCCGCCGACCAGCGGGTTAACGATATCTACAACGAGATGACTAGATCTACGGTCCCCGGCGGTCATACCCTCACTCTCTACGCCTCACCTTTACGTAACTTCTATTCCAAAAACATCGAAGTCAAGAATGTTGACGATATAAAGGGCGAGAAGGTCCGCGTTCAAGCCGCCAGGACAGAGGACATCACGTACGCGGCGTACGGCGCTCAAACCGTGCACATGGCGTTTGGCGAGGTCTTCACTTCATTGCAAACCGGCGTTATCGACATGGCCGAAAACGCCTTGATGTACTACTACACCGCCGGTCAGTACGAAGTCGCTCCTGTTATGTCTATGACGGAGCACTCGGGAAATACTCAGACCATCTGGGTCACCAACAATACGTGGAACGGCTTGTCTGAAGAGGAGAAAGGATGGGTGCAGGCAGCCGCCAACGAGGTGAGGAAGATGACAACAGGCCAGAAGGGTCTTGACTTCGAGGAGAAGGCAAAAAATGACCTCAAAGCCCAGGGTGTTACCTTCGTCGAAGATGTGGACAAAGGTAGCTTCAAAGAGATCGCCGAGCCACTCCAGGACAAACTTGCCGCGAATCTTGGGGAGGCGGCGACGCAGATCGTACAGCGCGTGCGCGAACTACGATAGTTTTGCAAGCCCGTCAGATCGCTACAGCGGAGGCCCAGAATGGTGAGTGAAGGCACTGATGAGCCGAAGGCCACGATCGTTCTAAACAGAGAACGCTACCTGAAATGGAGAGCGCTCGATGCGGTAGAACGCGTACTCATGTGGCTGGGTGGCCTGTTGCTCGCCGCTTTCACCATTACCGTGCTGATAGACGTCGTGACTAGATTCATCGGGCTACCAATAACGTGGCTGCAGGAAGTAACTCTGGGCGCTTTTGTGTGGGGGGTGTTTCTCGGTGGAGCGGTCGCCGTTCGCCGTAACGAACACTTTGTCGTGAGCAGAATTGCGATGTCGCTGAGGGGTAAGTCAAGGGCGGTGCTCGAAACGATCAACCACCTGGTTGTTCTGGTCGTGGCCCTCGCTCTGATTTGTTTCGGCTTCGTTTTTTTCTTGCAGGGTTTCCATTACTTCCTGCAGCCCTCCGGAACGCCGGTGGCTGTTGTAACTGCCGCGATTCCCGTTTCCGGACTGCTTATAACCCTGTTCATCATAGAGAGACTTGTCAACGGCTGGCGTAACGGTTTCGAAGCCCGCGAAGACGAGCAGCTGCGTGAGTTCTACTTGGAAGAGGGGGGCGCGGGAGAATGAGCGGAGGAACTATCACTGTCCTGCTGGTGCTAATTTTCCTTGCGCTTAGCATACTCGGTGTGCCGGTACCTTTTGCCATCACCGCCAGCGCCTTGATAGGCGGGCTTCTGGTTGGAGTTGGTCTATCCACGGTGATCAGTCAGCTGTTCGATGGGGTCAATGTGATTGCACTCTTAGCGGTACCCTTCTTCATATTAGCTGGCGAGCTGGCGTCCACCTCGGGTGTCGCCGAGCGGCTCGTAAAATTCGCACAGTCTCTGGTCGGGCACATACGAGGCGGCCTTGCCCAGGTCGTCACTGTGTTCAGTATGTTCTTCGCTGGGATTTCCGGTTCATCGACGGCGGACGTGGCTGCAATAGGCCGGGTGATGATGCCGGCCATGAAGACAGAGGGATACGATCCTGCTAACTCCGCCGCCCTCGTTGCCGCAGCGTCCACTATAGCCAACATGATACCACCTAGTATCATGGCTGTCGTTTACGGTGCCATCGGTGGGGTTTCGGTCCCCGCACTCTTTGTGGGCGGTATCATACCGGGAGTGCTGATCGGCCTGGGGCTGATGGTATACAGCTATTTCTTCGGCTTTCCCGAAAGGCAAAGACAGCGTGCATCTCTGGACGAGGTGGCGCGCTCGGCCGGAGCAAGCGTACTGCCGCTGCTGGTGCCGCTCATCATCCTCGTCGGTATCCTGGGTGGGTTCTTTACCCCCACCGAGGCAGGCATGGTGGCGGTCGTTTACACGATCGTTGTCGTGATCCCTCTCATAGAGCGGGACCACTTGCCCAACCTTCCCGAGGACTTCATGCACGCGGCGGTGCTTTACTCGCTCCCCATGATGGCCGTCGCCGGTGCGTCCGCTCTCGCTTGGGTAATCTCCTACCTGCAAGCTCCGCAAGCGGTGTCCGGTTTGATTCAGAATGTCGCGGGCACTAACCCGATCCTAATTATGCTCTCCATCGTCGTAGTGCTCATTATCGCCGGTCAGTTCATCGACGCCATACCCGCGATAGTGATTCTCATGCCGATCATCGCGACGCTGGTGGACCTGGGGGGCATCGATCCGGTCCAGATGGGCGTCGTCGCCATCGTCACCCTGGCATTCGGCCTGATCACGCCTCCTTACGGTTTGTCGTTGCTCTTGGCCACTACCCTTGCGGAAGTTCCTTTCTCGCGGGGGTTGGCCAAAGCGCTTCCCATCTACTCGGTATTTGTTGTGGTCATCCTATTACTTGTTTTCATCCCGAACCTCGTCCTGTGGTTGCCGAAGCTGCTGGGAGTCTACTAGGACTCGCCTAGCTCGTTGGCTCTATTATGTGTCAAAGAGAGCAGCGTAGATAAAGTGTCAACTCAAGAGGGAGCCGTATGTCCGCTGAAGATCAGCTTGTCGTTGTGGAACGGTTGGAAGGGAATCTCGCGAAACTTATCCTGAACAACCCGCCGCTCAACCTGGTTACGCTAGAACTGACCCAGCAGCTGGTCGAAGCGTTGGAGGAGCTCGACGCAGACGAATCCGTTCGCGTGGTCGTCATCACCGGTGCGGGCGACAGGGCGTTCTGCACTGGTTCCGATGTCAAAGAGTTCCCCGCCGTCCGCGACCAAGTCGTGGAGAAGAAGTTGGCGCGAGAGAACCAGGCGTTCGGTGACATCGAGTTTCTCTCCAAGCCGGTGATCGCCGCCATCGAGGGCCTCGCTTACGGTGGGGGGTGCGAGATCTCCATGGCGTGCGACCTCCGAATAGCTGCTGAGAGCGCAAGGATAGCTCTTCCCGAAGTAAAACTGGGCGTCGTGCCCGGCAGTGGGGGGTTATTTCGTCTCCCTAGATTGGTGGGCCCTGCCCGTGCCATGGAGCTTATGTACCTGGGTGATCCCATCAGCGCTCGCGAGGCGGAGCAAATGGGCCTGGTCAACAAGGTCGTTCCGGATGGAGAGGCTCTTCCACATGCCCTCAACATCGCACGCAGGATCGCCCAACAGCCAAGAGCTTCGGTGGCGGCGATCAAGCGTGGGGTGAGAGAATCCGCGCGGCTCCCTAACGAAGATGCCGTTCGGCTGACGCTAGAGCTAAGCGACCACGTTTTCAAGACAGAGGATTCCGCTGAAGGCGTGCGAGCGTTCCTTGAGAAACGTGAACCACGATTCACGGGGATCCCACCTAAGGTTTCCGAAGAGGCTCCTCCGTATGGCGGATAAGCGACTCGTGCCCAATGGCATGATGGCCCATAGAATCTGTTACTTGGCGTGTAAACGGTCCGACGGAGGTAGCGTATGCTAAACGGGGTCAAGGTCTTGAGCTTCACGCATTTTCTTCAAGGCCCTTCGGCGGTCCAGGTCTTGGCGGATCTGGGAGCGGATGTGGTCAAGATAGAGCCCACAAAAGGAGCCTGGGAGCGCCACTGGTCAGGTGCGGAGGCCTTCCTGAATGGGGAGAGCGTCTTCTTCCTACTCAGCGGGCGCAACCAGCGCAGCCTGAGCCTCGACCTGCGCTCCGAGAAGGGCAAGGAGATCGTGTGGCGCCTGATCCCCGCGGCCGACGTCATCGTCGAGAACTACCGGCCAGGCGCCATGGAGCGGTTGGGATTCGGATACGAGCAAGTATCAAAGGAGAAGCCAGAGCTCGTCTACTGCTCTCTCTCCGGGTACGGGACAGACGGTCCTTACCGGAAACGAGCGGGTCAGGACCTCCTCAGTCAGGCCATGAGCGGTCTAGCGATGATCAATGGACGCAAGAGCGATCCGCCTACTCTGGTCGGGTCCGCTGTGGTGGATCAGCACGCCGCCGTGCTGGGCGCCCTAGGCGTGCTGGCCGCGCTCTACGAGCGCCGGGACACAGGCAAGGGCAAGAGGGTAGATAGCAACCTGCTCAACGCGGCGCTCGACCTACAGATCGAGCCGTTCATCTACTACCTCAACGGAAGCCTCTATGACCGCAGCGAGACCGGTATCTCCTCGCGATTCCACCAAGCCCCCTACGGGATCTTCGAGACCGCCGACGGATACATCTGCGTATCGCTGACACCGCCCGAGAAGATGGCCGAGGCGTTCGGGGACGATACGTTCCTCGAGTGGACCGAGGAAGATCAGTTTCGTAAGAGGGAAGAAGTGAACGCCCACGTGGCGGGGCACATCAGGCGGAAGCCCACCGAGCATTGGTTCGAGCTTTTCGATGAGGTCGGGATCTGGTGTGCGCCAGTCAACTCTTACGAGGAGGTGGAGAAGGATCCACAGGTCATCCACAACGAGGCGATAATTACCTTCGAGCACCCGAAGGCAGGGACGGTGCGGGTCCTCGCACATCCGGTGCGCTACGACGGGGCATCCCCGCCGCTACGCATCCTGCCTCCCGAACTAGGCGAGCACACAGAAGAGATCCTCGCCGAAGTGGGCTACGACGAAGAGACCGTAGAGACGCTGAAAGCAGAAGGAGTAATACTTGCGCAAGAGCGGCGATGACATCCAAGAAAGTACGGAGTCGGTGGGCAAGGCTATTCCGCTCGAGGTCGGTGATTCCGTCTCTTTCAGCAAGACGGTCGGCGAGTCTGACGTGTACCTGTTCGCCGGCATCACGGGGGACTTTAGCCCCAACCATGTCAACAAGGAGGTGATGAGCGGGACACCGTACAAGGAGCGCATTGCTCACGGGGCGTTGTCCATCGGCTTCGCCTCTACGACCTCCACGCTCATGATCGAGAAGGCTAAGGCGACCGCTGTTTCGGCCGGCTACGATCGTATCCGGTTCATCAAGCCAGTCTTCATAGGAGACACGGTTACAGTGAATTACGTCATCTCAGAGGTCGACGAACAGAACCTGAGAACGCGGGCGAACATAGAGATCATCAACCAGCACGGAGAAACCTGCACCGTGGCTCAACACATTCTTAAGTTCTTGGTGTAGGCGGAGCTCACTGGTAGTTGTTGACAAGTGTCCGGGGGCGAAAGGAATCTAGGTTAGCGGTACGTGGCCATGATCCGAGACCGTTCCAGCGCCCGCGGGCCAGCTATATGCAGGGACGAGCTACGAGGCGCCGATGACCACAGCCACGCGCCGGCGCTCACCACACCTCGACCCTGGTACTGTCCTCTCGCAGGGTGTTTATCATCTGACGGAAAAGGTGTTTGCCGCAGGCAAACACTTGATAAAGGAGTTGCGTATACGACGACGAGGCTTCTCTCGGGTATACCGCTCGGGCTGGGGGAGTACGCGCTGGTAACCCTCTCGGAGCTGGCCTACGCTGGCGAGACCGTGGCAGGCTCGAAAGAAGCGGGCCCCGTCCGGACGACTGAGCAACACAGAGGTGTGCCACTGGGTTATAAATATAAGCTTACCCAAGGGTTGCGCTCGAGGGTGGAGAATGAAGCTTCACACTCCATGGGCCAAGTGGAGCGGCTGGTGGCCTGGTTTGCGATCCTCCGAAGGCCTACATCCGCCGCTGATCCGAGCGAGAAGCGGCCTAGTCGAGACTGAGGAGGTGCACCATATGGAGAAGCCGAAAACCGCCGACGGGATGCTAGCTAAGGGCCTGCGCATTCTGATAGCTCTAGCGGATCACCCCGATGGGGAGGGAGTCAGCCAGATAGCGAGGGAGGTAGGCGTGCCCGTCAGTACGGCACACCGGCTACTGGGAGGGATGATGCCGCTGGGGTTCGTAAGCTTCGAGCCTGAGCGGAGACGGTACCACCTGGGGCTGCGGATGTTCGAACTAAGCCAGCGCGTCGCTTCGCGCAGGAGGCTGTCGGACGTGGCGGGGCCGGCCATGCAGAGGGCAGTGAAGGCAAGCGGGGAGACGACATTGTTGGCGGTACGCGCTGGGGAAGAGCTGGTGTATGTCGAGCGCGTGGAGGGGCAGCATCTGGCCCAGATCGTGGGCTACCCTGGGGAGCGCCATGGATGGCTGCACTGCACGGCCCTCGGGAAGTCGCTTCTGGCTTTCCTACCAGCGGAGGAGCAGGAGGAGCTCATAGACCGGCTTCGCCTGGAAAGGCTTACACCCCGTACGATCACAGATCCGAACCGGTTGCGCGAGGAGCTGGCTTTGAGCCGAGAGAGAGGGTACGCCGTCAACGATGAGGAGCTGGAGGAGGGGATCTGTGCCATCGGTGTGCCGATCATGGACTCCCGGGGACGGCCGGTGGCCTCCATGAGTATCGCTACCCTGACGTTCCGGTACTTGGCGAAGGAGCTCGAACAGTTCGTTCCGTTGCTGCTCAAAGACACGAGGGAAATATCGATGCAACTGCAATAGAGCGGAGGCAGGGGAGCAGAGGAAGGAGACGTTCAGGCCTATGAGGGTAAAGAGCGACGAAAGGTCGAGACAGGAACGAGAGGAGCTGATCGCGTTCGCGCGCGAGTTCGTCGCTGCCGAGGTCGCCCCGCACGCCGCTCGCATAGACCGGGAGAACATTTTTCCCCGTGAGGTCTACCGCCGGATAGCGGAGGAGGGCCTTGTAGGCCTCGCTCGTCCACAGGGTGCCAGCAAGACCGTCCTGGAGTGGGCGATGTGGATCGAGGAACTCGCCGTAGCGTCGGCCACGATGGCAGACGTGGTATGCACCGCCGACTTCGTGGCGCTCATTCTAGATCAGCACGGCTCGGAGGAGCAGAAATCCTTGATAGGGCCGCTCCTGTCGGGAGATACCATGGGCGCGTTCGCTCTCACGGAGTCGGAGGCCGGCTCCAACGCGGCAGCTATAGAGACCGTGGCGGAATGGGACGGGGACTGCTACAACCTGAACGGCTCAAAATCCTGGATTACCTGCGCGCAGGCAGCCGATTGGGCTATCGTGCTGGCGATGACCGACCCAGAGGCCGGCGTCAGGGGTATCAGCGCCTTTGTGGTCAAGCGCGGGGACTTTACGAACGGCGACGAGCCATACGACATGATGGGACAGCGCGGCATCGCTGTGGGGGAGCTGCGCATGGAGGGTTGCCGAATCCCGGCGAGCGCGATGGTTGGCAAGCCGAACCAGGGCTACAAGATAGCCATGGAAGCGCTGGACACCGGCCGGATCGGCATAGCGGCCCTGGCGGTTGGGCTGGCACGGGCGGCGTTCGAGGCGGCAAGAGATTACGCTGGACGGCGCGAGCAGTTTGGTAGAGCGCTCTCCTCCTTCCAGGGGCTCAGGTGGATGCTGGTTGATATGGCCACAGACATCGAGGCCGCACGCCTCCTGACCCACAAAGCGGCGAGGCTCCGAGATGCCGGGCTCTCCTACACGCGAGAGGCGGCCATGGCGAAGATGCGTGCCTCGGACACGGCCATGAGGGTCACCGTGGATGCGCTGCAGGTGCATGGCGGGGTTGGCTACAGCAGGGATCTACCGCTGGAGAGGTACGTACGGGATGCGAAGGTGACCCAGATCTACGAGGGGACCAACCAGATACAGCGCGAGGTCATCGCCAGGGAGATGTTGGGGTAATGTAGTGCCGACGGAGACGCACCGTTCGGCTTCCTGTCGACACGAACTAACCTAGGCTCGGTCATGTCGGGTACGGCGGGTTGCGTGCTTTGTGTTCCAATCAAAAGGCGCAAGAGGGCGAAACGCGAAGTAGCGGACGGTGAGCTTTGCGAAGAGACCTGCGGCGAAAGCGTGAACGCCAGGGGCGGTAGGGATGCGAATGGAAAGTACGATCGGAAGATTGAGCAAAACGGCTGGAGCGAGCGAACCATCCCCAGTCGCTTGCCCAAGAGCCGATGACTTCCCTACCGCGGAGACCTTGTGTGGATTGCGGCGAGAGCGGAGCCACGGATATGGGCATCTTGGCATACACGAGTGAACTCGTCGGCTCAGTATTAGCGTCATTTTTTGTTCTTCAGGTGTTGTATAGAGCAACAACCACGTCGGTCGAGAGAGGGTGTTGCCATTGCTGGATAGGATTACTGCCGAGGAAGCGGCGCTTATGGTCGAGACGGGTCAGACTATCATCGTGTCTGGCAACGGAGAGACGCTTATGCCGGACCGATTGCTTTCGGCGCTGGAGACACGGTTTTTGGCCACCGGAGCGCCGCGAGATCTGACGCTGGTCTACAACGTCATACCAGGGACTCCGCGAAGCGGAACCGGGGTGGACCGTCTCGCTCACCCGGGAATGGTCAAGCGAATCTATGCCGGTAGCTACTACACCCTCGAGGTTAGGAAACTCAGCGATCTAGTACGGGACAACTTGGTCGAAGCCTATCTCGTGCCCTTCGGTGCCCTCTACAACATGGTGCGGTGCGCGGCAGCGGGACAGCCCGGAGTACTGACGCCGGTCGGAGTAGGGACGTTTGCTGATCCCCGTGTCGAGGGAAACAAGCTTACGCCCAGAACAACAGAAGACATCGCCCACGTGATGGAGATCGAAGGCGAAGAGTACCTTTACTACCGGGCACCGCAGATCGATGTAGCCATCATCCGCGCGACGACAGCTGACGAAGACGGTAATTTGTCGATCGAGCAGGAGCCGAACTCGATCGGACTTTTGCACCAAGCTATGGCCGCCAAGAACGGTGGCGGTAGGGTAATCGCTCAAGTCCAGCAGGTCGCAAAACGAGGCTCCATCCATCCGAAATCCGTGACCGTCCCTGGAATTTTCGTCGATGCGGTCGTACTCGCGCCGAATCAAATGGATGCCCAGCCTTATAACCCGGCGTGGACCGGGGATATCCGGGTCCCTGTCGATTCTCTGCAACCAATGCCGCTCGATTGCACAAAGGTTATTGCTCGGCGCGCAGTGATGGAACTGAAACCGGGAGCACTGGTCAACTTCGGCTTCGGAATCGGTGCCGCTGTTCCGCAGATCGCTGCAGAAGAAGGTATCGCGGACAGAGTCGTCTTCAATGTCGAACACGGCCCGGTCGGAGGGATCCCCAACAGTAAGTACGCTTTCGGAGCCGGCGTCAACATGATGGCAATCATGGACGCCCAGAACATCTTCGAGTTCTACGATGCTGGACGACTAGACATGACCTGCTTGGGAATGGCGGAAGTTGATGCGGACGGCAGCGTGAACGTCAGCTACGTCAACGGCAAATACAATTTAGGTGGGTTCATGGACATCGTCCATGCCACGAAGGAGATCGTTTTTTGCGGAACGTTCACGGCCGGCGGTCTAGCCGTCCGAATTGAGGACGGCAAAACGAAGATCGTTGAAGAAGGGCGCCACATCAAGTTCGTCGATCGGCTAAAGCAGGTTTCGTTCAATGCGAAGGCGGCTCTGCACAAAGGCCAAAAAGTGTTCTATGTGACTGAGCGCGCGGTTTTCAATCTGACGGACCGAGGACTTACCCTTACCGAGATCGCGCCCGGTATTGAGCCGGAGAAAGACGTCTTGGACAAGATGGAATTCCGCCCGGCGATTTCCGAACCTTTGAAGCCGATGAAAGAGAATATATTCTTAGCGGAACCTCTCGGTCTAAGCAGCATGGAGCCGTTCGCTTCCGTACCACGACCGGAATGGGCAGGGGCAAGTTAAGATCTCTTGAATCATCCGTGCGGTAGCACTTATGCTAACCGCATGGTGCTGACCTAAGCGCTGTTTCGATGCTCGCCGAACGAATCGCTCTACGTTCATGCACGTCACCTGGTTGGCCACCATGGTGCGGTAGCAACTCCCCGGTAGTGATCAGTACGATAACAGAACCTGTTCCAAGGAGCACTAGCTGCGACTTCTGCCCTCTCTCTGTAGTTACCCCGGAGCGCCAGCTTTTCACCAACTGACAAAGCGTTCTGTATAATGATAGCTGGCTGCTTCAGGGGTGCCGAAGGTTAGGGGAACGGGTTAGTCAATGACCGCTGCATTCCTATACGCTGCGGATGCCAGCGAGCGAGTACAGGGAGGGCGGGTGGCTGGTCCGGGCGCTGGTCCGACCTTGGTGACGATCGTGCTGGGCCTAGTAGGATTTGGTTTGCCCTCAAGCTTCTCAGAGCTTGCACTACTAGATGAAGGCCGGCAATGAAGCCGAGCTCTCAATGCTGCAGTGCCTTCCCGAATATACGAGGGATGCGAGCCTACTTACTTGCTCACCCGCTCCCTATAGGCGCGGCAATTGGCGCGTCCTCTCAAGAGTTCTGGTCATCCATCCGGTCGAGCGAACGTCGAGTTGAATCGAGTAGTGCTGATGGCAGCGGCCGAATCTGACGGACGAACAAGAAACCGATTGGAGGAACAATGAGACTTGACGACAAAGTTTGCATAATCACGGGCGGGGGCTCGGGTATCGGACGGGCCGTGTGCCTGTTGTTCGCTCGCGAGGGAGCCAATGTGGTCGTCGCAGACGTAGATACTTCGGCGGCCGAGGAAGTGGCAGCACTGACGCGAGATAGCGGCTCCAAGTCCATCGCGAGGGGGGTGGACGTCTCGAGCGCGGCGAGCGTCGAGGAGATGATCCATAACACGGTCGAGGAGTACGGCAGCCTCGACGTACTGGTCAACAACGCTGGGTACGGCTTCGCTGCGGACGTCGTACAAACAGAAGAAGCCGATTGGGACCGCCTGATGGCGGTAAACCTCAAGGGCGTCTACCTCGGGTGCAAGTATGCAATCCCGGTGATGCGCCGCCAAGGCGGTGGCGTTATCGTCAACACGGCTTCGGTGGGGGCGGTAGTTGGTATAAAGCATCGGGCGGCCTACTGTGCCTCTAAAGGGGGCGTGGCAGCGCTTACGAAGGCCATGGCCCTGGACCACGCTGCGGAGAACATACGGATCAACTGCGTAGCTCCGGGCACGATCGAAACGCCCTACCACGCCGAGATAGAGGCCGAGAGCGAGGACCCAGCGGCGTTCCGAGAAGCCCTTAAGGCACGCCAGATCATGAACCGCCTTGGAGAGCCCGAGGAGATCGCGCAGGCGATATTGTACCTTGCGTGTGACGAATCCTCGTTCGCTACTGGCTCCATGCTCACAATCGATGGAGGGATGACGGCGCAGTAACGGGAGGAAAAGCATCATGGCTACTGTCAAACGGTCAGAGGCGGACGTGGTGGTCGTCGGTGGCGGCGGATCCGGACTCGCTGCTGCCATCGAGGCCGCGCGACTAGGTCGCGAGGTCGTGCTGCTAGAGAAGAGATCCAAGCTGGGTGGTACCACGGGGGGATGGTCTGTCGGTTCGGTTTCTGCGGCTTGCACCCCCTTCCAGAAGAAAGAGGGCATCAAGGATTCTCCTCAAGAGTTTTTCGAAGATATGCCGCTGTTCGCGGGTGAACTGGCCCCTAAAGACAACCCGGAGTTGCGCAGCGTTCTGGCGGAGCAGTCCGCCGACACCCTGGATTGGCTCATGTCACTCGGAGTCGAGTTCTTCGGGCCATTCTCTGAGCCGCCGCACCGTTACCCGCGCATGCACAATGTTCTGCCCAACTCTAGGGCTTACACCTACAACCTCGCCCGACGGGCAAGGAAAGAGGGCGTGAAGATCCACTTGAACGTTCGCGCGGAGCATCTGGTACGGGAGAATGAACGGGTAACGGGAGTGGAGGCCAGCGTGGGTAGCGGAGCGCGCCGCTCTTTCAGTGGCCGGGAAGGGGTCATCCTCGCCGCTGGCGACTACAGCTCCAATCGAGAGATGAAGGAAAAGTACATCGGGCTCGTGGCAGCGGACATAGAAGGCATCAACCCGAACAGCACCGGCGACGGCCAGCGGCTGGCCCTCGAGGTTGGTGCCAGGATCGTCAACGGTGACCTGGCGCTCGGCCCAGAGATCCGCTTCGTAGCCCCGCCGCGCAAGATGCTAATCGAAGTCCTTCCCCCGCTCAAACCCATCGCCAGGTTTATCAAGGTCGCCACTAACGTCGTGCCAGAGCAGCTGTTTCGCCGCGTACTAATGCAGTTCTTGACGACCAACCTCGCCCCCGCCCCCAAGTTTTACGAAGAAGGGGGGATCCTGGTAAACAAGGCAGGCGAGCGCTTCACCAACGAGGCTGACAAGCCGGAGCTTGCCATACCCGAACAGCCGGAAAGAGTTGCCTACTTCGTGTTGGACGAGCAGTTGGCCCGGAAGTTCTCGCAATGGCCCAACTTTGTCTCGACCGCTCCTGGCATAGCTTACGCATACCTGCCCGACTATCGGGCTAACCGCAAGGATATCTACTATCGGGGGGAGACGATCGAGAAATTAGCACGCAAACTCGGCGTCCCTGAAAAAAACCTGGCGGATACCGTGGAGGCTTACAACGCCGACGTCGCTAGAGGTAGCGACAATGCGTACGGTCGCGAACCACTGGGCCAAGCCCTTACCGAGCCACCTTTTCATGCCCTGGGCCCGGCCAAGAGCTGGATAGTGATAACGGACGGTGGGTTGGCGGTAACACCCTGGATGGAGGTGCTTGGGGCCGACGATCAGGTCATCCCAGGCCTCTACGCTGCGGGGTCCAACGGACAAGGGGGCCTGTTGTTGGAGGGACATGGCACCCACATATGCTGGGCCTTTACTTCAGGTCGCATCGCCGGGCGTAGCGCGGCGTTCGGGCGGGCAGGGCGAGTAGTTGGACAGCCCGAAGAAACCGGCCGCCAAGGCACACCTCGTGGCTAGCGAGCCAGCGGTGCTGCGCTGAGACGAAGCTGCTCGACACACGCTTCTAACTCGTGCGCCGCATTTGCTCCACCCGTCGATACGCATGGTCCCGACGATCCCGGAGAACTCAATCTGTGATGGCATTCAGGTATAGCCACGGGGCCTGTGTAAACATGTTGCAAGCGATTCGAGCTCGTATATCTCGGCCCACCCAAACCACCATCAGACCGGGCTCCTTTCACTCGAGCTATCCTGGAGTCTATAAGCCTGGGTCCGTAGGCGAGAATCCTCCTATAACATGAATGAGCCGCCACTGATGTGGATGCACTCCCCGGTGATGTAATCCGCATCATTCGATGCCAGGAACGCGACTGCACCGGCCACATCTTCGGGAACGCCGGCACGTCCTAATGGAACCTGCGCGATGCGCTGGGCCTTCGGTTCGCCTCTTTTCAGCCCTTGCAGTTCAGCCATCCGAGCATCCTGCATCTCCCAGATGGCTGTGTCGACGATACCAGGAGCGACCGAGTTGACGCGGATACCGTAGGGTGCAAGAGCCAGGGCGAAGGATTTCGTCAGGCTGACGACAGCTGCTTTCGCGGCGGCATAGTGCGCGTAGAGAGGGTGACCATCCCTTCCCATAATCGACGCCGTGCTAATGATTGCGCCACGACTCCTTTCCCTCATTACCTTCGCCGCAGCTTGCATCCCAAAAAACACGCCGCGCGCGTTGACAGTGAGCATCCGGTCCCAATCCTCCGGCGTGATGTCGAAGACTTCTTTTATCTGTTGGATGCCGGCATTGTTGACCATTATCTCGAACGGAGCGGAAAAATCCCGGTCGGCTGCAGCCACAAGGTCTTGGATTTGACCTTGGTTCGCAACGTCGACCTCCATCGCGAGCGCCTGTCGGCCAGCTTCGCGAACCGCCGAAGCTGTTTCCTCGGCAAACACCAAGTCGATGTCCGCGGCCAGAACGTCGGTCCCTTCCTCGGCCAACCTGAGGGCGATGGCGCGGCCGATACCTCTTCCAGCACCCGTCACCGCAGCTACCTTTCCTCTTAAGCGCATGGTCTTAGTCTCCTAGTGCCTCGTCCATCTTGTGGTAGCAAGAAGCATCTACTTCGCTTCTATCCTCTGATGACTCTACAACAGCTCCGGCAGGTCTTCATCATCCTGAAACACCCTCCGCTGTGCGGAAACCCTCCGCGTTGATATCCTCCCTGCTGGTGCCTGCATCACGAAGTGGCAGCCGCTGCCCTCGGAGGGCAGCTACACATGAAACACAGGGGAGCAAGCGAGCGATGGTTACGCTGCTGCGTCGCCGCGTTAACCGTAGGGAACACCAGACCTAACGTGCAATTATGGAAGCGGTTTGAACCCAGTGGAAAACGGATAGAGTAATAGTTAGTGCACACTGCATCACAAGGGAAGGAGACATGCCCGTGAGGCCTGAGCTCATCATTGATGGCGTCATCCCCGCCAACTTGATGCCTTTCGACACAGACTTGGAGATCGACGAGCGGAACTATCGTCGGCACATACGTTACTTGGTCGATACCGAGGGTGTGGCCGGGCTCACCACGGTGGCGCATGCCTCCGAGGTGGCAACGATGACACCCGAAGAGCAGCAGCGCAGTCTGAACATCGCGTTGGACGAGGTAGCGGGGAAGGTGCCTGTCATATGCGGTATTTACGAGGATGGGACCCACAAGGCTACCGGGATCGCGAAGATGGCAGAGCGGGAAGGGGCGGATGGCCTTCTGGTGTTCCCCTCGACCGTGTATGACTTCGGCCACCAGCTGCGTCCCGAGATGGCGTACGGGCACATCGCTGCGATCGCCGAGGCGACGAGCCTGCCGATCATCGTGTTCGTCTACCCGACATTTTCGGGGCTGCACATCCCGACGGACAACCTGGTCAAAATCTGCGACGAGATCGACAACGTCGTCGCTGTCAAGGAGTGGTCCAACGATATCGGCGTCTACGAAAGGAACTGGCGCGAACTCAAGGCGCTCGACAAAGAGATATCGGTCCTCTCGAGCTTCAGCAAATCGCTGCTCGCCTCCTTGTGCGTCGGTGCCGACGGCATTCTCTCCGGGCATGGGAGCGTGATAGCCGATCTGCACGTCGAGATCTTCGAGGCCGTGAAGCGAGGAGATCTCGCGGGAGCGCGTCGGGTGGCGGACAGGATGTATCCGGTGGTCCAGGTCACCTACGCCGAGCCATTCCTCGACGGGCACAACCGGATGAAGGAAGCCCTCGCCATCTTGGGGAGGATCGACGAGGCTTATGTGCGTCCCCCGTTGCGGCGCATTTCTGACGCGGAGAGGGAGAAGATCCGCCGTGTGGTGACCGAAGCCGGGCTACCGGGCCCACGTATGGAGCGGCCGGGCGCAAGAGCCTTCGCGGGGCGCAGCTAGAAGAGAAGCATGGAGGTCCTCTTTTCCCCCGTGATCGTCGGGGGGGTAGAGGTTCGCAACCGGATTGTGATGCCGTCCATGACGACCCGGTTGGCGGATCCCGACGGCTGCGTCACCGACACCCTCATCGCCTACTACGAGGCTCGCGCCCTCGGAGGGGTGGGATTGGTCACCGTCGAGATGGGTTCGCCAGAGAAGGTCGGGCGCCACCGCTTCTGCGAACTCGGCGTCTACGACGACCGGTTCTTGGCCGGGCTCGAGCGTCTTGTCGGCACCCTGCACGAGGCCGGCGCCCGTACCTCAGTTCAGCTTGGCCACGGCGGTAGTAGGGCCCGCAAGGCAGTGTCCGGCGAGACGCCCATCGCTCCTTCTTCGGTCCCTACCCAAGTCTACGAAGTAGAACCAGAGACCGTTATACCCTTGGAGATGACCAGGGCACGCATCGAGCAGACGACGCAGGCCTTCGTCGAGGCGGCCCGCCGCATGCAAAGGGCTGGCTTCGACTTCGTCGAGCTGCACGGCGCTCACGGTTACTTGATCTCCCAATTCCTGTCTCCCTCGGAAAACCGCCGGGCCGACGAGTATGGGGGCTCACTGGAAAACCGCGCGCGCTTCGGTCTGGAAGTTTTACGCCGCATCAAGCGCGAAGTGCCAGATCTCCCAGTAATCTTCCGGCTGGGCGTCGAAGATTTCTTCCCTGGTGGGATCACAGTTGCGGAGGGGCTGCAGGTCGCGCAGTGGGCCGCGCGAACGGGAGCAGACGCCTTGAGCATCACCGCCGGTCACTACCGCTCGCTGCCGGCGGCAGAGCGCATGATCCCGCCGATGGCCTACCCCGAAGGGACGTTCCTTGAGTTTTCTTCCGAGGTTAAGGAGAGGGTCGGGGTTCCAGTGATTGGGGTTGGCCGTCTGGGAAACCCCGAGGTAGCCAGGGCCGCGATAGAAGAGGGCAAGGCAGACATGGTCGCGCTCGGGCGGACTTTGATCGCCGATCCGCAATGGGTCAGCAAGGTACGCTCGGGCGCGGCGGTGCGCCGGTGCCTATCCTGCAACCACTGCGTGAACAGCATGCGCTCCGGCGCGCACATATCTTGCGTGGTCAATCCCATAACCGGCTTTGAACTCGACTTCGCCGATCCCTCGCCTCCCGAAGGCGAGAAGATCTGCGTCGTGGGCGCCGGTCCTGCAGGGCTGTCCTATGCGTACCTGGTAGCCGACCGAAACCAGGTGACCGTGATCGAGCGTGCTCCAGAGTCAGGGGGAGCCTTCCGCTACACGGGCAAGGCCCCGCTGTTCCGAGAGGTCGAGGCCACAGAGGAATCGTTCAGGACCTACATCGCAGGGCTCGAGCGCGCGTGCCGTGACAGGGGGGTAGGATTCCGCCACGGTATCGACGTGACCAGGGTGCCACAGATCATCGAACCCTACGACCGGGTGGTGTTCGCCACCGGAGCGCGCTACCGGTACGGGCTGGGGCACCTCATACCACGCCTCTTGAATTCGGGTCTCGTCAAATCACGGCTGGGGCGGCGCCTGTTCGCCTCTGCGCGCCTGCGGGAGTTCCTCTATTACAGAGCTAGGCGTGGCACCGGATCCGACATGCGAGGGATCACCCTGCCTGCCCAAAAGGTAGTGGTTATTGGTGATGCTAAGGGGGCTCGAAAGGCCAGAGAGGCTATAGACTCAGCTTTTCGCGCCGCGCTGCATGTTGGCCCCAAAGGAGATGCGGCTACCTAAGTTCCTGGCGGTCGTCAGTTGCTGACAAAAGAATAGGGTCCGGATCTCTT
>Ga0126308_10000177_pt1 | contig 17796 bp, 21 predicted proteins | sample Plot55_FD_92533 | JGI IMG/M metagenome (GOLD analysis project Ga0126308, IMG submission 92533) | Serpentine soil microbial communities from UC McLaughlin Reserve, CA, USA - Plot55 | ecosystem: Environmental > Terrestrial > Soil > Grasslands | place: USA: UC McLaughlin Reserve, Lake County... | reverse complement strand
GCTTATGACGCGGGCTATATTCGGGCGCATCACCGCCGACGTCGAGCGCAAGCTCGCGGGCCAATCCGCGGATGAGCTCCGCGCCCGGGGCACCGTCGTCGGCACAGGACTTGAGGTCGCGGAGCAGCTCGCGCGGCTGGACGAGGCCGGGGTGGAACGTGTAATGCTGCAGTGGCTCGAGACCGACGACATAGACGGCCTGGAGGCGATGGCCGAGTCGGTCCTGCCGCGGTGAGGGCACGCCTCGGCGACAGGGATCGAACTGAGGGATAGAATGGGGACATGGCGTCCCGCGCGACACTGGTGGGGTTCAACCACGTCGCCCTCGAGGTTGGCGACATCGAGGAGGCCCTGGAGTTCTTCGGACGCCTCTTCGAGGTAAAGCTGCGTGGGCACGGCCCCGGCATGGCGTTCATAGACGCGGGGGACCAGTTCATCGCCCTCTCGGAGGGGCGGACGCAGGAGCCCGACTATCATCGCCACATCGGTATGGTGGTAGACGACAGGCGGGCGGTGAGGCGGGCGCTCAGGGACCTTGACGTGGAGATCCTGCCTGGCAGGGGCCTCGACTTCCTCGATCCGTGGGGCAACCGCTGGCAGGTCGTGGAGTACTCCGAGGTTCAGTTCACCAAAGCTCCCAACATACTTCGCGGGATGGGGCTCGGTAGCCTGAGGAAGAGCGAGAACGCCCTGGAGGAGCTGCGCAAGAAAGGCTTGGCGCTGGACTAGGGTTCTTCCTGGGGCTTCGGCCGGCTGCGCAACAGTGTGGAGGGAGGGGGCCGATGGGCGGCGTGAGATCCGAGATAGAGGAGATCGTCGATCGGGAGACGAGGGCCTGGGACACCCGGGACGTGGACCTATTGCTCAGCGTGTTCCACCCTGACATGGTCTGGCCCTGGCCGAGAACCACAAATTCACACGACCCGATGGACTGGGTGCTCGAGTGGGGCAGGTACGACCCCGAGAGGTGGGGGAGGGGCTGGCAAGAGCTGTTCGATACACACGAGCTCGTCCGCAACGAGCGCGAGATCCGGAAGATCGAGGCGTCCGAGGAGGGCGACGGGGCGTTCGCCGTGGTCGACATAGACACCGTGTGGCGCGACCCTGAAGGCAACGAGAGCCGCTGGAAGGGACGCGTGTGCAAAGTGTACTCGAAGATCAGCGGCGAGTGGAAGATGACCATGCATACAGGGGTGCTTGAGTACCCGTAGGAGCCGCGAGCGATGCCCGGGTGAGGTAGGGTAGATAAGGTAGAGGCGCGTGGGCATCGCGGGGGACATAGCGCTCATACTGGTGGCTGCCCTCCTCGGCGGGCTCGTCGCCCAGCGGCTCGGGCTACCCTTGATCCTGGGCTACATCTTGGCCGGTGTCGTGGTCGGACCCAACACTGGGGGACCGACGGTCAGCTCGGTCCACGACATAGAGCTGCTTGCCGAGATCGGGGTGGCGCTGCTCCTGTTCACCATCGGGCTGCACTTCTCGCTCGACGAGCTAGCCCCCGTGCGGCGCGTCGCGCTCGCCGGGACCGCGGTGCAGCTGGCACTCACGATAGCCTTCGGCTACGGGTTGGGGCGGCTGCTCGGCTTCGGGTGGCAGGAGGCGGCGTGGTTCGGGGCTTTGCTCTCGCTCTCGAGCACCGCCGTCGTCCTCAAGTCACTCTCCGAGCAGGGCGTGATGGGGACCTTATCTAGCCGGGTCATCTTGGGGATGCTCATAGTGCAGGATCTGGCGGTGGTGCCCCTCATCATCCTCCTGCCCGAGCTTGGCAGCATCGGCGCGGGGCTCTCGGAGCTCGGAGCCGCGGTGTTGCGGGCCGCAGTCTTCCTCGCGGTGATGGTCATCTTCGGGAGGCGAATCCTTCCGTGGCTCATGGCCCGCGTCGCGGCCTGGGGCTCGCGAGAGCTGTTCCTGCTCTCCGTGGTCGCCGTCGGGCTCGGGGTAGGGTACGCGACCTACCTCTTCGGCCTCTCTTTCGCCTTCGGCGCGTTCGTGGCGGGGATGGTCCTCAGCCAGTCGGACTACAGCCACCAGGCGCTCGCTGACGTCGAGCCCTTGAGAGACGTCTTCGCCATGCTCTTCTTCGTCTCGGTCGGAATGCTCCTCGACCCGGCGTTCCTTTTGCGGAACGCAGGGACGGTGGCGCTCGTGATCCTGCTCGTCTTCGTGGTCAAGGGGCTCGTCTTCGCCGGGACCGTCCGGGCGTTCGGCTACGGGAACATCATCCCGTTCGCGGTGGGTCTCGGGCTCTTCCAGGTTGGGGAATTCTCGTTCTTGATCGCGGGCGTCGGCCTCGACGCCGGGACCATCTCCGGGAGGAGCTACTCCATCATGCTGACGACGGCGGTGGTCACCATGGCCCTTACCCCCTTCACAACGCGCCTCGCGCCCGTTCTCTACGGTCGCTGGCGCGAGCGGTTCCCCAAGGAGGCGATGAGCACCTTCAACCTGCCCCAGACGGGCCTCCGGGACCACGTGCTCATAGCGGGCTACGGCCGGGTCGGTTCCTTCGTCGCCCGGCTGCTCGCGCGCCTGGGACAGCCGTTCGGCGTCGTCGATTCGAACCCGGGACGGGCCGACGAGGCCAGAGACTCCGGCTACGCGGTCGTATACGGCGACGCGGCCACCGAACCGGTGCTCGAGGCGGCGGGGGTGAGGCGGGCGCGGCTGGTGATCGTGACGGTGCCAGACCCCGTAGGGGCGCGCCTCGTCGTCGAGCGCGCGCGCTCTATGAACCCCAACGTACATGTCGTCGCACGCGCCGCGACCGTGGAGCATCTCGAGGAGCTGGGGCGGCTCGGGGTCTACGAGGCGGTGCACCCCGAGTCGGAGGCGGGGCTGGAGCTCGGGCGCCAGGCCCTCTCGCACCTCGGCGTGGCGGTAGGGGACGTCGAGCGGTTCGCCGACGAGGTTCGCCGCGAGCTCTACGCCCCGATCACGCGTCAGGGGACCGACGGCGACCTCCTCGCGCAACTCGAACGGGTCTCGCGGCAGATCGAGACGCAGTGGGTCAGGCTACCCGAGAACAGCCCCCTCAAAGGGCGCACGATCGGGGAGCTGGAGGTGCGCACCGAGACCGGCGCGTCGATCGTGGCGATCGTGCGCGGCGATCTCGTGCTCGCCAGTCCCGGACCGGACGGACGGTTCGAGCCCGGCGATCTAGTGGGGGTGCTCGGCACCCCCGAGCAGCGCGCCGCCTTCGTGGCGCTAACGTAGGAGCACGCCGTTTCCCCGCCGCTCCAGCCGGGTAACTACCGACGGGGACGCCCGGTACGAGCGCCCCGTCGGGCGGACCAGGGGGTTACGCTCAGATCATCCCCGAGCCCCCAGGGACACCAGGTTTTACTACCTCCAGGAAAGGAGAAGCTCATGGCAGGGGAGCTACAGGGACGCAGGGTCGCCATCCTCCTCGCCCCGGTTGGGACGGAGCAGGTGGAGTTCACCGAGCCCAAGAAGGCAGTCGAGGAGGCGGGCGCCACCGTGGACGTGGTCGGCATCGAGACCGGCGACGCGCAGACCATGAACAGCGACGTCAACCAGGGCGAGACCTTCAGGGTCGAGAAGTCCTTCTCGGAGGTCTCCTCAGAGGACTACGACGCCCTGATCGTACCCGGCGGCACCGTGGGGGCGGACAACCTGCGCGGCAGCGGCGGGGCCGTCAGCTTTATCCGCTCTTTCTTCGAAGAGGGCAAGCCGGTGGGCGTGATCTGCCACGGCCCCTGGACCATCGTCGAGGCGGACGTGGTGCACGGCAGGACGCTGACCTCCTACCCGACCCTCCAGACCGACATCCGCAACGCCGGCGGGGAGTGGGTGGACGAGGAGGTCGTGACCGACCAGGGCTTGGTGACCAGCCGCAACCCCGACGACCTGCCGGCGTTCTGCGCCAAGATCGTCGAGGAGTTCGCCGAGGGCGTCCACGAGGAGCAGTCCCGGAGCGCCTGAGGCCCGCGGCACCCGTCATCTTAAGGACTACGCGACAACGGGGGTAAGAGCAGATGAAGGCGCTAGCGTGGCACGGCAAGCGAGATGTGCGGGTGGACAACGTGCCCGACCCCACCATTCAGGAGCCCACAGACGCCGTCATACGCGTCACGGCGACGGCGATCTGCGGCTCCGACTTGCACCTCTCTACGAGGTGTTAGGGCCGTTCATGGAGGAGGGTGACGTCCTCGGCCACGAGCCGATGGGGATAGTCGAGGAGGTAGGTCCGGAGGTCACCGCCTGGCTCTGGACGAGGGGCCGCGAGGCTACGAGATCTTCCAGAAAAAGCAGGATGGCGCGATAAAGATCTTGCTCGAGCCCTGAGCGGCACCTGTCGTCGCCACGAGTGACTTCGGCGACGAGCCACAGAACCGGTACGGCGGAGGCATCGACGCGCGACGGGAGGAGATGATGTGAGTCCAAAACTCGGAGACGTGGCCTCGGCGGTGGGCAAGGGCCTATTCGCGGGCGTGGCCGGGACCGCCGCGATGACGGTGTCGAGCACCCTCGAGATGAAGCTGCGCGGCCGGGGCGCGAGCTCGACCCCGGCGCAGGCCGCCGCGAAGGTGCTCGGCGTCCAACCCATAGACGAGGAGGCCCAGGCACGCTTCTCGAACCTGGTCCACTGGGGCTACGGGACGGGGTGGGGAGGCGTCCGCGGGCTCATAGCGGCGGCTGGCTTCTCGGGGCCGGCGGCTACCGCGACCCACCTCGCCGCGGTCTGGGGCTCAGAGCAGGTGATGCTCCCGGCCCTCGGCGTAACGCCCCCGCTCACTCAGTGGGGTAAGGAGGAGGTCGCCATCGACGCCCTCCACCACGCCGTGTACGCCGCAGCTACCAGCATCGCCTACTCCCTGCTCGACCGTACCTAGGCCGTCGGCAGAGATTCCGGCCCCTTTTGCGCTATCCTACGCTGATGACTCCCGGTCGAGCGGAGGGAGGTGAGGCGTGGTGGGCAGACCGCTGTTGACCCTGGGGGTGATACTGCTCCTCGCCGTCGTCCTCGGCGCGACGGGCCTCCTCGATGACGTCGCGGACTTCGTGGTGCGGATACTCCGGATCGTGTTCGACCTGCTCGTGGCCCTCATAAACCTCTTCGTGCGCCTCGTGAACATGCTCGTCGGCTGGCTCAGGAGCGTTGGATAGATCCCGCAAGACGCACCCGCGGGTCGGGCATCAGAACTAACCATCCGGTATAGCCAAAGACGAGACTTGGTGGAGCCGGCTGGCCCTCCACAGCTGGAGCGATGCGGGCGAGCCCTGCGCCTCTTGTAGCAGTCGGTCCCCAAAGACGATCCTGATCCGAAGGCCATCTCTTGTTACTGTTTATTCGTGCCGGAGCTCGAGAAGATGTGGTTGCGCTTTGTAGATGGCCGTCCCATGAGCGGCATAACGACAACGCTTCCTGGCACATCCCCAGAGAGGTTAGAGAGTGGTTAGCATCTCACAACCAAGAGGTCAAAAAGAGCAGCGAAGGAGTGGAGATCATAAGCTGCCTTCTGCCGAAAACGAGCCCGTGGCTCAATCCCATAGAGCCCAAGTGGGTCTATGGTAAGCGTAGGGTAGTCGAGCCCAACAAGCTTCTCGGTGCCGACGACTTCGCCAAGCGGATCCGCGCCACCTTCGATTGCCCGCACTACGAGCATCTGTTCATCCCCGAAAATGTCGCCTGATCGTGCACACTAGGCCCTGATCCGGGTGGTAGCTCCCGGCCCTTCCTCTAGCCTCCGTTCACCGGGTTTCCTGGAAGTAGTAGGCAGTTTCCCTGAGGTTCGATCTCCCTGACAGCGAATAGCATGCTCTCATAGCATGGTCTCTAGGGGCTGCTGGGTGCGGGGTATCTACCGGGTGGTCGCGACCGCCCCCTATCCCATCCGGTGAGCAGCCGACCGGAGTCGGGTCCTCGGTGTATCCGTCCACATCCCCGGCGGGGACGGGATGTAAAATGGCGGTTAGCCGATGACTCATCTGAAGAACACCCCGGACGCGCGGGAGGTCGAGGAGAGCTACGAGCCGAGGGGGCTCGGGCCCTGGATCTCACGCAACCCGTGGTTGCTCTTCCGCCTCTTCTTCGTCATGGCGTTCGGTCTGATGGTCGCGATAGTCGCGTCGAACGTCTCCTACGGGTTGCAGGGTGATCCCGTGCCTCTGAGCGTGGAGCAGATCAACCGCGGCGAGCTGCCGCAGGGTGTCGAGCTCGGGGACTACGTCCAGATACGCGGCACCCCGGACTACGGCACCAACCCGCAGACGGGCGAGCCGCGGGTCGGCGTCGCCGCACGCTACAGCACGGCCTACTTCTACTTCGGGCTCGAGGAGACGGGGGATAACCTCCTGATCCAGAAGGCCCCAGAACCCCCCAACACGGAGAACACGGCCGAGCGGGTGTGGCGCGGGAAGCTCTCCAACGTCGGCACCGTAATCTTCCACGACACTACCCAGGCCGGGTTGAAGAACGCGGGCTTGCCCCGGAACGAGTCAACCCCCGTGGTGGAGGTGGGCTCGACGCCCCAGTTCTACCGCGAATTCTTCCCCATCTACGGGGCTGTCTTCGCCCTTTGGCTCGGCTCCCTGATCTGGCTGGTGTGGAAGAAGAACAAGCCCTTCGCGGGCATGTAACGAACGCCCGCGAGACGCCGTCGCGAGGTCTTGGTTCCTAGCTCAACGCGTCCCTAGCGGACGAAGAGGGCCTAGACGGCGAGCAGGGAGCCAGAGGCCCGCAGAAGGTCATCGGTTTGGGGATCCAGGTGCCGGAGGCGTCGCTGGGGTCCTTGATCAGCGATGGCGCCGCCGACCTCCGGTTCCACCCCCACCTGCTGTGGTTGCCGTCGGTGATCTTCTGCCTGATCATGATCTGCTTCAACCGCTTCAACCTGCTGGGCAACGGCCTGCGCGACACCCTTGACCCAAGGATGCGTGGGTAGAGGTCTCCGGCGAGCGACGACCAGGTGATGCGCCGGACCCGTGGTGGGGGTTACGCTACACTGGGTCCGATGTATCTGCCGGCGGCGTCGAGGGGGCTGCGATGAAAGAAGCGGTGGCGGACCGAGCGGCGTACGCGGACGGCGCCGCCTTCGTCGAGGGGCGGTTTGTTCCGGTTGGAGAGGCGCGCGTCCCGATCCTGGACTGGGGGTTCCTGCGCTCTGACGCCACCTACGACGTTGCCCACGTCTGGCAGGGCAGCTTCTTCAGGCTGGAGGACCACCTCGACCGCTTTGAGCGGGGGATGGCGAGGCTGCGCATGAGCCTGCCTTACGGGCGCGCGGAGATCCGTGAGATCGTTACGGAATGCGTCCGGCTCAGCGGCCTGCGAGACGCCTACGTGGAGGTCGTGTGCACCCGCGGCGTCCCGCCGCCCGGCTCGCGCGACCCGCTCGAGTGCGAGAGTAACCTCTTCGCCTTCGTCGTGTCGTTCGTCTGGATCGCCGACCCCGAGCAGCAGGAGCGGGGGCTCGAGGCCACCATCAGCCGGGTGCAGCGTATCCCACCGGAGGCGGTCGACCCGACTGTCAAGAACTACCACTGGTTGGACCTGACGGCCGGGCTCTACGAGGCCTACGACCGCGGCGGTGAGACCGTGCTCCTAGTCGACCGCGAGGACAACGTCGTCGAGGGACCGGGGTTCAATGTCTTCGCGGTGAAGGGTAGCAGGGTCTCCACGCCGGATCGCGGGGTTCTCGAGGGCATCACCTGCAAGACCGTCTTCGAGCTCGCGGCCGAGAAAGAGATCTCGCTTGAGGCCAGGAAGGTCCCCGCCGGCGAGGTACGGGAGGCTGACGAGGTGTTTATCACGAGCACGGCGGGTGGGATCATTCCGGTGACGAAGGTAGACGGCGAGCCCGTCGGGGACGGCGCGCCAGGCCCCTTCACCCGACACATGCGCGAGGCGTACTGGGAGTTGCACCGAGACCCCCGCTTCGCCACGCCCATTAAATATTACTAAACGCGTAGTCCGCCGAGGTGCACGCCTGCGACACGGAGGTCTCTATGGCGGGACGGATCTTTGGTCACCTCCCGGGATACCCCGAAGGTAGCCGCTTCGCGTCTCGCGCCGAGCCCTCGGGGGCGGAGGTACACCGGCCGACGATGGCCGGTATAGCAGGCAGCGTGAGCGAGGGTGCGGACTCCATCGTCCTCTCGGGTGGCTACGAGGACGTCGAGGATCGCGGCGAGGAGATCGTCTACACGGGGCATGGCGGGATGGACAGGGGAGCGGGAGGCAGGTCGCGCACCAGCACCTAACCAAGGGAAACCCAGCGCTGGCGCGCAGCAGCATCGAGGGTCCACCCGGTCCGCGTCATCCGGAGCGTCAACCTCGAGTCGCCTTACGCGCCGCGCGGCGGGTACCGCTACGACGGCCTCTACCTGATTGACGACTACTGACAGGAGACGGGGAAATCCGGCTTCAGGGTCTGGCGTTACAGGCTCGTCAAGCTGCTGGATCTATCGACGAGGGCCGACGCCGTCTCGGAGGCCCCGCGGCGTACTCCGCGGCCCGGCGCCGGGAGGTCACGGTGCTGTGCCTGATCCGAGACACGGCGCAGACGCGGCGGATCAGAGCCCTTTACGACCACCGCTGGCAGGTATGCGGCACTCGCCTGGAGGGCCCGCCAGCCCTAAGCGGAGGCCGCGCACCCCCGCCCACTCGGGGCGCCCCACGACGGACCGCTGACCCCGGACAACATACTCTGCTTTTGCCCCAACCATCACGTGCTCTTCGACCACGGCGGCGTGGCCGTCGATGAGGATCTCTCGCTGCTGGGGGAAGAGGGTCCTCTTACGGTCCATCCCGAATACGAGATCAACGAAAACACCTGCGCTACCACAGAGAACACTACTGAGACGACCTCTGAGCAACCGCGTCCCGGAGCTCGACAGCGAAGTAGACTTAGATGTCGTATCGTACGCGACTCGGAAGGAGTCTCATGGCGACTATGCCACAGCAGGGTCACCAGCTACCAGACGTTGAGTTCGTCACCGAGGTAGGGGAGAGGCTCTCCGCCGGCGACCTCGGAGGCGAGAAGACAGTACTGTACTTCTACCCCAAGGACGACACCCCCGGCTGCACCAAGGAGGCCTGTGCCTTCAGGGACCGGATGGCGGACTATGAGGAGGCTGGCATCCGGGTCTACGGCGTCTCGCTCGATTCTCCGGAGTCGCACCGGCGTTTCCGCGAGAAGTACAAACTCAACTTCCCGCTCCTGACCGACGAGGGCGGTCGCGCGGCGGACGCTCTAGGGGTGCTGCGCGAAGGCGGCGAGATGGCGAACCGCGCCACCTTTTTGCTCACCGACGACGGCAAGATCGCGAAGGTCTACCCGGAGGTCTCCCCCGAGACTCACGCAGACGAGATACTCGAGGACGCCGCCTCGCTCTAGGGATCCGCGTTTTGGGCTGCCAGGGAGGGGGTAAGCACGAACCTCGAGAGCGAACGTGAGAGCAGGAGGCCGAGTTGAGTATCGAGGAGCGCGGGGACCGTTTCCGGGAGTTGGAAGAGGCGTACAAGGACTACACGGTCTACGACCAGCACTACGAGAGGATCGGCCAGGTGGACGACCTCTTCGTCGACGAGAGCGACCAGCCCGAGTACATAGGCGTCAAGACCGGCTTTTTGGGGATGAAATCCACACTCATCCCGATGGAGCTTGCCCGGGTCAACGACCGGCGCAAGCTCATCGAGGTCGCGGCGGACAGGCACACGATCACCGAAGGTCCAGCCTTCGACGACGACGAGGAGATCACACGCGATCACGAGGCCAGGATCTACGGTTACTACGGTCTGCAGCACCCCGGCTTCCAGGAAGGAACGGGCGGCTACAGCGACTACTACGCCTCAGATACCGGAGGACGTACCGGCGAGGACCTGGCGGGATCGGTGGACACCGAGTACGGACAGCGCAGGGAAGAGTCTCACGAACAACCTGCGCGAGGAACGTCCTCGAGCGGAGCTAGCCAGGATTACTCCGGTGCCCCGACGGACGCCACGGGCTCCAGCGGCGGCACCGGCGAGCCGGCGCAGACCGGCGGTTACGAGCAAACCGGTGGTGCTGCGGAGCAAGGGACCGGGAGCGTGAGGGTGTACAAGCGGGTTCGGACCAGCCGTTAGCACAGTTCCGCAGGCGATACGGTCTGACGATCCTGTAATTGCCCTGGCCGTTGCAGTTGACCACGTCCCTGTCGCCATCCCTGGCGTAGACGAAGTCGAAGCTGTTTGCTGTGAAGATCCTGTCCTCCCCTGCGCCGCCGTCGAGGGTGTCTTTGCCGCCATTGCCCTCGAGGCGGTCGGGATCTGAGCCGCCAGCGAGCTGGTCGGCGGCGCTTATGCCCACGAGCGTGTCCCCCGCCCCGAGTCTGAAGAAGGTATCTTGGCCCTTGTTGTCACCGAGGGTGCCGCGGAAGGTGTTGGGTTTGTCGTTGCCTAAACGTAGCGCCGCCTGCGCCACCCCCGCAGCGAGTATCGGTATCAGCGCGCCCAGCGCAACGATCGTCGCTAACCTCTTCATACCTTTCTCCTCGCTCATGCGCCCAGCATCTGACGACGACTCGGGCCAACCTCATGTTCCGAATTTAGCTAGATGAGAGTGGAGGTATGCATCACCTTCTTGCAAGCTTCCATAGTTAAGCAACAAGAGCCTTCTTCATCTTCGCCGACAACAGTCTGCCCGCGGTGGTTTGGGGTCCCGGCGTGATGGTAAGATAAATCCTTGGAAGAGGAGCCCTGGCGGGACGAAGGGAAGGGGCGAGAAGATGGGTACGGCGATCGTCGATGGGTTGCTCGACGGCCTTCTCAGCGGTCTGGAGATGCAAGGTGAAATAAGCGACCTCCTGGAAGAGCTCTACTACGAGAGCTTGAGGTAGACGCCCCGGCGCCAAGAAGGTCGGAGCCCCGAAGAACGCCGGCCCGATGGCGTATAACGTGAGCTACTCGTCCCAGGCCTCGACGTTCACCTGGAGCACGATCTTGCCGTCGCGTAGCTCGAGCGTCTCGGCGGCGCCTAGGACACACCTTCCGTCCGGGTGCTCGCACGCCTCGAAGAAAGTGGTGCGTTCGTCCCCGACGACCTCGTTCTCGACGTGGTGCGTCATCTCCCTGCTGCAGACATCGCGCAGATAGCCGGAGATCTCGTCCTCCCCCCGCAGCACCTGCGGTGAGCTCGGGGTCGCGTTCTTGTTGACCGTGTGTACCTCGGCGTCGTCGGCGTAGAAGCCGATGAGCGTCTCGGCGTCGCGCTACTCGATGGCCCGGCGCAGGGTCTCAAAATCCAGACTGCCACGTGCTTGCGTCGCCACGATCTCCTCCTTGCCGCTTCTATGTCTTGATACCGTGGTATCAACCGAAGACTGTAGCCCGCTCTATCGTCGAGGTGAACGGGGTGGGGACAGATTACCTAAGTGTCTTTTAGGGACGTTGCAATTATGTTGCGGTGTGTTAAGTTCTGTCGATCCTACGCTCTGAAGGGTACGTCGTCTTGTCGGGCTACCGGACAGCTTTGTTGGTTGCGTTCTTTGCGGGCGTGCTGCTCGCCTCTTCCCTCGTGTTTATGGGCAGGGCTGACGAGGACGAGGTCCACCGGGTCATCGCCGTCCGGCACTCTGGTGCGGTCGAGGCTCCTAGGTATTCGCAGACGATGGTCGCCTCCTACTACGGCTACTCGCTGGAGGGTTTCGAGACGGCTAGCGGGGCACCCTTCGATCCTGAGGGGTACACGGCCGCGCACAAGACGCTGCCGATAGGGACGCGGCTGCTGGTCAGCTACAGCGGGGAATCTGTCCGGGTCATGGTCAACGACCGCGGTCCCTACGTAGAGGGGCGCGACCTCGACCTCTCCTTAGCGGCGGCTCGGGAGATAGGGCTTACCGGCCCTGGCGCCGCCCCGGTCAGGGTGACGACGCTCTAGCGGCTTCGCGTCCGGGATCATCGGGTATGGGATCGTCGGGTATAAAGTAGAATTCGCGGAGACAGATACGAGGAGAGACGCGATGACCCTGACTATCGGGACCGGGCCGTTCGGTGACCAGAGCACGGGTACGTTCAACTTCGACGTACGGGCTCCACGGGACCACGCCCTGTACCTCGAGGAGAGCCCGAAGCGGGTAAGGGTGGTATTTGGCGGCGAGGTAGTGGCGGACAGCTACAGAGCGAAGCTGTTGCACGAGGCGGGACTCCTGCCCATCTACTACTTCCCGCAAGAGGGCGTGCGCATGGACCTGCTCGAGGAGACGGATCACACGACGCACTGCCCCTTCAAGGGCGACGCCTCGTACTGGTCGGTGCGGGTGGGCGATCGGGTCGCCGAGAACGCCGTGTGGGGCTACCCGGAACCGATCGAATCCTGTCCGCCGATCGCCGGCCTCGTCGCGTTCTACTGGCGTATGATGGATCATTGGTATGAAGAGGATGAAGAGGTGTTCGTCCACCCCCGCGACCCCTACCACAGGGTGGACATCCTGGATAGCTCCCGGCACGTCAAGGTGACGGTGGACAGCGAGGTCGTCGCGGAGACGGACAGGCCCAAGATCCTGTTCGAGACGGGGCTGCCGCCGCGCTACTACATCCTGCCAGAGGACGTGCGCAAGGAGGTTCTCGCCGCGAGCGAGAAGACCACCCAATGCCCCTACAAGGGGGTCGCGTCGTACTACTCGGTCGAGGCTGGGGGCGGGCGCGTCGAGGACCTTGTTTGGTACTATCCGGAGCCGCAGCCCGAGGTGGGAAAGATAGAGGGGCATCTGTGCTTCTTCAACGAGAAGGTGGACCTCGAAGTGGACGGCGAGGCGCAGGACAGGCCGCGGACACAATGGTCGTAGGGGCGCGCTGGATCCGGTAGCCTCCTTACAAGCCCTTTGCGGACAGAGACCTCCAGGACGTCTCACCTTTGAACAGGTGGGTGGTCGCCGGAGCCGCGGTGGTCATGCAGGCCGGGCTCGGGTCCTTCTACTCGTGGAGCGTCTTCCGGGAGCCGCTCTCGAGCCTGTACGGTGCGAACATCACCGAGGTCAACGTCGCTTTCTTTCTGGCGAGCCTCGTGTTCGCCATCGCCGCTTTCGGCGGCGGCTTACTGATGAGGCGAGTCGGCCCCCGCGTCGTCGGCGTCGCCGGGGGCGTGCTGTACGGACTCGGGGTCTTTCTGTCCAGCTTCGCGGGTGAGAGCCTCCTCGTCCTCTACCTGACGTACGGTCTCGTGGTGGGCGTCGGGTTGGGGTTAGGATACATCGCGCCTATCGCGGCGCTCCCTGGGTGGTTTCCGGACAGGCCGGGACTCGCCTACGGCATGGCGGTGTGCGGCTTCGGCGCCGGCTCGGCGATCAACGTCCCCGTGGCGACAGCCCTGATCTCTTCCACCGGTGACCCGCTGCGGGCTTTCGGCGTCCTGGGGCTAGCCTACACCGTCCTGATCGGCGGCGCAGCCTCGCTCGTAAGGAACCCGCCCGAAGAACCGGAAAGGCGGAGGCCGGCCAAAGGGGACAGCGTCAAGGCGGCTGTAGCTCCGCTGGCTTGGGACTTCCGCGGGGCTTTGAGGACCTGGCAATGGTACGCGCTGTGGGCCATCTTCTTCCTCAACGTCTCCGCCGGCCTGGCTATCCTCTCCGACGCCAAGGCGATAGCCGCCTCCCTCGGCGGCGCCTCGGCCACCCTGGCCTCCGCCTTCGTCGTCATGGTGGCTGTGGCCGACTCGACGGGACGGCTCTTCTGGCCCGCGCTCTCAGACAGAGTCGGCCAGGGCACCGTCTTCCTGGCAATGTTCCTCCTGCAGGCGGTGGCGTTCACCCTGCTCCCACTTCTCGGGGCCGGCTCGTTCGCGGTGTTCTGCGCGCTCTCGTTCGTTGCGCTCAGCTGTTACGGCGGCGGCTATGGGACGATGCCCGCGTTCGTCAACGCCTACTACGGCTCGGGTGACGTCGGCACCATCTACGCGAGCATCATCACCGCCTCGGGGTTGGCAGGGTTCGGCGTTCCGCTCCTCCTGGCGCTGTCCGCGGATGCGACCGGCTCGTACGGCCCCGCCCTCTACGCCACGGGCTTGCTCATGCTAGTCGGCGCTGCCATACCGCTCGCCATGAGGCCCCCAGACTAGGCGGGACCGCCCTAATTACGCTGGTGCTCCAGGAAGAAGCACACCATCTCCGCCGAGGCGTCGGGGTCGTGTGGGTCGGTGTAGGAACCGCGCGAGCTAACGCCCGACCAGGCATGGCTGGCCCCGTGGACGATCCAACGCTCCGTGACCGGCCGCCCTTCGGCGTCGCGATAGACGGAGCGGTTGTAGGCACGTCCACCGGAGACCTGGCCCCTGCACACCGTCGCCCGGCGTCATAAGCCCACTGGTGGAGGACCTGATCCCCGTTGCGCGGGTGGACGGCCTCGTCGCGGTTGCCGTGGAAGTCGATCGTGGGGACGGACCTCGCGAGGTCTACCGCCCCCGCGGCCGCCAATTCGCGGGTCTTTCCTTGTGAAGGATCCGGCGCTCCCCCTTCATCGCCAGAAGATGGAAGGTATATCGTGCGCCGCCCCGTATGCCAGCCCCGAGTGGACGCCGACGGCGGCATAGAGGTCGGGGTAGGCCGCGCCCATGACCACCGCCATGGCCCCCGGCAGACATCACGGCCACGTAGACGCGCCTGGTGTCGATCTGCTGCGTGGCCGGGATCTGGCGCGTGATGCCGGCGATGAGGGAGGGCTCGCCCCGGTCGCGCCGCTGGTCGTCCCCGTTCTGGGTGCAACCTTGGAGCATGACCAGAAGCGGCAGTTTCAGTTCGCAGGCTTAGTCATTCTGAGTAATGCTTTAGAGGCACGCCAGCGACCGGTACAGGAGGTCGAAGAATCCCTCCCTATCGAGCGCCACCCCGACCTCAGCGTTGGGGGGTCTGCCCGTGACGCCGTAGAAGTCGCAGACGGTCTCGCCACGGGTCAGCTCGCTCTCGCACTCGACGTCCACCCGCATCGAGCGCGTCTCGAGCAGCGCCGGCTCCAAGACCGCGGCGACCGCCACGGGGTCGTGCAACGGCGGGGCGTCGAACCCGTAGACGCGCTCGTAGGTCGCGGCGAAGAACTCGAGGAGCTCGGCGACCACGCCTCCATGCTGGCCCAGCGAGCGCAGGCGCTCCCTCTGTGCGGGGCCTGCACCCGCCCGGTGCGTAACGTCGAGGCCGATCATCGTGACCGGCAACCCGCACTCGAAGACCTCGCGCGCGGCCTCGGGGTCAACGTAAACGTTGAACTCCGCGGCGGGCGTGGTGTTGCCGAGCCCGATGCTCCCACCCATGAGAGAGATGCGGGCCACGCGTTCCTTGAGCTCGGGATGCTCCCGCAGAAAGAGGGCGACGTTCGTAAGCGGGCCCACGGGGACGAGGGTCACAGGCTCGGAGGATCCCCTCACGGCGTCCACCATGAGCTCCACCGCGCCGCGCTTGTCGGGCTCGGAGGAGGGGTCTGGAATCTCCGGCCCCTCCAGTCCGCTCTCCCCATGGATGTCCACCGCGGTGCGAAGCGGCCGGACGAGCGGCGCGGAGGCGCCGGCGCCAACAGGTACCTCGGGACGTCCGATGAGGGACAGCACGCGCAGGGCGTTGTTCGTGGTCTTCTCCAGCGGAGCGTTCCCGGCGACCGTGGTTACCGCCAGAAGCTCCAGCCCCGGCGCGCCGCAGGCGAGCATGATCGCCACGGCGTCGTCGTGGCCGGGGTCCACGTCGAGGATTATGGGGGTCGGCTTCGCCTGCACGCCCCCAAGCTACCCGTTCTCCGGGCTGGTGTACAGGAGCAGCTAATCTCTCGGCGGTGTGATCCGCGAGAAGCCGGGGAGGTGATCGTCCGACTTCGGGGCTGACGGAGGAAGGTTTGCGCCGTAGAATAATTTCATGCTGGGACGTTATGCTGAACTGAAAGCACAGTTACCACCTGGGACGATCCTCTTCTACCAAGTGGGTACCTTCTTCGAAACCTTCGAGGAGGACGCGAAGACGATCTCGCGAGAGCTCTCCATCAGGCTAACGGGCCGCGAGGCGGCGGGTGAAGGCCGTGTCCCGCTCGCGGGGGTGCCGGGTCACGCGCTGCAGGAGCACGTGGCGGTGCTCTTGAGAAAGGGGCACTCGGTGGCGGTCGCCGAGCAACGGCCGCACCCGACGAAGCCGAAGCAGTTCACGCGTGAGATTTCGCGAATCCTCACGCCCGGGACCGTGATCGAGGACAACGTCCTCTCCGCCGGGCAGGCCAACTACCTGGCGGCGATCAACGTCCGGGACGGGACGGCGGGGATCGCGATCGTCGAGGCCTCGACTGGCGAGTTCACCGGGACCGAGGTGCCCGAAGATAATCTCTCCGCCGAACTGGAACGCTGGTCGCCCAAAGAGATAGTCGTCCCCGAGCGGACCGCCGCCGAGGACCTGCCCAGAGTACGGGCTGCCATCAGCCCGGCGCCGCGCTGGACCTTCGAACCTTCGGCAGGGGAGAAGGCCCTGATGCGCCACTTCGGTGTCTCGAGCCTCAAGGGGTTCGGGCTGGACGAGAGGCCGGCGCTGGTCGGGGCCGCAGGGGCCCTGATCCAATACCTCGCCTCAATGCGCGGTGGGAGCCCGCCCGAGCAGGTCGTCAACTTCAGGCTCTACGACCCGGGCTCGGGGATGGTCCTTGACTCGGCCACAAGGCGCAACCTCGGGCTGGATGAGCTTATCCAGACGATAGATCGGACCCGCACCCCGATGGGCCAGCGCGCTCTGAGGCGCTGGCTGGAGCGGCCTTTGCTTGAGGCCGACCGCGTGAACCAGCGCCTCGAGGCGGTGGACTCCCTGGCGGGTGACTACATGCTGCGCGAGGAGGCCCGCGAGCACCTGAGCCGCATACCCGACATCGAGCGCATCGCTACCCGCATCGTCAGGCTCTCGGCCTCCCCGAACGACTTGCTCTCCTTGAGGAGCGCGCTCGAGGCCTTAGGACCACTCAAGGAATCGCTGGCCAGCGCTGCACGAACCAGCTCACTGCTGGAGCGGGCGCTCGCGGCGATGGAGGAGCCGCCGGGGGTAAGGGAGCTCATCGCGGCGACCATCTCCGAGGAGGAGGGTGAGATTATAAGGGCGGGCTACTCTAGAGAATTGGACGAAGCCCGCGAGTTCCGCGACGGCGCTCACGACTGGCTCACCCGCTTTGAGACCCAGGAGCGTCTCAAGACCGGCCTCAAGACCCTGAAGGTGGGCTACCGCGACGGCGAGGGCTACTTCATCGAGGTGGGGGGCAAGGAGGCCCACGCCGTGCCGGAGCGCTACGAGCACCGCAAGGCCCTCAAGCACAACGCCCGCTACGTCACCGTCGGGCTCAAGGAGCACGAGTCGAGGATGCTCATGGCCCGCGACGAGGTCGAGCGGCTCGAGCGCAGGATCCTCGCAGAGGTGCGGGCGGCCGTCAAGGACGCTGCCCCTGAGCTGCAGAAGATAGCGCGCGCCCTCGCGGTCGTCGACGTGATTGCTTCCTTCGCCACCGCCGCAATCGAGCATCGCTACTGCCGCCCCGGGATGACGGAGGAGCGGGGGATAAAGATAATCGCGGGTCGTCACCCGGTAGTCGAGCACAATACCGAGATCCCCTTCGTTCCCAACGACGCTCACGTGAGCGGGGACTCGAGGCTCCAGATCATTACCGGCCCCAACATGGCCGGCAAGTCCGTATACCTGCGTCAGGTTGCCCTCATAGCACTCCTTGCCCAGACCGGCTCCTACGTGCCGGCGGAGGAGGCGACGCTGGGGATCGTAGACAGAATCTTTACGAGAGTAGGAGCCGAGGACCGGCTCGCGAGCGGGGAGTCCACCTTCATGGTCGAGATGACCGAGGCG
>Ga0126308_10000176_pt1 | contig 17838 bp, 16 predicted proteins | sample Plot55_FD_92533 | JGI IMG/M metagenome (GOLD analysis project Ga0126308, IMG submission 92533) | Serpentine soil microbial communities from UC McLaughlin Reserve, CA, USA - Plot55 | ecosystem: Environmental > Terrestrial > Soil > Grasslands | place: USA: UC McLaughlin Reserve, Lake County... | reverse complement strand
TTCTGGTACTTCTTCGCCACCGAGATCACGAAGCGGAGGTTCCGCTTCACGAGCTCCTGGAGCGCGTCGGGATCACCCGCGCGGATGCGCCGCGCGAGCTCGATCTCTTCGGTCCCCTTGAGCAGGGGATACGTGCTGACCTCGTAGAGGTACTGATCGAGAATGTCCCGCTCGGGCTCGCTGGGCGCGATCCCCGCGGGGGCGGCGCGTCGGCGGCGGCGCTGCTGCTTGACTTCAGTCATGTAGTAGGCCTCGAGCGATTGCCGTGAGCGGGAGGCACGCTGGAGCGCGCCGCCGGCCGCAGGCAGGATTTATCTGGGTGAAGCTGGGTCGAACCGAAATTCACGTCGCCGATCTTCAGCCCGCCGGCGTCCGATCGCGAGCAACGTGCGTCGGAACAGACAGCGCCAAAGGGGTCAACGGAAGCGCTGCAAAATACTGGCCGAACGGCGTTCCGCCAGACCTGGTTTCTTGACACTCTGGGTACCCCTGACTAGACTACGTGGTTCCTGGCGGTTCGGGTTCCAACTCCACCGGCGGGAATCCCTTAGGAGTTTCAAAGGGGGGGCGTAGCTCAGTTGGGAGAGCGCTTGAATGGCATTCAAGAGGTCAGGGGTTCGATTCCCCTCGCCTCCATGGCCGGCGGAGAGTAGCAAGCCGGTCGCCGGGGCCTGACCCGACGGGCTCCTGCAGTCGCGGGAATAGCTCAGTTGGTAGAGCACAACCTTGCCAAGGTTGGGGTCGCGGGTTCGAGTCCCGTTTCCCGCTTGTGGGCCCTGTAGCCGCTTGATCAGTCAAGCGGCTACAATCGCGAACAAGCCGGTGGTGCCGGTGCCGGTCGTCGGGCGGTTAGCTCAGTTGGTTAGAGCGCCACGTTGACATCGTGGAGGTCACAAGTTCGAGTCTTGTACCGCCCATGCCCCGAGAGGAGCTTTCCTCTCGGGGCCTTTTTGTTGTCCAGAACTTTGGACCGGGAGTCCGAGATCGGACAAATCGGGCCTACCATTTGCCTTAGTCCGCTTCGATCCACGCGGCATGAAGGAATCCCGGAGCGTCTGACCGCGGCACTCGCTCCGGCCGCGCCGCGACCCGGCAGCGAACGAGGTGTATGGCCGATCTCCCGGCGCCGAGTGCGTTGAAAGGCACGCGAATCCGACCGATCCTGTGGCGGCTGCCGCTACTGGGGGTGGTCCTGATCGGGTTCGCGTGTCTGCAATTCCTCGACCGCATGCTGCGCCGCGAGTACGTGAACGACGCGACCGCGCGCGCCGCGCAGACCGATGCGCTGCTGGAGAGCTTCATCCGCGACCGGGTGGCCTTCCTGCACAGCCTCCAGGTGCTGGTCGCGCAGGCGCGGACGCCGGTCGACCTGAACGAGCGCTTCACCGAGATGGCGCGGCAGATCAGCGGCAGCGCGCCGGACGTGCTCTCGATCTACCGCCTCGACGCCGCTGGTGTCGTCCGCGACGTCTATCCGCGCACCACGGGAGCCAACTCCCTCGTGGGCGATGACCACTACACCGTGCCGGAGCGCGCGCTGGCGCTCCAGCAGGCGAGCGCGGCACGGGCGCTGGCGGTGGCGGCCCCGGTCACCCTGCGCGACGGCGGGCGCGGGATGCTCGTCTACGATCCGATCATGCACGGTCAGAAGGTGGACGGCTTCGTGGCCGGCGCCTTCGTCTACCAGGCGCTCTTCGGCGAGACGCTCGCCCGGCAGATCCAGGGACGCTTCGCCTACCGCGTCCTGGACGAGGACGGCTCGGTCATCGCGCAGTCCCCCGCCTTCCCGAGCAGCGTCGCGCAGCTGATCACCCGCGAGGTCGTGCTCCCCGCCGAGCACCGGTGGACGCTCGAGGTCGCGGTGCCGCGCTTCCAGCCGCTGACGTCCCGCCTGATCACCTGGCTCGTCGGCGTGCTCCTCATCCTGCTGGTGGTGCTGCTGATCGCGCGGGAGGAGGCACGCGCCGAGCGCCTGGCGCAGCACACGTTCAACCTGGAGCTCCTGTCGCGCGACCTGCTCGACGCCAACGTGCGTCTGGAGGAGCGCGCGCAGCAGGTGATCGAGGCGAACCGGGCCAAGAGCCGCTTCCTGGCGAACGTGTCGCACGAGCTGCGCACGCCGCTCAACGCGATCGTCGGCTACAACTCGCTCGCGCTGGACGGGCTGTACGGCGGCGTCACACCGCCGCTGCGTACGGCGCACGAGCGCATCGCCGCCGCCGCCGAGCACCTGCTGTCGCTGGTGAACGACGTGCTCGACCTGTCGAAGATCGAGGTCGGGCGGATGGACGTCGACGCGCAGACGGTGGACCTCTACGCGGTGCTGGACAGCGTGCTCACGGTGATCGAGCCGACCGCGGTGGCGAAGGGCGTGGCGGTGGACATGATCTGCGCGCGCGATCTGCCGCGCGTTCGCACCGACCCGCGCCACGTGCGCCAGATCCTGCTGAACCTGGCCGCGAACGCGGTCAAGTTCACCGAGCGCGGCTCGGTCGCGCTGATCGCGCGCCGCGACAGCGCGGCCCCGCAGACTCGCGTTACCGTCACGGTCGAGGATACGGGCATCGGGATCGCGGCGCAGGACTTGGAGCGCATCTTCGACGAGTTCGAGCAGGTCCGTCCCGGCGGGCGCGGCGACTCGCAGCAGCGCGGAACCGGACTGGGGCTCACGATCGCGCGCAAGCTGGCCCGGGTGCTCGGGGGCGACATCTCGGTAGAGAGCCAGCCGGGTGTGGGATCGCGCTTCACGCTGACGCTCCCGGTGAGCGGGCCGCTGCGCGGCTTGCAAGCCGGCGCGGATGCCGGCGCGGATGCCGGCGCGGATGCCGGTGTGGCTGCGCGCCCGGACACGCCGACCGGCGCGGGTGCCGACGTCGGTACGGATCGCGTCGGGTCCGACCCATCTGGAGATTCCACTGGAGATTCCACCCCAACGCCCCCGGATGCCTATCAGGCCGCGGTGGTGGACGGGGAGCGCGAAGACGACGCGCCGGCGTCGTCCGGCAGACCCAGCCGCGGGACTTGACGGGGGTTCCACGTAGGAGTAAGTTATTGTGCTCCGAGTGGTTGGCTGCTTCTGCCCGCCTTACCGGAACGCATCGCGGTCAGCGCGAGCGAAGCGCCCGTAGCTCAATTGGATAGAGCATCTGACTACGGATCAGAAGGTTGGAGGTTCGAGTCCTTCCGGGCGCGTAGTCTCGATCGCATTCGAGTGGCAGCAGGCTCGTCTGCCGATCACGGGGCGTAGCGTAGCCTGGTAGCGCGCCTGCTTCGGGAGCAGGAGGTCGCTGGTTCAAATCCAGTCGCCCCGACCACGACGCACCCCACGTCGCGCGAGAATTCGTTCTCGCCTGCGTGGGGTTCGTCGCATCCGGGCCGGTGCCCGCCGCTCGCTGCCTAACGGGAGAGCGCGAGCCGGCGCGCGCCCGGCCGGCCGGTCACCATCCCCAGCAATACAGCGCCCCGTCCTCGGCGACCGCGCAGCTTCCGTAGTGCGCGCTCACGTTCTTGTAGCGGCGGGTGGTGGACACCGGGACCGGCACGGCGCTCTGGATCTGCCAGTCGTTGCCCGGCTCGCGTCCCCAGCAATAGAGCAGTCCGCCCGTGGTAATCCCGCAGCTGTTGGCGCCGCCGGCCACCAGCTTGCTGAACGTGAGCCCGCCGCTGACCCGCTCGGGCACGGAGTAGAAGGCACCATCGGCCGTCCCCCGACCGAGCTCGCCGTACGCGTTCCGCCCCCAGCACCACGCCTCCCCGGCCGCCGTCAGAGCACAGCTGTGATACCAGCCGGCGGTCACGGAGACGAAGGAATGACCGCCCTGAATCTCCGTGGGGGTCGTGATCACGACGTCGGACGGCGGCTGGCCGACGGCTCCGGTCTTGTTGAGCCCCCAGCAGTACACCTTCCCGCCGGGACCAACGCCACACTCGTGCGCCGCCCCGACCGCGATGTCCGTCATGTGGACGTCGCCCGGAACCAGCGTGGGCACGAGCACGTTCGACCCTCCGCTGGTAATGCCGAGCACCTGCAGGGAGTTCGTGCCCCAGCAGTACGCCAGCCCGCTCGTGGTGAGGCCGCAGACGCTGCTGTTGAGCCCCGGCACGAGCTTGGTGAAGCGCACGTCGCCGGCGACCCGCACCGGCGTCCGCTCCGGCTCGCCGGCGCTCCCGATGCCAGCCTGGCCGCGGTTGTTCTGACCCCAGCAGTAGGCCGTGCCGTCAGCGGTGAGGCCGCACGTGTGAAACTGCCCCGAGGAGATCGAGACGAGCGCCTGACTCCCGATCACCTTCGCGTCGGCCTGGTCGCCCTCATCACTGCCACTCAGCTGTCCGTACCCGTTGTCGCCCGAGCAGCGCGCTTCGCCGCCGACGGTGATGCCGCACACATGGAAATAGCCCATGCTCGCCGAGGCGAACGAGTGCGTCGGCATGACTCGCGGGAAATCCACGGTGACCGGAAGGCTGGTCGAGAGGGTTCCGCTGCGCAGCGTGATCGACGCGGTCCCCTGTCCCACGCCCCGAATGTGGCCGCCCGCGTCGACGCGCAGCACCGTCGTGTCGGTCGTGCCCCACTCGATGGCGGTGCCGGCGATCGGGATCCCCAACCCATCGTTCACCGTGGCGGTGGCGGTGGCCGTGTCGGCGATCAGCAGCGACTGGCGCGGCAGCGTGAGGGTGAAGGAGCGTGGCAGCCGCTCGACCCTCGCGCTCGCGTCCTTCGCCACCACGCCGGAGATGGCGTGGAGGGTCACATTGCCGGCCGCGAGCGCGACCAGCCGGCCGGTGCTATCCACCTTGGCCACCGCGGGGTCGGAGACGTCCCAGGCCACGCGCGCACCGGGAACGGGCCGCCCGTTGGCGTCGAGCGCCTCGGCGCCCAGAATGACCGTATCGCCGACGCCGATGAGCTCCGGCAGCCCCGCGATCGACAGGGCGGCCACCTGGGGCGAAGTGGTGGGCGGCGAATCACACGCTGCCGCGCTGCCGAGAACGACGGCGATGACGAGCGGAATCCGGCCGGGCGAGGGGGCGAATCGGCGCATGCGGCGGCGCTGCTTTGGGGGGATGCCGGCCAGCCATTCGAGGCCGACGGGCGGGGTCGAGGGGGAACAGATGCTTTAAAGATGGCCTCCGCGTCAGGCGCCGTCCAGGGCGCACTTCGCCGGACTCAGACCCCCCCGTACCACTCGTATCCCTGGTCGCTCCAGTACCCTCCGGTGCGCTTCGGCAGGAACATCACCCGCGTCAGGTACTTGGTGTTCTTGTAGCCCAGCTTGACCGGCGAGTGCAGCCGCGCCGGCGCCCCGTGGCCGGGCGACAGCAGATGCCCGTCCATCCCGTACGCGACCAGCGTCTGCGGGTGGGTGGCGCTCTCGAGGTCCCAGCTCTCGTGGTAGCCGTCGTCGAACGACTCGAAGTCGACGTAGCCGACCTCGGGCGCCGGCTCCACCAGCCGCGCCAGGTCGCGGACCCGAACGCCGTGCCAGGTGGCAGCGGCCGTCCACCCCTCCACGCAGTAGTGGTTCACCCGCTGCGACACGCGCGGCAGGCGTTGCAGGTCGTCGAGCGTGAGCGACGCCGGCCGCCGCACGGCGCCGCCGACCTCCAGCCGCCAGACGCCGCGCGCGGCGGCGTCCCAGACGGGCATCTGGCGCGAGATGAAGTACTCCGGGAAGGCGGCGCGCGCGTCGCGGGCGCCACGCGAGGCGACGTCGCGCGTGTCGTGCGTCGTGAGCCATCGCTCCAGCCCTTCGTTCCGACGCTCGGCGAAGCGCAGGATCCGCTGCGCCCCGCGCGGGCCTTGCGAGTCGCACGCCGCGGCCAGCGCGGCCGCGAGCGAGCTGCCACCGAGCGCGATGAACTTCCGGCGGTCGATCATGCGTCGCCTCCCGCGGGCGGCGTGACGGTGGCGGCCGGGGCGGCCGGGGCGGCCGACGCGGACGCCGGCCGCGCGTGGACGCCGCCACCGCGCCGGCCGTACCGGGGCAGCAGGTGATAGAACGGGCGCGCGTTGCGCCGCTCGGGGGAGAGCCGCTCGTCGTAGCGCCCGGTGACCATCGAGCGCAGCGCGTACGGGTCCACCGAGAACACCATGAACACGTGCCCCGCGATGAGCGCGAAGAGCACGGTCATTGCGAGAAAGTGCCAGTAGCGCGCCCACACGTAGCCGCCGAACAGCCCGGTGATCCACGAGAGCGACACCGGCTTCCAGATGGCGAGCCCGGTCAGCACGAGCACCGCACCCACCATCGGCATCGCGAAGTAGGCGGCGCGCTGCAGCGCGTTATGCTTGCCCTGGAGCGGGTGCTCGCGCCTGACGAACGCGTAGAACTTCACCATCTCCCAGGCGTCGCGCGGCACGCCGCGGCGCGGCACGAGGTCCCGCCACTCGCCGTGCAGGTAGATGAACGTCAGGTAGGCGAGCCCGTTCAGCACCAGCAGCCACATCATCGCGAAGTGCCAGTTGCGCGCGCCGGCCAGCCACCCGCCGAACGTGAGCCATCCCGGCGCGGGACTGCCCTCGAACGGGTAGCAGCAGAAGGTCTCGCCCTTGCGCGCGAACGCCGGGTACGCGTTGTAGATCTGCAGCCCGCTGGCCGCCATCACCGTCACCGCGACGACGGCGATCCAGTGCGTCAGTCGCACCACCCAGTGATGGCGCACGACGGTGGTCGCGCCGGCTGCGTCGGCGCTGGACGGCGACACGTTCGGGTCGGACACGGCACTCCGTCGATGGCGGGTCGGCGATGGTCCGGCGCGCTCCGGGCGGGAGCGGCGCCGCAGCTGGAGCAATCCCGCGTCGGCGCGGCGAGTTCCGCCGCGCGGCCGGTCAGTGGTCCGCGGCGGCCCCGCCGTGTCGCTCCGCGCGCGCGCTGGAGACGGTGGCGGAGAAGTGCTCCGAGACGGCGACGACCTCGAACTCCACCCTCACGCTGTCACCGATGATGCGCGGGCGCAAGCCGAAGAAGGTTCCGATCGTGGGCGGGCTCCAGATGCCGTACTCGCTCCGCCGCACCGTCAGCGACCCGCGAAACCGAAGCGAGAGCGGCGGCGCCGAGGTGCCCGGCAGCGGCGGCACCGGGACGAACTCGATCGACTCCTCTCGCGTCACGCCACGCAGCGTCAACGCGCCGCGGATCGTGAAGTGGGTGGAGTGGCTCTCGACCGACTCCCCTCGGAAGGAGATCTCCGGGTACTCGGCGGCGTCGAGAAAGGGCCGCCCGCGCAGATGGCGGTCGCGCAGGGAGATTCCGGTCCGCAGACTCGCGGTACGGACCCGCGCCTCGACCCGCGACTCCAGCGGGTAACCGTCCACGAGATCGATCGACCCCTCCCACGCGGCGAAGCTGCCCCGGACCTGGAGCAGGCCGAGGAAGCGTGCGCAGAACTCCAGCCGCGAGACGTGCACGTCGACGTCGAAGCGGCGGCGTCGGGGCGTCGCGCCGGCGGCCTGCCGCGCGGCGATGTACTCCTCCGCCGCCGCCATGGCCGTCGTGTCCGACGCCGCGTCCTCGTCGGCCGCGCGGACGACCTCCGTCGCCAGCGTCGAGCCGCCGCGCGACGTGCGTTGCCAGAGTCGCGCGAGTCCCTCCACGAGACCACCCGGGGCGGTCATGCCCAGATCGCCGCGCATGGTCAGTCTCGCCTCGCGCCCTGGCGGATCCAGTTGCCGATCGTCGCGATCTGCCCGTCGGTCAGCGGCGTCGAGGCGAGCGGCATCCGGCTGCGGCCGAGCCGCCGGATGGAGTCCGGCTGCACCAGGCGCAGCAGCCACGAGCTGTCGGGGTCGGCGGGCTTCACGCGCAGCATCGCCCCACCGAGCAGCCGCGACGGCACGCCGACGGTCTCGTCGTAGCTGTGCGCGGCGTCGAGCGCGAGCCCGCCGCGGCGCGTCGCCGGCGTGTGGCACCCGCCGAGCGCGCATCGCGCGGTGAAGATGGGCTGCACGTCCGCGGCGAACGACGGCTCGGCGACCTCGCCGGTCTCCAGTCCGGGAGCGGTGCCGGGAACCGCATCGAAGTCGGCGCAGCCGGCGGGGTACGCGAGCATCAACGTCGTGGCGAACATGAGTGCGACTCGCAGCGCCGCGGGCTCACGGCGCGCCGGCGGACGCGCCGGAGTCGCGCCGGACTCGCAGCCCGGCCAGGATCCGCACCGTGAGCAAGCTTCCCGGCTCGTAATAGACTTCGCCCCCCAGGTTTGCCCACCGCGCGAGCGGTCGGGACGCGCCCGCGAAGCCGTAGCCGCGCACGCCGCGCAGCTCGAGGATCGGCTCGTCGGGATCGCGCGTCCCGTCGGGGCGAATGACGCCGATGTCGAAGCGCGTGTGCTGCGCCCGCAGCCCCGCGCCGGCGTATGGTAGCACGCCGCGCCACGCCGCGACACGGCGAGCCAGGAGCTCTGCCCCGAGCTGCCGCGGCTCGAAGTGGTCGTCGCTCGCCCGCCCGTAGCACACGCTCGCGAAGTACAGTCGCAGGTCGCGCGACGGATGCCGCGCGAGCGAGGCGTTGCAGGTGATGGGCCCGCGGACGCGCCCGGCGGTGACGGCGGCGCGACCGGAGACGCGCAGCGCGCGGGAGGCGAAGAGCGGCGCGGTGAGTGCCGCGCTCGCGAGCTGCGCGCGGACGCCGAAGACGCGGATCGGGGGCAGCCACGCGGCCTCGAGCGCGGCTCCACGGCCGAGCGACACCGACGCCCGGGGCCGCGGCACGACTGGCGCGAGGTTGGTGGCCTCCGGCTTGTCGAAGCCGGCCATCCGCTGCGCCGACGACAGGCGCGGGATGTAGGACAGCTCGAGCCCCGCGTCCACGACGCCGGCGCGACGGTCCGCCGGCGGCGCCCCGGCCGGAGAGAACGCGACCGCCGCCGAGTAGAAGGCGAGCAGCCGCCCTTCCGGCGATCCGACGCCGTACCGACTCACCTCGCGCGTCTGTCCGCCGAGCGCCAGCGGCACCGCGGACAGCGTCAGCGCGGCGCAGATCCGACGCGCGGCCGGTGACGGGGCGATGGGGATCGACGGGTGCGGCACGGAGCGGGCGTAGTTAGGCAGGGACGCGGGTAATGGCGGACGGGGCCCGCGCGCGGTCCCGTCCGAGGCGAGCCCAACCTAGATCCGCCGGCGGGCGGAAGGAACAGATTTGAAGGGAAACGATGGCGCGCCGTGACGAACGGCCCGGAGGAAGAGGCGAAGGCAGCCGCCCCTTCCGCCTCGGCCGCGGCGCCTCACGTCGCCCGCTCGAGCAGGACCCGAAGTGCGCCGCGGTAGCTGCGCCCGGACGTGAGGCGCGTCCCGTCGCGCAGGATCACGACGTAGTCGCCCTGGAACCACGGCTGCAGCTCGCGCACGCGGTCGAGGTTCACCAGAATCGACCGGTGGATGCGCAGGAACCGGCGCGGCGACAGGCGCTGCTCGATGCGGCTCATGGTCGCCCGAAGCAGGTGCACGTCGCGCCCCACGTGGATCTTGAGGTTGTTGCCGGCGGTCTCGATCCAGTCGATGTCCTCCGTCCGGATGAAGAGCACGCGGCCGTCGGTCTTGATGGCCAGCCGGTCGGGGAAGCGCTGATCGGCGTCGAGGTGTCGAAGGAGGGCGTCGAGCCGGGCGCCGAGCTGCGTGGGGCCCCCGCCCGCCGCGTCTGCCGCGGCCGGCGCGGCGCTCCGCCCGCGCAGCTGCGCCTTCGCGCGGTCGAGCGCGGTGCGGAAGCGGTCCCGCTCGACCGGCTTGAGCAGGTAATCGAGCGCGTGCACCGAGAACGCCTCCAGCGCGTGCTCGTCGTGGGCCGTCACGAAGACGACGACCGGAAGCTCGTCGACGCCCACCTCGCGGACGACGCCGAATCCGTCGAGCTCCGGCATCTGGATGTCGAGAAAGACCACGTCGGGCGACTCGGCGCGGATGGCCTCGACCGCATCGAGGCCATTGCCGCACTCGCCGACCAGCGTCACCTCCGGGTCGCCCTCGAGGAGCGAGCGGATGCGCCGCCGGGCCAGCGGCTCGTCGTCGACGATCAGAACACGAATGGGAGCGGACTCACTCACGACGTACCTCCAAGGGACTCATCGGCCGCCCGTGCGGCGGCGCGTTCGGCTGCAGGTCTATGCTGGACTGCGGGCCGGAAACGGTCAATGCCGCGTACGGCACCGACGCGCTCGGCGAGGGGCGTAGACCCTTGTAGCCTAGCGCCTTGGCGCTTATACTGAGAGGCGGATCGCAATGGGCTCTCGCGGGAGCCCATTTGCATTTGCTGCATTTGCGCGCGTAGCTCAGTTGGATAGAGCGTCGGCCTCCGGAGCCGAAGGTCACAGGTTCGAGTCCTGTCGCGCGCGCTCCAGGCAGTGCTGTGGGGTCGACTACGATTTGCCGCGGGTGGCCCACCAGAGGCCACCCGCTTTTTTTTCTGCTGGCGATGGTCTACCGTTTGCCACCGGACCGGTAGGGCTCGCCGCCCGCCGGCATCGCGCCGTGCCGCGGCGCGCCCTCCCAGCCGGAGCCCGATGCCGCGCAGCAGCTCGACGTGGAGAGACGTCGTCCCGGGGTTGATCGCCCTGGCCGCCATCATTGGCGCGGCCGTGGCGGTGCTGATGTTCGCCCGCATCGGAGCCCTGCGCGGCAGCACGTACGAGCTCTGGGCGCCCACGAGCCGCGCCCGCGGCGTGATGAATCACACCGAGGTGTGGCTCGAGGGGCAGAAGGTCGGCGCCGTGAAAGACGTGCACTTCCGCGACGCCTCGGCGGACACGGGCCAGCGGCTCGTGCTGCACCTCGAGGTGCTCGCGAAGTTTCGCGACCAGATCCGCCACGACTCGTTCGCGCAGGTCCGCCCCGGCGGCTCGATCCTCGGCTCCCCGGTCGTCTTCGTCTCGACAGGCAGCGCCAGCTCGACGCCGCTCCGCGACGGCGACACGCTCGCCGTGCTGCCGCAGGGGGACACGGAGGGCATGACCTCGCAGATAGCGCTGGCGTCGCGCGAGTTCCCGCGGATCATCGAGAACGTCAAGCTGCTCAACAACGCGCTCCTGACGGCGCGCGGGACCGTCGGCGCGATGCTGTACACGGACCAAGGCGTGCAGCAGTTCGAGACGTTCGCGACCGGCTTCGGCGAGCTGGCGGAGCAGGCGACGCGCGGCGGCGGCACCGTGGGGCTGGCCCTGCGCGGGCGCGGCAACGAGCTCGCCGCGCGAGCACGGAGCGCGATGGCGCAGGCGGACTCGCTGCGCCAGCTGCTGCTCGAGCCTGGGCCGCGCACGACGCTCGGCCGCTTCCGCCGCGACTCCACCATCATCCGCACGGTGGACGACGTGCGCACGGAGCTGGCGACGGTCCGCCTGCTGCTGGCCGAGCCGCGCGGCACCGCGGGCCGAGTCCTCGCGGACTCCGCGGTGTTCCAGCAGATCACGCGCGCGCAGCGGGAGATGGACGCGCTGTTCAAGGACCTTCGCCGACGGCCGCTGCGCTACATCGCGTTCTGACGGGCCGGCCGCGCCGCGGCCAGGTGGTCGCCGCCGCCGCGGCTACGCGACCGGCAGCGGAACGAAGCAGAGCGCGAACAGCGCGAACAGCAGCCATCCGACCAGCCGCCGGCGCGGGTCGAGCGGCACGCCCGCGGTGACGATGCGCGGATGCGCGAGCGACCCGCGGCCGACGACCAGCGCGAGCGCGGCCCACACGAGCCACGCGGGCCACAGCGCGATGCCCATCGCGACGAGCACCACCCAGAACGCCCAGGCGACGACCCGCTGGCGGCGCCCGATCAGCGCGAAGAGCGCGTGCCCGCCGTCGAACTGCGTTAGCGGCAGCAAATGAAGCATCGTGACCAGCACACCGACCCAACCGGCAACCGCCACCGGGTGCAGCTGGAGTACGCCCTGGGGCGCGAGCATCGACCGCAGGAGCAGCAGCAGGAGGGAGTCGCCGAGTCGCCAGGGCGGAAGGCCGCCGACGACGACGAACTGGTGGGCCAGCGGCGTGCCGGCGACATCGGGCGTGATCTGGCTGTGCGCGAGTCCCAGAGCCAGTACGGGCACGGCGATTGCGAGACCGGCGAGCGGTCCCGCCACGCTGATGTCGAAGAGTGTCTGACGGTCGTAGACCGGCGATCGGAGTCGGATGAACGCTCCGAGCGTGCCAATCACGTTGAGCTCGGGCACGAATGGAAGGAAATACGGCGGGCTCGCGTTGATCCGGTAGCGGCGCGCCGCGAGGTAGTGCCCGGCCTCGTGCGCGCCGAGAATTGCCAGAAGAGGAATCGAGAACGGTAGGCCGCGCATCAGGCGAACCATCAGCGTCCCACCCAACTCGGCACCCGCAGCACCCGCAGCACCCGCAGCAAGCGTAGCACCTCCAGCAAGCGTAGCACCTTCCGAACTTCCCGCAGGAAGCAGTGCAGCTCCGCCGAGCGATGCGGTGAGAAGGGTCGCGACGAGGAGCAGCGCGTGCAGCCACCATCGTTCGCGCGCGGCGACGAACTCGCGCACCAGAACCAGCCAGCGTCCGTCACTCCGCCGCTGCCAGTAGTAGTGTCCCGGCCACTGCATGAGCGCGCGCCGCAAGCGCGGCGGCGGCTCCGCGTCCGGGTCGGAGTTGACGAGCCCTTCGAGTACGACTCTGTTGCCGCCCAATACCACCCGCCGCCACTGCGAGAAGAACTGGCTGAGCGAGGCTTCGAGCACTATTGACCCTCTTCCGAGCCCCGGTTAGCTTCGCATGCTTTTGCTGACGTCCGCGCTCCCCGTCACGCCGACGCGCAGGGCGTCTCACGCGCACTGCCGCAGCGAGCGGGCGGATTCTCCCCGCGGATCGCGTCGCGACAGGCGGCCGCGCACCTCCTCCCACCCCGTCGCCCAGCCGCCGTTCCGCACGGCGTGTGCCTCTCCCGCGCGAGGCGACGCAGCATCTCCCCCCGAATCAGGTCGCGCCACGTGAGAACCCACCTCCCCCAGTCCGAGCCGACCGAGCCTCTGGACGCCCCCGAGCCTATCGCGGACTCCTCCGGGCCGCCCTCCGCGGTTGTGGACATCGCGGACCTGAAGCGGAAGTCGATCACCGAGCTCCAGGACATGGCCGAGGAGCTCACGATCGCCAACCACTCGGGGCTGCGGAAGCAGGACCTGATCTTCCGCATCGAGCAGACGCTGCTCGACGCGGACACGCTGCTGCGCGGCGAGGGCGTCCTGGAGATCCTGCCCGAGGGCTACGGGTTCCTGCGCAGCCAGGACTGGAACTACCTCTACGGCCCGGACGACATCTACGTCTCGCCGTCGCAGATCAAGCGGTTCGACCTGCGCACGGGGGACACGGTGCGCGGCCAGGTCCGCCCGCCGAAGGAGTGGGAGCGCTACCTGGCGCTGCTCAAGGTCGAGTCGATCAACGGCGACGAGCCCGAGCGGGCGAAGCAGCGCGTCGCGTTCGACAACCTGCGCCCGCGCTACCCGGACGAGCGCATCCGGCTGGAGCGCACGAACGGCGACCTGAGCATGCGCGTCATGGACATCCTGGCGCCACTCGGCAAGGGGCAGCGCGGGCTGATCGTGGCGCCGCCGCGCGCGGGCAAGACGATCCTCCTCCAGAAGATCGCCAACGCCATCTCCGAGAACCATCCCGAGGTCTCGCTGATCGTGCTCCTGATCGACGAGCGGCCGGAGGAGGTGACGGACATGCAGGCGAACGTCCCGTCGGCGGAGGTGATCAGCTCGACGTTCGACGAGCCGGCGGACCGCCACGTCCAGGTCGCGGACATGGTGATCGAGAAGGCGAAGCGGCTGGTGGAGCACGGGCGGGACGTCGTGATCCTCCTCGACTCGATCACCCGCCTGGCGCGCGCGCATAACGTGGTAGTGCCGCACTCGGGAAAGATCCTCTCCGGCGGCGTCGACGCGCAGGCCCTCCACAAGCCGAAGCGCTTCTTCGGCGCCGCCCGCAACATCGACGAGGGCGGCTCGCTGACCATCATCGCCACCGCGCTGGTGGACACCGGCTCGCGGATGGACGAGGTGATCTTCGAGGAGTTCAAGGGCACCGGCAACATGGAGCTCGTGCTCGACCGGAAGATCGCCGACCGCCGCATCTTCCCGGCGATCGACATCGGGAAGTCCGGCACGCGCAAGGAGGAGCTGCTGCTCGACCAGGCAGAGCTGAACCGCGTCTACCTGCTCCGCAACTTCCTGGGCGACATGCCGAGCGACGAGGCGATCACGTTCCTCCTCAAGCGCATGCAGGACTCGAAGAACAACCGCGAATTCTTCGTGCGCATGGCGCAGGGCGGTTGACCGCGGCCGAGGCCGGTCGGCTCGTGCGCCTGCTCGCCGTCGACTACGGCGACCGCCGCGTGGGGCTCGCCGTCAGCGACCCCACCGGGACGATCGCCTCCCCGGCCGGCTTCATCGTGCGCCGCGCCGGCAAGCGCCCGCCGGTGGCGGAGATCGTCAGGCGCGCGCAGGAGCTGGAGGCCGGCGGGTTCGTGGTCGGCCTTCCGCTCGACGAGAACGGCGACGAGACCGAGCGCTCCGCCGAGGCGCGCCACGTCGCGGCGGAGCTCGAGAAGCGCACGGGGCTCCCGGTGCGGCTCGTCGACGAGCGATTCACGACCGCGGCGGCGCTCCGCGCGATCCGCGAGATGGGCGGGTCGACGCGGGGCCGCAAGGGCGACGTGGACGCCCTCGCCGCCACCATGCTCCTCCAGCATGCCCTGCTCCTCCCCGGCTGATCGGCGCCGCGGCGCCCCACGGCGCGCGGCGGCGCCGGCCGCCGCCGCCGCCGCGCTCTGCTGCCTGACGACGCTCGCGGCGTGCGGCGGCGGCGGCGGGTCGGGGGCGCCGATCCGGGTCGTCATCCCGCCGGGGTCGAGCATGCGCGCCGCCGCCGAGTCGCTGGACCGCGCGGGCGTGGTGCGCTCGGCGCGCCTCTTCCGCGCGTACGCCGGCGCGCGCGGCAGGGACCGCACGCTCAAGCCCGGCACGTACGAGTTCCGCCGCGGCGCCTCGTACGCCGACCTGCTCTCCGCGATGACCGGGGGCAAGGCCGTCGTGCACACGATCACGATCCCGGAAGGGTACGCGCTCGTGCAGATCGTGCCGCTGCTCGCCCGCACGATCGAGGCCCCACCGGAGTCCGTGGCGGCCGCCGTCGGCGACACCGTGCTGCGGCGACGCCTGGACGTCCCGACGCCCACGCTCGAGGGGTATCTCTTCCCGGCGACGTACAAGTTCTCCGTCGGCACCACGCCGCGCGCGGCAGTGGAGGAGATGGTCCGCGAGTTCGAGAAGCGATGGAAGCCGGCGTGGAACGACCGCCTGCAGGCGATGGCGATCTCCCGACACGACATCGTCACGCTGGCGTCGATCGTGGAGAAGGAGGCGCGCCGGCCGGAGGAGCGCTCGGTGATCGCGGCGGTGTACTACAACCGGCTGAAGCGCGGGATGCTGCTGCAGGCCGACCCCACCGTGCAGTACTCGCTGGGGAAACACGTCCAGCGCGTCTATTACAAGGACCTGGACGTCGAGTCGCCGTACAACACCTACAAGCACGCCGGGCTCCCGCCGGGCCCGATCGCGTCGCCGGGGGCGGCGAGCATCGAGGCCGCGCTCTACCCGGCGAACGTCCCGTACCTCTTCTTCGTGGCCCACCCCGACGGGCACCACGAGTTCCGCACGACGTTCGAGGAGCACAGGCAGGCGCGGCAGGCGGTGGAGCGGGCGCGCGGCGCCGGCCGGTGAGCCGGCGGTGACGAGCTCGTAAGGCACCACCCGCCGGCACGTGGCAGACCCCGCATCGCTCCGCGCGGCCCTCCGGCTGCTGGCGATCACCGACGACCTGCGCGACGGCGTCGAAGGGCTCGCGGCGCGGGCCGAGGCCGCGGCCCGCGGCGGGGCGACGATGGTGCAGCTGCGGCTGAAGGTCACCGACGCCCGGACGCTGGTGCTCGCCGGACGCGCGCTGCACGCCGTGCTGCGGCCGCTCGGCGTGCCGCTGCTGGTGAACGACCGGGTGGACGTGGCGCTCGCGTGCGGGGCGGCGGGCGCGCATCTCGGCGCCGACGACCTGCCCGTGCGCGCCGCCCGCCGGATCGTCCCGCCCGACTTCGTGCTCGGCGCGTCGCTCGGCTCGGACGCGGAGCTGGAGAACGCTCGCGAGGCCGATTACGTCGGCATCGGCCCGCTCTACGCGACCGGCTCCAAGCTCGACGCGGGCGACGCGATCGGAGTCGCCGAATTCGCTCGCCTGGCGCGCGCCGCCGGACGACCCGCGGTCGCGATCGGCGGAATCACGCCGGAGAACGTGGGGCCGGTGATGGCGGCCGGCGCCGACGGGATTGCCGTGATCCGCGCCGTCTTCAGCGCGGCCGATCCGACGCGGGCGGCGGCGGCGTTACGGTCCGCCAGCGGAACTTGAGGTCGGGGGCGCGCGGGGTACGCGAGCGGCGGGTTTTCGCGCGCCGCGGCGGGGCGGCGAGCCAGTCGACGCAGGCCTCCGAGATGCGCTCGAGGACCGGCGGGAAGGTGAAGAGGTCGACCAGATCCGGATCGAACTGCGTCGCGCGGCCGTTCTGGATCACCGCCACCGCGTCGCGCACGCTGCGTCCCGCGCGGTAGCGCCGCGCGTGCGTGAGCGCGTCGAAGGTGTCGGCGATCGCGACGACGCGCGCTACCAGCGGAATGCGGCGGCCGCGGAGACACCGCGGGTAGCCTTTGCCGTCCCAGCGCTCGTGGTGCGACAGCACGCCATCGGCGAGGTCGGGGTAGAACGCGGCCAGCGGGGCGAGCACGCCCGCGCCCAGCGCCGGGTGGCGCGCGATGGAGCGTCGCTCGGCCGGCGTGAGCCGGGTCTCCTCGTGCACGATGTCGAACAGGGCGTGGTCGATCTTTCCAATGTCGTGGAAGAGCGCGATGCGCTCGACGCTGCGCTGCGAAGGCTCGTCCAGACCGGCGGCGTCCGCGAGGATCAGCGCGTACTCGGCGACGCGGCGCACGTGCGCGCCGGTCACCGGGTCGTTCGCGTCCATCGCGTTCAGCAGCGTCTCGAGGAGCGCCGCCGCAAGGCGCTCGGCGCTCTTGCGCGAGTCGTGCTCGCGGGCGAGGAGCATGCCGCCCGACGCGCCGATCGAGGCACTGATCGCGAGCGGAACGAGCGACGCGGGGACGGAGAGTCGAGGGGAGCGAGCCATGTCCCGACTCAAGCGCAAGAAGCGTACGGCCCGCCGCCGCGGAGCGATCGGGCGGGTCGCTTACGACTCCGCAGTCCCGGCGGCGGTGCCGACGCCCTCGACGTCGTGCCCCGCAGCTCTCAATGCGGCGCACGCGCGCGCGAGCTCTGTCGCCGGGACGAGGATGTAGTCCGTCTCGTACGTCGCGATGGGGAAGATCGGTACGCGCGCATCGGCCAGCGGGACCGCGATCGACGCCATGACGCCGACGAGCCCGAGGTCCAGCGGACCGCGAACGACGAGACAGCGCCACCCACTGTGTCGCGGCTGCTCGGGCGGGACGGCCGACTCGGGGCAGACGATCGAGCGATCGGTCGGCGTGCGGGAGATGGAGACGAATGCCCCGTCGCCGGCGCGCTCGGCCCACGCGGGCGTTTCGAGGCCGCGCGGGAGCTGGACGAGCGCGTAGACGTCAGGCAGCAGGTGGAAGGCGGGCACGGGTGGGGCGGGGGGGCGCGTGGTGGGATGGAAAACGACAGAGGGCCACCTCGCGAGATTCTGCGAGGTGGCCCTCTGAAGAGGTGCCGGCGACGGCCTACTCTCCCGCGCCCTCTCGGGCGGAGTACCATCGGCGCTGTAGGGCTTAACGACCGTGTTCGGGATGGGAACGGGTGTGGCCCCTACGCTCTAGTCGCCAGCG
>Ga0126308_10000175_pt1 | contig 17921 bp, 17 predicted proteins | sample Plot55_FD_92533 | JGI IMG/M metagenome (GOLD analysis project Ga0126308, IMG submission 92533) | Serpentine soil microbial communities from UC McLaughlin Reserve, CA, USA - Plot55 | ecosystem: Environmental > Terrestrial > Soil > Grasslands | place: USA: UC McLaughlin Reserve, Lake County... | reverse complement strand
TGAAAGAATATCTTTTATTTCTCGTAGAAAAAGGTCTAGTTGAAGAATATCATCGCCAAAGGAAGGAAGAAGATAAAAATGAGAAAACCAGTATTGGGGATGAAAGACTTAATTATAAAATAACAGAAAAAGGTCTCCATCTATTGCAAATTTGCGACGAAATCAACGGTATAATAGGCCAGAATTGATTATGTGAGCAAGCCGTCTGCCGGGATGGGATTATATACATATAAGAGTCAAGGGTTTTAGAATATAGCGTCATTGCCCAAATCTTATGTGGACAATAAGTGATTTGGTCATTAGAGTCTCGAAGATTGACTTATATAATAAGGACGGTTTAGTCTCATTATAAAATAAAATAAAACAAGAAAGGAAGGCATTGCTATTACCTGAGTATAGATATTGCAAACTTTCAGTTTTATCCTAGTTTTAAACATGAACAAATAATAAATTTCAGTTCATGGATACTATCATTTTATTCTTCTATTACCTCTCTCATCAAGTATATCATTTAATATTGTCAAATCAAAAATATTAGAAAGGTCCAACTCACCTCTTCCGTTCGCCAAATCCAAATCGTACGCATTATCTGCCATCCTGAGTCGCGATTCCTTAATTGGATCATACGTAAATTCCAACCTCGTTTATGTGTCTCTTATCTCATCGTCAGGAATAGTCTTACCTGTAATCTTCTTAAGTGCTCCATTGAATGCGGCAATTGCTTGCTGTTCTTTATTTTCATTTATCCATTTTGTTTTGTCAATATGTGCCATCGATAGTCGCTCTATTATATCGGAATTCTCATTAAGATAATCGGTTCTTGCTACTATATTTGCAGTTATAAACTTCCCGTCTGGTGGCCAGAGTTCTCTTTCGTCTACAAATATTTTACCGTTAGCTTCCTTTACAAGCCTTATAGCCCATGGTTCTGGTACCCATGCACCATCAATATCCTTTTTTAACATTAAAGTCAGAATATCTGATGGCGTAACAGGTACTACAGCTACATTTCTACCATGTTGTATTGTCTCAAGGCCGTTATCTGATAAATACTTTCTTAAAGCTACATCCTGAGTGTTGACGAGCTGAGGGGAAGCAAACTTTTTGCCCCCAAGTCATGCACGGAATTTATTCCAGAATCATTTCTTACCACAAATGATGCTCTCACTGTCCTTAAGGTTCTAAACTGGGAATTAACGTCACTCTTGCCGTTGCTATTGTTGTTATTCGGACTTTCATTACCGCTATTATTATTTTCAGCCGTTAAACTGGAAATAAGAAATGCCGCTATCTTCATACTGTGTGCTAATAATTACTGCAATAATTATGCCTGCAGATATTGCAATCTTAGATTTTGTGTTCATAATTTTTTTACCTTATCGATAATTCAGAATATATTTATACACACGGGGTCATTTCCCCAAAATCTAGTAATACTGAATGTCAATATACTTTTCTTCCCTTAGACACGTATAAACTACATTTAGATACTGTTTGCCATGAGCAATCATAAACAGAAATGGAGAAAGAGATTGGACGTCAGGTTTGGCTCTACGTCTACCGAGTACCAAAAAGAACTATGACACCATAGTGCATAACCATAAGCAATTTGCTGATATGTTTAGAAAGCATGAATGTTATGCTCCGAGTTTCCAGCTCGACAGTACAGTGACTTCTGAAGGTTTTATAGTATATCCATTTTCTCTCGGCCAACCAGAACTACGAGGTTTGGATGGACTTAGAGTTCTAAAGAGACCGAAAGCACACGGATGAATACTCCTTAGAAAAAAGAACAGATTAGACATTGGATGAATAAACTTTTTTTAGCACCATATAGTGCTGTCGCATTCACATCTAAAAATGTCAACTTAGTGTCATTTCACAAAGATAAACTAAGGGTAGACTCAATATTTTGGACATGTTTTTAGCTATTTTTAGTTATGTTTTGCCATGATAGCCACAAATAGGACTAGGAAAGAACAGAAGAGGAGTTCAGACAAATAAAATAAGACCTGATTAGAAGGAATTGACTATAGAAGTAGATATTTTAGGTTCTTTTGATGTAGAGCATTTATATGTCAGTCAGTCAGCGAGTAATAAATCCTGTAATTTCGCCATACATATATTCATTCATATTAGGAACAGGTTTCATAGATAATGACTATTGTTATGAGTTACGAAACACAAAGAAGAGGGATGTATGGCGATAATAGGAATTTTGGCGCCAAACCAGTTGAAGTTGGAAAGGAGTACGACGTTCAGGTTACAGAGATAAGTTATAAAGGCGATGGTATTGCCCGAATTCAAGGCTTTGTAATCTTTGTTAAAAATGGAAAAACAGGAGAAAATGTAAAGGTAAAGGTTAATTCCGTAGGAAGCAGATTTGCTATAGCAGAAATTGTTAACTAGTCTATACTAGCATATACGACTAGGACCAGATTACGGCGAGTCCGGCAATAAGTAAGTTTATGGTTTGCTATTTGATATAGACGTAGAATATATACTGCCTGAACTATACCATATCATATTATTTAGATGCATTAATTGGGAAACAACAGATTTAACAAAAGAGCAACGTAAATGACAATACAGAATGGGTTAATAGCAATTGTGTAACTATACGAAAATGATATAACTAATAGATATAGCTATTGGATCGATAATAAACGATATGTCTTCGTCTAACCCGCCCACATTTCCTTTTGTTGCAACATTATTAATTCTTGGTATAAGTGTAGTGCTGAATGCATTTACACTTACGGATCATCAGTACTCTTCCTTTCTTTTAGACATTAGCGAATCACCTATAGGACATGAGAAAAGCATCGACGAAATAATCACTAACGTTCTTGGTATCCATAAGAATAACGTCGTTTTTGCATCACCGGAAACTGCATCCTCGTTATCTAATGGTAATCTTAATGTCACGCTATCACCATTATCCAATTCATCTGCTAAAATAGCATCAAGGTCTAATTCTTTAGAGTATAATGCAAGGGTCTTGTGTGGTACAATTGTAGGAGAAGACGGTCCTCTTAGGCCAGGGCGCTACAATTCAGATATAAATATTTTCAATAGACAGAACTTTCCGGTTTCCTTCTTTTGGAAGGTTATGTTGTCATCAGATCTCAAAGACGAAAAACAAAGGCAAGAAGAACAAAACCCCAATTTTATACTTCTAGCCTTAAGTCCTGGAAACTCAATCAGCATTAGTTGTAATGACATAAAACAATACCTCCCAGCAGTATATTCTAATAGAAATACCAGCAATACCGGTTTCTTTGAAGGAGTATTGACAATTAGTATTGAGCTTGATCCATCTATTCAAGGAGCACTATTGTCATCATTACCAAATAAAGAAGTAGGAGAGCGTTCAGAGGTCATAATACCGTCACCATCGAATCAGGAATCAGAATCTAATGCAAATATATTAAGTGTAGATGCCATCTATACTGTAAACGCTCTAGAAGTCCCTAGTAGAGAGATAGTACTAGAACTAATAGAGTACAGCATTACCAACCAGGATGGAAGTGGAAAGATCTCACGCGATATGATATCTAAGATACTTAGTGTTACGGTCCCCATAAGAACCAATGAGACTATAAATCCAGACAAACAGGTTAGGGACATTCTGATGAGAGAATATTCTTTAAGCGCAGCTGAAGGCCAAAATCTTGACATATCGATAAGAAACCTTAGTTTGGGCGTTGGAGCATTAGATGACAATCATGCTATATCACTTCAGCGAATTAACGCCTATCAACCTCCTCCATAATAGCAGTGAATATTATCATAATCAATGAGGACCAATATTAAGAAAGAGATATGAGTCTAGTGATGTATTCTCTATAGAACTAGAAAGGAAATCATGTGGATTCAATAGAGATAAAATGAAACTGATAATAGATTTTGAATAATAGATTTGCCGGTTTCTCTGATGTGAGAAGTATACTTCAAATTATAGTACGGCCAATAATTCTCGTCCTAAAATGAAGCCGCAAGGAAATATTAATTTTTTCAGAACTATTGGGGTTTTGGTATCAGTGACAATTATTTTCGCTTCCTCGATTGCTCATGGCCTCAATGACAACATAAGCCTTGTTTATTTGTGGCCTAGAATAGCTGACGGACAGGAACAGGGGCAAGAGCAACAAGATAACAGCAGCGATGGAGGTGATTCTACTACTGCTAATAATAACAGCTCAGAGTTGTCTTTGCCAGATTTATTTTCGAAAGTAGAAAAATCTGCAGTACAGGTTGCTAGCAAAGAGGATACTGGTATTTCGTTGGGTAGTAGATTGGGATCAGGTTTTGTCTATGATAGAAATGGACATATAGTCACTAATTATCATGTTATTACAGGTGGTACCTCAGAAGGGAAAGTCCAAATAACTTTCTTGGACGGAAGTACATATAATGCCAGATTAATAGGAGGCGATCCTTTCTCTGATCTAGCAGTTTTGAAATTAGATGAAGAAAATATACCTTCACACAAACTGGTACCATTACCGATTGGCGACTCGACAACTTTGAGGGTAGGTGAACGAGTAGTAGCGATTGGTAATCCTTTTGGCTTATCAGGTTCTATGACAGAAGGCATTGTTAGTGGACTTGGTAGAATGTTGCCATCAGCAGAACAAGAAGAAGAATTAGAAATGATACCTTCAAATCCAACCCCCTCTGCCAGTTTTCTTATTCCAGACATAATTCAAACAGATGCTCCTATTAATCCAGGGAACTCAGGTGGTCCTCTTTTAAATATACGAGGAGAAGTTATAGGCATAAATACCGCAATATTTTCAACAACTGGAGCATCTGCAGGGATTGGATTTGCCATTCCTTCTAATACTATAAAGAAAGTAGTACCATCACTAATTACAGAAGGCGATTATCAGCATCCGTACCTAGGTATTGTTGGTGTAGACATCACACCGGAGATTGCAGAAGCATTAGGATTAACAGAAGCCAGAGGATTTTTGGTAACTGACGTTAGTAGTGGAAGCCCAGCTCAAAAAGCAAGAATACAAGGGGGAGGTTCGTTGGCGGCCAATGTTAATGGAAGGGAAATAGCAATGGGAGGAGATGTAATACTCAAAGTAGACGAGCATATTGTTAGAAAGCTTGATGACGTACTTACTTATCTAGAAAGAGAAAAGAAAGTAGGGGAAGCTGTGCAACTAACAATACTTAGGAACGGTGGAACAGAAAATATCAATCTAACTCTTGGTCCAAGGCCTACTGCACAGGAATCTCTAGGAAGTTTGCCCCCCCGAGAACAAACACCGCCTGAACCAGGCCAAGAACAACCTCCGTTAACGGATCAACTCTATAAACAATGCATAGAAATTGCAGGTAAAGACATATGTGACTTTATGTTTCGACGATGACTGAAATTCGCTTGTAATTTTCTACTAATTACCCAAAATATTCGCTGAAATATACGACAAAGCATAAGCTACATTTTGGCTAAAGAAGCCTTGTTATCACCAAACATTGATAAGTGATAGAAGCAGCCAGTCTTAATTCCGTTACTCTTTTTTAATTATGAGTTCTTTGACACTACATTGCTATGCATTATCAATATTCCGATAAGTTCTATGTATGATGTTTCAATAACCGATAGTTAATAATCAGCAAATATATTATCAACAGCATGAGGGCAATTGTTTTTGACTCTGATGGAGTATTAGTAGATTCGATGCCTAGTCATTATAAGGCGTGGAAAATTGCATTTAAAGAAGTATGTAATATTGATGTAGATAGAAGAACCATCTATTTGCTAGAGGGTATGCGAGGTATTGATTTAGTAAAAAAGGTGTTTGAACTGAAAAACTATCATATTGATAGTGATGATGACAATAATAATAAGCAAAAGACTGCTGAACAAGTTAGCCAGCGGAAAAATGAAGCTTTCAGAGAAATATTGCTCTCTTCTCCTCCTCAAGCATATCGAGGTGTCAAACACTTGATTATGAACTTAGTTGGCTGTAAAAAGGCTGTAGTAAGCGGATCTGCAAGAGAAGATGTTGAAACACTTCTTAAGGAGTCTTTAAGAAAAGGAAATCTCTTTGATACTTTAATTACCGCTGATGATAGCGAGAAAGGCAAACCCGACCCTTCCTCCTTTATGAATGCATTAAATAAAATTAAAGTACCACGTTCAAAAGCGTTGGTAGTTGAGAATGCACCATTAGGAGTTGAAGCAGCTAATAATGCTGGAATTTCCTGTATAGTAGTATTAAATAACACTCCTCTTAATATCCAAGACTTCAGATCTGTAATTAGTGACGATAAAATATTCAAGGAAACTATATCTGCAGCAGGATACATAGAAGGTTGGTGTAAGAGTGGCCCAAAATAGACAAAATTGTAGGGAATTTTCTGTCAAAATGAAAACATAGAACAACCAATTAATTGCCTTAAAAAATAAAGACATAGATAGATGCTATGCACCTTTTATATGTCCCCACAACTATCGATCTTTAGCAATTCTGTCCACTTTATACAACCAACAATGTACTTTTCCTATCATCGTATACTACAAGTCGTTTTATTGTTTACTTCTATAAACTCTATAAACACTTCCCGTTTTTTCATTGGTATAAGTCCATGTATCATCTCGTGTGCTTATCTCTTCAAACCTTGACCTTTGATTCTTATCCAATGTGTCATATACAAATTGACCAATGACAAAGCTATCGGGTTTTGCAAGCCTTGTCATTTTTACTGCCATATTCACGGTATGACCTAGAATATCCAAAAGTGGTTCCTTTATTTGTATATTATTTAACAGATGTATATTCCATCCGTACTGTATTATTGCACTCTTGCCGATATCTATACCCACACGTATAGCCATCTCAGGATAATCGTATTGATTAAGAATAGGGTTAATTCCTTCTCGAATTACTTTGATCATGGACATTGCACAGTTGATTGCATTAATACATGGTAGATATTGTTGTTGTTGTATATATTGATCGTCGTCACTATTCACTACAGAATCTACTGTAAAGAATGCAAGAACGGCATCGCCAATATATTTTAAAACATATCCTCCGTAGAGAGATATCATGACAGACATTTCCTGAGTGAATGTTTGGACTATAGTTGTAAGTCTATCCAGCGGCAAAGTCATTGACAATTGGGTCGATCCGACCAAGTCAACATGCAGTATTACCAGAGTAACTTTAGATCTAGCAAATTTTTGTAATACCTTATATGTTTCTTCCATTGAGATATCAAATGAAGGCTCTGATTTTAGTGCCTTCCACATTCTAGTTTGTGCATTTCTGATAGCTAATCTAATGTCTACAATAGCGTCTAAATAAAATGAACTTGCCAAGGAAGGAGTGGGGCTGTGTAATACATTATCTGATCTGGATAATCCATTTCTCGTTTTAGATTCTTCCACCTCTTGTTCTATAATCTTGTGAACATATTCTTTACTAATATCAAGCTGTAAAGCGATTATATCCTCAGCTATACCCGAATTGTACAGATTCAATATAGTCTGTAGTTGATAATCATGACCAGCTTCTGTGGACTTGGAGGAGGACTTTCTTTCTTCGTTCATTTTCTTCTTTGCATAATCATAAATGAATCTACTAATATATAGTAGGGTAGTTAGTCTGAAGAAATATTCAAATTGCTAAATTCCTTGCCTAGAAATTTTATATACTTATCGACATCTTCAATAACCTTTTTGGCCTTATCTTTAGGAACATCTATTTCTGACACGTGAATGATTTCACTTCTTAAGTCGATGGCTTTAGTTATATCACCTACCAACTTCTTGTAGTCATCTATAGGAAATATTTTTCGTAAAACTATTGTAACAAGACGTCTTAAGTTTGTTCGAATTACTTCGTTTTGGACTATCGGTGGGCATTTTAGTTTCGTATCTACTATTTTCTTTACCATAGTGCGACTGCAAGCAGGACAATGAAAGCCCAGTAGGGACAATGCAAAGTACAGGAATTTGTTCTAGCTATTATAAATCTTAATTTAAGAATACATTAACTACTATAAAATCAAATCAAACTACGTGTATAAAAATGAGTTGTAGTTTATTATTGTAGTGGGGAGTTTGCTGCATCCTGTCACTACCAAGCTCAAATGGATATGGTAGTGGTAGATTGGAGTATTTTCAAACATCAAGTAAAATCTATATTAGCAGGGTAGGAATATCTTTCTAATCCAGCAACTGTAGATATAGTTACATCAATCAGGCCCTTTACTAACTTGTCATACGTTTCAGGGTATAGCCCAATACCTTTTCTGTAACATTAGGGTAACTGTAATCATATGGATTTGGACAAAATACTTTTTCTGGGTCAGAGTCATAGTCGTAATACGTATTCATGGCTTAAAAGAGAAAGTACGGATAGCCTATCCTTCCATATAGTGTTTTCAATATTTTCGTAGCTGGAGATGTACCCCCTGTATGTTTAATCCTTCAGGACAATCTACTGTATAAGAGTACAAAGAAGGTGGAGAGCTAGAACCTGAGCCAAAGCCAGAACCAGAAGTGGTAAAAAAGATACAAACTCAATTGAATAATACAACCCAGAGGATGGAGCAGTTGCTTTATCTTCGTCATATCTATGATAATTGCCCTAGCTGTCTAGGCTGCCACCAACTTTCTTTACTATATGATATACACTACCTACTTGCTTCTCATATGTACTATTCTATACTTTCTCATAAAGTTGGAGGTAACCTAGACAGCCTAGGCAATACTACCATCATTGCAACATAGAGAGACCAATGTAGCAGTACTCCCTTATCCTGTTTACCGTTCTGCGTTCCTTCTTTACTCCTTTCGCTATTAAATGACTTCCAAATATGTTATCTGAAACTGGGAGCTTGTTGCTATACTTGCAATACAGTATGTAGCTATGATACAAATCTCTGCATATCGTACAGTTATCTCTGTCTGTTACATCAATCTGGCACTGGCTATTCAAAAAGTCGTCTATTGCACTGGCATTTTGGTTATACTCCTTTTGTACGGAATACACATTATCAACATGGATAAAGCCATTATCTTTTATCAATTGTTTCAATGCAATTATTGCTAGATTCAACAGGCCAGACAATTCCTCCTCAGTTGTTAGTTCCTCAATGAGGTTAGTATCTTTATCTTCTCCTTGAAATATTCTGTCAAAAAGAAGTACTATCCAGCGTTTAAAATACGCATAAGTTTGGTCATTTGATTCTGGGATTTCATTTGCACTGAAAATTAACTTTGCAATATTTCGAAAATCAAATGGTTGACCGTATTTCTTTTGAACCCTTATAGTATCTCCTGATACTAACATTTTGAAGATACCCGTATTATTCAGCTTTTTTGCTTTCAAATCAGCACACACATTAGCTAATTTACCATGCAAGTCTGCAATAGCAAATCTATCATTGTTTAACTCCTGAATGCTTGCGTGGCTAACATTTTGGTCTCCTAAAAATTGCTCAAATAGTTCCCAAAATAAAGCCAAGATAGATGGATTATTAACTTAAAGAGTGAAAGAGATTGTGCTTCCGCTGTTGGATAGTGAAGCAGATGCAATGGATAGGATAGTCTGACAGGATAAGGATAGATTATTAGAATAAGCTATTGGTTTTGCAGCTGATGGAGTAATTCAATTAACTGATCTTTGTCATTTACAATATAGTCTGAAAAATTTATCGGCCAAGGCGTAGGGACTGGATCTTTTGCTAGCAATATTACTTTTTTACCAGACTTCTTTGCAAAAAACACTTCAATAGCCGTTCCGTAGCTGGGTTCATTAGCTATTACCACAATAACATCAGCTTTTTTAACATATTCCAAGTCATATTCGACTATCTTACGCGATAGATCTGGTTTGTCCCTAAAGTCCATAATATCAGAATAGTCCATTCCTTCTTCTCGCACCATATGATCAACTATAGAAAAGCCTTTGCTTTGGAGAAAAATGTACATATCTTCTATGTCATGAACTCCTCTTCTTCTATTATATCCTATTGAACCACAAACCATTATCTTCAATATGAGGACTTCTTAGTATTACTGAACAAAAATGTATAATAATTGAGTTACGGCTCTATGTACTACTTTAGTCAATAAATACAAACCGGATAAGGAACAAATATCTTACAATAATATATTGTATGGGTTCAGATTATCTCTGATATTTTACAAGAGGGGTAGGATTATATATTACCAAACAAGGGCTTTATTGCTATAAATATGAATGATTCTTTTACTTCATATCCTACAAATAGCTAGTTATTCTGCAACCTTTATACTGTAACTGGGTTTTACTAGATCCGAATACAGTAGAGTAGTTTCGCCTAAATGTAACGTTAGCAAAATATACAATATAGGTAGACCGCAGGTGACTCGACTGAGTTGAGTTAGCAGGCAAGTGAGTATAATGTCGAGTCCCGCCATGGACCTGCGGTAGATGCCAAAGTTAAGATCTTATTTTGTACTATTAAGCGCACGGGAGAAATATGTTAGACAAGTCAGTCGCAGAAGACTCAATAATTTTGGGAGAACTTGAGTCTAGACCTATCTGTGACTAGATGCTATCAGCTTAGGTCTTGACAGAGGTGATATTTAGCCAATACTGCTTATATGATGGCTCTGTTCACTTAATTATAAACCTATAGCAAGATATCCTAATTCCCTTATGCTATTAAGAAGAAATAGATCATCTTCAAAGTATATCTTCTATGCATTGCACCTCTTACACTTTTCAGATCTATCTTTAAGAAAGACATCCAAATATTTGTCCGAGTTTGTAAGACGAAACCATGTCTCGATTTGGAATTGAATTCAGCACTACAAGCCAGAAAGGATGTTTCATGTAAAAAGGGGGATTTATGAATCCATAGTGGCGAAACTCATCAAAGTTAATGGCGAATTTGTTTGGTTATGGATTGCAAGCGAACCTAAGATAAGACAGCTTGGGATACATATATCAAATGAAAGAAGTATGCTTATTGCTGAACGCTTTATACATTCCTTAGTGAAGAAAGAAATATGGAAAACATCCTCTCTCTACTGATGGTAGTACATTGTATCCTCATCAAGTCTGCAAATTCCTGAAGCTACTACAATACTATATTCACTCACCATATGAAAAAAGTGGTATTAAAGAAAAACCATTCACTAGTATGTTAAGGACAGAACTGAAAGTTTTGATGACCATTTTCCCTGTAAAAAAGGAAAGAAGGAAGAAAATGTAAATTACAGCATATCATAAACTGGTTTAATCTATTCGTCAAAATGCATAATAGAATGGTTGCTTCCTAAATTTGTTAAATGAACAGAGCCATTTAGAAACAGAAGTTTCTCTGCTTTGTGATTTACATCGAAAATAATTAGAAACTAAGATTTACCGCAAACCTTAACAGCTTGCAGGGCGAGATATCCGCAACCCAGTCTACATATTAGTAAATATAATATTTCTGATGAGTCATTGGGGGTCTAGTGCCAATATAGCTAAAATCTTCTATTGATGAGTTGAGTCACCTAATGTTTATAATATCTTGTCCTCCAACTAAACGGATCTATAGGGAATAAATTAGATCAACTAGACCATTATGCTTACATATTAAAGGATTCGACTTTAAATATTGATATAATGAAAAAAATGATTCAATCATATAATAATGTAATAGCCTCAAACAAATGTTACAAATGTGGTTCAACCCTATATGAAGCCAAGAATGGGAATATCAAATGCTACAAGTGTAACAGGATTAGAGGCAAGATACTCAGATAAATGAAATGTGTAATGTACCAGAGTAACAGTATTGGTGTATCGCATTCATCGGTTGAGTTTTCCTGAAATATCATTGTAAATGGTGTAGATTATATATCTTTAGTACAAATTTTCTTATTGTCTATGATAGGTAAAATGTGAAGTAAGGATAAGCATCATAGTGTTATCTGAGTGTAGATATTTGGTAATTATTATAATAAGTATTGCAAATGTCCAATAATGACATCTCTACCCTCAAGAGGCAACACAAAGTAATGTTATACCAAAAGACAGTCTTAGAGGAGTAAATGAGACCTTCGCGTCAGAGGATACAATTTGTACCAGAAAAATTAGGTTCGACGGAATTTGAAATTTAAGAAAGACCTCTGGCCACGGAGTAAGAAATACCATATCTTTTTCCCACTTTCTTTCCATTGGGAATTTCTATGGTGTTAGTATTAGTAATTTTATTATAAAAGGAACACATAGCTGATAAATGTCACTTTATGACTCATCCATCTTCTTTGTTCCCTTCTTGAATAGTGACAGATATAGTTCATCCTTTCTGCATAAAAAAAGGAAAAATTGGTTTCTTAATATTTATAGAATAATGATCTATGTGCGCTATAAGGAGGCTTTAATATCGATAATCATTTCTCACTATCTGTCGGGCAGGTTCAACGAAGAATGGAATAACAGCCGCAGGTGAGCCCTACACTCAGCCCGCTACCTTCTTCATTTCTCCCCAGAATGAATCGTTGAATCCCTCCTGCGGCTTAGCCTATTAGAAAATTATTAGTGAAGGAAATACTTTTACCTTAATAATTCTTTAATTATTGTTTATAAAACCTGTAAAATTATGCTTATTATCAAATATAATCAGATAATTTGCGTAAAGAGAAAGCTGAGCAACGTTATTATATAAAAGATCTTATTATCTTTATCCAATTTCGAGGGTAATTATAAATCTCTATTTCATCATTATTATTGTATAGATCTAGAAATGAAATCAATTGGAGCAAACCTTTCAGCAATGCAGTTTAAGGAAATAGCGGATAAAATGGAAAGCGAATCTGCACAAGAGATTCTGAAATGGGCATTAGATGCTTATGCACCAAGAATTGCTTTAGCATCGAGTTTCGGTGCCGAAGATATAGTCCTCATTGATATAATGACAAGGATTGCTAGAAAAAAAACTAAAGTTTTTACCTTAGATACAGGTCGACTCAATCAAGAAACTTATAATGTAATAGATGACATCCGTAAAAAATACGATATTCAGATAGAGGCATATTTTCCTGCTCATGCAGAGGTGGAGGAAATGGTACGGGTAAAGGGAATGAATTTAATGTATGATAGTGTAGAAAATAGAAAACTCTGTTGTGAAATCAGAAAAGTACATACTCTTAATAGAGCATTAAGCAAACTTGATGGTTGGATTACTGGTCTAAGGAGGAAACAAGCAATAACAAGGACCAATATCAAAAAGATTGAAATCGATTCTGCACACGGCAATATTATCAAACTAAATCCGTTAGCAGACTGGACCAATGAAATGGTTTGGGATTATATTCATAAAAATAGTATCCCATATAATAAGTTGCACGATATGGGTTACCCAAGTATAGGTTGCGAACCATGTACTAGAGCAATTCAACCTGGCGAGGATCCTAGAGCAGGAAGATGGTGGTGGGAGAGTGATACTAGCCACAAAGAATGTGGATTACATTGGGATCCTACAAAATATACCAAAAGTAGTTAATATAAGTGAATAGTGTAACAGACGTGAGTAGTATTTGGGCTGATAATATCGGGAGTAACTGTAATAGTCTACCACGACCACACGGAGGCAAGCTCATAAATAAATTTACTACTAGAAAGAATGTGGATGGATTGTTTTCTATAGAAGTAGCAATCGATATTCGAAATGATATTGAAAATATTGCTGATGGAACATTTAGCCCTTTAGAAGGTTTTATGAGTCAGGAGGACTTCGAAAGTGTTATAGAATCAGGCCATTTAAAGAATGGTCTAGCATGGACTATTCCGATAGTGTTAGATGTTGACGAGAAGACGGCAGCAGAGATTAAAGACTCCGGAGAAGCTGTGCTAAAATGTAACGGTGATTATTTTGCAGTTCTTAATGCTGACGAGGTTTATTCATTTGACAAAAGAGGTACATCGAAAGCTGTCTATCAGACAGATGATATAAGGCATCCTGGAGTTGCAAGAACATTAGAAATGAAGGATAAACTTATTGGAGGCAAGATTGAAGTTATCAAGAAGAATTCCGCCTCATCATTAAGAAAGTATAGGATGAGTCCTTCTGAAACTAGAGAAGAAATTCTAAGAAGGGGATGGAAAACAGTAGTAGGATTTCAAACTAGAAACGTTCCACACGTCGCTCATGAGATGTTACAAAAGGCTGCACTGAATATCTATGACGGATTATTTCTAAATCCCATGATTGGTAAGAAAAAACGAGGAGATTTTAAGGATGAAGTCATTATAGAGACATATAGAACACTTCTAGAAAAATACTATCCTAAGGATAGAGTTATGCTTGTAACACTTCATACGGTGATGAGATATGCTGGACCTAGGGAAGCAATTCATCATGCCATCATGAGGAAGAATTTTGGATGTTCTCATATCATTATTGGAAGAGATCATGCAGGAGTTGGAGATTATTATCCTCCTTTTGCATCACAGAAAATCTTTAAGCATTACCCAGATCTTGGAATTCAGCCATTATTCTTTCCAGCATTTTATTACTGCAAAAAATGCATTAGTTATGCAAATGAAAGGAATTGTCCACATGGGTTAGAATTTAGAGATGAATTAAGCGGTACAAAGATGAGAGAGCTAATTAATAGAGCTGAAAAACCTGCAGAACACCTAATGAGACCAGAAATATCAAAGCTAATTTTGTCTTATAAAGATCCATTTGTTAGATAACTTATAAATGATACAGTTTGAAATTAAAGTAGATTCCCGGTTAAGGAGATTGATACAGAATATAAAAACAAGCTAATCATAAAAATATACAGAATAATATCAAAGTAGGTTTTCCAAAAACCTTTGGTTGCTGAGGACCTGCATTTCTATCACTAACGAATAAATTACTATCGATGCAAATAATAGTCCAAATGAGCTTCACATGGCGGTAGGTTAGCAACTTATTCTAATGATTACCTTATGATTTATACTCGACAGATATAAAAGATACACGATGCAAGAAAAAAATGAACCTGTTGATCGGATAATTAAAGCGATAAGATCGATCTCAAAAGAAGTTCAATTTGCAAAACTATATCTATATCAATAGTATCAATATTAGTTAATATTACTAATCTGATGTTTATATAATCAGATTGGTATGAAACCCTACTTGCTTTCAGTGTTACTAATTATTATTATATTTGCTCCTCTATTCTCTTCTGGTCAAAACCAGCAACAACAATTAAACCCTCCACAAAGTAAATATCAAGTAATTAAGACAAAAAATAGTGAACAATTCGTTTTACCCTATACTGCTTCAAATGATGACAGAAAACATCCTATAACTTATACTTATGATGAGCCTAAGGGCCTAAATTGGATCTTGACTATACAGAATAACTTGTCTTACGCAATTAGACAAGACGCAAAGACCATTGTTAAATTACAAGAGCCTATGCCAAGTGAAAAGTTTATAGAAATAGCAATATTTGGTGATGTCTCAAAGAAGTTCTGGGTTGCAGTAAATACAAAAGAATCGGGATATATGAAGCTTTATGATGAAAGTGGTAGCAATGGGTGGTCTAGAGAGCAGCCAATAATTATTGCTCACGGAAACAACCAAGGCTTAACTATTACAAACGGAAAAAGGATTGTAGTCGACAAGCTATCTCTTGACGGTTTCACGCTGGGTTCAATTGTAGTGTATGGCAAAGATAATTCTGATTCCCCACTTAATGCCTATAGAGGAAATCTATTGTTTAATGTTATTTATGGCAACCCTGCCGAATCTCCTCTATATTATTTGCCAGTAGGCATGATAATTGGAGTTGGCGGCCTCGTTATAGGATTGGTTATATTTAAGAAAAGAAAGCCACTTTATAGTGAGTGAGTGAGTGAGTGAGTGAGTGAGTGAGTGAGTGAGTGAGTGAGTGAGTGAGGATAATCAAAGGAAGAATTAGGATTTGAAAGTAGCGTGATAAAATTTACACATTTTCTTTAGTTTACATAGCTTACATTTAGGTGTCACAGGCAAACAAATATTCTGACCATACGTGACAAAAGTATTGTTCAATTTGAGCCAGTACTTTTTATCTATAATATTATTAAGTTCAATTTCGGTCTTTTCTGGGGATTTAGTGTTCACAAGTCCTATTCTATTTGAGATCCTATGAACGTGTATATCTACAGGTATTGCAGGTTTGTTGAAGCCATAAACTAAGACACAGTTTGCTGTCTTTCTTCCAACACCGGGCAATTCTAGGAGTTTTTCAATACAATCTGGTACTTTTCCATTAAACCTTTTTACTATTAATTGTGAAACTTCTATAATTCTCTTTGCTTTAACATTGTAAAAGCCAATGCCATGAATTATTTGTTTAACTTCTTCTATATTTCCTTCAGCCAATTCTTTAGCATTTTTGAATCGTTTGAACAATGTTTTAACAACTTTTGTAGTAGTTTCATCTCTTGTACGGCTGGACAGAATAGTTCCGATAAGTATCTTGAAGGGATCTCCGGACTCCTCATCCTGAAGCTGCTTCAGGGCAGTGATTCTATAAGGTTTTTTATCATAAAGAACTACTTCCATCTTTTCGATTATATTACTTACAGAATCCATAAAAAACAGTTCACCTAGAAAGATATACCTTTAAAGTTACATAAAACTACTGGCTATTGCCTAAAGCTTGTATACGCTTTTACTAATATTTACCTTAATTTTTCATCCGATTGTTATGAAATAAAACTGAATAATCATGAAACTGGAGATCATATTAGTGTAGTATAGGTAACTTCAAACTTTTAACTAAAAAATTAAAAAAGTCACCTACGTTGCTTTAGTCTACTGCGCCCTGTCTTTCTTGGAGAAATGTTACCAACTTTACGTCCTGGTGGGGTAGTACGACCAACTGAAGACTGACGACCAATATGCTGATGTCTTCCACCACCATGGGGATGATATACTGCCGCTTGTGCTATACCCCTAACTGTTGGGTATAACCTTCCATGAGCCTGCATATACTTAGCTTTTGTTCCTGCTTTTAAAAATGGTTTTTCTTTTCTACCAGCACCAGCAACCATACCTATCATTGCCCTACATTTAGGATTTACCGTAAGAAACTTACCAGAGGGAAATTTTATCGTTACCCCCTCAACGCCATGGGAAAAAACAAGAGCAGAAGATCCGGCAGATTTGATTAACTTACCACCATCCCCTGCATTCTTTTCAATGTTACATATTATAGTTCCATCTGGAATTGATTCCAATGCCAAAATATTTCTTGCAGTTGCGGCTGCTCCAAGACCCATTTCGAGTCTATCTCCCACAGCAGCACCTGAAGGTGCTGGAATATAACAGTGATACTTATTGTCAAAATTAACCCTCGCAAGCGGGGCGTCTCTTCCACGTTCATGCACGATATCTACAACTGTACCCAAATGATGTTCATTTAGTCTAAAATTTGGATATTTGGCAGGTGCAATTTTTCCAACTGTAATTGCTCTAAATTGCTTTCCTCCTCGTCCCCTTCGACGAACTAATGTTCTTTTGCCCAAATTATTCCCAAGATCTAATAATAGGTGATTTTAACTTTATGCTACAAATAAGGCGTACGTAGAATCGTTATCGTAACAAAATCATATGCAACAGGTGCTAGTTGATTATACCTAGATTATTGTATGGCATATAGCACAAGCTTCTGAGGAAGTATAATCCATTCAATTTTGACATGTCAATCAATATTATACTAATAGAATTTATACATTAACACTTTAATTGGGATTAGAATCTTTTAAACGTAATAAGGTATAAAGATAAGTAAGTCATAGGTGTCATTGTGAGCCAGAATACTCTATCCCTAAAGGTACTTGAAGCATATACACGAGATGTAGGTCGAGGAGTAGCTCGAATTGACTATGATTCTATGGATTCTTTAAGTGCATCTACTG
>Ga0126308_10000174_pt1 | contig 17932 bp, 15 predicted proteins | sample Plot55_FD_92533 | JGI IMG/M metagenome (GOLD analysis project Ga0126308, IMG submission 92533) | Serpentine soil microbial communities from UC McLaughlin Reserve, CA, USA - Plot55 | ecosystem: Environmental > Terrestrial > Soil > Grasslands | place: USA: UC McLaughlin Reserve, Lake County... | reverse complement strand
CCCACCCATGCCGGCGAGGAAGCTCTGCGACCGTTCTGCAGAAGATCCTTCATGCGCCTCTGCGCCGGCTCACTCACGGATTCGGCGTCCCCAGCGGGTTCCAGCGAGACAGACGACGCGCGAGCGTCTCGACGGATGCTGTCGGGGGAGGCGAGGACTCTCGTCGCGTCGTAATGCGGCACTCCGCGAGGACGCCGATCTCGTCGCCGAGGCCTGCCCACGTTCTGCACACTCTGCTGCTCCGCGCGGATCTGGCTACCGCTCCGGACGAACACCAGGAGCGCGACGCATCGACCATCGCGCTACCGCTCACGCACTCGAAGCAGTCGACCGCGTTGATCCTCGTCGATGACATGCCGTCGATGCTCACGACCGCCTGCCTGCACGATGGCGACATCAGCCACCCGAGATACGGCGGCGGACGCGCAACGGGAAGTAGGCTAGGAAGACGGCTCCCTCGTCACCGGCGTCGAATCGAGCGATGCGCGCGCCTTCAGGCTCGTAGAACGCCTCGCCCGGCCCGACGACGGACGGCCCCTGGCCCTGTACCTGGTAGACGATCGATCTCTCCACGACGCTGCCGACCACCGGGCCGTTGTGCACGTGCAGGCCGGCGGCATGGCCCGGCAGCATTCGAATCCGGCGAACCTCGATCCGGTCGACCGGCATCGTCGCAGGCAGCCGAACATCAATGACCGTCTCGCGCACCAGGCGCCGGTCCACCCGAGCGCCGCGGCCGGTCATTGCGGGGTCCCGAACGCCTGCTCGGGCAGCGGCGTCGCCGGAGAAGCGGGAAGCACCGGGGCGGCGTCGGCGTGCCCGACGTGACTGCGAATCATCGCGACCGCGACAACCGCGCCGGCGACGGCGATGACAGCGGCGACCTCGAGGGCGATCGAGAGCCCGTGCACGAACGCCTGCGGCGTCTGCCGGCCGCCGATCTCGTGGGCCATGATCGCGCCCATGAGCGCGACGCCGATCGAGCCGCCGAGCTGGCGGGACGAGTTGAGCACCGCCGAGCCGACTCCGGCGCTGTCGACCGGGACACCGCTGAGGGCGGAGGCGCTGGCGGGGGCCATGACGGCGGGCATCCCGAGGCCGCCGAGCAGCATGCCGGGCACCAGGGTCCAGAAGCTCTCGTGCACGCCCAGCCGCGAGAAGTAGAGGAGCTGAAGGGCGAGGAGCGTCATGCCGCCCGCCAGCAGCAAGCGGGAGCCGAGGCGGTCGGAGAGCCGGCCGGCGAGCGGTGAGACGACGACGATCAGCGCGGTCATCGGGAGGAAGGCGGCCCCGGCCTTGACGGGTGAGTAGCCGAGGATGTTCTGCATGTAGAGCGAGAGGAAGAAGAACACGCCGAACATCGCGAGCGCCACGAGCAGCAGGACGACGTTCGCGCCGGCGAAGGTGCCGTTGCGGAAGAGGCGCACGTCGAGCATCGGTGCCCGTTGGTGGCGCTCGAGCAGGACGAAGGCGACGAGCGCGACGGCCGCGATCGCGAAGAGTCCGACGATGCGCACGGTGCCCCAGCCGAAGCCGTTGCCCTCGATCAGGGCGTAGGTGAGGGCGAACAGGCCCACGGCGGATGTGAGCTGACCCGGAACGTCCGGTCGGCGGCCCTCGGTCGTGTCCTTCGACTCGTCGATCAGCAGGAAGCTCGCCACGATGGCGAGGATCCCGATCGGCACGTTGAGGTAGAAGATGGAGCTCCAGCCGACGTGCTCGGTGAGCAGCCCGCCGACCAGCGGGCCGATCGCGAGCGCAAGGGCAGAGACGCCGGCCCAGATCCCGATCGCCGTGCCGCGCTGGCGCGGCGGGAAGGTGGCCGAGATGATCGAGAGCGTCGCGGGGTTCATCAGCGCGGCCCCGACCCCCTGCGCGATGCGCGCGCCGATCAGGAAGCCGACGCTCGGTGCCAGGGCGCAGGCGAGCGAGGAACCGGCGAAGACCGCGAGACCGGCGACGAACACGCGCCGGCGCCCGAGCAGGTCGGCGAGCTTGCCGCCCGTGAGCATCAGCGCGGCGAACGTGAGCGCGTAGCCGGAGACGATCCACTCGAGCCCTGACAGGCTGGCTCCTAGGTCGCGCTGGATCGCGGGCAGCGCCACGTTCACGACCGTGTTGTCGAGCATGATCATGAAGAGCCCGAAGCTGACCGCCGCGAGCGTCCACCACTTGCGGTTGTCGGGGGTTATCAGCCGTGTTGGCATGTCGCCTCCTGAAGTTCGAGGATCAGTCCACGTCGCTGCGGACGGCGATCGCGGTCCCGGCGGCCGCGAGGGCGGTCGCCCAGGCGACGAGGACCAGCGCGCCGGGGGTCGCGTGGAGGAGGTGCTTCGTCGTGAGCCCGATGAGCGCGTCCTGGGCGTGCACGGCCCCGAGCCGGCCGACATCGGGCACGAGGGCGAAGAGCAGGTTCTCGACGACGAAACCCCAGGCGAGGAGGCCGATGATGGCCCCGACCTGGTTGCGGACGATGGCCCCCAGCCCGACGCCGAGCGCGGCCCAGAGGCCTGTGCCGGCCACGGTGCCGGCGAGGAGGAGCGTGGTCTGCCCGACGCTTAGCGTGTAGTGGATTCCGCGGCCGGCGAGGCACGCGTACCCGATCCCGAAGCCGAGCGCCCCACCGGCGATCCCGAACGCGACGCCGGCGAGCGCGCCGGCTGCGAGCTTCGCGCCGAGTACGCGCCGGCGTGCCGGTGTGACGAGGAACGTCGGCCGGATCGTGCCGTACCGGTACTCGCTGGTCACCAGCATGATCCCGGCCAGCGCGGAGAAGAGCCCCGCGAACGTCCCCACGCCCAGGAGCCCGCGCTGGTCGTCGGCGGTCACGAGCTCGGGCGTCTTGCTGAGCAGCCCTGGGAGCAGCGAGAACAGCACGATCAAGCCCACCATGCCGAGCACGAGCCCGACCGTCGTGCGCGTCGAACGGATCTTCAGCAACTCTGCTCTGAACTGGCGGCTCATGCGACCGGCTCCGCCGTGAGGCCGAGGAAGATCTCCTCGAGCGAGGAGCGCTCGACGCCCAGCTCATGGATCGGGACGCGCGCGGCGAAGGCGAGATCCCCGACCTGCTCGGCGGACGTCCGGTACGCGACCAGGGTGTCGTCGCCGCCGGTGCTGAACCGGATACCTGCTCGCCCGAGGGCGTCGGCGAACGTGTAGCGGTCAGGCGTGCGAACGCGCACCGACGCGGACGCGCGGCCGGTCAGGTCCTCCAGTGAGGACTCGACGACGAGCCTGCCGCGGTTGATGATCAGGACCTGATCGACGGTCTGGGCGACCTCCGCCAGGACGTGGCTGGAGATCAGGACCGTCCGCCGGCCGGCCGCGAAGGCGCGCAGGAAGTCGCGCAGCCAGCGGACGCCCCCGGGGTCGAGGCCGTTGGCCGGCTCGTCGAGGATCAGCAGCTCGGGATCGCCCAGGAGCGCTGCCGCCAGCCCGAGTCGTTGCCGCATCCCGAGCGAGTACGTCTTGACGCGGCGCCCCGCGGCGCCCTCGAGCTCGACGGTACGCAGGACCTCCTCGACGCGCGAGCGCTCGATCTCGCCCGCCAGGGCCAGCATCCGGAGGTGGTCGCGGCCCGACCGGCCAGGGTGGAAGTCGGTCGATTCGAGCGTCGCACCGACCCTGTGGCTCGGCCGCTGCAGCAGCGCGTAGCGCTCGCCGAAGACGGCCGCACGGCCGCTCGTCGGCTCGGCGAGACCGAGGAGCATGCGCAGCGTGGTGGTCTTACCGGCGCCGTTCGGGCCGAGAAACCCGGTGATCGTGCCTTGCTGGAGCGCGAAGGACAGGCCGTCGACCGCAGCGACGTCCCCGAATCGCTTCGTGAGCGACGCGGCCTCGACGACAGGGAGTTGGTAGCTCATCGTGCACCGGACACTGGTCGCGAGGCAGGGCGTCCGCAACCGTGCGATCGGTCAATCGCCGGTATGAGGCGCGCGCCATCCGACCGCACGACTCTTCACCGGCACCTCAAGGGACCGGTGTAGCGTCGGACTCACCCGGACTTCAGTGACGAGGAGCGACGACATGACCGCGGTGCTCATCGAGCTGGACGTCGGGCGACGTCGACGAGCAGGAAGGCGTGGAAGCCTTGCGCGACCGGATCGTGCGCCGGCCATCAGGTCCCCGCCGGGGTTCCGGACGGGCTCTGGCTCACGGGCAACGAGGACGGCAGAGGCTTGTCCCTGACGGTCTGGGACACCCGCGCGGACGCACGGGCGATGGCGGACCGCTTCGGCGTCAGCTCGAGTCCGCAGGCCGGCGCCTCGGTCGCACGCTGCGAGGTCCGTGAGGTCGCCGTCAGCGTGACGCCTTAGCAGTGCATCGGCGGGTCGACCGATTCCGCCTCATGCGGACAACCGATACAACGTGTCGTCGTGCACGCCCGGCACGTGGACCGGGCTGGCGTGCGCGCGCGCCCACGCGGATACCGGGCCCGCGCCGCCGCAAATCAGCAGGTAGCGGATCTCGCCGTCGCGGACGAGTCGATCAAGCTCGGCCGGCGTGAGCAACGGGCGGTTGTCCGCGGTCAGCATCAGCACGGGCCGGCCGTCGCGGATGATGAGCGGGGCCGCGACCATGACGCTCGTACTCGCCACCTCGTAGCGCGAGCTCCCCTCGTGGGCCCTCAGGAACCTGCTCAGCGCCGTGAGCCCCGGGATGTTTTCGACGAGGCCGGAGTCCGAGCGGTGCGCGCGGGCGACCGCCACCGCGGAGCCCGTGGGCACCGCCAGGACCGCGACCAGCGCGCAAGACGCGAGCGCCACGTGGCCGCCACGGCGCTGAGCGAGTGCCGCTCCCGCCACTACGCCGGCCGCCGCGAGCAGCGGCACCCACGGGGCCGAGGCCACCAGCGCAACAGCGGCCACGGCCAAGACGGCCGCACACACTGCGAGCAGCCGCGGCGCTCGCGACGCAAGCCGGGCGATGCCGATCCCGACCGCCGCGGCGATTGCCGGCGTGACGGCCTCGAGATAGCGCGGCTCGAAGCGCTGCATCTTGCTCATGACCACGATCGCCGGCACGAGCCAGACCACGACGAGCGCAGCTCCGGCCCGGGGCAGACGCCCGCAGGCCGTCCGTCGGCGCGACCCTACGACCAGGGCCGCGCCGCCGACGACGAGCGCCGTGGCCAGCGTCGTGCCGACGAGCGCGGCATAGTCGCGCCCCGACGTGCCCACGAAGCGCAGTGCGCCGGGCGGGTCCACGGCGAGCGCCGCAGCGGAGGCGTGCCCCCGCAGGCGATCGATGCCGTTGTAGCCGAAGACGACGTCCCACACGCTCCCGTCGGCCGAGCCGAACGGCCACGGGTGCTGGCTGCCGGGGGTCAGCGACACCGCGGTGAGCCAGGCGGCGCTCACCGCCGCGAAGGACGCGGCACCGGCCGCCACCGCGCCGAGGCGGCGCGCGCGCGGAAGGTCATACGCCAACCAGGCCAGCACCGCGAGCGCCGGAAGCACGAACAGCGCCTCGAAGAGCTTGACGTTGAAGGCCAGCCCGAGCACACCGCCGGCGGCGACGAGCAGCCAGACGCTTCGCCGCTGCGCCCCAATGACGACCAACCACGCCGCCGCGACGTCGAGGGCCATCATCAGCGAGTCCATCGTGTCGCTGTGCGACGTCAGCACCGAGATCGGCATGACCGCCAGGGACGCCGCGGCCCCGAGACCGGCCACCCGGCCGAACATCCGGCGCACGAGGTCGTACAGCAGAGGGACCGCGAGCGCACCACCCGCCGCCTCCGGGAGCCGCATCGCGGTCGGGTCGAACCCGAGTGCCTTCGTGCTGGCGACCTGCAGCCACAGGTCGATCGGCGTCTTGTCGACCGAGACCTGACCGCCCGGCTCCAGGGCGCCGAAGAAGAAGTTGTGCCACGACTCCCCCATGCTGCGCACCGCGGCGTCGTAGAACGAATTCCCTGGGACGCCGCCGAAGTCCGCGAAGCGCAGCGCGACGGCGACCGCCGTCACGACCAGCAGGGCGGCGGCGACGGCGTGGTCGATGCGCTTGCCTCGGGGCGCCGGTTGCGTCATGCCGCCCACTCTCGGCCCCGCCGCATTGGCTTCGGTGACCGGGAGGTTGGATTGCGGTTGGACCCTGCAGCGGACGTCGGCCGATCGGATGGTCGAGCGTCGTCCGGTCAGGCCCGTTCCCGTAGTGGCGACGATCCGCCGACGGCACGATTCCGCATGACCGGCGCCACGCCCACGCTGGTCGGCATGGATGAGACACTCGGCACAAGCTTCCCGGGGACCGCCGCTCCTCCGCGCCTTCGCCGGCCCGGCCTGCGACGGGAGATCGGGTTCATCGGCCTGTTGTGGGCGTCCGGCGGCTCCATCATCGGCTCGGGGTGGCTGTTCGGCGCCCAGGGCGCGCTCGCGACGGCGGGCCCGGCGGCGATCATCTCGTGGGTCATCGGCGCCGTAGCGATCCTGCTGCTCGCGCTCGTCCACGCCGAGCTCGGAGCGATGTACCCGGTGGCCGGCGGCACGGCTCGCTTCCCGCACTACGCCTTCGGCGGCGCCGTCGGGGCATCCTTCGGCTGGTTCTCGTGGCTGCAGGCCGCCACGGTCGCCCCGATCGAGGTGATGGCCGTCATCCAGTACGGCCAGCATTACTCCTTCGCCCAGGGCTGGATGAAGGTGAGCGGGGGCCAGAACGTGCTGACGGGGACGGGCATCGCCGCGGCCGTGGCCCTGATGGCCGTCTTCACGGCCATCAACTTCCTCAGCGTGCGCAAGCTCGCGAACGCCAACAGCGCGGCCACCTGGTGGAAGATCGGCATCCCGCTGCTGACGATCTTCGTCCTTGCGATCGCCGGCTTCCATACCTCCAACTTCACGGCGGCCGACGGCTTCGCTCCCGGCGGGCCGGCCGGCGTCCTCGCGGCGGTCTCGACGAGCGGGATCATCTTCGCGCTGCTCGGCTTCGAGCAGGCCGACCAGCTCGCCGGGGAGAGCGCCAACCCCAAGCGCGACATCCCGCGGGCCGTCATCGGCGCCATCGTGCTCGGCGCCGTCATCTACATCCTGCTGCAAGTCGTGTTCCTTGGGGCGCTGCCGGCCTCGCAGATCGGCCACACGTGGGCGGGATCTCCGTTCGCGACGTTGAGCGGCCCGTTCGCCGACCTCGCCATGCTGCTCGGCGTCGGGTGGCTGGCGACCATCCTGTTCATCGACGCCGTCATCTCGCCGGGCGGTACGGGACTCATCTACACGACGGCGACGTCGCGGGTCTCTTATGGCCTCAGCCGCAACGGCTACGTGCCCAGCGTCTACGCGCGCACCGACCGCCGTGGAGTCCCGTGGGCGGGGCTCCTCACCGCGTTCGTCATCGGCTGCGTGTGCTTCCTGCCCTTCCCGAGCTGGCGCTCGCTCGTCGGCCTGATCACCAGCGCGAGCGTGCTGATGTACGCCGGCGCCCCGCTCGCGCTCGGCGTCCTGCGCACCCGGCTGCCCGAGGCCGAGCGGCCCTACCGGCTGCCGGCCGCGCGGGTCCTGGCTCCGCTCGCGTTCGCCGTCGCAAATCTGCTCATCCTCTGGTCCGGCTGGACGACCGATTGGAAGCTCGGCGTCGCCATCGTCATCGGCTACGTGATCCTGACGGTGAACCGGCTGTTCAAGCTCAACCCGATCACCCCGGAGTTCGAGGTCCGCTCCGCCGTCTGGCTGCCGGTCTACCTCGTCGGCATGGGCCTGACCGTCTACCTGAGCGACTTCGGTCCGATCGCGCACCCCTGGTTCCCGCTCTGGTGGGACATCGCCGCGGTGGCGACCTTCAGCCTCGCGATCTACTACTGGGCGATCCGCGTCGGCCTGCCGGCCGCCAAGATCGAGCGACTGATCAGCGCCGGCGCCCGCGAAGCGGCAGTACACCCCGAGGGCTAGACGCAAAGCCGTCCTGGCGGCCGACGACACGGCGCGCCCGCGGCGTCACGATCGGGCGATGGCCACGGCCCTCCACACGGGCCCGACCCTCACGGTCGGCCGCCGAGCCGGCTCGGCCGCCACAGGTCTCACGGTCGCCGCCCTCGGCGTGGTGTTCGGCGACATCGGGACGAGCCCGCTGTACGCGATACAGATCGTGTTCTCCATCGACGGCGGCACCGTGCGCCCGACGGCCGCGAACGTCTACGGCGTCATCTCCCTCGTGTTCTGGGCCGTCACGCTGATCGTCTCGGCGAAGTACGTCGCACTGGTCATGCGCGCCGACAACGAGGGTGAGGGCGGCATCATGGCGCTCGCGGCGCTTGTGCGGCGGGCCGCCGCCGACATCGGCATCCACAGCAGCGCGCTCGTCGCGCTCGGCGTCTTCGGTGCGGCGCTCTTCTACGGCGACAGCGTCATCACTCCCGCCATCTCGGTGCTCTCCGCCGTCGAAGGCCTGAACGTCGCCGCGCCCGCGCTCTCCCACCTCGTCGTCCCCTTGTCGCTCGGGATCCTGACCGGCCTGTTCGCCGTCCAGCATCGGGGAACGGCGGCGGTCGGGCGCGTGTTCGGGCCGGTGATGGTCCTCTGGTTCGCCGCGATCGCCGCGGCGGGCGCCGGGGAGGTGCTCGCTCACCCGGAGGTGGTCAAGGGCCTCTCGCCGACCTACGCCGCCTCCTTCGTGATCGACCACCCTGGCGTCGCGTTCGTCGCGATGGGCGCCGTCATGCTGGCGATCACGGGCGCCGAAGCGCTCTACGCCGACATGGGCCACTTCGGGCTCCGGCCGATCCGTCGCGCCTGGTTCGCGCTCGTCTTCCCGGCGCTCACGCTCAACTACCTCGGCCAGTGCGCGCTCATCCTCCACGTTCCGGGCGCGGTGTCCAACCCGTTCTACCTGCTGCTGCCCGAGTGGGCCCAACTGCCCATGGTGATGCTGGCGACGGCCGCGACCGTCATCGCCTCCCAGGCGGTGATCTCCGGCGCGTTCTCGCTGTCCCGCCAGGCGGTGCAGCTCGGCTTCCTGCCGAGGCTGACCGTCCACCACACATCCCCGCGCGAGGCGGGGCAGATCTATGTCCCTGTGATCAACTGGGCGCTCTTCGGGGTCGTGGTGGCCGTCGTGATCGGCTTCGGCTCCTCGGACCGGCTCGGCAGCGCCTACGGCATCGCGGTCAGCGGCACGTTCGTGATCACGACGGCGCTGTTCCTCACCATCGCACGGCGGCGCTGGCGCTGGCCGGCCTGGGCGATCGCCGGCTGCGGGGTGGTGCTCCTCCCCGTCGAGGTCACCTTCCTGGCCGCCAACCTGAGCAAGGTCGTCAGCGGCGGCTGGCTGCCGCTGCTCGTCGCGGCGAGCGTGTACCTGCTGATGACGACCTGGAACCGCGGCCGCGAGATCGTCACGGCCAACCGGATGCGCGAGGAGGGTCGCCTTCGCGAGTTCGTCGAGCAACTTCACGGGATCGACCCCCCGCTGCCACGAGCGCCGGGAACCGCGGTGTTCCTGAATCCGTCCAAGGCGACGACACCGCTCGCGCTGCGCGCGAACGTCGAGAAGAACCATACGCTCCACGAGCACGTGGTCATCGTCTCCGCGCAGCCGGTCAACACGCCGCGCGTCCGGCGCCGTGACCGCATCACGATCGACCACCTCGGCCGCGACGACGACAACATCACCCACGTCACGATCCGTCACGGGTTCCACGAGACACCCGACATCTCCAAGGCGCTGCGAGGCGCGGCGCACAAAGGACTCGAGTCCGACATCGACCTGACCCGTGCGACCTACTTCCTCTCCCGCGTCACGATCAGCGTCACCGATGCCCCTGGGATGCGCCGCTGGCGCAAGCATCTCTTCGTGGCCATCTGGAGGAACGCGGCCAGCCCCGTCGCGTACTTCCGCCTGCCCGATGAGCGCACCATCACGATCGGCTCGAGGATCCGGCTGTAGCCGGCCACTGCGTCGCTGGACTTAGCCCGAAGTGTCGACCGGCAGCCGACGACGAGCTCGGCGCCGAGGTCCAACATACGACGCATGTCTCCGCCCGAACCTCCCATGGCGACCGGCCCCGCCATCGAGGCGCGTGGCCTCGTCAAGACCTTCCGCTCCGCCAACGGACCCGTCGAGGCGGTACGTGGCATCGATCTCGAGATCGACCCAGGCGAGACGGTCGCGATCCTCGGCCCCAACGGCGCGGGCAAGTCGACCACGATCGACATGCTGCTCGGGCTCGCCCGCCCCGATCGCGGCCACGTTTCCCTGTTCGGCGGGAGCGTTGCCGAGGCCGTCGCCCTGGGACGAATCGGCGCCCTGCTTCAGACCGGTCAGCTCATCCCGGACCTCTCCTTACGAGAGATCGTCGCGATGATGGCTGCGCTCTACCCGTCGCCGATGGACGTCGACGAGGCGATCGACCTGACCGGCATCTCGCGCCTCGCCGGCCGGCGCACCCAGAAGCTCTCGGGAGGCGAGTCGCAGCGGGCCCGGTTCGCCATCGCGCTGGTCAGCGATCCCGAGTTGATCGTGCTCGACGAGCCGACCGCAGGGATGGACGTCGAGGGGCGACGGGCGTTCTGGGCTACCGTGCGCGAGCTCGCGGCTCGCGGCAAGACCGTGATCTTCGCGACGCACTACCTGGAGGAGGCCGACGCCTATGCCGACCGCGCGGTGCTGATGGCGCGCGGCCGCGTCGTCGCGGACGGGCCGACCACCGGGATCAAGGCGCGGGTCGGTGCGCGGACGATCAGGGCCACGCTTGCGCGGGCTGACCGCGACCGGCTGGCCCGGCTTCCCGGCGTCAAAACAGCCGACGTGCACGGCGACACGGTGATTCTCACCTGCTCCGATTCGGATGCGGCCATCCGCGCCCTCCTCGCAGCGCACGGCGAGACACGCGACATCGAGATCACGGGCGCCGGACTCGAAGACGCGTTCCTCGAGCTCACCAGCGACGGTGACCCGCAACCCCAGGCGGCATCGCGATGAAGACGACCGTCTACCTGCGCTACGAGCTCCTGCGGCTGCTGCGCAACCGGCGCTTCTTCGTCTTCGCGCTGGGCCTCCCGATTGCGCTCTATTTCCTGATCGCCGGGCCGAGCCGCCACGTCACCGATCTCGACGATTCGGGAATCTCCGCCCCGCAGTACTTCATGGTCAGCCTCGCGGCGTTCGGGACGATGAGCGGCATGCTCGCGGCCGGAGGGCGCATCGCGAACGAGCGGGCTTCCGGATGGACCCGCCAGCTGCGGATCAGTCCGCTCTCGGCGGCGGCGTACTTCCGGACCAAGCTCGCGACCGGCTACGTCATGGCGCTGCTCACCATGGCCGTGCTGTACCTCTGCGGCCTGTCGCTGGGAGTCTCGATGACCGCGCGGGACTGGCTCGAGGTCACGGGTCTCATGCTGGTCGCCCTGATCCCCTTCGCCGCCCTCGGGATCGTCGCCGGCCACCTGCTCAACCCGGACGCCGTCGGCCCAGTGATCGGTGGCGGCAGCGCGCTGCTCGCGTTCGTAGGTGGGACGTGGTTCCCGATCTCCGAGCACGGCTTCCTGCATTCCCTGGCACAGGCGATGCCCTCGTACTGGCTCGTGCAAGCAAGCAAGGTCGCGGTCGAGGGCGGGGCGTGGGGCGCCACCGGGTGGCTGGTGGTGGCGGCATGGAGCCTCGCGCTGGGCGCGCTCGCGCTGCAGGTCTACCGCCGCGACAGCGGGCGCCGCTGAGAACCCTTCCACCTGCCCGCACGCCGGTTGATTCTCCGCCCGGCAGGTGGTTCGATGCGAATGTCCTGACCCGCAGAACCACAGGCCTTCTCATAGGTGTAGCGGGGATCGCGGTGGTGACCGCCGTGATCGCCGTCCTCAGGGAGGCCCTCCCGCCCGTCGGCCTCACCGCGCTGTACCTCTTCGCGATCCTTCCGGTCGCGATCCGGTCGGGCTTCTTGAATGCCGGGATCGTCGCGGTCGCGTCCTATCTGGCGTTCGCGTTCTTCTTCGTCGAGCCGCTGCACTCCTTCGCGATCGAGAGCGCCGACACCGCGGCGGCACTGGCCATCTCGATCGTCACGGCGTACGTGGTCAGCGAGCTCGCGCGACGAGCGCACTCCCGCGCCGAGGAGGCGGAACGCGCCCGGGAGGCGCTCCGGCGCCTCGCCGACGAGCAGAGCGCGCTGCGGCGCGTCGCGACGCTCGTCGCGCACGAGGCGCCCACGGCAGAGGTGTTCGAAGCCGTGACGCGCGAGGTCGGGCTGCAATGCGACGCGGACCTCGCCCGTATGGAGCGCTTCGAGAGCGATGTCACCGTGACCGCGCTCGCCGCCTGGAGCCGGTCGGGCGACGTGGAGCTCGCCGTCGGCGAGCGGTTCGGTCTCGAGGGAACGAGCATCGCGTTGCGGGTGCTCGAGACCGGGCGCCCCGCGCGCGTGGACAGCTTCGCGGGCGCTTCCGGCGCGATCGCTCACGAGGCCCAGGCCCTCGGCATACGCTCGTCGGTCGGCTGCCCGGTCGTCGTCGGCGGCAGGACGTGGGGCGTGATCGCCGCGTCGATGACCCGTGACAGCCGGTTTCCTCCCAATACGGAGTCGCGGATCGCCGACTTCACCGAGCTCGCGGCTGCTGCGGTCTCGAACGCAGAAGCGCGCGCCGACCTCATGTCCTCTCGCGCTCGCGTGCTCTCGGCCGCCGACGCGGCGCGCCACCGGGTTGAGCGGGACCTGCACGACGGGGCGCAGCAACGGCTCGTTCACGCGGTCATCGCGCTCAACGTCGCGCAGCGCGCGCTCGAGAAGGGCGACTCATCGGCCGGGAGGTTCCTCGGCGAGGCGCTGGAGTATGCGGAGCAGGCGAACGAGGAGCTTCGCCGGCTCGCGCACGGCATCCTCCCCGGCGCCCTCTCCAGAGGCGGGCTGGAGCCGGCCGTGGAGTCGCTCGTGTCGCGCCTTCCGTTGCCGGTCGACGTGACCGTGACCACGGAGCGCCTTCCCCAGGACATCGAGGCGAGCGCGTACTTCGTCATCGCGGAGGCGCTGACGAACGTCACGAAGCATTCCGGCGCGCGCCGCGCGAGGGTGAGCGCTTGGCTCCAAGACGGCGCGCTCTGCCTGGACGTCCACGACGACGGCGTCGGCGGCGCGCGCGCCGACGGCAGCGGGTTGCTGGGCCTCGACGACCGTGTGGCGACGCTCGGCGGCAGCTTGAAGATCGAGAGCCCGCCCGGCAGCGGGACGCACATCGCGGCCACCCTGCCCCTCCACGACCCGTCGATACAGCCGCGGACGTAGCGCCAAGAGTGGCCTGCCGGCCGACGACGGCCGCGCCGCCTCACAGCACCATTGCACCTGTGATCCACAGGCGCGGAGTGTTCCCGGTGCTGCTGTTGCTCGTGATCGTGGTGGTCAGTGCGGTGGTGCGGTTCGTCGACGGCGCGGGGGCCACGGGGCAGACGAGCGCCGCCCCACCCAGCGCCACGCCGTCGGCCACGACGCGCGCCGCGGCGCGGGGGGTCACCCAGGCCCTCGCGTCGGTCGAGCACGCCTTCAACGCGGGCGACGCCCGCCTGCTGTGCCGGCCCGGGCGGCTCGTCGATCCGGCCGTGGTGCGCCGCCTCGGCACCGGCTGCGAGAGCCAACTGGAGGCGCTCATGACCAACGAGCCGCCCCTGCAGCTCACGCTGCGCAGCCTGCTGCTCGAACCCGACCTCGCCACCGCGACCGTCGCCACCGCACGCAATACCACCGTCGAGGTCGACCTCGTTCGCGAGGGCACGCGCTGGCTGCTGAGCTTCAGCGGCGGCGACGCCCCGATGCCGGAGCTGGCCGGCGCGCAGACGTGACCGGGTGGCTGGCTCACGACGGCGCCTATGCCGTCTTCGCCCTGATGGCGCTCGACGCGGTGCTGCCTGCTTCGGGCGAGGTCACGATGCTCGTGGCCGGGGCGCTCGCCGGCGGCGCGGTCGCCGGGGCGCACGCCAGCGTGCTGGGCGTCCTGCTCGCTCCCGGCCTCGAGACGTACGTCGTCATGTCCGTCGCCGGGGTGCTCGGCTCGCTTGCGGGCGGCCTTGCCGGATGGTCGATCGGGGTGACCGGGGGCCGGCCGTTGATCGAGCGCCACGGACGCCGCTTGCACATGGGGCCCGAGGCGCTCGCCCGTGCCGAGCGCTGGTTCGAGCGCTTCGGCGACGCCACCGTCTTCCTGGGCCGCATGACGCCCGTGGTGCGGTCCTTCATCGCAATCCCCGCCGGCGTGCTGGGCAGTCCCGTCGGCCGCTACACGGCGCTCACCCTCGCCGCCGCGGTCCTCTGGTGCTTCGGCTTCGCGGCCGCCGGCTGGGCGCTGGGAGCCGCGTGGACGAGCGTCGGGCACTCGTACCGTTACGCTGAGGCGCTGGCGGTGGTCGCGCTCCTCGCTGCCGCCGGCGTCGTGGCCCGGCGCCGCGCACGCGAGCGGCGGCGCGCGTGAGCGACTCGGCCCTCGACGTCCTGGTCGTCGACGACGAGTCCGAGCTGCGCGAGCAGCTGCGCAGGCTGTTCACGCGCGACGGCCATCGCGTCGTGACGGTGGCCGACGGACGCGCCGCGATCGACCGTGCGTCGACGACGTCCTTCGACATCATCCTGCTCGACGTCGCGCTCGGAGCCAGACCTGACGGCTACGAGGTCTGCCGGGTCCTGCGCGAACGGCGCAACGTGATCCCGATCATCATGTTGACGGCGCTCGACAGCGAGGCCGACGTCGTGCTGGGCCTCGAGGCGGGAGCTGACGACTACGTCACGAAGCCGTTCGGTCCCGCCGAGCTGCGCAGCCGCATGCGCGCCGTCCTGCGGCGGGCCGGGGCGCGGGCGCTCGGCGACGATGTGCTCGGCGTCGGTCCGCTCGTGCTCGACCGGCGCCGGCGCGAGCTGAAGGTGCGTCTCCGGCCCGTCGCGCTCACGTTCTCCGAGTACCAGGTCGTCGAAGCGCTGATGTCACGCCCGGGCGAGCTGTTCTCGCGGCAGGAGCTGCTGCGGGCGATCTGGGGCGACAGCGCCTACCGCGACCCGCGAGGCATCGACGTCCACATCCGCCACCTGCGTGAGAAGCTCGAGGAGCGGCCCGAGGCGCCCGAGCTGATCCTCACCGTGCGCGGCATGGGGTACCGGCTGCAGTCCGCCTGACGCGCCGGCCCGGCGCCGGCTCGGAACACCCAGGCGCGGCTGAGCGCGAACGACACCAGCGTGACGGGCACCGCGGCGAGCGCTTCTCCCGGCAACCGCCCCAGCCCCAGCAGGTGGACCATCACCCACAGCAGCCCCACGTTCTCGACCATGGATGCCCCCTGGACGACGGCGTACCTGCGGGCGGCCGCCAGCGAGCGGCCGGCGTGCTGGAACGTCCACGTCCGGTTGAGGAGGAACCCGTTCACCGCACCGAGGCCGAACGCGCCGGCGGCGGCGGGCAGGTAGCCGACGCCGACGTGGACGGCGACCGCGTAGACGACGAAGGTCAGCGCCGTGTTGGTGGCGCCCACAGCGCCGAAGCGGGCGAGCTGGAGGGCGAATCTGCGGTGCATGAACCCCACGCTAGCTCGACTCCGGGCCCTCGTGGCCGACTTCCAACGCATCTCTACCAGTCCCAATGCGATCCCAACGAAGCCCCCACCAGAGCCAATCCGCGCGACCGCACACTGGCGACATGACCCAGAACTCCGCTCCCCCGCTGCTGCCCGGCGTCTCCATCGTCCTCCCGTGCCACGACGAGGAGGAGAACGTCGCCGAGGCAATCGACACCGCTCTGTTCGCCGCTCGCCGGTCGGCGCTCGAACACGAGGTCATCGTCGTCGACGACGGCAGCACCGACCTCACGCGGCAGATCGCGCTGGCGTTCAAGCAGCAGGACCCATCGGTCCGCGTCGTCGTCCACGAGTCGAACCTCGGCTACGGCGCCGCGCTGCGCTCCGGCATCGCGGCCGCCTCCGAGCCGTGGATCCTGCTGACCGACGCGGACCAGCAGTTCGACCTCACCCAGCTCGAGGACTTCCTGCCGTTCGCTCCGGACCACGATCTGATCGTCGGTCGCCGCATGCCACGGATGGACCCGCTCGGCCGCCGGATGGCGGCCGCCGCCTGGAACCGGCTCGTCGACATGGTGTTCGCGCTGCCCGTACGCGACGTGGACTGCGCCTTCAAGCTCGTCCGCGCCGATCTCGTCAAGGACATGCCGCTCGTGTCCTCCGGGGCCATGATCTCGACCGAGCTCGTCGTGCGGTGCCTCGAGCAGGGCGCGCGGCTGGAGGAGCTCGGCGTCCGGCACCGGCCCCGGCACGCCGGCCACCAGAGCGGAACCAGCCCGCGGGTCGTCGCGCGCGCCTTCCGCGAGCTCGTCTCAGCCCGGCGCGAGCTCGGCTCGCTGCGGCACGCCCACTAGCCCGTCAGCCGCGCGGCGCCGGCGACGCTTCGTGCTGCCGGCGCCGACGCTGGGAGCTCGAGCGTGAAGCAGGTCGGGGAGGCGCTCGAGCTGAGCCGCAGCTCGCCGCCCATGCGGTGGGCGAGCTCCCTCCCTATGGCGAGCCCGAGGCCGAACCCGCCGGTTTCATCCGGCCGGCTGCCGCGCTCGAAGCGCTCGAAGATGCGCTCGCGGTCCTCCGCGGCGACGCCCGGTCCCAGATCCCGGACGGCGACGCGGACCCGGCCGGCGTACTCGCCCAGCGACACGGTCACGGCCGTGCCCGCGGGAGCGGCCCGCAGGGCGTTGTCCAGCACGATGCGCAGGATCCGCGCCACCCCACCGGGATCGCCCGACGCCCAGACCGGTCGCGCGCCGGTCGCCGTGTCGATCGTGACCTGCGCCGCCGCGCCCGCGAACTCAGCGATGACGGCCCTGGCGAGCTCGCCCACGTCCACCGGCTCCTCCCGCAGCGCAACGGCCGCGTCGAGCCGGCTGAGGTCGAGGAGGTCGCGGGCGAGGCGCCGCAGACGGCCCGTCTGCACGACTGCACGCGCGACCTGGTCGCGGGCGTCATCCAGGTCCGGCGAGCCCCCACGTAGATCCTCCCGCAGAAGACCGAGCATGAGCTCGAGCGACGCCAGCGGTGTGCGAAGCTCGTGCGAGGCGGTGGCGACGAACGTCCTGCGCGCCTGCTCCTGCTCTACCACGTTGCGCTGCATGGCGCCGAACGCCCGCGCCAGCTCCCCCACCTCGTCGCGCCCGTCGTCGAGGCGCTCGACGCCCTCCAGCCGCATGACCGCACCCCGGAGCCGGTTGAGGCGGCGGACCAGCCGGTGCGGCACGACGCCGCCGACGAGCAGCGCCGCAGCCATCCCCGCGAGCGCCGCCAGGAAGAAGCTGCGGAGGACCACGCGCCTGGCCCGCTGCAGCGACGTCAGCGGCCTCCGAAGTGCGAGACCGTACGCGGGGCCGGCCCGCCGCACGACCACGGCGACGCGGGCCTCCTCGGCAGCCCCCGTCCCGCCCGCACCGGAGATCAGCCGGCCTTGCGCGATCGCACGCGCGACATCGGGGTAGCGCTCGTTCGCCTCACTGTCGCTGGCGGCGAGGACGCGGCCGCGTGAGTCGACCGCGGCCACCTCGGCGCGGGTCTGGCGCGCGATGTCGTCGACCGCGGCCTGAAGGTGCGCCGAGCCCCGGAAGACCCTGCGGCTCGGGACGTGTTCGAGGATCGGCCTCGCGGCCAGCGCGGTCTCGGCCAGCGAGCGCACCGCGTCGCCTCGGAGGCGCCGTTCCAGCGGCGCGAGCATCGTCAAGGCGACAAGGACGAGCGTCAGCGCGCTCGTCAGGATCAGCGAGGCGGTCATCCGGCCGCGCAGCCCCGGCCGGAGCCGCGAGTACCGCCGACGCTGCGTCACCACGTCCACCGTCCCATCGGGTCGCCGCCGCAGCCGAACGTCTCGACCGATCCGCTCTAACTGAGCGCCCTGTCGTGCCGCTTCCGCCTCCAGCTCGGCCAGGGCCGCCGGCCGCTGCGCCGCGGTAAAGGCCAGCCCACCTGGCTCTATCGCACCCGCTTTGTG
>Ga0126308_10000173_pt1 | contig 17980 bp, 9 predicted proteins | sample Plot55_FD_92533 | JGI IMG/M metagenome (GOLD analysis project Ga0126308, IMG submission 92533) | Serpentine soil microbial communities from UC McLaughlin Reserve, CA, USA - Plot55 | ecosystem: Environmental > Terrestrial > Soil > Grasslands | place: USA: UC McLaughlin Reserve, Lake County... | reverse complement strand
CGACCCCCGCGACCGCGAGCTGCACGCGGATGAGCGAGTCGATCAGCGTGCGGGCCTGTGCCTTGTCGGTCAGCTCCGCCGGCAGCCGGACGGCCGAGAGGGCGACGATGCGGGCGCCGCCGGGGGACGTGGTGGGCGACTGCGCCGGCACGGCGCGCGCGGCGAGCGCCGCCCAGACGACGGCGCCAACCGCCAGGGTCGCGACGGGGCGACTCATGGCCTGCTCTTCCGCGCCGAATCGGCTGGCTCCGACATGAGGAACTCGTCCAGCGCGAGTGCGACGGCGGTGGTGGGGCGCTTGACGTCGGCGAGCATCTTCTCGGGCGAAACGGGGCGCACCTTCCCCGTCCCAGCCCAGAAGCCGCCCCGGAATTTCCCCAGCACCCCAATCCCGCCGCGGCCGCGGTGCAGTACGGCGCCGGCCGTGTCCTCGACGGTGAGGTCGAGGGAGAGCGCCGGGACGAGGCCACCGCCGCCGCTGGAGTTGTACCTATCCTCGATGCCGTCCCACTGCGCCTTCCCGCGGTAGATCGGCGCGTCCACCACCTCCAGGCGAGGGCGGAGCCACGCGTCGGCGCCGTGCTTCGCGCGCATCTCACGCATCGCGCCGGCGCGCACCGCCTCGTACAGCGCGGGGACGCGCTCGCCGGTGAACGAGTCGTAGTATCCGCCCACCGAGTCCACGAGGCGCTTCCACACCGCGCCTGCCTCACTCGACGCCACGACGGTGAGTCCCACGCCCTGGAGCTTCAGCGTCAGCAGCCGCTCGAACAGGGCCTGGGCCTGCGCCTGGGCGGAATCGGGAAATCCGTACGGGAGCTCCAGCGGCGACAGGGCGACGACTTTCACCGGCGGCTCGCCGGCGGGCGGGGCCCCGCCCCAGGCGAGGGTGGCGAGAGCGAGGACCAGCGGCGCCAGGCGCCGGGTGGACGGGGGGGTGGTCCGCGTGGCCATCATGAGCGATGCTCCGGCGATGCTCCGGCGATGCTCTGAATGTGTCCGGGCGAAGCTCCACCATAGGGCGCCAGGCGCGCCCTGTCCAGCAGCAGGCGCGTTACCTCACCGGGAAGACGACCATGACCACACGTCGGGAATTCCTGCACTCTTCCGCCGCCGCCGTCCTCGCCGCAGCGTGCGCGCGCGCCGCGCCGGGCCGTGCTGCCGCGGCCGGTCGGCTCCCGCTTGGCTTCTCCACGCTCGGCACCCCGGCGTGGGAGTGGCTCCGGATCCTGGACTTCGCCGCCGCCCACGGCTACGCGGCGATCGAGCTGCGCGGGCTGGGCGACACGATGGACCTCACGAAGCGCCCCGAGCTCGCCCCGGAGCGCCTCGCCGAGTCGAGGCAGCAGCTCGCCGACCGCGGGCTCGCCGTCGTCTGCCTGGGCAGCTCGGCCAACATGCACGAGATGGAGGCCGAGAAGCGCGCGTCGCAGATGGACGAGGGGCGCCGCTTCATCGACCTCGCGGCGTCGCTCGGCGCGCCGTACGTGCGGGTGTTCGGCAACAGCTACGTGAAGGGCGTGCCGCGGGACCAGATGCTGGCGCACATCGCCGGCGGGCTGCGCGAGCTGGGGGACTACGCGCGACCGAAGGGCGTGACCGTGCTCATCGAGTCGCACGGCGATTTCGTGGACTCCCCGTCGCTGCTCGAGCTGTTGCGGCTGGCGGACTCGCCGGCGGTGGCGCTGCTCTGGGACGCCCACCACACCTACGCGTCGGGGCACGAGCAGCCGGAGGACACGGTGCGCCAGCTCGGCCGCTGGATCCGCCACACCCACCTCAAGGACTCCGTGCCTAACGGCTCGGACCGCCGCTATGTCCTCACCGGCGCCGGCGACGTCCCGGTCCGCCGCCAGGTCGAGGCGCTCGCGCGCTCGGGCTACCGCGGCTACTACAGCTTCGAGTGGGAGAAGCGGTGGCACCCCGAGATCGAGGCGCCGGAGGTCGCGATCGCGCAGTACGCGGAGGTGGCGGGGGAGTATTTGCGCGGGGCTGGAGTCAAGTGAGAACGGCGAGTGGCGAACGGCGAGTGGCGAACGGCCAGTTGTCGGTTGTCAGTTGACGTTCTCAGTTGTGAGTAGCGCTCGGCATCCGGGATGCTCGCTGCTACTGACAACTCGCAACTTCAACTGACAACTGGCAACTGCCGTTCGCCGTTCTCTTGCATTCACCGCCCCATCCGCGACAGCGCGTACTGCACCGCCAGGTCCGTCGTGCTCCAGAGCTGCACGTCCGACCCCGAGCCGTACCGCACCGCGGCCGGCCGGCCGTTGACGAACTCCCAGCTCCACAGCTCGCTGCGGAACCCGGACGCCTCCACCGCCGCCTGCACCCGTCGCGCCGCGTCGCGCAGCTCGCGCTCGTAGGCCGCGTCGGCGCCGCCGGACGCCGCCACCCGGGCGGCGACGCCGAGGAGGAACAGGTTGACCTCGCGCCCCCAGACCACGCGCGGGCCGTGGTAGCGGTCGCGGTCGAAGTCGCGCCACACCGCGGGCGGCGCGTAGGCGTCGTTCGCCGCGACCGGCCCCACGCGGTCGACCAGCAGCCCCGCCGGGTAGAGCCGCGTGAACAGGCGCACGTCCCGCAGCACCTCGCGCCGCACCCGCTCGGCGTCCGCCGCGTCGGCCGGCCGGGCGGGCGCGCCCTCGCCGTCGCCCAGGAACAGGCGCGTCGCCGGGTCGGTGTTGGCGACGCCGATCGGGAGCCCCTGCGCGTCGAGCGCCACCGCGAGGAACGTCAGCGAGTCCTGGTCGGCGCGCGCGTCGGCGGCGAGGCGCGCCCAGTAGGCGCGCTCCGCCTCCGGCATCGCCGCCAGCCGCGCCGCCACGCGCGACCGCAGCTCCGCCGGCCCGAGGCTCACCAGGAAGTGGTGCGACGCGCCCCGCCACGCCTCCACCGCGCGGCGCAGCGCCACCGAGTCGCGCGCGTAGCGGCCGAGCGGCGCGCCCGGCGCCAGCTCCGGCATCGCCCTGCCTAGCGAGTCCGGGGGGAGGCCGAGCCCGCGCAGGGCGTCCAGGATGCGCCCCACCGACTCCAGCGCGTGCGGCACCCAGATCGCGTTCACGTCCATCGCGTAGCGGCCGCCCGCGTAGCCCACGCGGCTGTCGCGCCAGCTCGCCGCCGACCACTGCCCCGAGTCGCGCGGCGGGAAGGAGACCAGGTTGGCGGGGGTCGGCGCGTCGGCGTAGGCCGCCGTCAGGCGCGAGACCAGCCCCAGCTCGCGCATCAGCCGCGTCAGGCGCGACCCGCCGCCGTCGGACGAGTCGAGCAGGAACGCGCGCTTGCGCCGCGCCGGGACCGCGGGGTCCGCCAGCCAGCGCGCCGCCAGCACCGGGAGCTGGAACTCGTCGTCGATCATGTGGTAGTTCTCGCGCACCCGCCGCATGTCGCGCAGCACCGCGCGGGCGCGCTCGAGCAGGGTGTCGCGGCCGGCGTCGGCCCCCAGCCGCGTGTACGCGTCGATCAGGTCGGCGTACTCGGCCGCCGCCTCGCGCACCGCCTGCCCGCCCAGCGCCTCCTCGTGGCTCACCTCCCCGCGCGGGGAGAGCTTGCGCAGCGCGCTGGCGACGACGAACTCCGACATCTCGTCGCGCCAGATGGAGCGCATCATGAGCGCGCTCACCAGCATGTCGCGCCCGAAGTAGGTGGCGTAGGTCGGGAGTCCCGCCATCAGCTTCTCGCGCGACGACAGCAGCTCGACGCCGCGCACCTGGCGCTCCAGCATCCGCGCCCGGGTGGACCCGGGGGCGGCGCGCTGCTCCGCGGCCAGGAAGGCGAGGAACTGCGGCGAGAAGATCTCCTGGCGCGTGAGCGGGGTGAGCGGGTCGCCGGTGGTGGACACGCGGACCGTGAACGGCACCGTGGCCCCCGCGCGCGCGCGCAGCGAGATGGAGTCCCCGGCCCGCACCGCGTCCACGCGGCGCGGGTCGACGCGCAGCTCCAGCACGATCGTGTCGCGCCCGTCGAACGAGGGCTGCACCACCCGCGCGACCCACTCCGCCCCCGCCCCGGCGCGGCGCGCGGCGACCGTCGGCTGGAGTCGCGCGCGCAGCGTCGCCACGTCGCGGGCGCCGAGCAGCGCGAGCTGCCGCCGGCGCTCGGCCGGCTCCAGCCGGTCGAGGGCGGCGAGGAGGCGGTCCATTTCAGGAAGCGCGAACGGCGCCCCGCCGAAGGCCGCGCGGTGCCGCCCCATGTACTGGAAGTCCCGCTCGACCCGCATCGTGCCGAGGAGGAACCAGCCGAGGTGGAGCTGCGGCACGTCGGCGGCGAGCTGGTACTCGAGCGACCGCATCCCGCGCCGGAGTCCGGCGACCTCGGCGCCCGGCCCGGCCCAGCGGAGCGGCGCCGGCCGCCCGCCGCCGTCGCGCGCGGTGAAGCCGATGCTCTCGTTCTCGGCGTCCGCCCAGAGGTGCACGACCCGCCCCTCGCGCCCGTCGAGGTAGATCTGGAGCGTGTTGCCGGCGGCGTCCTTGAAGAACCGGGTCTGGTACCCCCGGTACGCGGCGCTGTCGTCGAGCCCCGGCTCGGGGAGCGAGAGCAGCGGCATGGTGACCTGCAGCTGCGCCGACAGCAGGATCGCGATTAGGGTCATGACGTCGTGGACCGCCTCGATTCGGTGGGGAATGTTGCCGGCAGCGTGATGAAGGGCTGCGCGACTAGGACTATCGGTACAAGGACGAACAAATTCACGTCTGCATCGCGCCGTTGCGGCCACTCACGCGCTCTTGACAATTCACACCCCGGCGAGAACTTGGTGCGTCCCGTCTTGCGCGGGACGCTCCATCACCAGAGGCACGGAACCGGTCACGCTGCTCATGTCGCCGACAGCGACTAATCCGCTCATGCCGTCCGCGCGTCTCGCCTTCTGCTGATCGTGGTCATCGCCTCGCGAATCGGCCTGCCCGCCACCGGGCCCGCGCCGTGAGCACCGCCGGCGCGACGATCGATGACCAGGCCCGTATAACGCGGTCTCGAACCGCCCGCAATATCGCGAGCGCACGGCGCTCCTCCTCGCTGTCTCCAGCTTCCCCCAATCTTCTGGAGGGCAGTCGTATGGCAATGGTTCGCTGTCTAATTGTTCCTGCGCTCGTCGGCGGTCTGCTGTGCGCCAGTCAGCTCGGCGCGCAGACCGCTACAGGCGTCATCACGGGGCGGGTGCTCGACAGCGCCAGTCAGCAGCCCGTGTCGAGCGCCAACGTCGTCGTCATGAACGGCCAGCGCGGCGCGCTGAGCCGCGACGACGGCACCTTCACCCTGGCCGGCGTGGCCGTGGGCACGCAGACGGTGCGCGTCAGCCGGATCGGCTACCGCCCGATGCGGCTGGACGTGGTGGTGGCCGAAGGCGCCACGGCGACGGTGGACTTCTTCCTCTCGCGTCAGGCGGCGGTGCTGAGCGAGGTCGTGGTGACCGGCTACGGCACGCAGCGCCGCGAGTCGATCTCGGGCGCGGTCGCCACGGTGAAGGCGGAGGACGCGAACGTCGGCGTCGTGACGAACGTCAACCAGATGCTCCAGTCGCGCGTCGCCGGCGTCCAGATCACCCAGAACAGCGGCGAGCCGGGGGCGGGCGTCCAGATCCGCATCCGCGGCGGCACCTCGATCAGCGCGAGCAACGACCCGCTCTACGTGATCGACGGCGTGCCCCTCCAGAACGCCGAGACGACGCCGGGCGCCTCGGGGATCGGCAGCATCAACGCGCAGCTGGCGCGCAACCCGCTCAACACGATCAACCCGAACGACATCGAGTCCATCACGATCCTCAAGGACGCGGCGGCGACGGCGATCTACGGCAGCCGCGGCGCCAACGGCGTGGTCCTGGTCACGACCAAGCGCGCCACCCGCGGCGAGGGGACGATGGAGTACGAGACGTACGTCGGCGCATCCAGGGCGGCGAACACCCTCGACCTGGCGAGCGGCGCCGAGTACCGGTCCTACATCCAGGCGCAGGCCGCCCTCTACACCGCGGACTCGGTCGCCGGCAAGCCGAAGGCGGACTGGCGCGGCATCGCGCCCAGCAGCCTCACGTCGCTCGGCACGGCGGACACCGACTGGGAGGACGCGATCACCCGCACCGGCATCGCGACCAACCACAACGTCGCCTTCTCCGGCGGCTCGGCGAACACGCAGTACCGCGCGTCGCTGAACTACTTCGACCAGCGCGGCGTGGTGCTCTCCAACGGCCTGAAGCGCTACCAGGGGCGGCTGAACGGAACGCACGACGCGATCGGCGGGAAGCTCCGGCTCAACCTGAACCTGATGGCGTCGCGGGTGGACAACAAGTTCGCCCCGATCGAGAACGGCGGCGGGTTCCTGGGCGGGCTGTTCACCAACATGGTGATCTTCAACCCCACCTACCCGGTCCGGGCCTCGAACGGCAGCTACTACGAGATCGGCACCGGCGCGCAGGATGTTCGCAACCCGGTGGGGCTGGTCGAGACGCTCCAGGACGAGTCGCCGGAAGACCGCATCCTCGGCAACATCACCGGCACGGTGAGCCTCTTCTCGAACCTGACGACGCAGACGACGCTCGGCGTGGACAACACGTCGGCGGTGCGGCGCACCTTCGCCCCGCTCAGCAGCCCGGTGGGCGCCGCGTACGGCGGCTTCGCGCGCCAGGCCGACCAGAACCTGCAGAACCTGAACTTCCAGCAGCTGGTCACCTTCTCGCCGCGCTTCGGGTCGAGCGAGCTCGAGATGATCGGCGGATACGAGTACACGAAGTTCGACAACCAGGGCTTCAACGCCCAGGCGCAGTCGTTCGTGACCGACCTGTTCCGGTGGGACAACCTGGGCTCCGGCATCCAGGCGAAGTCCCCCGCGCCGGGCTCGTTCCATAACGAGAGCAAGCTCGTCTCCTTCTTCTCGCGCGCCAACTACGGCTTCGCCAACCGCTACTTCCTCACCGGCGTCCTCCGCTACGACGGCTCGTCGCGCCTCGCGCCCGGGCACCAGTGGGAGCTCTTCCCCGCCATCTCCGGGTCGTGGCGCATCAGCGAGGAAGCGTTCATGCCGCGGCCGCTGGGGCTCTCCAACCTCTCGATCCGCGCGGGGTGGGGGAAGCAGGGGAACCAGTCGGTGCAGCCCTACCAGACGCAGCTCCTGCTGCGCGCCGACCAGGGCGCCTCGTACCCCTTCGGCGGCAACATCTCGACCGGCCTCCGCGCCGCGCAGGTGGGGAACCCCGACCTCAAGTGGGAGACCGCCACGCAGACCAACCTGGGCGTCGACTTCGCCTTCCTGAGCGACCGGATCACCGGGAACTTCGAGTTCTACCAGAAGGACACCAAGGACCTGCTCCTCGACGTCCCCGTCCCGCAGCCGGCGGTGGTCGGCACGCGCATCGAGAACATCGGGAGCCTGCGCAACCGCGGCTTCGAGTCGGCGATCGACGCGGAGCTCTACCGCTCCGGGCAGCGGTCGTTCGCCGGCGGGCTCGTGCTCACGGTGGAGCGCAACAAGGTCGAGGACCTGGGCGAGACCCGCCAGTTCATCAACACCGGCTTCGTGTTCGGCCAGGGGCAGTCCGGGCAGTACTCGCAGCGCATCATGCTCGGCCAGCCGGTCGGCACCTTCTTCGGGCCGCGCTTCCTCAGCGTGAACGCCCAGGGCCAGCAGGTCTTCGCCTGCAAGTCCACCAGCTCGGGGTGCACGAACGGGCAGACGACCAGCCCGACCGACGAGGACAAGGAGATCATCGGCAACGCCAACCCGGACGTCGTCCTCGGCCTGCGCAACAACGCCGCCTGGGGCAAGTTCGACGCGAGCTGGCTGTGGCGTGGTGAGTTCGGCGGCGAGGTGTTCAACAACACCGCGCTCGTCTACCAGACCAAGGGCAACGCGAAGCAGAACCGGAACTTCCTCCGCGCCGCGCTCTCGGACCCCGACGCCCTCACCGAGCCGTCCAAGTTCTCGTCGCGCTGGATCGAGAGCCGCACGTTCGTGCGCCTCCAGAACGTGACCCTCGGCTACACCTTCGACCTGCCGATGCTCAACGCCCGCGGCACGCGCGTCTACCTGTCGGGCGACAACCTGCTGCTCCTCGACGACTACACGGGCTACGACCCGGAAGTGTTCGTCGCCTCCGGCCTCGCCTCCCGCGGGATCGACTACCTGACCTATCCGCGCGCGCGCACCTACACGTTCGGCGCCCGCTTCCTGTTCTGACGCCGGCCGGACTGCGAACACACCACCAACCAGGGATCAGAGTCACATGAGGACGTTCCCAATGCAGGCGGTCCGGCGGATCGGGCGCCGCGCGCTCCTCGCGGCGCCGCTGCTCCTGCTCGCCCCGGGCTGCACCGACCTGAGCGAAGTACCGCACGAGGCGCTGACGCCCACCAACGCGTTCAAGACCGACGTCGAGATCCTCGCCGGCGTGGCGGGCGTCTACGCCAACCTGCGCGACGTGGAGTGGGTGGGCTACATGACCCTCAACGACATCACGACCGACGTGATGGTCATCCCCACGCGCGGCAACGACTGGTACGACAACGGCCGCTGGCTCGAGATCCACCGGCAGACGTGGACCGCCAACAGCGGCTCCGCGCTGGACGACATGAACGGGGCCTGGAACAGCCTGTTCAGCGGCGTCGCCAAGGCCAACCTGATGATCGACGTCGTCTCGAAGAACGCCGGCACCAACTCCGCGGGCTACCTGGCCGAGCTCCGCACGCTCCGCGCATGGTACTACTACATGCTGATGGACATGTTCGGCGGCGTGCCGCTCGCCACGACGCCCGAGCTCAAGCAGTACGCCCGGGCCACCCGCAAGGACGTCTTCGACTTCGTCGAGAAGGAGCTGACCGAGGCCGCCGCGGCCCTCCCGGCCACGCGCCCGGCCTCCGAGTACGGCCGCGTCACGAAGGGCGCCGCGAACTCGATCCTCGCGGCGCTCTACCTGAACGCCGGCGTCTTCGGCAAGAACGAGGGCGTCAACGCGACCGGCTACAACTCCTGCACGACCGTGCAGGTGACCGGCGGGAAGAGCGGCTGCCAGGCCGCCCTCGACGCCGCCGACGCGGTGATCAACTCGGGGCGCTACAGCCTCAACCCGGACTGGAAGCGGAACTTCACGAACAACCGCACCTCGCCGGAGAACATCTTCGTCATCGTCCACACGAGCGAGCAGGGCCTCGGCGGCAACTGGCCGATGCGCACGCTGCACTACAACCAGCTCAACACCGGCCAGGGCAGCCCCTGGAACGGCATCGCCACGCTGGCGGAGACGTACAACGCGTTCACGGCGACCGACGTACGCCGGAGCATGTGGCTGGTCGGACAGCAGAAGAGCTTCGAGACGGGCAACGACGTCACGGACCGCAATGGCAACGCGCTCAAGTTCACGGTGGATATCCCGGACGTCGACGCGGCCGGCGAGGCGACTGGCGTGCGCTTCAACAAGTTCGAGCCGCTCCCCAGCGCGCCGAGCGGCAACGGCCACCCCTACGACTTCCCCTTCTTCCGCCTGTCCGAGATACACCTGATCAGGGCCGAGGCGCTGAACGAGCTCGGGCAGACGGTCGCGGCGATCACGGCGCTCAAGCTCGTCCACGACCTCCGCGACCCGGGCACGCCGATCGCGGCCGGCCTCAGCTCGCAGCAGGTGCGCGACGCGATCCTCAAGGAGCGGCTCCTGGAGTTCTCCGGCGAGGGAAAGCGCCGCACGGACATGGTCCGCCACGGCAAGTTCCTCACGTGGACGGAGGCCTCGACGCACGGGCACGTGAGCCAGGCCGCGAAGCCGCACCTGATCCTGTTCCCGATCCCGGCGACCCAGCTCCAGTCCAACCCGCTCCTGACGCAGAACCCCGGCTACTGAGCCGCCGGGCAGGACCGGTGGTCGTATCGTGACGTTGCACCAGCACATAGCCTGCTTCCGGAAGCCGGGGGCAGGCTATGGTGCTATGGTGCTATGGTGCATTCGGGCGCACGGTTTTACACTGAACCCGCTCGATTCCCCCCCGGCCGGCGCCGCGCCCTCCCCTCCCCTCCCCTCGGCCGCCGCCGCCGGTGTGCTTCCTTCCGCCAGCTTGCGGCCTGACGAAATGATGACGGCACCGGGCCCGCGCCTGCGGCCCCTGCGCACCGGCGCGTGTCTCCTGCTCGTGAGCTTTCTGGCCGGCTGCTCCGGCTGGGACGGGTCCGCCGGCGCGCTCCGCGGGGGCGACGCGGCGGGGGCGGCGGCGCCGCCCCCGCCCGGCGCCGGCGGCCAGCTCTTCACCCGGCTCCCGTCCCGGGCGACCGGCGTGCGCTTCGAGAACCGCCTCACCGAGACGCGCGAGCTGAACGCCTTCACCTACCGCAACTTCTACAACGGCGGCGGGGTCGGCGTGGCCGACCTGACGGGGGACGGGCTGCCGGAGATCGTGCTGACCTCGAACGCGGAGGGCGCGCGCGTCTTCCTGAACGAGGGGCGCTTCCGCTTCCGCGACATCACCGACGCCGCCGGCATCGAGACGGAGCAAGGCTCCTGGACCACCGGCGTCGCGATCGCCGACGTGAACGGCGACGGCCGGCTGGACATCTACCTCTGCCGAGCCGGACCGGGCCAGCCGCGCCAGCGCGCCAACCAGCTCTGGCTCAACGCCGGGCCGAACGCCGAGGGCGTGCCGACGTTCCGGGAGGTGGCGCGCGAGTACGGCGTCGCGGACGAGGGGTACTCGACCCAGGCCGCGTTCCTCGACTACGACCGCGACGGGGACCTCGACCTGTTCGTGATCAACAACTCGCCGCGGCCGGTGAGCAGCTTCGGGCTGCGCAACATCCGGAACGTGCGCGACGCGGACGGCGGCGCGAAGCTCTTCCGGAACGATGGCCCTTCGGCAGGCTCGGGGCAGGCGGCGCCCCGCTTCACCGAGGTCGGCGCGCAGGCGGGGATCTACAGCCCGGTGGTCGCGTTCGGGCTCGGCGTCGTCGTGGCCGACGTGAACCGCGACGGGTGGCCCGACATCTACGTCGCCAACGACTTCCACGAGCGCGACTACCTCTACGTCAACAAGCAGGACGGCACCTTCTCCGAGGCGCTCGACCAGGCGATGCCGGTGATCAGCCTCTCGTCGATGGGGCTGGACGCGGCCGACGTCGACAACGACGGGTGGCCGGACGTCTACACCACCGACATGCTCCCCGAGGACGAGCTCCGGATCAAGACGACGAGCAGCTTCGAGGGGTGGGACGTCTACCAGGCCAAGCTGCGCAACGGCTACCACCACCAGCTGATGCGCAACATGCTCCAGCGCAACAACGGCCCTGCGACGGGCTCAGGGCAGGCTGTCACGTTCAGCGACGTGGGGCAGATGGCGGGCGTGGCGCGCACCGACTGGAGCTGGGGCGCGCTGATCGCCGACCTGGACCTGGACGGGCGCAAGGACATCTACGTGACGAACGGCATCGCGCGGGACATGACGTCGCAGGACTACGTCGCGTTCCTGGCGAACGAGGAGACGATGAAGGCGGCCACGAACGGCGGCCGGTCTCGCGCGGACTTCCTCAAGCTGACGAGCGCGATGACGTCGACGCCGCTCCCGAACTACGCCTTCCGCAACCTGGGCGCGCTGCACTTCTCGAACGAGGCGGCGGCGTGGGGGCTGGCGGCGCCCAGCTTCTCGAGCGGCGCCGCGTACGGGGACCTCGACGGCGACGGCGCGCCGGACCTGGTGGTGAACGAGGTCGACGCCGAGGCGGCCGTCTACCGCAACAACGCTCGTCAGGCGCGCCCGGAGCACCACTTCCTCCGCGTGCGGCTCGACGGCGAGGGCGCGAACCGGTTCGCCGTCGGCGCGCGGGTCACGGCGTACGCGGGATGCGGGAAGGGGGATGCGGGATGCGGGATGCGGGAGGTCTTCACGCAGGAGCAGTTCCCGGTGCGCGGCTTCCAGTCGAGCGTGGACTACGTGCTCGTCTTCGGCCTCGGCGCGCATGACGTGCTGGACTCGCTGCTCGTCGAGTGGCCCGACGGGCGCGTGAGCGCGGTCAAGAACGTCGCGGCGAACCAGACGGTCGCCGTGCGCCAGTCGGAAGCCGTCGAAGCCCCACATCCCGGCCCGCCCGGGGGGCACCCGCGCCTCCCGCATCCCGTGCTCGTCGCGGCCACGGCGCCCGACGTCGCGCACCAGGAGAACGACTTCGTCGACTTCGACCGCGAGCGGCTGATGCCGAAGCTGGTCTCGACCGAGGGGCCGTACCTGGCGGTGGCCGACGTGAACGGCGACGGGCTGGATGACATCTACGTCGGCGGGGCGAAGGAGCAGCCGGGGCGGCTCCTCCGCCAGCAGCGGGACGGCCGCTTCGTCAGCACCAACGAGGCGCTGTTCGCGCGCGACGCGATCTCCGAGGACCTGGGCGCGGTCTTCTTCGACGCCAACGGCGACGGGCGCCCGGACCTCTACGTCGTGAGCGGGGGGAACGAGTACTCCGAGGGGGCGTCGGCGCTGCAGGACCGCCTCTACCTGAACGACGGCGGGGGCACCTTCCACAAGGCCGAGGGCGCCCTCCCCGCCGAGGCCGCGAGCGGCTCCCGCGTGGTCGCCGCCGACTACGACGGCGACGGCGACGTGGACCTCTTCGTCGGCGGGCGCGTGGTCCCGTGGCATTACGGCACCGACCCGCAGAGCATGCTCCTGCGCAACGATGGCGCGGGCCACTTCGTCGATGCCACGGCGTCGCTGGCGCCGGAGCTGGCCCGCGTCGGGATGGTCACCGACGCGATCTGGCGCGACGTGGACGGCGACGGCCGCACCGACCTCGTGGTCGTCGGCGAGTGGATGCCGATCACCGTCTTCCACAACGCGGGCGGCGGCCGCCTGACGCGGGCCCGGGTCCCCGGCCTCGAGCGGAGCGAGGGGTGGTGGAACCGGATCGTCGCCGGCGACTTCAACGGCGACGGCCGCGTGGACTTCGCGGTCGGCAACCTGGGGCTCAACGGGCGCCTCCAGGCGTCCGCGCGGGAGCCGGTCACGATGTACGTGAAGGACTTCGACGGCAACGGCTCCACCGAGCAGGTCATCTCGGTCTACAACCACGGCGTGAGCGTCCCGCTGCCGCTGCGCGACGACCTGATCAAGACGCTCCCCTACCTCAAGGCGCGCTTCCTCAACTACAAGGACTACGCGGGGAAGACCGTCGCCGACATCTTCACCCCGGCCGAGCTCTCCGACGCGGTCCTGAAGCGGGCGTACACCTTCGCGACGTCGGTGGCGCTGAGCGGCCCCGGCGGCTCGTACACGCTCGCGCCGCTGCCTGACGAGGCGCAGCTGGCGCCGGTGTACGGCATGCTGGCGGCGGACGTCGACGCCGACGGCTGCACCGACCTGCTGCTCGCCGGCAACTTCGACGGCTTCAAGCCCGAGATCGGCCGCATGGCCGCCGGCTACGGTCTGCTGCTGCGCGGCGACCCGTCGCGCGCCGCCGCCGCCCCGTTCGCCGCGGTGCGCGCGGGGGAGAGCGGCTTCGTCGTCCCCGGCCAGGCGCGCGACATCGCGCGCGTCCGCACGCCACGCGGGGAGATGTTCGTCGTCGCCCGCAACAACGACCGCCCGCTCGCGTTCCGCGCCGCCCGCGCGGCGCCGGCCCTCGTCAGGCGTCAGGCGCGCCCGCCCGCCGCGGCGGCCGCCGCCCGCCCCACCGACAGGGAGTCCCGATGAGACACCGGATCCTGCTGCTGCCGGCGCTCGCCGGCGCCCTCGCCGGCGCCCTCGCGGCCGCGGCCGCCGCGCTCCAGGGCTGCGCGCGTGCCTCGGCCCGCGAGCGCGCCCCGCTGGCCGAGGCCGAGCTGCTGCACTCGGCCGTCGGGCAGCTGAGCGGCGTCATCGTCTACGACATCTTCAGCCCGCCGCAGGCCAGCCGCGCGTACGCCTACGCCAGCATCGCCGCCTACGAGGCGCTGCGCCCCGGGCACCCGGAGTTCCGCACGCTGGCCGGGCAGCTGAACGGGCTCGCGCCGGTGCCCGCGCCGGACTCCGGCGTCGAGTACTCGCTGCCGCTCGCCGGCGTCCACGCGTTCATGACCGTGGGCAAAGCGCTCACCTTCTCGCGCGCGCGCATGGACTCGCTGCGCGCCGCGATGGACGAGCGCATCCGGCGGGGGGGGCGGGGGATGCCCGAGCCCGTCTACGCGCGCTCGATCGCCTACGGCGAGAAGGTCGCCGAGCACATCCTCGCGTGGTCGAAGGGCGACCACTACCTCCAGACCCGCGGGATGCCGAAGTACACCGTCACGTCGGAGCCGGGGCGCTGGATCCCCACGCCCCCCGCCTACATGGACGCGGTGGAGCCGAACTGGGCGAGGCTGCGGCCGTTCGTGATGGACTCGGCGAGCCAGCTCCGCGCCGAGCCGCCGCTCCCGTTCGACACGGCGAAGGGGAGCGCGTACTGGCGCGAGGTGATGGAGGTGTACGAGGCGGGGCGGCGGGTGAGCGACGAGCAGCGGGCGTTCGTCTCGTTCTGGGACTGCAACCCGTACGTGATGCACGTGCAGGGGCACGCCATGTTCGCCACCAAGAAGATCACGCCCGGCGGGCACTGGATGGGGATCGTGGCCGGCGCCTCGCGGAAGGCGGACGCGGACATCATGCGCTCGGCCGCGGCCTACGCGCGCACCGCGGTCGCCCTGGCGGACGGGTTCATCGCCAGCTGGGACATGAAGTTCTCGACGAACGTGATCCGCCCCGAGACGGTGATCAACCGGTACCTGGACGAGGCGTGGGAGCCGCTCCTCCAGACGCCGCCGTTCCCGGAGTACACGAGCGGCCACAGCGTCATCTCGACCGCCGCCGCGCAGGTGCTGACCGACGAGTTCGGGCCGGCGTTCGCGTTCGTGGACTCGACCGAGATGGAGTACGGCCTGCCGCCGCGCGCCTTCGGGTCGTTCGAGCAGGCGGCCGCCGAGGCGGCGATGAGCCGGCTGTACGGCGGGATCCACTTCCGCCGGTCGATCGAGCAGGGGGTGATCGAGGGGCGGCAGGTCGGGCAGCTCGTCGTCAGGCGGGTGCGGACGCGCGACGGGGCGGGGCCGCGCGTCGTCGCGTCAGCCCCGCCCCGTACACTCGGTGCGGCGTCCGCGTCAGGCGGTCACTGACGCGCCTTCCTGGCCTTCTTGGTCTTGACGACGATGACGCCGTTGGCGCCGCGGCTGCCGTACATGGTGAGGTCCGCGGGGTCCTTGAGCACGCGGATCGACTCGATGTCGTACGCGCTGATCCCGCTGAGGCTCCCGCCGGGCCCGGGCTGGACGGCCACGCCGTCGATCACGTAGAGGGGTTCGCTGCTGCCGCCTGACGTCGCGCCGCGGATGCGGACGGCGATGCCCCCGTCGGGGCCCGTCGTCACGTCCACGCCGGAGATTCGACCCTGGAGCACCTTCTCGATCGGCTCGTTGGCCATGGGGCGCATCTCGTCCGCAGTCACCGTCGAGGATGACGCCGTCGTCCTGGGCGCCGGCGCCGGCTCGGTCTCCGGCGCGCCGCTCTTGCGGCCGCCGCAGCCGGCGGCGGCGAGCGCGGCGAGCAGCGCGAGGGGGAGGAGACGCGGGGTCGAAGTCGATCTCATGCGGGCCTCGAAGGTCAGGAAGTTGTTCGGGGCACTACCGTCCGCCACGCTTGGTGGTGATGACGATGACGCCGTTGGAGCCGCGCATGCCGTACAGCGCCGTCTGGGAGGGGTCCTTGAGCACCTCGATCGTCGAGATGTCGTGCGCGTTGAGCGCGAGGCTCCCGCCCGCCCCCGGGGAGATGGGGGTGCCGTCGACGACGTACAGCGGCTCGTTGCTGGCGTAGAACGAGCTGATCCCGCGTATGCGAATCGTGATGCCGCCCTGCGCGGACTCGGACACGACCACGCCGGGGAACCGCGCCGCGAGCGTCTTCTCGATCGGCCGGTCGGAGTTCCCGGTGCGCTCGATCTCCTCCGCCGTCAGGACGGTGCCGGGGCGCGCGGGCGGGGCCGCGGGCCTGGTGTCGACCTCGCCGCCGTGGCCGGCGCAGCCGGACAGCAGTCCGGCGAGCAGCAGGGCGGGGGCGAGGGTGCGTGCGGAGAGCGGCGGCATTCGAACCTCGCAGGTTGAAGGCGCAACGAACGCTGCGAACGAGACTACCTTCGTGCTTACGTGACCGCAATGACCTGGATGCGCTCCACGTCGGCGGCGCGGCTCCGGCCGCGGGCGTGCCTCGCCGCGGGGGGGCTGGCGACGGCGCTCGCCCTGGCCGGGTGCAAGGACGCGGCCGATGCGGGGCCGCCGCCGCTCTTCGAGCTGCTCTCGCCGAAGGCGACCGGCGTCGCCTTCGTCAACGAGCTGCCCGAGGACTCGACGTTCAACATCCTGAACTACCTGTACTACTACAACGGCGGCGGCGTGGCCGCGGGCGACGTCGACGGCGACGGCCTGCCCGACCTCTACTTCACATCGAATCTCGGGCCCAACCGCCTTTACCGCAACAAGGGGAACTACCAGTTCGAGGACGTCACCGACCGGGCGGGGGTGGCGGGGGCCGGAGGGTGGACGACCGGCGTCACGATGGCCGACGTGAACGGCGACGGGCGCCTCGACATCTACGTCTCGGCGGTCAGCTACCTGACGATGCGGGGGCGCAACATCCTCTACGTCAACAACGGGGATGGGACCTTCGCCGACCGCACCGCGGAGTACGGGCTGGAGCACGTCGGCTACTCCACCCAGGCCGCGTTCTTCGACTACGACGCGGACGGCGACCTGGACATGTACCTCCTGAACCACTCCGTGCACACCGAGCGCGGGGTGAGCTCGCGCCCGCAGCGCGAGCTGCGCCACCCCCGCGCCGGCGACAGGCTCTTCCGCAACGATGGCGGGAAGTTCGTGGACGTGAGCGAGCGGGCGGGGATCTACGGCGGCGTGGAGGGCTACGGGCTGGGCGTGGTCGTGAGCGACGTCAACCTGGACGGCTACCCCGACATCTACGTCGCCAACGACTTCCAGGAGAACGACTTCCTCTACATCAACAATGGCGACCCTTCCCCTTCGCTGCGCTCGGGGTCAGGGCAGGCTCACACCTTCACCGAGTCGATCGCCCGCGCGGCCGGCCACACCAGCCGCTTCTCGATGGGCGTGGACGCCGCCGACTTCGACAACGACGGCCGGCCGGATCTGGTCGCGGTGGATATGCTGCCGGAGCGCGAGGAGATCCTGAAGACCTCCGCCAACGCCGAGAGCTTCAACGTCTTCAACCTCAAGGTGCGGGCGGGATACCACCCGCAGTACGCCCGCAACACCCTCCAGCTCAACCGCGGCCCCTCGACGGGCTCGGGGCAGGTTCCGCGCTTCAGCGAGATCGGCTACCTGGCCGGCGTCCACGCCACCGACTGGAGCTGGGCGCCGCTGTTCGCCGACCTGGACAACGACGGCTACAAGGACCTCTTCATCACGAACGGCATCTACCGCCGGCCTAACGATCTCGACTACATCAACTACGTCGGCAACGAGGCCGTCCAGGCGTCGCTGGAGCGGGGCGTCGGCTCGGAGAGCCTCACGCTGCTGGGGCGGATGCCGCAGATCCCGCTCCCCAACCACGCCTACCGGAACGACCCTTCGCCAGGCTCAGGGCAGGCTCCTTCGCCAGGCTCAGGGCAGGCTCCTTCGGAAGGCTCAGGGCAGGCTCCTTCGGCAGGCTCAGGGCAAGCTCCCTCGACAGGCTCGGGGCAGGCTCTCACCTTCACCGACATGGCCGCGGCGTGGGGGCTCGCGCAGCCGGGCTTCTCGAACGGCGCCGTCTACGTGGACCTGAACAACAGCGGCGCGCTGGACCTGGTGGTGAGCCGGATCAACGCGCCGGCGGCGATCTACCGGAATCGGGCCCGCGAGCGGAACGGGAACCACTACCTCACGGTCGCCCTGAAGGGACTCGGCGGGAACACGGCCGGGATCGGCGCCAGGGTCGTCGTCAGGCACGGCGGCCGGCTGCAGATGCTGGAGCAGATGCCGACCCGCGGCTTCCAGTCGTCGGTGGACCCGCGG
>Ga0126308_10000172_pt1 | contig 17982 bp, 21 predicted proteins | sample Plot55_FD_92533 | JGI IMG/M metagenome (GOLD analysis project Ga0126308, IMG submission 92533) | Serpentine soil microbial communities from UC McLaughlin Reserve, CA, USA - Plot55 | ecosystem: Environmental > Terrestrial > Soil > Grasslands | place: USA: UC McLaughlin Reserve, Lake County... | reverse complement strand
GCGCTATCTCTTCGTCCTCGGTAAATTGGCCTTCCTCGTAAGCAATGAGCTGGTCCACCAGTTGCACAACTGACCTCCTTAGCTTGAGGTACCACTACCAAGGTGTATCATAGCGGACTGGTGAATCAGCGGCCCGTTTTTGCTGGGGTTTCTGAGAACGACCCACTAGAGATAACCGGCCCCCTTAGCGCAGTCGGTATAACTAGGGCACAAGTGGAAAGCCAGAGACTTAGACAACTCGCGAAAACATCTACTACATCGACCGCAGCACCCTTACAAAAGCAAAAAGAGCTGCAAAATAGGGAATTACCGCGCGGCCCATATGCGGTCGATCATTGCTCTCGCGGTCGATAACGAGGTATTCGCGGTAGGTAACGCGAGACAACATCGACCGCATAAACTCCCTGCAAATGGGTATTTTAGTACCTTGCGGTCGGTATTTCGCGAGGTTTTCCCGCGTCGCGTAGGGCGAGCAGCACGCACCCCTTGGCGAGAACTCAACTGCCCATACCTTCTCGAAACCGGCTAGACAGCCATAAAAGTCGCGGGACCGCATAGAGAAGCCAAGAATCACACAACCCTTCTAAGTGGCACGCAAGGTGGCTAAGTGAGACGGTGCTAAAAGCGAATGATGATCCGCAAGCCTGTTTCCTATAGCGGTTTGCAGTGTTATTGACCCGTGCGAACTCCCTTTTGTCATGGCGCGCTAGATAGCGTCCATTACCTCTCTAGGCGTGTCTTACGAGTAAGCAGTATCCATCTCTGATGCGGGTGGGCCAACTTTACTGCAAGGCGCTGTAAGCCTATTACGATCTGCAGCACCGCTCCGAAGAGTAGGATGAGCCACCAATGGACGGTGGTCGCGGCCAGGGGAGGGGAAAGAAGCACGATCAACCCTCCCCACGTCAGCAATGCCTTGGTCGAGACCGCGGGAATTGAGCTCTTCGCATTCGGTCCGAAGCGCTTAAGGCCGCTATTATTCTGCGCTAAACGGACCTCGCCTAATCTTCGATCTTCGGGAACGAGAGGAAGTATAAATGGTACTAAGGTACCCAGGAAAGGGGGAGTCAGGGTGGCTGAAAAACCTTTGGGGCAACCTAGCCCTAGCTTTCTATCTGAAGGGAATCGCTGGTCCTCTACACCCAATGAGCATTAATGAAGTTACTTACGCGCGGCAAAACAGCCTTGGTGGGGCGGAGGTGGGTGTCGGAGGCCCCAGGGGCTCCAGGAGCCTAGCAGGAAAACGACGAAAAACTGGCTGACCCCCTCCCTAGCGAGGCATGTTAACGAGCAACCTAACCATTATGACGTTCTAAATATACTCACCCACAGTATTTAGGCGATTACTTTTAGTAGAAGCGCAAGTATTAGGGGGTATGGTCGGCGGAAGCCTCCTATGGGCGCAAGCTCTTTAGTTCTTTATGTAACTAGATCACATACGCGTCGTTTCGTTATGTAGGAGCATTCCTAATAGTAGCGATCCACCGGGGATTGCCAGGCGACGAAAGAGGAGGTGCGTAATGGCCGACATTAAACCGGTTGTTGCGGTAGCCGCCTTGATGGGGGTGATCGTCGGGGAGGGATGGCTTCGCGGTAAGGTGTACCAATCCGATGCGGACTACGTTGGTATTCTCGACCTCATTGGTGGCATGGCCACACGAGTTCCCGGAAGAGGACGGGCCTCATCGTGCTTAAGACCATTGCCTCAATCGCTCACCCGAACCTATAGAGCATCCTTGTCGTGGACACCGGACTCTAAAGTTCCTTCTCTAGAAGGGCACCTCGGAGAATAACTCGGCAGGTGGTAGCGCTGAGAGCTTCCTTAGGGCTAGCAGGCGAGGTAGGAGGTCAAATGCCGATCAAGGTTGACCCGTAGGGGCGCTCAGCTCCCGGTTCAGGGCGCGGCGTAGACCAGCTCCCTGTCCCTTAGAGGAGAACCTGAGGAGCCGGGTGCCTGTGGTGGGCGCCGTCTTCAGCAGGACGTACCGGTCCCCTTGAGGGTAAACCTCTACCAGTACCCCGGCGAAGCCAGCCGCCAGTGGGTCCAGCTCCACGAAGAGGTAGTACGGTAGATTGTCCTTAGATAAGCGCCTTTACACTAATTTATGACGCTTATGACACCTACTCAGGTTAAGGAGGCCCTAATGCGTGAAAGGTCTTCTAAACCTTTGAAGTACCTTACTTGGGATCGGAGTAAAGCACCGAGGTTGCTACGCCTCTAGACCTCACCGGACATCCTTGCCGTCGTTAAGTGCTTGACAAGCATTTAGACGCAGGCCATTAATCTCACCGTAGAGATCAATAGCGAAGAAGGTCTAAGGAATGGCCGAGCAAGAACAAGGGCCAGAGTTTTTTGGTCCGGGTACCACCGGAAGGACTCTAGTTGCGCTTGAGCCCGACAGGGTGGAGGCTGGAGCCAACGCCTTGAGCGACCTCGCAGGGGTGTCCCGAGAGCGCCGAGGGTGGTGAGATAGCGTCCGCTCAAGTGGAGAGCCCAGAGGCCTCCATAGTTTTCCCCAACTTAGGGGTGGCTGTGATGCCTGCTTCGCCAGAGCAGTTCATGGGAATCAGAGCGGCGGAAGCAGATTCAAATGTACCAATTATAGCAAGTGCGCCGGAGAATGTTGTTTTCGCCCTACAAGAGGACCCGTTCGGCGAAGAGGAGTGGCTTACAAGCGAAGGAGAAGAGGACGAAACATTTGCTTCGGTGATAGCCTCTCCAGCTGGTCTATCGATGGAGTATCTGCGGGGGTACAGCGATGCAGTTCAGAACCTAGTGGGAAGGGTTGTCGCTGGGGAGGCTCTGGTTGAGCTCGAGGAGGTTATCCCGGCAGCATTTGACGAATCGCAAACCACGTGGGGGCTGCAGGTGACCAAAGCGGCTACTTCGCAGTTTAGCGGCACGGGAATCAAGGTGGCCGTCCTCGATACCGGTATGGACCTGGAACATCCTGACTTCGCTGGGCGCAGCATCACTTCGCGCTCGTTTATAGAGAACGAGCCGGTGCACGATAGGCACGGGCATGGCACCCATTGCATCGGCACCGCATGCGGTCCTCAGAGGCCTAGCAAGCTTCCCCGCTATGGCGTCGCTTACACCGCGGACACTTTTGCGGGCAAAGTACTGAGCAATCGAGGTAGCGGGACAGATGCGCAGATTTTAGGGGGCATCGAGTGGGCGATCGCCCACGGATGTGAAGTGCTAAGCATGTCGCTCGGGGCACCGGTGCTGCCAGGCCAGAGGCCAAACCCCGTGGTCGAAAAGGTAGGCCAGAGGGCGCTCGGGCAGGGGACGTTGATTATCGCTGCAGCCGGTAATGAGAGCGGTCGCCCGACCAGAATAAATCCGGTCGGACACCCGGCTAACTGCCGATCCATAATGGCGGTAGGCGCGCTCGACGAGCGACTTCAAGTAGCTAGCTTTTCTAACGGAGAGCGCACTAGACCAGGTGGTGAGGTAAACATTGCGGCTCCGGGGAGACTGACACTAAACATATGACGTGAAAAAGTCGTCCAGTTCGCTCAACAACTGTTGCTTGTTTCCCTCATCAAGGAACGAGGCCCGGAACGAATTCTTCGCCAACCGGTAGATGTCGTTCCGGGTCAGGTGGAGCCCTTGTTGGGTAGCATATAAGTTTTCGTCTATGTAGCCACCGAAGTATGCCGGATCGTCCGAGTTTACCGTCACGCACAGCCCGAGGTCTAGTATCTGCTTCAGGTTGTGGTCCTGGATAGTGTCGAAGACGCGCAGTTTCACGTTGGAGAGCGGACACACGGTTAGGGGTATCTGCTCTTCTCTCAGCCTCTCTACCAGTCTCGGATCTTCTACACAACGAACGCCGTGATCTATACGGGACACCTTCAGCTCGTCTAGGGCCTGCCAGATGTACTCCGCCGGTCCTTCTTCGCCGGCATGAGCGACGGTTAGTAGGCCGTGCTCTCGCGCCTTGTCGAACACTGGTTTGAAGTCTTTTGGAGGGTGGCCTACCTCGGAGGAGTCAAGCCCGACGGCTATAATCCACTCCCTGAACGGCAGCGCATCAACCAGGGTCTGCATCGCCGCGTCGGCGCTGAGATGCCGCAAGAAACACATTATCAGCGCCGAAGAGATGCCCAGCTGCCGCTCGGCATCGACCAGAGCACGATGTATGCCCGTGACTACCGTTTCGAAGGGCACCCCTCTGTCGTTATGAGCCTGGGGATCGAAGAATATCTCGGCGCGGCGCACGTTCTGGGACGAGGCTTTCTGCAAGTAGGCCCAGGTCAAGTCGTAGAAATCGCGCTCGTGGAGAAGCACTTGAGTGCCTTCGTAATAAATGTCCAGAAAGGATTGGAGATTGCTAAAGTTGTAGGCTCGACGTACCTCTTCTACGGAGGCGTACCGAAGAGCGATCCCGTTGCGTTCGGCTATCTCGAACATCAACTCGGGTTCCAGGGAACCCTCGATATGAATGTGTAGCTCCGCTTTCGGGAGCCCCTTGACAAAAATCCTCGGGACAGTGGGTTCTCTCAAGCTCACCTCTCCCCGTCGACCTCTAACTCCGCTTTGTCGTCGTAGAAGCAGAAGTGCCTTTCGACCTTAGTGGCCTCTACCAGAGTCTCAGGGTACTGCCACGCAGCGTCCTCGACACGCTTGCCGTTCACTTCTACCGACCAGTGTGACGCCACACCCTTGTACGGGCAAACGGTCTTCGTATTGCTTTCAACCAAAAGTTCCGTACGTACGTCCTCTGGAGGGAAGTAGTAGCGCGGCGGCAGGCTGGTCTCGAAGAGTATCTTCGGCCGATCGGTATTGGCAACTACCTCGCCGTGTACTCTAACCTTAACGTGACGCGAGCTCTCGAGGACGTCTACTCGGTGGTAAGGATCATGGGGATGGCCGATGATCTCCTCATCTTCTTCCAACCATTTGTCCATCGCGTCGTGGTAGAAGGCCATATAGCCGGAGATGGGCGGGGCGTCCTCCAGCGGCTCTAGGTAGCTCCACACTGCGTTCTCGGCGATGCGATCTCCGACTCGCACCGACCAGTAGGAGGCCTCGCCCTTGAACGGGCAGTGGGTCGTACACTCACTCAACTCAAGAAGATCTTGCCGGAGGTCCTCCTCGGGGAAGTAGTAGACGGGAAGATGTCCGGTCTCATGCAAGATCTTGACCTGCCGACTGTCGATCACGGTCTCGCCGTTAAAGACCGCTCGCACCCGCTTCGGGCAATCCTCAAAGTAGAGGGTGTGGGCTTTCAGGATTGAGGTATCAAAGTTGAACGTGCCACCACCTCTCTCACCGAACGGGCCGGTTCCCTTCGTCAAGGCCATCTGTAGTTCTCCTCTCTTGCGCCGTAGTACTGAAAACCTTCGCTTCCCTGAAGTGTAACCTCCGCTAAGAGGAGCAACATGGTCGCCTAGAAGCTCATCTCACTGCTCGTCGATCGGCCGCGAGCTTCTTGAAGGTGTGGTCTGGTACTATCCTGAGCCCTTGCCGAAGGCTACTAAGGTTCAGGACCACTTATGCTTCTACGACGAGCGGGTCAACCTCGAAGTCGAAGGCTGAAAGTTAACCAAGCCGCGCCACTTACTCCGGCGCCAGGTTCTTCTTCCTCAGCTCTTCGAGAGCCTTTTTCGTCTTGTTCAGGTCTCCAAGGCTCATCCCGTTCAGGATGTGTGGCGCTTTCGTAAACTGATCCTCCGAATGCTCGACCACCTGCCAGCGGTTGCCCCCCGGGTCTCGGAAGTGGAGTCCTTTGTCAAATAGTATCTCTACCCCCGCCTTCCTCAGGACGCGGCGAACATCTCTCTTGTTGTCAAACCACTAACCCGAAGTGTCGGTGTTCGTCTGGCGGCTGTGTACGCCCTTCGGAGAGGGCTAGAAACTGGTCGCCGGCGTCGATAAACGCCATTCTGGGACGCGCCCGCGCAACTCGAAGAGGCGCCCATAGAAGCCAAGGGCCTCCTCGATGTTGCCGACCCCAAGGGCGATATGGTTGAACCCCTACTGCTCTTGCTTTCTCTTTTCAGGTATTCCTGCACCCCCGATCGCGAGAGCAACCTTGTCGGCAAACAAGATCATGCCCGGCTCCTTCTCGGGTTCTCCTCTAGAGCACGCTACAGCACCTTCGGCCGGTACGTGGGGCGCGACTGCTCGAAGGCTTCGAGGTCCTCCTCGTGCGTTAGCGTCAGGCCGATGTCATCGAGGCCGTTCAAGAGCCGGTGGCGGGTGAAGTCGTCCATCTCGAAAGTCGTTTCGACCCCGGGACCGGTCACGGTGCGGTTCTCCAGATCGACGGTTATTTCTGCTTCGGGATCTTTGCGTACGGCGCCGAGGAGCTTTTTCACCGTCTCCTCCGATAGCTGTATCGCCAGCAGCCCTATCTTCGCGCAGTTGTTCCTAAAGATGTCGGCGAAGGAGGGCGCGATAATAGCCCCGAACCCGTAGTCTTGCAACGCCCACGGTGCGTGCTCCCGGCTGGATCCGCACCCGAAATTCTCGCCCGCCAGGAGGACGACCGCACCCTCATGCTCGGGACGGTTTATCACGAAGTCAGGGTCCTCGCGCCACTCAGAGAAGAGAAACTGCCCAAAGCCGGTGCGCTCGATGCGTTTTAAGGCGTCGCTTGGCACTATCTGGTCGGTGTCAACGTCGGAGAAGCCGAGCGGCAACGCTTTCCCGGAGACGCGCTTTATCTGCTCCACTAGCCCACCTCCAGGGGAACGCCGAGCTCCGACGGCGAGGCGAAGCGGCCCATTACAGCAGTCGCCGCGGCGATAGCGGGGCTCACGAGGTGGGTGCGACCGCCCTTGCCCTGCCGGCCCTCGAAGTTACGGTTGGAGGTCGAGGCGCAGCGCTCGCCCGGTTGCAGGATATCCGGGTTCATCCCGAGGCACATCGAGCACCCCGCGTTCCGCCACTCGAAACCGGCGTCTTTGAAGATCTCGTCCAGGCCTTCTACCTCGGCCTGGGCTTTTACGCGCATGGAACCGGGGACGACCAGCGCCCGGATGCCTTCTTTGACCTTGTGCCCCTCAAGGACGGCGGCTGCGGCCCTGAGGTCCTCGATGCGAGCGTTGGTACAAGATCCCACGAACACAGTGTCTACCTCGATCTCGCGTATCGGCGTCCTCGGCGTGAGCCCCATATACCTCAGGGCCCGCTCGTGCCCTTCGTTCTCGGGTTCGGGTACAACGTCGTCGAGCCCTACGGTCTGAGCCGGCGTCGTCCCCCAGGAGACGTACGGACCGAGGTCCTCGGCCTGTATCACGACCTCCTTGTCGAACTTAGCGTTCTCGTCGGTCTTGAGGGTGTGCCATTCCTCGACGGCCCTCTCCCAATCCTCGCCCTTCGGCGCGTTGGGCCTGCCCTCGAGGTACTCGAAGGTCGTCTCGTCGGGGGCGATCAGGCCCGCGCGTGCCCCACCCTCGATGGTCATGTTGCACACGGTCATCCGGCCCTCCATCGAAAGGGAGCGTACCGCCTCGCCCCGGTACTCGATGACGTGGCCAACACCGCCGCCGGTCCCGATCCTGTTGAGGATGCCGAGCATGAGGTCTTTGGCTGTGACGTCGGCAGGGAGCTCACCCTCGACGGTTACAGCCATTGTCTTGGGTTTGCGCTGCGGCAGCGTCTGCGTGGCGAGGACGTGCTCGACCTCGCTCGTACCGATACCGAACGCTAGAGCACCGAAAGCGCCGTGGGTCGCGGTGTGGGAGTCGCCGCAGACGATCACGAGCCCCGGCTGCGTTAGGCCCATCTCGGGACCGATGATGTGGACGATGCCCTGACCAATAGAGCCCCAGGGATGGAGCTGTATACCGAACTCCTCGCAGTTGTTCCTCAAAGCCTCCATCTGCTTGGCCGAGACTTCGTCTCTTATAGGAAGCCCGATGCCGGTGGTCGGTACGTTGTGGTCCATCGTCGCCAGCGTAAGGTCCGGGCGACGTACCCTACGTCCCGCGAGCCTTAAGCCCTCGAAGGCTTGAGGGGAAGTCACCTCGTGTACGAGATGCAGATCTACATAAAGAAGATCCGGTTCACCCTCAGCGCTTCGCACCACGTGGCGGTCCCATATCTTCTCTACAAGCGTCTTCGGATGGCTCATGCTCTCTCCTCTATGTTGTCTCGCAAGATGTCCTTCTCGCTTCCTCGACTGGTTATATTCGAGATCGTGCCGGCAACACCTTATCCGCCTTCAGACGCCTTCACACCGGAACGGACCGCCAGTATGTTCAGGCGGACGTAGTCGATGACAGGCGGCCCTAGTGACGTTAGTTCTGTAGCCACAGCGGCGGCGAAGGGTTCGTGTTCGGCCTTGGGCAAGAACGACAGGTGTTGACCTAACACCGCCGTCCTGAGGTAACGCACTAGCTCTTCCATCGAGTCGAACTCTGCGGCTTCCTCTTGTAACCAAGTCTCGATCTGTTCGAACCCGGCAGCCTTGAGGCGAGCCTGAGTTGTCCCAGGGTCCGCAAAATTCCAGGGATCTTCCCAGCGAACGAAGAAGAACTCCCTGAAGCGATCTTTGCTCATTACCCGCCTTATGGCGGGGCGGAGCTTGGGTAGGTTCCCCTCGCCACCGCAATGCGCAACTAGTCGTCCTTGCCGCTTCAAGACCAGCGCGAGCCTCTCGAAGAGGCGCTTGTGGTCCTTTATCCAGTGGAAGGTGGCGGTGGAGAACATCAGGTCCACTGGCTTCTCGACCTCTAACCGGAGAAGATCCTGCCGCTCAACCCGTACCCGCGGGTCCTCGGCGAAACGTCGGGCGGTCGCCTCCACCATGGCCTTCGACCCGTCAATGGCCAACACCGCCCCGTCGGGCACGTACCGCAATAGGAGCTCCGTCACCCTGCCCGTCCCACACCCCGCATCTATGACGCCCTGGTTCCCCCTTAACGCTCGGCGCTCTACGAGTAACTCCAGGAAGTTCGCCCCCCATATGGTCATCGGCCCAGATACTATTTCATACTCGGCAGCATCCCATTGGCGTGCCAAACGACTCCTACCCTCCTTGCTCTATATCACTATGTGAGATACAGTAGTCAATATATGAGCAGTGTAGACGGCATCCCGTCGAAAAACAAGAGTGGGGTGGTAAGCGGGGTTGGGGTCTTGGACAAGGCGGTCTTGATTCTGGCGTTCCTCTCCACCGATGGTCCGGCAGCTCTCGCGGAAGTGGTCGAGGGGACGAGGCTGCCGCGGCCTACAGCATACCGACTCTTGTCGGCGCTGGAGGTGCACCATCTGGTGACACGCGGTGGAGGGCGCTACTCCCTGGGCTTAAGGCTCTTGGGGTGGGGGAACATGGTAGTTGCGGGGGCGGGGCTTGTGGAAGCGGCGCGGCCTGTGTTGGCGGCTTTGCGAGACGCTACGGGTGAGAGCACACAGTTGTACGTAAAGGAGGGGGAGGCCCGGGTCTGCGTGGCGTCGGTGGAGCGGGCGACGGGCTTGAGGGACACGGTTCCGGTAGGCGCTGTGCTGCCGCTCGAGCTCGGTTCGGGGGGGAAGGTACTGTTCGCCTGGGCAGAGAACGAGGGGCGCTCCTTGAGGATTGAGGATGTGGAGCTAGACGTGATACGAAATCGTGGGTGGGCGGAGAGCGTGGCCGAACGGGAGGCGGGGGTGGCAAGCGTTAGTGCACCGGTCTTTGGTGTGTCGGGTGACGTGAGCGCGGCGGTGAGCGTTAGCGGTCCGATTGCGCGGCTCGGCTCTAACCCCGGCACCCGGTTGGCCGAGAGGGTGGTGGCGGCCGCGCGGGAGATCGAGGGGGCGTTGGGCTCCCGACGGTCCTAGGCGAGGCGGCGCTCGTAGATCTTCTCCAGGTCTGGCTCCCCGGAATTGTCCAGAACGGTTTTTTGAAGGTTAGCGTTGCCCGTCGGCCTTCCAGCACGAGGGTCGCTACTTTATTTTCGAACCAGGGTTTTTCGTGCGTCAGGCGTCAGCTCACCTGCCTCGGTTGGACAAAGCCGGGCGAGCTAGCAGGACGCTTCCTGGCCCGACTAGCAGCGATTGAGCAAGAAGTCTAGAGACGTGACTTCTGCCTGGGCAGAGAGTTTCGGAACGGGGAGCGTCTGTCTCTACCCATATGATGACATCGGCCACTTCGGCGTAGCGAAGGAGCGGACCAAGAACCAACTCAGGCACCGCAGTCCTCACTTTTACCTATGGGGAAAGCCTCTTTGCATTTCACAGGGTCTTCGTTCCTTCCAAGGCGTTCCGGAAGTACACACCAACCCTCGTCTTCGGCGTGTCCGCTAAAATAGAATCTATGGAGAGTGGACGACGAGTATTCAGCGGCGTACAGCCGAGCGGGACTCTGCACCTCGGCAACTACCTCGGGGCGCTAAAGAACTGGGTCTCCATCCAGAACGAGTATGAAAACTACTTCTGCATCGTGGATCTGCACGCCATCACCGTGCCGCAGGAGCCGAAGATATTGAGGCAGAAGGTGCGCGAGGTCGCGGCGATGTATCTGGCGGCCGGCCTAGATCCTGACCGGTCTGTAATCTTTCGTCAGAGCCGAGTTTCGGGGCATGCCGAGCTTACCTGGCTCCTCAACTGCGTCGCAAAGGTCGGCGAGCTCTCGCGCATGACCCAGTTCAAGGACAAGGCCCAGAAAGGCGGCGCCGAGGCGGCTAGCGTGGGCCTCTACGACTATCCCATACTCATGGCCGCCGACATCCTCCTCTACAACGCGCATCTAGTGCCTGTCGGCGAGGACCAGCGCCAGCACCTGGAGCTCGCCCGCACCCTGGCGCGGCGCTTCAACGGTCTCTACGGAGAGACCTTTATCGTGCCGGAGCCTATGATCCTCGAAACGGGCGCCAGGGTTATGGCGCTCGACGAGCCGACGAAGAAGATGAGCAAGAGCTCGCCCACGCCCGCCGGGTACGTAGCGCTTCTAGACGAGCCAGACGTTGTACGACGCAAGATTCGTCGCGCCAAAACCGACTCTGGAACTGAAGTTAAAGCCTCTCCAGACAAACCCGCCATCACCAACCTGTTAAGCATATACGCCTCTATGGTCGGTCGTGCCATCTCGGAGATCGAGGTTGAGTACGAGGGTAAGGGCTATGGCGACTTCAAAAAGGACTTGGCCGAGGCCGTCGTGGAGGGCCTCACACCTGTCCGGAAGAAGGCGCTTGCGCTACTGAATAACCCGCGAAAACTGGACGAGATCCTCGAAGCTGGCGCCGAGAGAGCGCGCGAGACGACACGCCCTATCTTGCACAGCGCGTGGGCCAAGATGGGCCTCGATTAGTGGAAGAGACGAAGGCCAAGATCCTCAAGGTCCTCAATGCCATACCAAATAGGGTACTCTACTCTAAGACCGACTGGCACCGGATTTTGGGCGACGACAAGCGTGAGATCCGGGTCGTTGAAGAGGTTATAGACAAAGCGCCAGGATGCTTCCTTCGCTTCGATCATTGGCATGGAGAAAGAATAGAGCACGATTTTGGTAAAGACGAGTCTGCCATAGTTGACCTATATGACGAGCATGCGTTCGGCGAAAACGCCATCCTCCGCTTACTGGAAAGAGATGGCTGGTCGGGAAGGTGGCTCAACACATGCGGTAGTGGAAAGAACGCTAAGTTTCTAACCCCGTGGTATCCCAACCGTCCAAACAAAGATCAGACTCATGTGCCCAGTGAAGAGCAAGAACCGAGAAAGCTACTGGACAAGGTATTTCGCGAGAATGGAGGAAGTTGGGGAGGCTGCTGGGATGTTTTTGCGTGGAAAGTCGGCAGATACCTTTTCGCTGAAGCGAAAGCACAAAGAAGGGGAAAGGCTTTATCTCCACGCTACGGAGATCGCCCAAGCGAAAATCAGGATAGATGGCTAAGGGTAGCACCAGACCTTAACGATCATCGACTAGAGTGTTCTTCATTTGTGTTCGTTCAGTGGGACGATCGCTAGTAGATGCGACAGCTCCAGGCAACGCTCGACCGCATAGACCGCAAGGGCTACGGTGCCTACAGGGACCTCCAGGGTTCCTACGAGCTTGAGGGCTTTACCCTTTTTGTGGATAGGGTGCAACGGGACCCGTTCGCGCCGCCGTCCCTTGTCAGGGTTCGTACCCAAGAGAACCGCTTCGACCCCGCGCTTTTCGGCAATCTCGTGCGCCGGGTTGCCTTCGAGGATTTTCTGACCCGCTCCGTAGACAGGGTGCTGCGCCGCGCTATCAAGGGGAGCCGGGGCTCGGGCGGGAGTGGCCGGCTCGAGATACAGCGCCCCTCGCAGGTGGTTTTACCAAGGACATCGGTGCTCGTAGAGCTGGGGTTCGTTGAGGCCCGCGTGTCGGTCGGGCTGCCGGCCCGGGGACGTACGGTAGACGCCCGGGCGGCACAGGCGATGCTCCTGGAGGAACTACCGCGGGCCGTTCGGGAGGCACTCACGCCCACCGGGGTGGACGAGAGAAAAGCCCTAACGCACGTGGAGGTCGTCGAGGACGCGGAGGATCTGCGTACTCGGCGGCGTGCGGGAGGGGGCTTGGCGTTCGTCGCTGACGGGGCGGTGTTGCCGCGAGAGAGCGGGGCGAGCGACCATCCTCTGCGAGAGGGTGCCGTCCCGTTCGAGAGCCCGGAGGAGTTTCGTGTTGCCGTGGAGCTGCCAAACAGGGGTCCCGTCTCGGGGATGGGCATACAGGCGGGGGTCACGCTCGTCGCCGGGGGTGGTTTTCACGGCAAGTCCACGTTGCTCTCGGCGCTCGCGTGGGGAGTCTACGAACACGTACCGGGGGATGGGCGGGAGCTCGTGGTGACGCGGAGGGACGCGGTGAAGATAAGGGCCGAGGACGGTCGGAGCGTCGCGGGGGTGGACATATCGGGCTCCATAGGGGACTTGCCCGGCGGCCGCTCGACGACGAGCTTCTCGACCACGAACGCCTCGGGGTCGACCTCCCAGGCGACGAACATCGCGGAGGCCCTTGAGCTTGGGACCTCTCTCCTCCTGGTGGACGAGGACACGAGCGCTACAAACTTCATGATCAGGGACGAGAGGATGCGCGAGCTCGTCCAGAAAGAACCGATCTCCCCGTTTATAGACCTCGTACGGCCTTTGCGCGATTCTCTTAACGTCTCGACGGTGGTGGTCGTCGGGGGTGTAGGCGACTACCTGGACGTAGCGGACCAGGTGATCCTGATGGAGGACTACAAGCCCCACGACGCCACGAACCGCGCTCGCGAGATCCGCGAGGAGTTCCCGGCCAGGATTACGCCTGGCGCGGGAGAGGCGCACCCGCCTAGAGACCGCCGGGTCCGGGCATCCTCCATAGACCTTAGGCGCGGCAAGCGTGAGACAGCGCGGGGTAAGGGGCTGCATGCTATAGAGCTTGGCCGCGAGCGCGTGCACCTCCGGTACCTCGAACAGCTTGCCGAGGCCGGCCAGACCGAGGCGATAGCCCGCATCGTCGGCGAGTTCGCCATTGGAAATACGAACCGTGGGGTTGAGAAGGTGGTACACGGAGCACTCGGTTCCCTAGAGAAGAACGGCCTCGACTCGCTGGGTGACTTTCGGGGACACCCTGGGGAGCTGAGTTTGCCGCGAGCACAGGAGATCGCCGCAGCTATAAACCGCATCCGCTCCCTAGAGGCCACCACGGTACCGTGAAGGAACAACGCGGCCACGAACGTCTGGTCGCGTTTTGGGTGCGAGCTACGGAGCAGTGTTTCTCGTACCCATGCATGCCGGTTATCCGGAACCCTAAAGCGCCTGGTAGAACCTCTCACCAAGCGGCCCGCCCGATGGGGTAGCATGATCTCTGGAAGCTATCAAGGAGGATCATGGCTAGTAAGAGCTACGACCGCCCGCCTGAGATGATCATCTCCCCCGAGAAGGACTACTACGCGACTTTCCATACTGAGAAAGGCTCGATCCGCATCAAGCTCTTCGCCGATAAGGCCCCAGAGACGGTGAACAACTTCGTCTTTTTGGCGAAAGAGGGTTTCTTCGACGGGACGACCTTTCACCGCGTTATAAAGGACTTCATGGTGCAAGGCGGTGACCCGACTGGGACAGGCACCGGAGGACCTGGTTACCGCATTCAGGACGAGTTTCACCCTGACCTACGGCACGACAGGCCGGGTGTCCTCTCGATGGCGAACGCGGGCCCGAACACCGGCGGCTCGCAATTTTTTATCACTCACTCTCCAACCTCCTGGCTCGACGACCGGCATGCGGTCTTTGGCGAGGTGGTCGAGGGGATGGAGACCGTTTACGCTATTCGCGAGCGCGACCCACAGCGCGATCGTCACGCGTCGGGCGACCGCTTGGAGATGGTCGAGATCGAGGAGACTCCACGCGCCTGATACTCTCGGGCGATAGTCTTCACGATATATTCACCCAATACATAGGCTGTTATTATTGGTGCATGGTTCACAGCGCAGAAGGGAGGTCGGATGAAAGAGGTTAACGCGGAGAGTACTATGCCGATCTCACCCTGGTTACGCTTGCGTGCCTCGGCGGTACATCTGTATACGGCAAGCGGGGCTGTGCTGGCGCTCCTGATCCTCGTCGCCGCCTATAACGGAGACGCCGTAAGCGCGTTGTGGTTCATGCTTGCCGCCCTCGTAATAGACAGCACCGACGGCCTTTTAGCTCGCCGCTTTAGGGTGAAAGAGCTTCTGCCCTCCTTCGACGGCCGACGCCTAGACGATATCGTTGACTACATGACCTACGTCCTCGCCCCCGTGCTCCTATTATGGAGTAGCGGCTATCTACCGGAAGGCACCTTCGGAGTAATAATAGCGGCGCTCCCGCTACTCGCGTCGAGCTACCAGTTCTGCCGGGTAGACGCCAAGACCGAAGATGGGGCCGAGATCGACCACTTCTTTCTAGGCTTCCCGAGCTACTGGAACATAATGGCCTTCTACGTTATCGTCTTCGACCTTGGTTCTGGGACTGTAGGCGCGATACTACTCTTCCTCTCGCTGTTGGTCTTCGTTCCCGTCAGGTACATCTACCCGTCGCGCACGTTTGCCTTCCGCAAGGTTACCCTGGCGTTTACCTCGCTCTGGCTCGCAAGCTACGTAGCCATCCTCGTTCAGATGCCGAACCCCGACCCCGTCCTTAGAGCTCTCTCACTCCTCTATATCGTCTACTACTTCGGCCTGAGCCTCTACCTCTCTGCAAAGCTGCTCAAGACTCGGCGTCTCTCCGAAGGGGCTCTCGACCAGTAGCGCCACGGCGGCGGGCGGTCCGAAGCTTGCCCGCAAGAAACCGCAACGCGAGCTACACTTCCGGTGATTCGCAACGAGCGGTATACTCGTTCCACAAACTCTGTAGTACGCTCACCTAACCAAGCGACGGAGTATCTTCCTTGTAGCGAGTGGGAGGTTTCGTAGGGATAGAAGCACGTCGGCGCGGGTAAGCTTAGGCGCGTTAGGAGAGATCTCCGGTTTGAAAGGTGGTCGTTTTGTCTAAAAAGGTGGCTGACAGGTTCGTCGAGGCTCTGCGCAAGCTTGAAGAAGATCGTGACGTAGAAGCGCTGGTCGAGATTCACACTGAGGATTGCGACGTCGGCAACGTCGCGGTGCCAAAAACCTTTAGTGGCCGCGAGGGCTTGAGGGAATTTTGGACGAGCTACCGCAACACCTTCGACGAGATGGAGAGCGAGTTCCGCAACGTTTTCGCTGATGACGCGGGCCGCGCCGCCCTCGAATGGACCACCGAAGGCGTCGCCGCAGGTAACTCCGTCTCCTACGAGGGCGTGAGCATCCTGGAGATCGAAGGCGACAAGGTTCGCCGCTTTCGCGCCTACTTCGACCCCCGCCGCCTGTCCGAGCAGATCGTGGATTAAAAAGGGAAGACGAATGACATTGTGACAGCGAGTCCGGGTGAGAGCCTCAGAAGCGCAAACCGAAGCATCCTGAACGGCTAACTCGCTACTACTCTAAACCAGTAGCCCAAGTTGACTGCGAATTGTCGCGATACTAGCTTGTTGATGGTGCGGCTTTGGAAAGCGGCGACGTGGGCAACAGGTTTGTGGTTGTGTTAACAACACAATTCGGTGGTTGGCACGAGCCAAACGGCTCATCCTCGCCATTCGCACGCGGCGAGTCCGCAGGCGGCGAGTCGCCCTTCCCTTGCGCCGGCTCCGGCGTCGTGTTCGCCGGCTCGGACGTGTTAGGGGTCGATGCAGCAGGTACTGGCTCTGACGTGGTCGGTTCTGGCGTGGTGGTAGTAGGTTCTTCGGGGACGGGCACTGGCTCCTCATACGGCGCCGCTTCATAAGCGGGCTCTGGCTCGTATGCGGGCTCTGGCTCGTAAGTTGCCGGAGCTGGGTCAGAATAAGTCGTCGGAGCAGCAGGTGCAGATTCGGCCGCTGGCGTGGGTTCGGGGGCAGCTGGCGCATAAGAGGGAGCCGCGATAGGTGCCGGAGCAGGTGGCACCGCATTATAAGGCGTAGGCGCAGGAGAAGCGGGCGCAGGCACTTCCCTCGTCGGGGTAGGGGCCGACCTGCTAGCCGTAGGAGGCACCGGAGCGGGCGGAGTAGGCGCGGGGGTGGACATCATCCTTGCCGGGGTGGGCGCCGACCTGTTGGGCGCAGGCACTAAAATGTTAGGCTCAGGAGCGGGAGTAGGCGCGAGAATGGCCTGCTCGATATCTTGCTGCGGCAGGGCGCTATTGCTTTCTTCCTCGCCCGCGGGAGCGGGGCGGCCAGAGGCGATCTCGAAGAGCTTCTGTGGTTTCTTCGCGATCTCGCCTACCTGGACAGCCCGATAGTTCTCTTTCGCTGGTAGCCAAGTGAAGAGCGCCACGCCGGCTACGATAACTATAACGCTCGCGAGCCCGAAACGGACGTTTGCGAGCCCGAAGCGGAGAATCGGTGTCTCTTTGGAAATCATCTCCCATATATTACCATCATCTGCCTTTACGAAAGGCTTGAATCCCGGTAACAGGTGTCCCTTTTTCGTCTCTAAAGTCTCCCCCGGGGCCCGAAATTTGGGGAGCGAATGTTTTCGTGGCCTGCTTTTTAAGACAAAGAGCCCGTATTCGTCCCACTCGCGCTCACAAAGAGGTTGCGGCTTAAAAGTGACCTATCCTGCGGACGGGCCAGAAGCGGAAGAACGCTTCGCCTTTGAGGTTTTCTAGAGGTACGGGACCGAAGATACGCGAGTCGCCCGAATTGGCCCGGTTGTCACCCATCATGAAGACCTTGCCCTCGGGTACCGTTGTCGGGCCGTAGGAGCTCTTGTCTGGTAGCTTCTCGTTGAGGTACGTCTCATCTTGCGGTTCGCCGTTCACCAAAAGGCGGCCGTTTTGCACCTGGATATCGTCCCCTTCTACTCCCACCACGCGCTTGATGAGCGTATCGTTCTCTCTGTGCCGCGCGCTATCGACGCTTTCGAAGACGATGATGTCGCCCCGCTCTGGCTCTGCGAAGCGGTAAACGAACTTGTTGGCGATAACCCGATCGCCAACTTCGAGAGTTGGGACCATGCTCTCCGAAGGGATGCTGAAAGCCTCAAAGACAAAAGGTCTTACAAAGCCAAAGACCAGCGCGACCGCGACGAAGACCGTGACGAGTAGTTCGGTGAGGCCTCCCCGCCATCTCTTCCGCCACCGCTGTCGCTCTCGCAGTTGGCGCAGCTCGCGTCTACTCTTGGGGGCTTCTTCCTGCCGGCGTAACTCCTCCCGCAGACGCTCTTTAGATATCTTCGCGGGGTTCAGTGCTTTAAGGCGGACGAAATACCCGACGAGGTTGTCTAGGCGTCTCCCAAGGCGGGCGAAAACCCTTGCGAGGCTGTCTAGGAGTCCCCAAAGGCGAGCAAAAAATTTGGCGAGGCTGTCCAGGCGCCTCTTCCGCCGCTCTCGCTCTCGCTCCCGGCGCATCTCGCGCCGGCTCTTCAAGACTTCTTCCTCCCAGGAAAACTCTTCCCGCAGGCGCTCTTCGGGCACCTCAAAGAATCCCGATGCTCGACGGCGGCCAGAAGATCATAAACGCCTCGCCCTCGATGTTCTCGATAGGAACAGGTCCGAAAAAGCGCGAGTCTCGG
>Ga0126308_10000171_pt1 | contig 18049 bp, 18 predicted proteins | sample Plot55_FD_92533 | JGI IMG/M metagenome (GOLD analysis project Ga0126308, IMG submission 92533) | Serpentine soil microbial communities from UC McLaughlin Reserve, CA, USA - Plot55 | ecosystem: Environmental > Terrestrial > Soil > Grasslands | place: USA: UC McLaughlin Reserve, Lake County... | reverse complement strand
GGGCCGCGCTTCGGCGTGACCACGGGCATCAGCGCGGCCGACCAGGCGCAGACGATCAAGGTCGCGGTGGACCCGGCCTCGGTGCCCGGGGACCTGCGCCGGCCGGGCCACGTGCACCCACTGCGCGCCCGCGCCGGCGGGGTGCTCCAGCGGGTGGGGCACACCGAGACGGCCGTCGACCTGGCGCGGCTGGCCGGGCTCGTCCCCGCCGGCGTGATCTGCGAGATCCTGGACGACGACGGCGCCGCGATGCGCCGGCCGCAGCTGGAGGAGTTCTGCGAGCGCCACGGGCTCACCTTCATCACCGTCGCCCAGCTGGTCGAGCACCGGCTGGGGAGCGAGCGGCTGGTGCACCGGGTGGCGCAGGCGCGGCTCCCCACGCCCTTCAGCAAGGAGCCGTGGACGATCATCGGCTACCGGAACGACGTCGACTCGCACGAGCACGTGGCGCTCGTGTTCGGCGAGATCGGCGACGGCGAGGACATCCTGGTGCGCATGCACTCCAAGTGCCTCACCGGCGACACCTTCCACTCGCTGCGCTGCGACTGCGGCTACCAGCTCGACACGGCGATGAAGATGATCGTGGCCGAGGGGCGCGGCGTGATCGTGTACCTGGACCAGGAAGGGCGCGGCATCGGCCTGCTCAACAAGCTGCGCGCGTACGAGATCCAGGACACCGGCAAGGACACGGTGGAGGCGAACGAGCAGCTCGGCTTCAAGCCGGACCTGCGCAACTACGGCATCGGCGCGCAGATCCTGCTCGACCTCGGGCTCAAGTCGATCCGGCCGCTCACCAACAACCCCAAGAAGATGGTCGGACTCGAGGGGTACGGGCTGCGCGTCACCGAGCGCGTGCCGCTGGTGGCGCCGGACACGGACGAGAACGCCGAGTACCTGGAGACGAAGCGGACGAAGCTCGGCCACCTGCGGGCGCTCTGATGGCCGAGTTCTTCGGGCTGCCGTCGGGGAAGGGGCGGCGCTTCGCCGTCGTGGCGAGCCGCTTCAACGAGGAGATCACCAGGCCGCTGGTGGACGGCGCCATGGACGCGCTCATCCGCCACGGCGCCGCGTTCGAGGACGTGGACGTGGTCTGGGTGCCGGGCGCGTGGGAGCTGCCTTACGCGGCCCGGCTGCTCCTGGCGAGCGAGCGCTACAACGCGCTGGTGGCGGTCGGCGCCGTCGTGCGCGGCGAGACGCCGCACTTCGACTTCGTGGCCGGCGAGGCGTCGAGCGGGCTGGCCGCCGCGAGCGCCGAGTACGACACGCCGATCGGATTCGGGCTGCTGACCTGCGACGACATGGAGCAGGCGCGCGCCCGCGCCGGCGGCGAGCACGGCAACAAGGGGTGGGACGCCGCGCTGGCGGCGCTGGAGATGGCGGACCTCGCCGAGCGCCTGACGGCGGCGATGGAGTGCGGTGGCGGCGGCGGCGACGAGCGCGATGGCGATCAGAACGAGAGTTGAGACGCGCGCCCGCGCGCGGGCGCTGCAGGCGCTGTACGCGTGGGACATGCGCGGCGAGCGCGACCTCGACCGCGTCGCCTCGCAGGTCTGGGACGACCTCGCGGTCGCGCCTGACGAGCGCGAGCTCGCCGGCATGCTGATCCGCACGGTCCTCCGCGACGGCCGGTCGATCGACGACCAGCTGCGCGTCGTGACGACGAACTGGCGCCTCGAACGGCTCGGCGCCATCGAGCGCTCGGTGCTGCGCCTGGCGGCCGCCGAGCTCACGCGCGGGGACACGCCGCCGCGCGTCGTGATCCAGGAGGGCGTCCGCCTCGCCGAGCGCTTCGGCTCCTCGCGCAGCGCGCGCTTCGTCAACGGCGTGCTCGACGCGCTGGCGCGACGGATGGGGCGCCTGTGATCGGCGTGTGAACCTTCTCGTCCTCAACTGGCAGGACCGCGAGAATCCCCAGGCGGGGGGCGCCGAGCTTCACCTGCACGAGATCTTCGGACGCATCGCCGCGGCCGGGCACCGGGTCGCGCTGCTCTGCGGCGGCTGGCCCGGCGCGGCGGCGCGGGCCCGGCTGGACGGGATGGACGTGCACCGCGTCGGCACGCGCTACACGTTTCCGTTCCTCGCCAGGCGCCACTACCGGCGCGTCCTGGCCAGCGAGCCATGGGACGTGCTGGTGGAGGACGTGAACAAGGTTCCGCTCTTCACCCCCCGCTGGGGCGCGCGCAAGGTGCTGACGGTGGTGCCGCACCTGTTCGGCGGTACCGCCTTCCGCGAGGCGCCGCTCCCTCTGGCCGCGGCGGTCTGGCTCGCCGAGCGCCCGCTCCCGCTCGTGTACCGGAACGTCCCGTTCGAGGCGATCAGCGAGAGCACCGCGGACGACCTGGCCGCGCGCGGCATCCGGCGCGGCGCCGTCCGCGTGGTCTACTGCGGCATCGACACCGAGCGCTACACGCCAGAGCCCGCCGCGCGGGAGCCGCGCCCGCTGTTCGCGTACCTCGGGCGGCTGCAGCGCTACAAGGGCGTGGACGTGGTGATCCGAGCCTTCCACCGGCTCCAGAATCAGGACGCCACGCTCGAGATTGCTGGCACGGGGGACCACCGTCCGGCGCTCGAACGGCTGGTCGATTCGCTTGACCTTCGCGGCCGCGTGACGTTTCTTGGGTTCATCAGCGAGGAGGAGAAGCTGCGGCTCCTGCGCCGCGCGTGGGCGCTGCTGTTCGCCTCGCCGAAGGAAGGATGGGGGATCACCAACCTCGAGGCCGCCGCGTGCGGAACGCCAGTCGTCGCGTCGGACTCGCCAGGCATTCGCGAGTCGGTCCGTCACGGGGAGACCGGCTACCTCGTTCCACACGGCGACGCCGACGCGATGGCCGCGGCGGTCGGCCGGATCGCCGCCGACCCGGCGCTCGTCGCATCGCTCGGCGAGCGCGGCCGGCGCTTCGCCGAGGGGTTCACCTGGGAGCGGGCGGCGGCCGAGACGCTCGCGTATCTGGAGGAGATCGTCGAGGACCGATGGCGGGGATAGGACGCGACTCGCGATCCGCGATTCGCCGCTGCGCCGGGGAGCGATTGCCTCCCGAGGCGGCGGCGAATCGCGGATCGCGAGTCGCGAGATACGTGTACCGCTCAGCTGGGAGGGTAAGCCCGTGAGAATCATCTTCCACGCCCACAACGCTCCGACCGTCTCCGAGCGCCTGCTCGACCGGGCCCAGGAGGCGCTCGACCGCATCGGCGCGCGTCTCCCGCGAACGCGCGACGCGGTGGTGCGCTTCGCCGGCGACGGACCGGTGCGCCGCGTGGAGATCGCTCTCCGGGCGCCTCGGCAGCGGGACGTGGTCGCGCTGGGGGCGGGGAAGTCGTTCGGCCCGGCGCTGACCGCCGCCCTGGCGCGGCTCGAGGCGCAGATCGCGCGCGTGCGCCGGCTGGACGCGCGCGTCCGCCGCGCGCGGGTGGCCAGGGAGCGCGCGCGAAGTGCGCTGACCGCGTGAGCCCGGCGTGAGCAAGCTGTTCACCGTCGGGCAGCTGCTCGAGCGCACGCGGCACACGCTGCTCCTCGAGCACATCCCGGACACGCCTGACGGCCTCGACCGGGCGATTCTCTCGTCGGACGTCTCCAGTCCCGGGCTCGCGCTCGCCGGCTACGTCGAGCGGTTCCCGGGGCGGCGGCTGCAGGTGATGGGCGAGACCGAGATCACCTACCTCACCCAGCTCGACGAGGCGGAGCGCGCGCGCATCCTGCGCCTGTTCTTTTCCTTCCCGCTCCCCTGCGTCTTCGTCACGAAGTCGCTCGAGCTGCCGGGGGGGTTCCTCGAAACGGCGCGCGATGCGGGCGTCCCGATTCTTCGCTCGGCGCTGAAGACGAACGAGTTCTACCGGCGCGTGAAGCCGGTGCTGGAGGAGGCGTTCGCGGCGACGACGACGCTGCACGGCTCCCTCGCCGACGTGTTCGGCGTCGGGCTGCTCTTCCAGGGCAAGAGCGGCATCGGCAAGTCGGAGTGCGTGCTCGACCTCGTGGAGCGCGGGCACCGCCTGGTGGCGGACGACCTGGTGTTCGTGGCGCGGCGGGGGAACGAGATCCTGATCGGTCGCGGCCACGAGCACCAGCGCCACTACATGGAAGTGCGCGGCATCGGGCTCATCGACATCCCGGCGATCTTCGGCATCCGCGCGGTCCGGCAGCAGAAGCGCATCGAGGTCGTGGTGCAGCTCGCCGAGTGGAACCGGGAGTCGGCGGTCGAGCGCACCGGACTCGATACGGAGACGACGACCGTCCTGGACGTGGAGCTGCCGAAGATCACGGTGTTCCTGAACCCCGGCAAGAACATTACGGTCATCGCCGAGGTGATCGCGATGAACCATCTGCTGCGATACAGCGGCATCGACCCGGCGGGCGCGTTCAACGACCGGCTGATCGCGCGGATGCGCCGCGCCGCCGCGGACCGCGGGCTCCCGGCGATCGTCGGGAGCGCGGAGGTGCGGCAGTACCTACAGGAAGACGATGAATAGCGAAGGCGGGGAAGCGGCGGCGGCGAGTCCGCGGGCGATCGTGGCCGGTCACGGCGACTTCGCGGCGGGCGTCATCTCCGCGGTCGCGCAGATCACGGGGCGCGGGGAGGTGTTCGTCGCGATGACGAACCGCGGCCTCGCGGCCGAGGACATCGCGAAGCAGATGCGCGACCACCTGGACGCCAGCGGCGCCCACGTGGTGTTCACCGACCTGCCGGCGGGGAGCTGCACCATCGCCGCCCGACGGCTGATGCGCGAGCGCCCCGACCTCGTGCTGGTGACGGGCACCAACCTGGCGACGCTGCTCGACTTCGTGTTCAACGGCGACACGTCGGCAGAGGCGGCGGCGCTGGCGGCGCAGCACGCGGTCGCCCGCGGGCGCGAGTCGCTGGTGTGTCTCCCCAGCGCCCCGGGGGCGGCGAGTGGGCGTTGAGCTCTACCGGATCGACGACCGGCTCATCCACGGGCAGGTGGTCGTGGGCTGGGGTCAGCCGCTCGACGTCGGATTCATCGTGCTGGTCGACGACGAGGTCGCGGCCAGCGAGTGGGAGCAGGAGCTGTATCGCATGGGAGTTCCGCCGGGCGTGGACGTGTTCTTCGAGTCGGTCGAGACGGCAGCCCACGACCACGATCGCTTCCGGGGCGACGAGCGCGCGGGGATCGTCCTCACCGGCGACATCGCGACGATGACGCGGCTCGTGGACCGCGCCAACGGGTCGATTCGCGCCGTCAACCTGGGCGGCATCCACCACCGCGCCGGCCGCACCCAGCGGCTGCGCTACGTGTTCCTCACGCCTGACGAGGAGCGGCAGCTGCGAGAGCTGGCGCGGCGCGGCGTCGCGGTCACCGCCCAGGACGTTCCCGCCGCGCGGCCGGTGCCGCTCGACGACGTCCTCGCCGGGACGGGTGACAGCTGATGCTCCTCGAGCTGCTGCCGCTGGTGATCCTCGGGGCCGTGCTCGGCCTCGACGTGGTCAGCTTCCCGCAGGCGATGGTCTCGCGGCCGCTCGTCGCCGCGACCGCCGCCGGGGCGATGATCGGCAACCCGTCCGCGGGGCTGCTCGCGGGCGCGACGCTGGAGCTGTTCGCGCTCGAGACGCTCCCCTTCGGCGCGTCGCGATACCCGGAGTGGGGCTCGGCGGCCGTCGTCGGCGGGGCGCTGTACGCTGCGCAGCCCCTCGACACCCCGGGGGCGATGACGGCGGCGGTCGCCGGCGCGCTGGCCGCGGCGTGGACCGGCGGGTGGAGCATGTTCCTGCTCCGGCGGCTCAACGCGCGTCTCGCCAGGCGCCGGCTGGCCGCGCTCGCCCGCGGGTCGCGGCTCACGGTCGTCGGGCTGCAGGTGGCGGGGCTCACGTTCGACCTGGTGCGCGGCGCGGCGCTCACGCTGCTCGGGCTGCTGGTGCTGCGGCCGATCACGGACACGGCGATCGTGCGCTGGTCGGTGGACCCGCGGTTCTCGCGCGCGGTCGTCGTCGCCGTCGCCGCGTCGGTGGCCGCGGGCGCGGTGTGGAAGATCTTCCACACCACCGCGGGCGCCCGCTGGTACTTCCTCGCCGGGCTCGCCGCCGGACTCCTCATCATCCGCTTCGGCACATGACCGCGACCTCCGCCTCGCCGGCAACGCCCGCGGCCCCGCCCCCCCGCACGCCGGCGCTCCCGCTGCGCACGCGCGCGGCGATCCTGATCCGGCTCCTGGCCATCCAGGGATCGTGGAACTACGAGATCCTGCTCGGCAACGGGATCGGCTTCTGCGTCGAGCCGGCGCTGCGCCTGCTCCCGGGCGGCGTGGGCGGCGAGCGGTATCGCCAGGCGCTGGCGCGGCAGAGCCAGTACTTCAACGCGCACCCGTACCTGGCCGGCGTGGCGGTCGGCGCGCTGGCCCGCGCGGAGCTGGACGGCGAGCCCGCGGCGAAGATCGAGCGCTTCCGCACGGCGCTCTGCGGCCCGCTCGGCAGCGTCGGCGACCGGCTGGTGTGGGCCGGCTGGCTTCCGTTCTGCTCGCTGCTCGCGCTGGCCGCGTTCGGCTTCGGCGCCGGGCCGGTGGCGGTCCTCGCGATCTTCCTCGGCGTCTACAACGCCGGCCACTTCGCGCTGCGCATCTGGGCGCTCGACGCGGGGTGGCGCGGCGGCATGCGCGTCGCGAACGCGCTGGCCAACCCGGTGCTGCGGCGCGGGCCGGAGCACATCGTCCGCGCGGCCGCCTGCATGGCGGGGATCGCGCTGCCGCTGGCGCTGAACCGAACGATCGACACCGGCCGCGCGTTTACCGGGGTCGTGCTCGTCGCCGTCGCGGTCGGCGGCGTGGGGCTGGCGCGCCTCCAGGGGCGCGCCGAGGGGTGGCGGATCGCACTCGGGGTTCTCGCGCTGTTCGTCCTCATCTCGGTGGTCCGCCATGGCTGAGCGAGAGGTCCAGATCATGAACCGGAACGGCCTCCACGCCAGGCCGGCCGCCGAGATCGTGAAGGCGGCGGCCAAGTTCCAGAGCGACATCACGATCATCCGCGACGACATCGAGGTGAACGGCAAGAGCATCATGGGCGTCATGATGCTCGCCGCGGAGTACGGGTCCACGCTCAAGCTGAAGGCGGACGGCCCGGACGCCGAGCAGGCCGTGAACGCGATCGCCGACGTGATCGCGAAGAAGTTCGGGGAGAGCTGATGGGACTCACCCTCCGCGGTCTGGGGGCCTCCCCCGGGATCATCGAGGGGCCGGTGCACCTCCTGCGCTGGGAGGTGCCCGACGTCCCGCATCGCGTCATCTCCGACGACGAGATCCCGAGCGAGATCGAGCGGCTGCACGACGCGATCGCGCGGGCCAAGGACCGCCTGAAGAAGGTCCGCGACCGCGCCGAGCAGCACGCCGGCCAGAAGGAGGCCGAGATCTTCGAGGCGCAGATCCTGATCCTCGAGGACCACACGCTGCTCTACAGCGTCGACTCGCTGATCCGGCAGAACCAGTGCGCCGAGTGGGCGTTCAACCTCGTGCTGCTGGAGTGGCGGCAGCACTTCGCGCGGCACACGCAGGCGATGATGCGCGAGCGCGTGGCGGACCTGACCGACGTGCAGATCCGCGTGCTCACGCTCCTGCTCGGCCTGGACGACCACGACCCGGTGGACGTGCCGAAGGGCGCCAACGCCGTGCTGGTGACGCACGACCTGACGCCCGGACTCACCGTGCAGCTCGACCGCGAGGCGATCGCCGGCATCGCGACCGACGCCGGCACGCGCACGTCGCACGTCGCCATCCTGGCGCGCTCGCTCGGCATCCCGGCGGTGGTCGGGCTGCGCGACGCCACCCGCCGGCTGCGCGGCCACGAGCGCGTGGTGCTCGACGGCAGCGACGGCGTGCTGGTCGTCGACCCGAGCCCGGAGGAGATCATCGCCTTCCACCGCCGCGCCCAGCGCGAGCAGGTGATGGAGGCGGAGCTGCGCACGCTGGCCACGCTCGAGCCGGTGACGGCCGACGGCGTGCGCGTGACGCTGCGCGCGAACGTGGACCTCCCGGAGGAGGCCGAGCAGGCGGCGACGAGCGGCGCCGAGGGCGTGGGGCTCATGCGCACCGAGTTCCTGGTCGTCGGGCGCACGTCGATGCCTGACGAGGAGGAGCAGTACGCGGCGTACGTGCGCGTGGTGCGGGCGTTCGGCGGCCGGCCGGTGATCATCCGCACCTACGACATCGGCGGCGACAAGCTCCCGGTCGGCGGGTTCCCGGCGGAGGCAAACCCGTTCCTGGGCTGGCGCGCGATCCGGATGTGCCTCGACCAGCCGGACATCTTCCGGACGCAGCTCCGCGCGCTCCTGCGGGCGGCGATGCACGGGGACGTGCGCATCATGCTCCCGCTGGTGGTCACGATCGACGAGGTGCGCCAGGCGAAGGTGCTGCTCGACGAGGCGGCGCGGGAGCTGGACGCGCGCGGCGTGCCCTACCGGCGCGACGTGCCGGTGGGCGTGATGGTCGAGACGCCGGCGGCCGCGGTGGCCGCCGACACCCTGGGCGACGAGGTCGACTTCTTCAGCATCGGCACCAACGACCTGGTGCAGTACACGCTCGCCGTGGACCGCGGCAACGCGAACCTCAACTCGCGCTTCACGCCGCTGCACCCGGCCGTGCTCCGGCTCATCCAGTCGATCGCGCGGACGGCGCGCGAGTTCGTGATCGACGTCGCGGTCTGCGGCGAGATGGCGTCGCACCCGATCACCGCGTTCGCGCTGATCGGGCTCGGCCTGCGCCAGCTCAGCGTGAATCCGCGCTCGGTGCCGCTCGTGAAGCGGCTGGTGCGCTCGATCAGCGTCGCCGCCGCCGAGAAGGCCGCCGCGGCCGCCCTCCGCACGCGGAGCGCCGCCGAGGCGGAGGCGGTGCTCCGCGGGCCGCTCATCGAGGCGCTGGGGGCCGCGGCGCTCGAAGGATAGGCCGGGTCCGCGTTGGCTTGCTCCTTGCGCCCGGGCCCGGTTATGATTCACGACTCGCGGGGGCGCGCATAAATCACGCGCGAGCACGGCTTTACCACTTCCCGCCTTCCGACCTTCTCAAGGACTGTTCGTGCTGGACCGCTATCTCTTCACCTCCGAATCCGTCACCGAAGGGCACCCCGACAAGATCGCCGACCAGATCTCCGACGCGGTGCTCGATGCGATCCTGACCGACGACGCAACGGCGCGCGTCGCCTGCGAGACGCTGGTGACCACCGGCCTGGCCTGCGTGGCCGGCGAGATCACCACGACGACGTACGTCGACATTCCGCAGCTCGTCCGCAGCACCATCGACCGGATTGGCTACAACGACGCCTCCTACGGCTTCGACAGCAAGACCTGCGCGGTCATCAGCACGATCGACAAGCAGTCGCCGGACATCGCCCAGGGCGTGGACGTCGGCGGCGCGGGCGACCAGGGCATGATGTTCGGCTTCGCGACCGACGAGACCGCCGAGCTGATGCCGATGCCGATCGTCCTCGCGCACCGGCTCACCAAGGCCCTGTCGGAGCGCCGGAAGAGCGGCGACCTGCCCTGGCTCCGTCCCGACGGCAAGGCGCAGGTGACGGTGCGCTACGAGGGCGGGCGCCCGGTGAAGATCGATACGATCGTCGTCTCGACCCAGCACGCCGAGAGCGTCTCGACCGAGGAGATCCGGCGAAAGGTCATCGAGCAGGTGATCGAGCCGTCGCTGCCGAAGGAGATGATGCACGACAAGGTGAACTACCACATCAACCCGACCGGCCGCTTCGTCATCGGCGGGCCGCAGGGCGACGCGGGGCTCACCGGCCGCAAGATCATCGTCGACACCTACGGCGGCATGGGCCGCCACGGCGGCGGGGCGTTCAGCGGCAAGGACCCGTCGAAGGTGGACCGCTCGGCGTGCTACGCGGCGCGCTGGGTGGCGAAGAACGTCGTCGCCGCCGGGCTGGCGAAGCGCTGCGAGGTGCAGGTGGCCTACGCGATCGGCGTCGCCGAGCCGGTGTCGGTGCTCGTGGACACGTTCGGCACGGGCACGGTGCCTGACGAGGTGATCGACCGCGCGGTGCGCGAGGTGTTCGACCTCACGCCGCGGGGGATCATCCAGGCGCTGGACCTGCGCAAGCCGATCTACTCCGCGACCGCCGCCTACGGCCACTTCGGCCGCACGCCGGAGACGCAGGGCAACGGCAAGGACGGCCGCACGCTCTTCACCTGGGAGCGCACCGACAAGGTCGACGCGCTGAAGAAGGCGGCGCGCTGAGGGCGGACGATCGGCGGCTCGGGACCGGCCCGCGGACGGAACAGCGTCCGCGGGCCGCCTTCGCACTCGTGGCCGCTTGCGGTGTAGAAGACTTCGGACGCACTATGCGGTAGCGCGGCGGTCGGCCGATTCCGATGGCCGATAGCCGATAGCCTTCAACGGAGTTCTCCCCGCCGTGATGGTCGAAGTCACCGTCGCCCGGCTCGGGCTCGACAGCTCGACGCAGTCCTACGTCGTCATTCTCCAGGAGAAGGGCGGGACGCGCCTGCTCCCGATCTGGATCGGCCAGCCCGAAGCCGAGTCGATCGTGATGCAGATGAAGAACGTGCGCCGCGAGCGGCCGCTCACCCACGACCTCTGCAAGCACCTGATCCTCGGCATGGGCGGCTCGCTGCGCCGCGTGCAGATCACCAAGGTGCAGAAGAACACCTACTACGCCGAGCTGCACATCCAGCAGCGCGGCAGCGGCGACGTCGTGTCCATCGACGCGCGCCCGTCGGACAGCATCGCGATCGCGCTCCGCCTCTCGGCGCCCATCTACGCGCAGGAGTCGCTGCTCACGACGGTCGAGGAGGAGGAAGAGGAGGAGGAGCAGCGGCCGGAGCAGGAGAGCCCACCGTCGTTCGGCGCCCCGCCCAAGCCGCCGGCCGCGAGCACGCCGCAGCCGCCGCAGCCCTCGAGCGAGGAGGCGAGCTCGGAGGCGCTGAAAGAGTACCTGGAGCGGCTGCGACCCGAGGACTTCGGGAAGTTCAGCCTCTGACGGGGCGCCGTCTCGGGCTGGCCCTCGCGGCCGCCACGGCCGCCGTGGCCCTGGTGCTCGCCGCGGTGCTGCCGGCCGCGGCCGCGCGCGCGCAGCGTGAGCCACCGGCGGCCGGAGCCCCCGGGCGCCGGGTCGCCGGCCGGGTGGTGCGGCCGGGCCCGACCGAGATGCTGCCGGTGCGGGGCGCGTGGGTGACGCTCCATCGAGTCGCCGCCGTCGGCGCCGGGCCGGTCGACTCCGCGCGCACCGGCGCCGACGGGCGCTACGCCTTCTCCTACCACGCCGCCCCGGACGACGACGCGCTCTTCATCGTCTCGGCGACGTACTCGGGCATCACCTACTTCGGCGCGCCGCTGCGCGAGGCGGACGTGAGCGGCGAGCCCGCCGAGGTGTCGGTCTTCGACACGAGCTCGGGCCCGCTCCGCCTCACCGTCCGCGGCCGCCACGTCGTGATGACCGGCGCCGCCGGCGACCGCCTAACGGTAGTCGAGGTGTACGAGGTCGCCAACGACAGCTCGGTGACCCTCACCGGGGGCGCGGCAGCCGCCGCCACCTGGTCGGCGCCGCTCCCGCCGGCGGCCGAGGGGTTCCGCGTGGGGCAGGGGGACATCTCCGCGGCGGCGGCCGCGGCCGAAGGGGGGCGCGTGCGGGTGTACGCGCCCTTCGCGCCCGGACTCAAGCAGCTCTCGTTCTCGTACGAGCTGCCCCGGGCGGCGTTCCCGCTCGCGCTCTCGGTCGACGCGGCCACAGACGTGCTCGAGGTGCTCGTCGAGCCGCAGGGCGCGCGCGCCGAGGGCGCAACGCTGGCCGAGGTGGACCCGGCGAGCGTGGAGGGGCGGACGTTCCGCCGCTTCCTGGCCCAGGACGCGCCGGCGGGCGCGACGGTGCGCGTGACGCTGGGCGCCGCGGCGCCCGGGCGGCCGTCGCGTTATGCGCCGTGGGGCGCCGCGCTGGCGGCGGGGCTGCTGCTGGCCGCGCTCGCCGCTGCGCTCGCCAGGCGCTCGGCCCCGGCCGCGCCCCGGCCGCCCGACGTCTCGCCCGCGGCCGAGGCGCTGGCGCGCCGCATCGCCGAGCTGGACGACGCCGGCGAGGGCGACGCGCGCGCCGCGGAGCGCGCCCGGTTGAAGGAGGAGCTGCGCGCCGAGCTTGCCGGCGGCGGGGGCGCTCGGTAGATTCGGGCTGGCGGTACGAACGCCGACACAACTGAAGCACGCGGACGGGGACCACGGAAACCGGTGCGACGCCGGTGCGGCCCCGCCACTGTATCGGGTAGCGCGACGAGCACCACCGCCGCGCCCAACGCCGGCTCGATGCGCCACTGACCCGCGACGCGGGTTGGGAAGGCGAGCCCGGCGGCCCGAAGCCAGGAGACGATCCCGGTCCGCGCCACACGTTCACCCTCGGGGGAGGGGAGGTGGCCGGAGTGCGCACATGCGCTCTTCGCGTCGCGGGCATCCTCCACTGGATGCCCGCTTTGCGTTTCTGGGAAGAGAGCCGCCCCGCGCGGCGATGGCTGCTCGCGTTCGCCGCCGCGCTCGCCGCGACCGCGTGCGGCGAGCGACGCGCGCCGGCGCGCGACAGCACCGCGCCCGCGGCGCCCCCGGCGCGCGCCTCGACCGCGCCGGCCGTGGACGACTTCGGCGACACGGTCCGGGCGGCGGCCCCACCGGCGCGCATCGTCTCGATCAACCCGGCCACCACCGAGCTGCTGTTCGCGCTCGGCGCCGGCCCGCGGCTGGTGGGGCGGTCGAAGTGGGACGAGGCGCCCGATTCGGCGCGGCTCGTGCCGGAGGTGGGCGACGGGCTATCGCCTAACGTGGAGGCCATCCTCGCCCGGCGCCCGGACCTCGTCGTCCTCTACGCCAGCGCCAACAACCGCGCTGCCGCCGAGCGCCTGCGTGCCGCCGGCGTGCGCACGATCTCGCTCAAGATCGACCGGGTGGAGCACTTCCGGCGCGCCGCGGCGCTGCTCGGCCGCGTCACCGGTGACTCCGCGCGAGCCCGGACGGTGGTCGACTCGGTCGACGCGTCGCTCGAGCGGGCGCGGCGCGCCACCGCCGCGCTCCCGCGGCGCACGGTGTTCTGGCACGTGTGGGACGCGCCGCTCATCACCATCGGCGGCGGCAGCTACATGACGCAGCTGGTCGAGGCGGCCGGCGGGCGCAACATCTACGGCGACATGCCTGACGTGTCGCCGCAGGTGTCGATGGAGGACCTCCTCCGCCGCGACCCGGACGCCATCCTCGCCGGCCCCGACGGCGCGAAGCGCATCGCCGCGGACCCGTCGTGGCAGAGGCTGCGCGCGGTTCGGACCGGGCAGGTGCTGGTCGTCGATCCGGATCTGGTGGGGCGGCAGGGGCCGCGGATGGGTGAGGCGGCGCTCGCCATCGCCAGGCTGCTGCACCCCGGCGCGCTCGGCGAGTCGACCCCGACGCGCCGCGCGCGATGACGGTGCGGCACGCGTTCTGGCCCGTCGCGCTCGCGGCGCTGGTCGCGCTGGCGACGGCGGCGATCGCGCTCGGCGCGGTGCCGCTCGCGGTCGGCGACGTGTGGGGCGCGCTGTTCGGGCGCGGCGACCCGCTGGCGGTCGCGATCGTGCGCACGCTGCGGCTGCCGCGAGTGACGCTGGCGGCGCTCGTGGGCGCGGGGCTCGGGATGAGCGGGGCGGCGCTGCAGGGCGTCCTGCGCAACGGCCTCGCCGAGCCGTACCTGCTTGGCGTGTCGGGGGGCGCAGCGGTGGGCGCGGCGGTCGCGGTCAGCCTGGGCGTGTCGTCCGCGCTCGGCGTGCCGCTCGCCGCCTTCGCCGGCGCCGGGCTCGCCGTGGCGCTGGTGCTGCTGGTGGCGCGCGCCGCCCGCGCGCACGCCGACCCGCGTACGCTGCTCGTGGCCGGCGTGGTGGTGGGCGCGTTCGCGAACGCCGCCATCATGGTCGCGCTGGCCAACGCGCCGCCCAACACCGTGCGCAACGCGCTCTGGTGGATGATGGGGTCGGCCGCCGACGCGGACTGGTCGCGCGTGCGCTGGCTGGCGCTGTTCGTCGCCGCCGGCGGGCTCGGACTGCTCTGGGCCGCGCGCGAGATCGACGCGCTCTCGCTCGGCGAGGACCCGGCGGCCGGCCTCGGCGTGGACGTGGACCGCGCGGCACGCCGAGTCTACGCGCTGGCCTCGCTCCTCGCGGCGGCCACGGTGGCGGCGGCCGGACTGATCGGGTTCGTGGGGCTCGTCGTGCCGCACATCGTGCGGGCGGCCGGACACCGCGGGCACCGCGCGCTGGTGGGCGGCTCGGCCATCACCGGCGCGGCCCTCGTGGTCGCCGCGGACCTCGCGGCGCGTGCGCTGCGCCCACCGGCCGAGCTGCCGCTCGGCGCCGTGACCGCGCTGGTCGGGGTCCCGTTCTTCCTGGCGCAGCTCAGGCGGGGCCCGTGATCCGGTTCGAGGGCGTGGTGGTGCGCTACCCGCGGCGCGACCGCCCAGCGGTCGACGGCGTCACGCTGGACGCGGCGCCGGCGTCGGTGACCGCGGTCGCCGGGCCTAACGGCAGCGGGAAGAGCACCCTCGTGCGCGCGCTCATCGGGCGGGTGCCGCTCGCCGCCGGGCGGGTGCTGGTCGGCGGGGAGGACGCGCGCGCGGTCGGCCGGCTGGCGCTCGCCCGGCGCGTGGCGGTGGTGACGCAGCGCGAGGAGCCGGCGTTCCCGCTCGAGGTGGGCGAGTACATCGCGATGGGGCGCTTCCCGCACCGCGCCGGCTGGGGCGGGGCGGGCGCGGCGGACCGCCGGGCCGTGGCCTTCGCCGCCGAGCGCGCTGGAGTCGCCGAGCTCATGTCCCGCCAGACCGACGAGCTGTCGGGGGGCGAGTGGCAGCGGGTGCGCATCGCGCGGGCGCTGGCGCAGGAGGCCGGTGCGCTCGTGCTCGACGAGCCGACCACCTTCCTGGACGTGGCGCACGAGATGGCCGTGTTCGAGCTGCTCGATGCGCTGGCGCGGGACGGCATGACCATCCTGCTGGTGAGCCACCAGCTCAACCTCGTCGCCCGCTTCGCGACCACGATCGTGCTGCTGCACCGCGGGCGCGTGGCCGCGAGCGGCGCGCCCGCCGACGTCATGCGCGGCGAGACGCTGGAGAGCGTGTACGAGTGGCCGCTGGTCGTGACGCGCGACCCGGCGGTCGGCGCGCCGGCACTCGTCCCGCTCCGCGGGCGCGGAGGCCGGCGCTCGTGATCGCGGCCCTGCTGGTGCTCGCGGCCCTTCAGGCACCGCCCGCCCGCGGCGCGACCGTGCGCGGCACGGTGCTCGACGGCGCGACCGGCGGGCCGGTGGCGAGCGCCTCGGTGGGCACGCGCGGCGCCGAGCCCGTGCTGACGGACGCGCTGGGCCGCTTCGTCGTCGCGTCTGCCGGCGGGGACACCCTGCTCGTGCGGCGAGTCGGCTACCGTCCCGCGCTCGCCGCGCCGGCCGGGGCCGCCGAGATTCTCGTCAGGCTCGTGCCGGTCGCGGTGCCACTGGGCCGGGTGACGGTCGTGGCGCGGGACGAGGCGGACGCCGGTCGGATGCAGGCCGCGGTCGCCGTGCGCGAGCTGCGAGAGGCCGGCGTGCGGAGCTCCGCGCAGGCCGCGTCGCGCCTGCCGTTCGTGGCCGCGCGCGGCACGCACGGCGACGTGCGCCTGTCGATGCGCGGATCGCGCGCCGAGCAGGTGCTGGTCACGCTCGACGGCGTGCCGCTCAACGATCCGGCCGTCGGCTCGGCGGACTTCGCCGACCTGCCGCTCGCCGCGCTCGGCGGCATCGCCGTGCTGCCGGGCGCGAACCCGCTCGGCGGCCCCGGCGCTTCCGGCGGCACGCTCGCGCTGACCAGTGGGGACGGCACGGTGCTCTCCGCGTCGGGCGGCGCGTTCGGCCGGTACGAGGCGGAGGGCGCGGTGCGGGTGCCCGTCGCCGGCGGGCGCGTGCGCCTGGGCGCGGCGGCCGGAGGCGCGCGCAACGACTTCCGCTTCGTCAACACCGCGGACGCGCGGCTCACGCCGGACACCGCCGAGCGGCGCGTGAACAACGACGAGCGGCGGCGGGCGGTCTTCGCGTCCGCGGTGCTGCCGCGCGTGCAGCTGCTCGCGCTCGCGTCCGAGGTGGAGCGGGGGCTCGTCGGCGGGATGAACGTGCGCACGTACGACCACGACCGCGGACACACCGGCCGCCTGCTGCTTCGCGCGGCGAGCGACTTCCGAGGCACCTCCGTCTCGGCCTCGGCGCGCGGGCTCGCGACACGCTACCGCGACCAGCTGCACCCCGAGAGCGACGCCGACGCACGCTCGGCCTCCGTGGACGTGGAGGGTTCGCGCGCGCTTGGACCGGTGCAGCTGCGGGCGGGCGGCGGCGCGGACCGGCTGCGCGCGAGCGGCGCCGCCCCGATCGACGGCGCGGTGCGGCGGCGGGCGTTCGTCAGCGCCGGCGCCGGCGCGCGGCGTGGCGTCGCCCGCGCGACCGCCGGCGTCCGCCTGGACGGCATCGAGCGCGCCGGCGTGCGGCCGTCGGCCAGCGTCGCCGCGGAGCTCGGCGACGCTCGCGTGCTGTTCGCGCGGGTCTCGCAGGCGTTCCGCGCGCCGTCGCTCTACGACCTGTACTTCGCGTCGCCGCAGCGCCTGCTGCCGGCGGCCGTACGTCCCGAGCGGGTCACGCTCGACGCCGAGCTGGGCGCACGCCTGACGAGTGCGCGCGGCGCCGTCGCGGCGTCGGTGTTCGAGCGGCGCACGCGCGACGCCATCGTCTGGTTCCCGGGCAACTTCGTCTTCAGTCCCGCCAACGTCCCGCGCGAGCGAGCACGGGGCGCGGAGGCGCGCGCGGAAGTGCGCGGCGCGTGGTGGGAGGCGGCCGCCTGGGCCGGCGCCTACGGCACGCGGCTCGACGCGGAGCCGCTCGTGCTCCCCACGCCCTACGCGCCGCGCGCGGCGGGCGGCGGGGCGGCGACGGCGCGCCGCGGGCCGGCCGCGCTCACCACCACGCTGCGCGCGTTCGGGCGCCGGCCGTTCCGTGCCGCGCCGGCGTCGCGGCGCAACGAGCTCCCCGGACTCGCGCTCGTGGACGTCAGCGCGGGCTGGGAGGCCGACGCGCGCGGCGCGCGGGTGCTCGTGACGGCCGGCGTCGAGAACGTCGGCGGCGTGCGCTGGGAGTCCGTTCGAAGCTATCCCTCCGCCGGGCGCGCATGGAGCGTCGGCGTCACCGTCGAACCACGTTGAGCCACGTTGAACCACTGGTGAACACCTTGCGCCCGATCCGTCCGTCGCTCGCCATCGCGTTCTCGCTCGTCGCCGCCGCCACTGCCACCGCCGCGTGCTCGGACGACGAGGGTCCGCAGTCGCCGGCGCCTCCTCGCGGCATCGTGGTGCTGAATGGCTTCGGCGATCCCGGGATCACACTGCTGGCGGACACCGGCACCGCGTCGACCCATGTGTCGTTCGACCCGTTCGACGGGAGCACCTTCTCGCTCGAGAACGACACCGTGCTCGCCACCGCGAGCAAGAGCGCGGGCAACCTGCTGTACGTGGCCGACGCGCGCACTGGCGATGCCACGTCCATCCAGCTGCCGGTGAACAGCAACCCGGCGAACGCTCGCTTCATCGAGCAGCCGGGCGTGGGGCGCGTCGTCGCCGTGGCGCTGCGCGACAGCAACGCGGTGGCGCTCGTGAAAGTCTCCGGCGCGGGCGCCGGCGGCTACACGCAGCTCAAGGACGCCGGCGTCTGCCCGACCGACGCGTTCCGCGACGCGTCCACCATCTTCGTCGTCGCCTCGAACCAGCGGTGCGTCTCCGACTACCACACGTTCGGGCAGGCGTACGTGGTCTACGTCCCGGACGCCACGCCGCTGGCGCGCGAGACGATCCAGCTCGCGAGCTCGGCGCGCGGCGCGGGCTCGGTGGTCGTGCTGCGGGACACGGCGTACATCTTCACGGTGGGGACGCTGACGTTCAACGGCGACGCGGCGGCGCCGCCGGCGGTGAGCCGCGTCGATCTGCGTCGGCGGCAGCTCATCGGCACGCTGGCACTGACGGGCGCCTTCTTCGGCAATGTCATGCGCCTGGGCGCGGACGGGGTGCTCTACGTCTCCGCGTTCACGTCCTC
>Ga0126308_10000169_pt1 | contig 18127 bp, 16 predicted proteins | sample Plot55_FD_92533 | JGI IMG/M metagenome (GOLD analysis project Ga0126308, IMG submission 92533) | Serpentine soil microbial communities from UC McLaughlin Reserve, CA, USA - Plot55 | ecosystem: Environmental > Terrestrial > Soil > Grasslands | place: USA: UC McLaughlin Reserve, Lake County... | reverse complement strand
GCTTGCTCGTTGACTCTGTCGTCGAGGTCGGGTCGAGTTTTCTAATCCTCATCGGTATGCTCGTCGTCATGCTCTGGATGAGCCCAAGCTTGACCGCGCTCGCGCTCCTCGTCGTGCCGTTTTTGTTCTTAGCTGTCAGGCGCTACCGGCAGGCACTCGTAGAGAGGATGCGGGTGGTGCGTGCCAAGGAGGGCGCGATAGCGAGCGTAATCCAGGAGGCCGTAACCGGTATTCGGGCCGTAAAGATCTTTGCCCGCGAGGATGACGAGATAGACCGTTTCCGCAGAGAGAGCCGCGACTCCTTGACCGCGAGCGTGGACTCTTCAGCTATAGAAGCGAAGTTCAGCGTGCTTTTGGGCATCGTCGGTGGGATCGGCACGGCGCTTGTTTTGTACTTCGGGACGCAACAAGTGCTCGCCGGCGCCCTCTCCATCGGAGATCTTACCGTCTTTGTAGCTTACCTCGGGCTCTTTCTCTCGCCCTTATGGGCCTTGAGCCGGCAGGTCAACCAGATCGGCAAATCCTTCGTCTCCGGCGAGCGCATCATCGAGCTACTCACCGCAGAGCCAACCGTCAAAGACTCCCCGAACGCCCGTCCGGCGCCGCCTTTGAGAGGCCACGTCACGTTCGAAAACGTTCATTTCTCCTACGAAGAGGAGGCCGGCGAGGTCTTGCGCGGGGTCAGCTTCGATATCGAGCCTGGCTCTCGCGTAGCGCTTGTGGGGGTAAGCGGCGCGGGTAAGACGACCATCACGAGCCTCCTCGCCCGCCTTTATGATACGCAAGAAGGGAGCGTCCTCGTGGATGGCGAGGATATAAAGAACTGTACTCTAAAGTCTCTGCGGGACCAGATTACGTTCGTACCTCAAGAGCCAATGCTCTTCAGGGCCACCGTTGCGGAGAATATCTCGTACGGCAAGCCCGGAGCGGCGATGGAAGAGATCGAGGAGGCAGCCCTTCTTGCGGGGGCGGACGAATTCATTCGAGAGCTGCCGGAGGGGTACGAGACTACCTTGAGCGAGCGCGGGGAGAGCCTCTCTGGAGGGCAGCGCCAGCGCATATCGATCGCGCGGGCGATGTTGAGGGACACCCCGATACTAATCCTCGACGAGCCTCAGTCCGGCCTCGACGCCGAGGCTGCCGAGGCGGTCGAGGAGAACTGGCGCACGCTCACCGAGGGACACACCACTTTCGTTATCGCCCACGAGCTTAGGTTGGTCAGGAACGTGGACAAGATCCTCGTGGTTGAAGACGGTCGAGTCGCTGAGAGCGGTACCCACGATGAGCTCCTCACCTCCGGAGGTCTCTACGCCCGGCTCTACACCCTGCAAGAGCAGGGCCGGGACCCCGTATATTAGGGAGAGCATGGCGCGCACGTTCGGAAACTAGGCTCCGGGATCGGTTCCTGGAAGGGGGGGACCTCGACGACGCAGCGTGGTGCTGGAACGCGAATTACGGACCCGGCGCTCCTCAAGAGGAACTGCTTGGCCAGTACCACCTAGGGAACTTAGCATAAAGCTCTTTGAGGCCCTACAACAACCGTTCTAAAGGTCCTGAACTACCGACATGGGCTATTCTTCGGTCGTCGTGCTCTCTTTTTCGCGTTCGCGCACCATAAGGTGGGCGACTCGGGGACCGTCCACCTCGTCTACGCGTAAGACGTAGCTATCTAAGATGACCTCGTCACCGATCTCGGGGGGGCGTCCAAGCTGGCCCAAAACTAGGCCGCCTATAGTATCGAAGTCCTCGCTTGCGAATTCAGAGTTTAGGGCCTCATTCACGGTGCTTATTTGGATGCGGCCATCTACCGAGTAGGAGCCGTCGTTGAACTTGCTGATCGCTGGCTCCTCCTCGTCGAACTCGTCCCGGATCTCGCCCACTATCTCCTCGAGTATGTCCTCGATAGTGAAGAGCCCCTCGAAGGATCCCCACTCGTCGATGACTACGGCCATCTGTATCTCCTGCTCTTGGAAGTCTTCCAGGATCTCGTCTATACGCTTGTTCTCCGGGACCGTCAATATCTCGCGCATCAGGTCTTTGGCGGTCAAGTACGCTTCCAGGCCCCCTACCGACTCGACGGCGCGCAGTACGTCCTTGATATGTACCATCCCGATGATCCGTTCTGCGGAGTCGTCCTCAAAGATGGGGTAGCGAGTGTAGTTGCCCGCCGCCGCTACCGATACGAGCTCCTTTAGACCCATCTCTGCCGGGAGGGCCACAACATTCGGTCTTGGGACCATGATCTCCCGCGCCCGCGTCTCTTCAAGCTCGATAACTGCCCTGAGCATGTCCTCCTCGTCCTCTTCCAGAATACCCTGCCTGGTTGACTGGCCGATGATCATACGCAGCTCCTCTTCCGAGTGAGCCTCCTCGGTCTCAGAGGCTGGGGGCACGCCGAAGGCTCTAACAAAGGCGTTTGCTGTCCCATTAAAGATCCAGATGCTGGGCAAAAAGAGGTAATAGAAAAACTTCATAAACGGTGCCACGAGCTGGGAGGTCCCCTCGGGCTTGGCAATGGCAAAGCTCTTTGCCGCAAGCTCCCCAAAGACCACGTGCAAGAACGTGATGATCCCGAAGGCTATGGCGAAAGCCACGGCGTGGAAGAGGCTATCCGGCAGGATAGATGCGAGCAGCGGCTCGATGAAGGCGGCGATCGCCGGCTCACCCAGAGCGCCCAAGCCTAGGGAAGAAATCGTGATACCAAGCTGACACACGGCAAGGTAGGCGTCGAGGCTACCCGTGGCCTCCTTGATAAGGCCGGCTGATACCTGGCCCTCCTGCACCATCGACTCGACCTTGGTTGACCTGATCTTTACGAACGCGAACTCCGCCGCCACGAACAACCCATTCAAGACCACCAGGAGGAGCGCAGCGAAGAGCTTGAGCCCGGAAGAAACTATCTCTTCCAAGAGAGCTCTCCTATCGAACGTGCCGGCCTGCGCCGCCAGGGGACCCGTCGGAAGGGATCCGGCGACGCGCCGTTACTTCGTGTATCGTCGTGTTCCACGATGATGCCCCCGAACATACCCACCGCAACCTCTCTATCAAACGTTTAGCGACCAGCTCTTGCTACTGCTGACTGCTGGTAGATGAATGCTAACCTATGATGATGGGGGACGAGAAGGTGGACGGACCGCGGCATCCCTCATGCGGAGACGTGACCCCGATGCCCTCGCCGGGCAGGACGCGAACCCGCTCGGAGGTCCATCGGCTTCATGCGTGCGGGCCTGGGCGTACCTTTGGGCTGGTTGATTTTGGGAGTCGCCACGCTAAGGGCGCGAGTCTTCCCGCGCGTGGCCACCGCGGTTCTCACCGTTAGCGCGTTGCTTGCCCTCTTGCCCCTCCCTCTCATCACTAATGCAGCTTGGCTCGTCGTCTATGCGAGCTGGGTTGGTTAGGCCTCATCGTTATGTGGGAAGGGGAACGCGCTCTCTCCACCGAGTAGCGGCAGCCCGCACGCGTTAACTGAGTTTCCGACAAGACTCAATACAGGGAAGCGCGGTTTCCGAGAACACTAGCCATCTAGAAGGAGGAAGCTCCGCGAATAGAGGCAACCTGCCCCCTATAGGCGCTAGTTCTTCGGACAGTTGCGCTGGAGAGCGTGGGAACAAATACTTATCGCCTATTAGCAGCAAAAGGCGTGCGGAGAATTAATCTAGACATATTCCTCTATTCACCGCCCGATACCTGATAATCTCCTGCGAATACTGTAATTTTATCGGACAGAAGCCAATCGTCCAATACTACCCGATCATCCGATAGACCGAAGGAGGTAAAGCTCCATCGGTCTATCGGACGCCATCGGTTGAAACGCCTGTCGTCCGATAAAAACTACTAACTTACGGGTAAAATATCCTATCGAGCGATTGGGTGAGGGGAATAGAGAGAAAAGCTAGCCGCGTTCTAGTTAGGAGTGAGGGTAGCGCAGCCGTGATGCCCCTTCACCTCTTTCCACTCGCCCAGATAGACGTGTTTATTATGTGCACTGACCGGGACCGTAGTTCGAACCTGCACTTCTCTAGGCTCGTACTGCAAGGCTCCCAAGCTCTCCAAGTTAGCAAAAAGCTCCTTCCCCGATTACAGTCTAATAGACGTATAGGCTCCTCCACAAGAATCGTAGGCAAGTGTGAGCACGCGAGTCAAACTAGAAGAAGTACTGCCTAGCGCCATCGTTCACTCCAGAAACCTGCAAGGAGGGCGGCCGTCGCGGCGACCGCCGCCGGCAAGGCGTAGATCCCTAGCACCAGGGTGGAAAACTCGTTAAGGGCCAGGAGGAGGGCGTCCTCCGAACCTTCTTGCAAGGAGCTCAGAGCCAAGACCCCCACAGCGAAGAGGAGAAGCGCAGCTGGCACAGAGGAAAGGTCCTCCCGGCTCGGCACGCTCCCTAGTGCGAAGCTGAAGGCCAGGTAAACCCAGACGGCTGCCACGCCCGTGCTCTCTGTGAGAAACCTGCTTGAGAAGATTCGCTCCTCGAATACGTCCAGTCGAGGGTCAACAACCTCAGTTAGAGTAAGTGGCGTTAGCAAGACGGTGACAAGCAGGACTCCCATCGGGTTCAGAACTACCGGCGCAAGCCCGATGAAGGCTGTAACGGTAGCCGAACGTCTCTGATGCCTCACGTAGCCGAGTCTCAGCTGGCCATCGGGGGAACTTTTAGGCGAAAAGGGCACGAAGCGCCCGACCTGGGTCCCGGTAACTAGGCACGCCAGGTAGTGGGCAGTTTCGTGCAGAGCGACCCCTGGGAGCACCAGGAGGTAGAAGGCCGCCTTCCCGGGGCCGCTTCCGAAGCCCCAGGCGGCCAGGCGGGTCATCGCGTAGGAGCCACAACTGTAGAGCACCACGAGTTCGAGCGCGAGAATCAAGACGGGCGACATCAGATTTCCCTCGACAGCCGGTAGTGGCCCCAGGAAAGTCTCACTGCTAACCGACACCTCAAACCTCCTTGTGCGCCCCCTCTAATCTCGGCAGCCCACTCCGAAGTGTATCCTGCCAAGGGTGTCTCTCGGTAACCGCATCCTCCTCCGCCGTGGTTAAAAGCTACCCGGTCACGGAGGTTCACGGTCGAAAGGTCGTTGGAGAGTCGAAGGGTTAAGGAGACCTTTACTATGGTCTGGTCTCCTTAAGCTTGTGAGCTAGCCACAAGCCTGGCAGTGCCATTTCGTACTAAGATTCACGGCATAGAGCTTGTAGCCGGGGCCAAGCCCACCGCTCCTTAAACCTGCCTCAGAGGCCGTTGAAACCGCAGAGGTAGTGCCAGTGGCCTCTGGGCCCACACCAATCTGCAAGCGCTCGAAAATCTAAGGCGTTTACTCCCGTGTTTACTCGGAGAGGCAGGATGGCCTTTTTCAAAAGATTCAGAAGGTCTGCTCCGCTGTCGATTTACATCTAGAATAGCTCGGAGATCCCTGGAGGGCATGCTGTAAGCTTCTCGGCTGAGAACTACTCGCTAAGCCAGAGGCGACTCGCCCTCAACCAGGGGCAAGCTCCTTAGCTTGGCTTTCAAGAGGGTGGATCTTTATCCAACCTCATTATTAAGTTGGTAACAAGCGCACACTGCGGAGGCCCCTTAAGCGAGGGTTAGCACCCTCATTACGCCAGGTTTATGCACTCGGCTGGATATGGAAAATTTCTCTAGGCAGCCTAGCGTATAGGGGTCTGGGTTAGTTTATAAGTGGGTATACAAAAGTTGCCAAAATCTAGTCCCAATTGTGCGATGGTCGGTCACGTCCGGGAAGGAGAGTGAGCATGGGCATAAACCGCTGGCAGGGCGGGATAGAGCGCCGCAAGATGAACGAAAAGGAGGCCAAGGCGGGCGACATAGAGGAGGAGATCCCCAAGGGGAAGACGGGAGATCCCTCCTCTCGCCTACAGGCCTCTGAGGAACCGGAGGAGAACCCCGAAAAACGCCAGGTTATTGAGAAGCTTAAAGAGCGAGAACACCAGGACTAGCCGCCAAGGTTCTGAGACCACTTACTATGCCGAGGCTTTACCTGCGAGCTTTTCGTACCCTTGAAGAGTAGTCCAGGGGTTTCCCGGAAGACCTTAGAAGCGGAAACTGAGTTGCCGAGAAGGTGTGTTCTCGGCAACTGCTCAATAAAGGGCGGGGTGCTTTTTCAATCTTCTTGGAAATTCTCCTCTGGCGCTAAACGCGAGACTTCTCGGCAGGAAACGCCACCACCTAGCGTAACGATGCGCTTAGGGGGAGTTATCATAAGTGGGAACGTAGGGGTCATAGAGAGGAAGCGAAGGTAGGGAGATGAAGGTCGCGCTGGCTCAGATCGACACTGTAGTAGGCGACGTGTGGGGAAACGCAGAGAAGGCAGCCGATGCTTTAGACCGAGCGGTGGAGGGTGGCGCCGAGCTGATCGCCTTTCCGGAGCTCGCTATAACCGGCTACCCGCCCGAGGATCTTCTCTTACGACCGAGTTTTATCCGGGACAACCTAGATGCGTTAGGAGAGTTCGTAGGAAGGGTGCCCAAGGAGATCGCCGCGGCGATCGGGTTCGCGGACCTTAACGGGGACCTCTACAACGCTTGTGCCGTCGTCTCGGGCGGCGAGATTCTCTACCGGTACCACAAGCAGTATCTGCCGAACTACGGCGTCTTCGACGAGAACCGCTACTTCCGCGCAGGAGAGGGCGCCCCCCCTATCCTTAGGGTAGGCAACACCCTCGTAGGTTTGAGCATCTGCGAGGACATCTGGTATCCGGGGGGTCCTCCCCGCGAGCAGGCTATAGGGGGCGCAAGCGTTCTGCTCAACATCTCCGCTTCTCCGTACCACCGCCTCAAGGGAGTTTCCCGAGAAACGATGTTCAGCGTCCGGGCTTCAGACTACGGTTGCTACGTCCTTTTTTGCAACCTAATTGGCGGCCAGGACGATCTCGTCTTCGACGGTCGCTCCGTGGTCTTCGATCCCGAAGGGCGCCTCATCGCTCGCGCTAAACAGTTTGAGGAGGACCTCCTCTTTGTTGACGTCTATCCTGAAGAAGCTCTCGTCCGCCACCTCCAGGAACCTCTCCTCCGCAAAGAGAACCTCGTGCGCACCTCTAAGGTCGTCGAGATCCAGCCCCCCGAGCCAGGGACTCCGGCCGAGTCGGCTGAAGTGCCCGGCGTCGAGTACCGGATAGAGCCGCCGCTCTCCGAGGAGGGCGAGGTGCTCGAGGCCCTGACCCTGGGCTTGAAGGACTACTTTCGGAAAAACGGCTTCTCGCACGCTGTGCTCGGCCTCTCTGGCGGTGTAGACTCTTCTACCGGCGCTGCTATAGCGGTTCGGGCTTTGGGTGCCGAGAACGTGACCGCCGCCAGGATGCCGAGTCAGTACACCTCTGAGCAGAGCAACACCGACGCGCAGGCGGTAGTGAAGAACCTCGGGATAGAGAGTTACGAGATCACCATAGAGCCAGCCTTCGGCGCGTACGAGGATATGCTCGAGGAAGTCTTCAAGGGGATGCAGGAAGACGAGACCGAGGAGAACATACAGGCCCGCATACGGGGGAACATCCTCATGGCGCTCTCAAACAAGTTCGGCTGGGTCGTCTTGACCACCGGTAACAAGAGTGAGTCAGGCGTCGGGTACTCGACGCTCTATGGCGACACGGCGGGCGGGTTCGCCGTAATTCAAGACGTCCCCAAGATGCTCGTCTACCGCCTCGCCGAGCACATAAACGAGATAGAGGGGCGCGAGATCATCCCCGAATCCGTCCTCACCAAGATGCCTTCAGCGGAGCTAAGTGCGGATCAGCAGGACGTGGATGCCCTACCGCCCTACGAGGTTCTCGACTCTATCCTCAAGGCCTACGTGGAAGAGGACAAGGGGCTCGAAGAGCTCGTCGCCGCCGGCTTCGACGAGGAAGACGTCAGAGATGTGATAAACCGTGTGGAGGCCGCCGAGTACAAGCGCCGCCAGTCCCCGACCGGCATCAAGGTCACCCCCCGCTCCTTCGACCGCGAGCGGCGCATGCCTATCACCCACCGCTACTCCGAACGACGCCCCTAGTAACGACTCTCAGGCCGTATTGAGCCAGCACCGAGGGCGGCCAGAAGGCGCTCGGGAGATATACAGCGAGGCCTCACCCGGCGACGTGCGAGTTGCCATACAAAACTTCAGCAACGACACACCTGGCCCGTCTCTCAGCCAAGCTTCTTTGGCGCTTCGTATCCGCAAGCGGTCTATTATGAGGACCTAAGTAAACTGTACAGCTTAGACAGTCCGTCTAGAGAAGAAGAGCACCCTGAAACTGAACGTGTGTCCTGAGAAGCTTTGACATACAGAGGAGATAAGACGTCAAACTTTTGAATGCCTGACAGAGTAGCGCAATGCCCTGATTCGTCGACAGGGCCGCTCGGCTACTATCGGAGGTAGCTGGGCTAAAGAGAGTTCGCCTAGGTAACAGCATCCGCCTCCCACTGACCCTTTGCCGGGTAGATATATGGTTGAGGGTCAGAAAAGCCGCCCAAACCTCTAGGAGTAAGAAACATATGGCGTAAGAATCAGAAAACAACACGACATCAAGCAATAGATGGAAGGCGCCGAGTTTCTAACCCTAGGACAAAACCTTAGGACCTTCGCCGAATACCATAGGTTGAGGCCCCGGAGGAGGGCAGCAACCGCCGAGCAACGGCGAGTATTTTAATCCTGGCGATGGGATAGAGGAGCTGGAAAACGCAGAAGAATTAGGCAGGCAGATGGAGCCGCGCGGTGAAGAGTAGGAGAACCCCCACCCAAGCGTAGGAAAAGGCCAGAGCCCTTAGAGTAAGGGCCCCGGCCGGCGGGATTGTCTCTACTCTACGCGCCTTACGCTACCGCGCCGGGCTCTCGGCCAAACGACCGCCTCTCAGTTCCGGCTGCGTGTGCAAGAGTGCCCAGCACCTCCAGCTTCTTATGCGCCGCTACCACGATGGCTGTCTAACGCCATCGCGACATCTTCGGGGTCCGAGTATTCCCGTATCGCAAGGGCCACGAGCCCCTTAATAAGCTCTTCGGGGACGTTGTTGCTTCTAGCGACCGATACCAAGTCGTCTTTACTGGCCGGGTACTCGACCTCTTCTAGGTAGCGTCGTACTTCTTGCTCGGTTTCCGATGTCTTACCGGTTTCTTCGCTCTTGTCGCTACTTCTCGCAGAACCTCTTGTGATTTCCTGAGCTCGCTCGACCAGCTCTCTTTTTTGGAAGGCAGCCCCCTCCTGAGGGGTGCTTTCGGCCCCGGACCTCGAGGTATAGTTCACGCGCTCGGAGGAGGAGTTCGTGTCATGCTGCGTCTGACCCTCCAGGGCCTCCCTAAAACGTTTCGTAGTCGTCCCGTCGTAAGACTCTCTATTTGCGTCTTCAGCCGCACGCCTTTTTAGGCTCAACACGATTATGGCTAGAGCACCTACTCCCAGTACCGCCACCACGCTTCTGTCGAAGATTCGCCTTTGCCCGAATCGCCCTCGCACGCTTTTTGCCTCCTCCTTCTTCGTGTCCCTCCTTTCCCACATTGTACCTGTACACAAAGCAAAAGGGCCGGAGTCCCTACAGCAGTAAGACCCCAGCGCTTTCTCTTGCTTTCTCTTAAATTCCCCTTTTGCCCTTACTACTTTACGCTTACTACCCGGCCTTCTGGAACAACTCAGGGGCGCTCTGCTCGGCTATCTGCGCCGTCTGCTCCTCCTGGTGCATGTTCTCGCTTAGCAGGTTGACTATCTCGTTTTGCCCCATCTGCTGAGCACCCGTGACTAGGCCCCGATAAGAGCCCATCTCAAAGTGCTCCACCTTTATGACTGCAGCGATAATCGCGCAGTCGCGGATGGCTTCGTTCTCGGCCTCTTGCATGTTCTGCTGTGCTTCGCTTACCAACCCCTGGGCCACTTCGTTTGTCTGCCGTTGGGGCTGCTGGCCTAGCTGTTCGAAGACCTGCTCTAGGTTGCGGATTTGCTGCTCGGTATCGCTTATATGCTGTTGGATAGAGCTTTTTAGATCCTGGTCGGTTGCCTGCTGCTCCATCTCTTGCTGTCCTTCAAGGAACTGGTGCTCGGCGTCGTAGGTTTCCCCCAACGCTTGGATCATTAGATCGTTAACATTTGCGAGTGCCAATAGCTACTAACCTCTTTTGCTTTCTTTGTTTGCTGAGAACGTTTTGTTCCTATACCCATAACCTCCTGGCGAAAAACTCGAAGCCAAGCTAAGACACCCTCACTCAGTCCTGCTCTAGGTACCGACGTAGCGTTGCGGCATATTCGGGTGGCACGCCACGAGCCACCACCCAGTCCTACAAATGCACCCCCAACTCGACGGCCTATCGGATTTGATGCAGTTCTCGTGCCTGAGATTGAGGGAAGCCCACTGCTACTCCGCTCGCTCGCGCTGAGCTCCTCACGCAACGCTTTAAAGTGTTCTATCGTCAATCTATCTGGCCTTTGTGCCAACAGATCATTGTTTCGAACATCGAGGGCCGGGGTCTTGTTATGAACACTAGATCCGTGTTTGGGTGGGCTGCTGCGCCAACCGCCTCGCTCTTGGCCTCCTCGTGGGCTCTCTCGGCGAGCCTTACGAGGTCGTCGTTGTTCCAATGCTCGGCTACGCGCAGCCCCACTCGCTAGGACATCCTCGTAGAGCCTTCAATGCTCCCACTCGCTTATGAGCTCGGCGTGCTTCTCGCAAAGCGCCTGGCTCTCGAAGGCGGTGGTAGCCTTCCGCCAGCGCGAGTTCTCGCTCTTAGAGCCGGACGACAGGCAGCGTGGCGGCCTCAGCTTTCCCTCTTCACTCCGCTCCTGGACGTACTCGTCCCTGAGGTCCTTCCCGGCCTAAGAGGCCCCCGCCGCCTGTGGACGGTGAGGTAGGCGAAGTCCTCTGACATGCTCCGGGTCGAACGCCAAGCATCTTTGGGGACAAAGACCAGTTTTCCAGGGCCTAATACGTACTCTTCGCCGCCCACCTCGACCGTCCCGGAGCCCGACACGCCCACAAAGATAACATCCACCTCCTCGTTAAGGTGCTCCCCGACGCCCCGTCCGGCTCCGAAGTGGATTAAGTTGGCGTTCAGGTCGTCGCTAGCGCCCAAGGTCCAGATCACTCCTTCTCGTGCTACCACGGAGGCGGCTACCGCTTCGAGGTTCGTTCCTAACATAGGGACAAGGTCGAACTCCTGTTCTCCGGGCTTACCCACCGGTTGCTATGCTAACGAGGCAAACGGCGTCGCTTGTGGCCTCCACGGCGTGGCGCACCCCGACATCGCATGTAAGCACCGTCTCCGGTCCGGCCTCTACGGTCTCGCCTTCCGCCGTAAAGCGGATACGACCCTCGCGGACGCTCAACGTGATCGCTCCGGGCGCGGCGTGCTCTTCAAGCCTGTCTCCAGCCTTCATCGCAAGCAACACCACATTTAGACCGCCCCCCTTGCGCAGCGTGACCGCGTTGCGCCGGCCCTCTTGCCACTCCTTCTCTTCCCGCAAACGCGTGGCTGCCTCGTCTAGATCGAAGCTCTGCAACGGGCCGCTCAAGGCTCTATCTGACCCAGGGCGCGCTCGATGCTCCATATCAACCTCCTTGATCAACGGACAACTACCATATTTATTATTACATGAAGAGTAATATTTAGGATGCTTTTGACTGGTCTGTGTACCCGGACGGGAGCTTGATAGAGAATGAAGGGTAACAGAGTATTTGCTGGCTGGAGGTAAGGATTGCGGCTGGAGCTGAGCAGCGAGGGGCGGTACTCTCTGAGGGCTTTGCTCTACCTCGCCTGGTTAGGGGAGCGGGTGACGGCGGACAGGATCTCTGCTGAGACGCAGATCCCACGCCGTCTGCTCGCCCGTATCCTAGCGAAGCTCTCCCACGCGGGGCTGGTGGAGAGCGAGCAGGGCCGCGGCGGAGGCTCTCGCCTCGCCCGCTCGGCCCGGGAGATAACCCTCCGCGACGCTGCAGAAGCGGCCGAAGGACCCTTCAGTATTACCCGTTGCATTATGGAGAACCGTGCTTGCGGCCAGGGTGCTCCCTGCGCGCTGCACGAGGCCTGGAAAGAAGGTCAGCTGGCCATCCTCGAATACCTCGGTGGCCAGACCCTCGAAGGATTCCTCATACAGAACCCCTCCGGCAAGCTGCCGTCCAGAACTTAGCGCTCGTGCCGGATCCTCTGGCGAGCTAGAGGATCCTACAGAAGCATGTTTGCCTATAGCGGTGGTACGGCTTGCCGAAGTACGCTCTGGGTACCGCTCCTCAGCGGGAAAGGGCCAGAAAATATACTGATGCTGGCTTTGCAAGGCTTTACACTCATAATCGACGGTGAAGCTTGTTTCTATGGCCTTCCCCTGCAGGGTGCTCAGGGTGACGAGGCCCTTGAAAGATTCGGTAAGCTCGGGGTTAGGCAGGTAGCAGCTAACCGAGTGAAAATGGGGCAGTCTGTAAACAAAGCCGCTTCTATGAGCGTCTTCCAGGTCGCAGATGAATCGACTGGAGAAAAGCTAACTTAGGTTTTGAGCACGGCGGGGAAACCCACGTTCGAAAACAGCAAGCGGCGTCGTACGTGCGCCTGCTCCGGCTGCGACACGCTGCAACAGAGGTCGGACAGCAACAATATGAACCGGTACTTTTCTTCGGACTGGGCAGCGTTGTGGGCGGTCCGCCCGGCTAACTTCCCGCTCCCTTCTCCCACTTTATTCTCTAAAATCTCGGCTGACTCCCTAACAAACATAGGGGCTATAGAAAAACCAAGGAGGTGAACCGATGAGCACGGCGATCCATACGCTCCACGTAGTGCTCGCTGGGGTGTGGCTGGGTGGTGTGATATTTACCACGATAGTGGTCTCGCCAGCGTTGAAGGCGATGAAGTGGAGGGAAGCCGAGCGAGTGAAGGTACGGTCGGTAATTGGGAAACAGTATGCCCGCGTCGGGTCCGTTAACCTGGTTTTGCTCCTGATTTTCGCTGTCCTGGACGGACTGTTTGAGGATTTCGGAACTATCTTCCACATCGAATATGTGCTACTGACCGTTATGTTTGGCCTGGTAGCCGCACACGGAGCCTACTTCGGCCGCCGGCTCGTAAAACTGGCCGAGGCCGAGAAGCGCTCCGGGAGCGAGGAGGGGGCTTGTACCTTCGCCGAGAAGCGCCACAACTGCAGAAGATCTCCCTATGGGTCTCCTGGGTGGATATTATCGTTAGCTTGGCGATCTTAGCACTCGCCGCCAACGCTTAAGGAGTTGGCAACGTTGTTGTACAGTAGGGGAGGTTACCCCTCTGCCGGATCATGTCGCCAGCGGTTTCGGAGTGACACGTCTCCACTTAGCGGCATGGTTTCATTCCGTGCAGCACTCGCAGATGTTCGGCCTTCCTGGTGGTATCCACGAGTACCTTGTCATCGAGGCCCGCCAAAACCTCCGCTTGGTACGCAGCTGCTGGCCGAACGATTATGCTCCACGTTCCCTTCCTCGATGGGCCGCGGCGGGCACAGCTCGTCCTCGTCGAGACAGCTGCAGCGAGGAGACCGCTGTCGGCTGCGTCGTCGCTCGTGTCAGACGTGGCAACTCCCCGTCTGACGCGACCGCCGAGGTCTACAGGCGCCAGCGTGCGGTGGCACAGGCCTCGGTCATCCCACACAATGCCGTGCACAACTTGGTGCATACCGGTGCCGACCGTCCTGTTCACCTCAAACCCGCGCCCGCAGCCGTTCACCATAAGAACATTATCGCAGCACGGATTTTGGGCATGTAGGAAGGATTCGCGGGGATTGCATGAGGCACGGTCAGCAATGTATTAGATTGCAAGTGGGAAACGTCATTTTGGCGCAAGGACCGTTTCACCGATTGAGAGATCCCCAGCGCGAGCGCGGTTCGGAGAGGAGGGCGTTTTGAAGGTGTTTAAAGTCATGAGCAAGCGTGGGTCTCTGCTTCTCGTCGGGCTCGTGCTATTGGTGATAATGCTCTTCGTCTCGACCGTAGGGGCAGTGGAGACCCGCAGTGGAGACCAGATCGTGATCGGTCCCGACGACGTGATCGAGGACGACCTGTACGTGACCGCCAGCGAGATCCTCGTGGAGGCACGATTAGGGGCGACCTTGTGGCTTTCGGAAACACGATTAGCGTAGGTGGCACGGTAGAAGGAGACCTCATCGTTGCAGGCCAGTCTGTGGAAATCGGGGGCACGGTAGAGAGAGATCTTATTGCCGCAGGTCAGGCCATCGAGATCGGGGGCACGATCGAAGACGACGCGCGGATCGCCGGTCAGGCGCTATTGCTAAGCCAGGGCGCCCTCGTGGACGACGACTTGATCGCTGCCGGTTACAGCCTTGAGAACGAGACCGAGAGCGCCGTCGGGGGCACTTTACTGTACGCTGGTTACCAGGCGCTCCTGTCCGGGAGCGTGGACGAAGACTTCAGCGGGGCTGTAAACGCTTTGGAACTCGGCGGAGAAGTGAGCGGAGACGTGGACGCCGATGTGGACGGCGAAGGCGGCGGGCCAGCTCCTCCCACGTTCGCGCCCGCGCCGCAGGTAGAAATTCCTACGGTCGACCCTGGGCTGACGCTTACAGACTCGGCTCGGGTTGGGGGTGACCTCACCTACGAATCTGGCGCCGAGGCGCAAGTCAGCCCTGAAGCCCAGATCGAAGGCGAGGTGGTACGTGAGGAGCGACCTGCCACCCAAGAAGAGGAAGAGCCGGCCAGCCCCATGGTCGATGCGGTGCTGGATAACCTGCGCAGCCTCGTCGCGCTGGTCGTAGTTGGGTTGCTCCTGGTCTGGATCGCGCCAAACTGGATCCGACGCCTAGCTGACACAGTACGGGCCCGACCCCTGCCGACCCTCGGCTGGGGTGTCGTTGGCTTCCTCGTCTTCCTAGCTTTAGCGATAGCCATCCTGCTGGTGACTGTTCTGCTGGCGGTCATCTTCGGTCTCTTGACTCTGGGCAGTTTGGTGCTGCTGACCATTAGTCTGGGGGTGGTGGCCGAGACGGTAATGTTCTTAGCCTTCTTCATCTCCACGAGTTACCTGGCCCAGATCGTTGTGAGCTTCCTGGCCGGATCGCTGCTTTTGGGACGCGCCCTGCCGAATCGGGCGGCCGGGCGGGTTCTACCTCTGGTGATCGGCCTGATCCTGTACGTGCTCTTGAGGTTCGTATCCGTGCTTGGCCCTATCGTCAGCCTGGTCGTGGTGTTGTTCGGCCTGGGCGCTCTCTTCAGCTGGATCGGGACGAAGTTACGCCACAGTCTCGCCCAACTACCACCGGCAGGCTAGACGGTTTTGCTAGTGGTAGAGAGCTAGGAAGGCGTTTTCGGAACTGCTACAGGAAGCCCGAGGCGAGGAGACAGACGAAGAGATCTGGGAAGCGGGTCGGAAGACCTGAAGAAAATCGTCGTGGCCGCCTGCGCTGATGGACAGACTATCTGCAACGAACTGTGCGTGGTCTAAATGTGGATGTTACGCTGGTTGCTGATGCCTTCGACCGCCCGCGCCGGGCTATCTTTGTGAAAGTAGGTAAGCAGGTCCTCAGTCGCGGGTTAGGCACCCCGGAGAAGTGGATTTACACCGGGTGTAGATCTTTACTCCCGCTGTCTATTCGAACCGTCGTAGAGCTTGTCCAGAGTATGCAACGTCCCAGGTATCTCGGTTGGCTACGTTACGTCCCGTCGCCGAAAGACGAGCGCGGCAATGAGAACGAACGCCACGATGTATAAGAGCAACACGAGAGCAGACTGCACGGGGCTAAGGAAGCTCTCACTAAACGCCGGGTCTTCGGTGGCCTCGAAGGCAAAGGAGAGCGTGGACGTGCTCGCGCCCGGAAAGAACCTGGCTATGGTCGCAACCGACTCGTTCATGGTCGAGAGGCCCGAGAGCGCCGGCTCTACAGCGAACGAGTAGATCAGGCCGAGCCCCACTGCGAGCGCGGTGCTCCTGAAAAGTGTGGCCAGGGCGAAGCCGAACGTGGCCCAAACCGCGAGTATGAGCGCCCCCACGCCTATGCCTCCGAGGAGCTCTATGGCTGGCGGCCGGGCAGGCGCTGTGCCCGAGAACAGCCCTACGGCGAGGCTGCTGGCGCCCCCGACAAAGAAACCTATGAGAGCGAAGAGGAGGAGCAGGTTGAAGAGCGCCAGCAGCTTCCCGGAGAGCACGCCGAGCCTACCCGGTTGTTGAGAGAGTATGACCTTCATCGTCTCCCAGCTGTACTCGCTCCCCGCCGCTAAAGCGCCGAAGATGAGCGCCACTGTCATGCCGAGACCCGGAAAGAGAAAGCGGAGCAGGTACGTAACGAGGTTCTCCGGCGCCAAAACGGGTAGCTGCTCCTGCAAGCTTGTCTCGGTAGCGAGCTCGACCGGGGCGTTAGCGAGGGCGACGCTTAAGAGCAGGGCCGGCAAAAGGTACAGAAAGAGGACCACAACGGTGACCCACAGGCTCCCTAGTATCCACACCGCGGGCCTCTTGCGGAGCTTGAGTATCTCTGCCCAGAAGCTACCGGACAAAATCGTCTCGCGCAGACATGTCCTTCTCCACGTTCTCTACGACGGCGTCTGCTCCGGCTTCTCTTTCCTCGGTGAGTTGGAGGAATACCTCTTCGAGGGAACGCTCAACAGGCTTGAGCTCGCTTACCCGGACGCCAGCACGAATAAGGCTACCGTTTATCTCCGCTGCTATTCCCGGGTCGGCCAGGAGCCGGAGCATGCCATCGTCGGCCGCCCACGCCTTCTCAACGCCCGGTAACCACCGGGCTACTCGCAGCGCCTCCTCCAGGGGCTCCGCCCGGAGGGTAAGGCCCTCGTCGCGGCTCCTAAGCTCGTCCACCCGGGCTTCTGCTACCATCCTTCCCTCCTGCACGATGCAGACCCGGTCGCAGATCTGCTCGACCTCCCCCAAGAGATGGCTGGAGAGCAAGACCGTCCTCTCGCCTCTGCCCAAGTTACGGATAATCTCTCGCACGTCCGCCATACCCTTCGGGTCGAGCCCTTCGGTCGGCTCGTCGAGGATTAGGAGCTCGGGCTCCTTGAGCAAGGCCGCCGCCACCCCTAAGCGCTGCTTCATCCCCATGGAGTACTTCTTGACCTTGTCTTTAGCTCTCCTCGTGAGTTTTACCTGTTCCAGCACTTCTTGTATCCGCACGGGTGGTACCCCCGCGTAGGAGGCTAACGCCTGAAGGTTATCGCGTCCCGAGAGGTACGGATAGAAGGCGGGGGATTCGATGAGCGTCCCTATCTTACGCAAGCTCGCGGGATCGCCGGGTTTTTTCCCCATTACTCGTACCTGTCCGCTCGTCGGACGGATAAGCCCCAGGAGCATCCGTAAGGTTGTGGACTTGCCGGAGCCGTTCGGCCCCAAGAACCCGTACACCTCTCCCCGTCCGACTGTTAGGTTCAGGTCGGCGACGGCGGTGATCCGCGATCCGAAGCGCTTGGTAAGCCCCTTGGTCTCGACGAGCGGGTTATCTTTGTGGTTGCTCGTCCGCGACTTCTCGTGGGTCATACCCGACCGATCTCCTTTCGTACTCTCTGTGTCAGCCGGAACTCTACCAGGAGTGGACGCTTTTCTTAAGAGGAAGCACGAGTATTTCTACTGCGTTCTAACGTCTCGAAAAATCATTGTACTTGAGCCAAACCAAGGGGATTAATGCAGACCGTTTTTCTGTAGTGTTCTTGTGTTTTCTAGCTGCGTTGCTGCACGTTTGCTGCACACCTACCTTATTACTGGGGATGGGAGAGCAGACCACTGACACAAGTTAGCCGGCGGTGTGCCTCGACACCTCTATTTACCGGAATGCCGAGAAGGAGTGTTCTGGGAAACTAGGCTTCCTGTATTGATAAAATTAGGCAATCCCTTGCCCTGAGGTCAGTCGATCAGCTGCACCAGGAGGATTATCACGATAGGGATGACAGGAATGCCGAGCAGTAGCTCGACATTCCTGTCGTAGCGTCGCCTTGGTCGCCTCGGCCTCACCTTTATCCTTTCCCATCCTAAGTTCACCTCTATCACGGTAGGTTCCAAAGCACAGCCAAGGTCCGTATTCCCGAGCTTCCGCTATGAGCGTTGTTAGCGGCTTCCGAGAAGCCCTTAATAGTGGCAACCCGCCCAATAATACTTGGCATTTAGCTGCCTTCTATTCACCCCCCGCGCAACTTTATCCAATAGAGTTACATGCTCATAGCAAACGCAAGTGTTGGGGTGCCCTTTAAG
>Ga0126308_10000168_pt1 | contig 18164 bp, 12 predicted proteins | sample Plot55_FD_92533 | JGI IMG/M metagenome (GOLD analysis project Ga0126308, IMG submission 92533) | Serpentine soil microbial communities from UC McLaughlin Reserve, CA, USA - Plot55 | ecosystem: Environmental > Terrestrial > Soil > Grasslands | place: USA: UC McLaughlin Reserve, Lake County... | reverse complement strand
GACGGAGACGGCGACCGACCGGGGCACGCGCGAGGCGCCGCCGCTGCGCGACGCGGTGGTCTTCGACCGCGTCAGCTTCGCGTACGGCGACGAGGCACCGGTGCTCACGGACGTCTCCTTCACGGCGCGACGCGGCGACATCGCGGCGCTGGTCGGGCCGAGCGGGGCGGGGAAGAGCACGCTGGTGGACCTCATCCCCCGCTTCAACGAGCCCACCGCCGGCCGCATCACCGTCGACGGGGTGGAGACGCGGGACATCCGCCTCGCCTCGCTCCGCGCGCTGACCGGGATCGTCAGCCAGGACACCGTGCTCTTCAACGACACGGTGCGGGCCAACATCGCCTACGGCGCCCCCGGGAAGTACACCGACGCGCAGATCGAGGCGGCCGCGCGGGCGGCGAACGCGCACACCTTCATCACACAGCTCCCGCAGGGCTACGACACGGTCCTCGGCGAGCGCGGCACGCGGTTGTCGGGCGGCCAGCGGCAGCGCATCGCGATCGCCCGCGCGCTCCTCACCGACCCGCCGATCCTGATCCTCGACGAGGCGACGTCGGCGCTCGACACCGAGAGCGAGCGGCTGGTGCAGGAGGCGATCGACCGGCTGCTCGCCGGCCGCACCGTGTTCGTGATCGCCCACCGCCTGTCGACGATCCAGCACGCGACCCAGATCCTGGTCCTCGACCGCGGCCGCATCGTGGAGCGCGGCACCCACGACGAGCTGCTGGCGCGGCGCGGCGCGTACTACCGGCTGTACTCCATGCAATTCCGGGAGCGGGGCGGCGAGAATGCGGCCGACTGAACGAGGGACGGGGGATGGGGGATGGGGGATGAACGGCCGCTCAGGACCCTTCGCTGCGCTCAGGGCAAGCTGTCCCGAGGCACGCGCAGTTCATCCCCCGTCCCCCATCCCCCGTCCCCGGTCGTTCTAGATGCGCGTTCTGTTCTACCATTCCGCCCGCGAATGGTCCGGCCGGGCGCGCGTGTTCTCCACCGTCGCGCGGGGGCTGGCCGACCGCGGGTACCAGGTGACCTTCGTCTGCCGGCCGGAGAGCGCGGTGGAGCAGCGCGTCTCGCAGTTCGGCTACGAGGTGGTGCCGGTGGAGATGGGCGACGCCTGGCTCTGGGAGGCGTGGCGGCTGCGACAGGTGCTGCTGGACCGGTTCGTGGAGGTGATCTTCACCCACACCGAGCGCGAGCACCTGGTGGCGGCCGCGGCGACGCGGCTCGCCGAGCGCGGCGCGGTGCTGCGGCGCACGCCGGCGGGCGGGCGGCTCGCGGCCGGCTCCCGGTCGCGGCTGGCCGCGCGCCTGGCGACGACGGGCTTCCTCTTCACCACGCAGTCCGACCTCCAGGGCGCGCCGCCCGTGAAGGCGGCGCTCGAGCCGGTGCTCGCCCAGATCGGCGTCGACGCCGACCGGTACGACGAGGTGAAGACCGCGTCCCGGCAGAGCATGGGGCTGCGCGCGCCGGGGACGATCCGCGTGCTGGTGTGCGTCTACGACCCGTCGGCGAGGGTGCGCGCGGCGACGGTGCTGCGCACGGTCGCGCTGCTCGCGCCGCACCACCCGGACCTGCGCGTGGCGATGGTCGGCGTCGGCTCCGACCACGAGGACCTGCGGATGCACGCGGCGGCGCTCGGCATCACCCGCATCGTGAGCCACCTCGGCGAGCGCGACGACCAGCTGAGCGTGCTGCGCTCGGCGGACGTGGGGTGGGTGATCGCCGACTCGGACAACGCCGCCTACGGCGTGCTGGACTTCATGGCGCTCCGCGTGCCGGTGCTGGCCGAGCGCGGCACGGTCGCGCAGCGCTACGTCGCCGACGGCATCACCGGGATGCTGCTCCCGCCCGGCGACGCGCCGAGCACCGCCGCCGCGCTCGCGACGTTCCTCGCGCACGAGGACCAGCGTCAGGCGATGGGCAACGCCGCCCGCGTGCGCGTGGCGCGCGACCTCACCGAGCGCGCGATGCTCGACGGGTTCGAGCAGGCGGTGACGGCGGCGCGCGACCGCTCGCGGTGGGCGGTGTGACGCCGGAGCCGCGCAAGCCGCGCCTCAAGCATTACGCGGAGTACGCGGCCATCCGGGGCGTCACGGCGGCGCTCGACGCGCTGAGCTGGCGCGCGGCGGGCGCGGTCGGCGCCGGACTGGGCGCGTTCGCCTACCGGCCGATCGGGATCCGGCGGGACGTGGTGGAGACGCAGATCGCCGACTCGTTCCCCGAGTTCTCGATCGCCGACGTGCGCCGCGTGGCGCGCGGGGCGTACGCGCATCTGGGACGCGTGTCGATCGAGACGGCGCTGCTCCCGTCGCTCTCGCGCGACCGCGTGCTCGAGCTGTTCGAGGGCGTGACCGGGTGGGAGCTGGTGGAGAACGCGGTGGCGGCCGGCCGCGGCCTCCTCTTCGTCACGGGCCACCTGGGGAACTGGGAGCTCGGCGGCGCCTACCTGGCCGCGCGCGGGATTCCGCTGGATGCCGTCGTCCGGCAGATGGGCAACCCGCTCTTCGACCACTACCTGAACGACACGCGCGGCCGCCTCGGCGTGACGGTCGTCTACGACATGGAGGCGGTGCGCCGCATCCCGCGCTCGCTGCGCGAGGGGCGCGCGATCGCGCTGCTCGTCGACCAGGGCGTGCTGGGGCTGGCGTCCACCTACGTCCCGTTCTTCGGGCGGCTCGCGAAGACGCCGCGCGGGCCGGCGGTGTTCGCGCTCCGCCTCAAGGTCCCGCTCATCTTCGGCACCGCAATCCGCCAGCCGGACGGACGCTACCGGCTGATCCTCGAGACCGTGCCGGTGGAGGAGACCGGCGACCGCGAGCGCGACGTCGACCAGACTGTTGCCCGCTACACGCGCGTGCTCGAGCGCTACGTCCGCCTCGCCCCCGAACAGTACTTCTGGCACCACCGCCGCTGGAAGCGACAGCCGAAGGAGGGAGAGCGCATCGTGACGGACGGACTGTAGTAGTTCGCAGGTCGCAGCTGTAGTTCGTATCTCGTTCATCGTATTAGCTTGCCTTCCCATGGACCGCTCCATCCTCGCCCGCCTGAAGCGCGACCCGCGCGCGATCGTGGGGGTGGCGGCGGTGGTGCTGATCGCGCTCGCGGCGCTGTTGGCGCCGGCCATCGCCCGGCACGACCCGGTGCGCATCGACCTGGCGAGCACGCTGCGGCCGCCGTCGGCCGAGCACTGGCTGGGGACGGACGTCCAGGGACGCGACGTCTGGGCGCGGCTCGTCCACGGCGCGCGCGTCTCGCTCGCGGTCGGATTCATCTCGCAGGCGATCGCCCTCGCGCTGGGCGTCACGCTCGGGCTCATCGCCGGCTACTACGGGCGCTGGGTGGACGAGGTCGTGATGCGCCTGGCGGACGTGACGCTCGCCTTCCCCACGCTGCTGCTGCTGATCGCGATGGCGGCGGCGCTAGAGCCGTCGATGGGCGTGGTGTTCGTGACGATCGGCCTCGTCGGCTGGGCGGGGATGGCGCGCCTGGTGCGCGGCCAGGTGCTGGTGGTGCGGCAGCTCGAGTACGTGCAGGCGGTGCGCGCCCTCGGCGCGCGCGACCGCCGGGTCATGCTGCGCCACGTGCTCCCCAACGTGATTGCGCCCGTGGTCATCGCGGCCACGCTCGGCATCGCCGGCGCGATCATGGCCGAGGCGGCGCTCAGCTTCCTGGGCCTCGGCGTGCAGCCGCCGACGCCGAGCTGGGGCGCGATGATCGCCGACGGTCGCGACCTGGGCCAGCTGCGCAACGCGCCCTGGACGTCGGTGTTCCCCGGCGTTGCGATCGGGCTCTCGGTGCTCGGCTTCAACCTCCAGGGGGACGCCCTTCGCGACGCCCTGGACCCGCGCCACGTGGACCGCGTCGCCCCGACGGCCGAGGTCGGGGAGCCGCGCCGCCCGCCGGTCGAGACGCCCGCGGTGCCGCACCTGCCTTACGACACCGAGCAGCCGCCGGCGACGCGCGGCAGCACGGGGACGAGCAGCGAGACGATCCCGTGAGCTACGACGTGCTCGCGCTGCGCCGCCGCGAGTTCCCCTGGGCCGACCGCGGCGACGTCGTCTACCTCAACCACGCCGGCACCGGGCCGCTGCCCGAGCGAGCGGTCGCGGCGCACGCCGAGTGGGCGCGGCTGCGCGCCGAGCCGTGGCGGATCACGTTCGAGATGCAGTTCGGGACGCTCGCCCGGTCGCGCGAGCTGTGCGCCCGGCTCGTCGGCGCCGGGCCGGACGAGATCGCGCTCATGGTCAACACGTCCTACGGGCTCAACCTGGCCGCGCGCGCGCTCCCGCTGCGCGAGGGGGACGTGGTGCTGTCCTTCGACCGCGAGTTCCCGGCGAACGTCTACCCGTGGATGGCCCTCGCGCGCACCGCCGGCGTACGCTTCGAGCAGCTCCCGGTGCGGGACGGCGTGCCTGACGAGGAGGCGCTGCTGGCGGCGCTCGACCGCCCGCGGGTGCGCGCGGTCTCGGTCTCGTGGGTGAGCTTCTCGAGCGGCTACCAGCTCGACCTCGCGCGCATCGGCCGCGCCTGTCGGGAGCGCGGCATCTACTTCGTGGTGGACGCCATCCAGGGCGTGGGCGTCTCGGAGCTCGACGTGCGCGCCTGCTCGGTGGACGTGCTGGCGTGCGGGGCGCAGAAGTGGCTGCTCGCGCCGTGGGGCGCCGGCTTCACCTACGTGCGGCGCGAGCTCGTGCGGGCGCTGGAGCCGGCCGACGTGGGGTGGATGTCGGTGCGCGACTCGGACGACTTCACGCGCCTCTGCGACTACGACCTCACCTACCGCGACGACGCGCGCCGCTTCGAGGTCATCACGCTGCCGTACCAGGACTTCGCGGCACTGAACGAGAGCCTGGAGCTCATCGTGGGGCTGGGCGTCGACGCGATCGCGACGCATCTGGCCTCGCTTACCGGCCTCGTCGCCGAGTGGGCCGAGGCGCGCGGGGTGCGGGCGACCCCGCCGGCCGGCCGGCGCGCCGGGATCATCGCCGTGGTCCCGCCCGGCGACCCGGCCGAGGCGTCCGAGCGCCTGACGAGTGCCGGCGTGGTGCACTCGCTGCGCGAGGGGGCCATCCGGCTCTCGCCGCACTGCTACAACACGCGCGAGGAGATCGAGCGGGCGCTGGAAGTGCTGGGCGGCGTGGCGGCCGGCGCGGGGGCGGGGGCGGGGGCGGCGCTACGGTCGCGGGGGTGAGTCGGTCAGGAGCTGGGTGGACACGCGCGTGCCGCGGATGTCGCGCACGCGGCCGTCGGGGAGCGTGAGCGACTGCTCCACCGATGCTCCGGGCCCCGATCGTGACGTGCGCGCTTGACAGCCTACCCCCGCCACCGAGAATTGGTGCCCACTAATTCTCGCTCGCCCGATTCCGCCTCGAGGTCGCCCATGCCGCCCCGCAGTGCCACGCCGCCCGAAGCCGTCGTCGTACGCGACTTCGCGCAGATCCTCCTGAACGCGCTCGAGAGCCGCGACATCGACAAGGTGGCCGGCTTCTTCGCCGACGACGCCGTGGTGATGATGTCGGACTCGCCGCAGGCGGTGGGCGACCTGGAGGTCCGCGCGCTCTGGTCCGGGCTGATCAGCACCCCCGGCTTCGCGCTGGCGCTCGACTCGTTCAAGACCGACGCGTCGCGCGAGATCGACATGGCCTCCGACCTCGGCACCTACTCGCTCAAGAGCGACGCCCCCGGCCGCCCCGCCCAGGAGCGCGGCCGCTACCTGATCGTCTGGCGCCGCACCGGCCTCCAGTGGAAGGTGATCGCCGCCATGTTCACGGCCACCGCGCCGCACGCGACCGGCCGGATGTCGGTGATGGGACTGCGGGCTCAAACCTGATACGCGATTCGCGATTCGCGCATCGCGCATCGCGAATCAGCCTCACCGGACCTTCACCAGCCCGTACTCCCTCGCGCCCTTCCGCAGCAGCAGATAGCGGCCGACGAGGAGCTGGTCCTCGCCGATCATGCGCTCGGTGGCGGCGAGTCGGCGGCCGTTGACGTAGATGCCGCCCTGCTCGAGCAGGCGCCGGCCCGCGCCCTTGGACGGGACGAGGCCGACGGCGACCAGCAGATCCAGCACGTCGAGCGCGCGCGTGCCGTCGGGCGACGGCGCGGGGGCGTCCACCTCGGCGAACGGCACCTCGTTGCGCAGGGCGTCGAGCGCCTCGAGCGAGAGCGCGCTGGGGTCGCCGCCGCCGAAGAGGATCGTGGAGACCTCGGTCGCGATCCGCGCGGCGGGCTCGCCGTGCACGCGCGCCGTGACGTCGAACGCGAGCGCGCGCTGGGCCTCGCGCCCCGCCGGGTTCTCGACCGCGGAGCGCTCGAGCGCCTCGATCTGGTCGCGCGCGATGAGCGTGAAGTAGCGCACGTAGCGCCCGACGTCGCGATCGTCGGTGTTCACCCAGAACTGGTAGAACCTGTACGGCGACGTGAGCGCGGGGTCGAGCCAGATCGCGTTCCCCTCGCTCTTGCCGAACTTCGCGCCGCTCGACGTCGTGACCAGCGGGAACGTGAGCACGTGCGCCTCGCCGCCGGTGGTGCGGCGGATGAGCTCCGTGCCCATGGTCATGTTCCCCCACTGGTCGCTCCCGCCGGCCTGCACCGTCACGCCGTGCCGGCGGTGCAGCTCCAGGAAGTCGTACGCCTGGAGCAGCATGTAGGAGAACTCGGTGTAGGAGATCCCGGCGTCCAGGCGCGAGCGCACCGACTCCTTCGCCAGCATCACGTTCACCGTGAAGTGCTTGCCGACGTCGCGCATGAACTCGATCGCGCCGAGCTTCGTGAGCCACTCCGCGTTGTCGACCACGCGCGCCGCGTTGGCGCCGGAGAAGTCGAGGAAGCGCTCGAGCTGCGACGCGATGCCGCGCACGTTCGCGGCGACCTGGTCCAGGTCGAGGAGCTGCCGCTCGCTCGCCCGCCCGCTCGGGTCCCCGATCATCCCCGTCCCGCCGCCCACGAGCGCGTACGGCCGGTGGCCGGCCCGCTGCGTGTGCACGAGCCCCATGACCGGCACCAGGTTGCCGACGTGCAGGCTCGACGCGGTCGGGTCGAAGCCGCAGTAGACAGCCATCGACCCCACCCTCGCTAGGTACTCGTCGAGACCGTCGGTCTTCTGATACAGCAGGCCGCGCCAGGCGAGCTCGTCGAGCAGTGGAGTCGTCATACGGGCGTCGAGGGCGGTGTTGGTCATGGAAGAAAAGTAGGTGGGACGACGCCCGTTAGGTAACCGCTTCCTGCCAGAAGCAGCAGATCCTCCGGCGCGGCGCCGCTCGCCGGGTCGCATGCTTGTCCCTCTAGCGGACGATGTCGACGCGACTCGCGGTAGCTGTCTCGTGCATAATGGGGCGTTCGTCCCAATCGTGCCCTCTCCAACTGCGAACGATCCCAATGCCCTGCTGCGTATCGCGGTCCGAATCTCGTTCGTTGACCCAGTACGGTGAGGGCGCGAGCCGCCCCGGGTGAGACCAGTTCATATAGTTGTAAGTATTACAGTTACGTGATAGACGCCGTCGCTTGTCGGTGCGGTGCCGTAGGGGCCAGGCCACGCCATGTCAAGCCCGTTCCTGAAATTGGTCCTTGACAGAATCGACTTCGTTCGCATTTTGTTGCAATCGTTTGCAAACACGCCGATCGCCAGGCCCCGCACGTCGCCCCTCCAGCCGAGGTCCACGGCCGTGAAATCCCGGAATCCCGTCATCTTCAGCGCGCTCGTCGCCGCCCTCGGCGGCCTCCTCTTCGGCTTCGACACCGCCGTCATCTCGGGCACCACCGAGGCGCTCCAGCGGGTCTTCTCGCTCGACAACTTCTCGCTCGGCTTCGCCGTCGCCTCGGCGCTGATCGGCACGATCGTCGGCGCCTTCACGGCCGGGAAGCCCGCCGAGGTCTTCGGGCGCCGGCGCGTGCTCTTCGTCCTCGCCGTGCTCTACTTCATCTCCGCGGCCGGCAGCTCGATGGCGCCGACGCTGGCGCTGTTCGTGACGTTCCGCTTCGTCGGCGGGCTGGCGGTGGGCGGCGCCTCAGTCGTCTCGCCGCTCTACATCGCCGAGATCGCCCCCGCCCACCTGCGCGGCCGGCTCGTCGCGCTGAACCAGCTCAACGTCGTCACCGGCATCCTGCTCGCCTTCCTCTCCAACTTCCTCATCTCGCAGCACGCCGACCCCGCGTCGGCCTGGCGCTGGATGCTGGGCGTGCAGGTGCTTCCCTCAGCGCTCTTCTTCGTCCTCCTGTACTTCATCCCGGAGAGCCCGCGCTGGCTGGTGAAGAAGGGGCGGGTGGCCGAGGCGCGCGCGATCCTCGAGCGCACCGAGGCCGGCGGCGTCGAGCACGAGCTGGAGGAGATCGCCGCGTCGGTGACGGCCGAGGTCGGTCATCACGAAGCGCAGCTCTTCCAGCGGCGCTACGCGCGGCCGATCTTCCTCGCCTGCACGGTCGCGATGCTCAACCAGCTCTCCGGCATCAACGCGCTGATGTATTACGCGCCGCGCATCTTCCGGTCGGCGGGCGCCGCGGCTGACGACGCCCTGCTGCAGTCGGTCGCCGTCGGCGGGACCAACCTGCTCTTCACCGCGCTGGCGCTGTTCATCATTGACCGCTTCGGCCGCCGGCCGTTGCTCGCCGCCGGCGGGATCGGCGCGGCGGTCTCGCTCGCGCTCACCGCCGCAGGCTTCTACCGGGGCGGCACGCCCGGCCACCTCGTGCTCATCGGGCTGCTCGGCTTCATTGCCTTCCACGCGATCGGGCAGGGCGCGGTGATCTGGGTGTTCATCTCGGAGATCTTCCCGAACACGGTGCGCGAGAAGGGGCAGGCGCTCGGCAGCTTCACGCACTGGTTCATGGCGGCGCTGGTCTCGTGGACCTTCCCCGTGGTCGCGCAGGCGTCCGGCGGGCATGCGTTCGCCCTCTTCGCCACGATGATGTTGATCCAGTTCCTGTTCGCCTGGCGCATCATGCCCGAAACGAAGGGGCTCTCCCTCGAGGAGCTGCAGCACCGGCTTGGCGCGGACCCTGCGCAGCCGGCCGGGGTTCAGGCGCCGCGGTCGGTCCTGGCTGCCGGCAAGATCCCCGAAGCAGCACACCGCTAGCAGCCGCTCGTAGCCGGCGCCGGCGTCGCAACCGAACACGTAGGTCGGATTCCCTCGCACGGGTGCATGCCATGATGGTCGGACTGAAGGATGTCGCGCGCGTGGCCGGCGTCTCGGTCTCCACGGTGTCGCGCGTGCTCACCGCGTCGCCCCTGGTCAACGAGGCGACTCGCGAGCGGGTGCAGCGCGCGATGGACGAGCTGCAGTACCGGCCGAACCGGGTCGCGCGCCGGCTGCGGCGCGACACGGCGAACGCGAGCCTGATCGGCCTCATCGTCCCCGACATCCAGAACCCGTTCTTCGCCGAGCTGGTGCGAGGGGTGGAGAGCGTGGCGCAGCGGCACGGCTACATGGTGTTCCTCGGCAACTCGGACGAGGACGAGTCGCAGGAGCGCCGCTACCTGGAGCTGATGCGCGCCGAGTCCGTGGACGGGGTGATTCTGCCCGCGAGCTCCGACATCGCGCAGACCGTCGTGGAGCTGGCTCGCGACGGGATCCCGGTGGTGTGCGTGGACCGGCGCCTCCCCAGGGCGGGGCTGGACACCGTGATCGCCGACAACGTGCACGGCGCGCAGGTGGCGACGGACCACCTGCTGCGCGTCGGCCACCGGCGGATCGGCTTCATCGGGGGGCGCCCCGAGCTGTCCACGAGCCAGGAGCGTCTGCAGGGCTACCGGCAGGCGTTGCAGGAGCACGGCCTCGAACTGGACCGGTCGCTCGTGCGCGAGGGCGACTCGCGGCAGGAGAGCGGCCGTCGGATGGCCAAGGAGCTTCTCGAGATGGAGAGCCCGCCGGGCGCGCTGCTGGTCGGCAACAACTTAATGACGCTCGGCGCCCTGGAGGCGATTCACTCGTTAGGGCTTCGCATCCCGGAGGACGTCGCGATCGTGGGCTACGACGACGTGCCGTGGGCGCTCGCCCTCAACCCGCCACTGACGGCGATCCGGCAGCCGAGCTACGAGATCGGGCAGCGCGCCGCGGAGCTACTGCTCAGACGGATCGAGGAGCCGAATCGCAGCACGACGCTGGTGACACTCCAGCCGGAGTTGGTGGTGCGCGGGTCGTGTGGTGCAGGGAAGGAGGCGAAGATCCGGGCCCGCACGCGCCGGCAGGACCGCATTTCGGCCTGACCGCTGCTGCTCTCCCGCGTCACTCGCGACCGACCGATTGTCGCCTTGAATTGCAAACGTTCCCAAATTATTGGCCCCAAGAATCACCACTTGGTTCGCTCGACCACCGAATTCGCCACCCAAGTGAACCTCCATCGCCAGGGCTCGCACATGACGTCTCGCATCACCCTTCGATCGGCGATCGCCGCCGGGCTGCTGCTCGCGGCAGCCGCCACCTCCACAGCCCCGGCGGTCGCCGCGCAGGAGGGACCCACGTACACGGAGCGCTACCGGCCCCAGTACCACTTCTCCCCGGCAGTGAACTGGGCGAACGACCCGAACGGGCTCGTCTACTACGGCGGAGAGTACCACATGTTCTACCAGTACAACCCGTTCGGCGACAGGTGGGGGCACATGAGCTGGGGGCACGCCGTGAGCCCCGACCTCGTGCGCTGGCAGCACCAGCCGGTAGCGATCCCCGAGGACGGGCCGGTGATGGCGTTCTCCGGCAGCGCGGTCGTGGACTGGAAGAACACGAGCGGCTTCGGCGCCCCGGGTGGTGAGCCGCCGCTCGTGGCGATCTACACCGGCCACCGCCAGGGGAACCAGTCGCAGTTCATCGCCTACAGCACCGACCGGGGGCGGACGTGGACGCGCTACGCCGGCAACCCGGTGGTGGACATCGGCCTGGCGGACTTCCGCGACCCGAAGGTCTTCTGGTACGAGCCGCAGCAGAAGTGGGTGATGGTCACGGCGCTCTCGCCGCAGCACAAGGTGCGGCTGTTCAGCTCCCCGGACCTGAAGCGGTGGACGCAGATGAGCGAGTTCGGGCCGGCGGCCGCCGCCGGCGGCGTGTGGGAGTGCCCGGACCTCTTCCCGCTGCCGGTGGACGGCGACCAGAAGAAGACGCGCTGGGTGCTGATCGTGAACCTGAACCCCGGCGGCGTCGCCGGCGGCTCGGGGGGGCAGTACTTCGTCGGCGACTTCGACGGCACGCGCTTCACCGCCGAGTCGCCCGCGCCGAACGGCGAGCCGCTGTGGGCGGACTACGGGAAGGACTTCTACGCCGCGGTCTCGTGGTCGGACGTCCCGAAGTCGGACGGCCGCCGCGTCTGGCTCGGGTGGATGAACAACTGGCAGTACGCCGGCGACATCCCGACCGCGCCGTGGCGGAGCGCGATGAGCCTGCCGCGCACCCTCGCGCTCGAGACGACCAGGGACGGCATCCGGCTCGTGCAGCGGCCGGTGGCCGAGCTCCAGCGGCTGCGCGGCCCGCGCCGGGCGGTGAAGGCCCAGACGATCCCGACCGGGTCGGTCTCCCTCGCCCCACGGGGGATCTCCGGCAAGGCGCTGGAGATCAACGCCGAGTTCCAGGCCGGCACGGCGAGCGAGTTCGGGCTGAAGGTGCGCACCGGCAAGGGCGAGGAGACCGTGATCGGCATCGACCCCAAGGCGGGGCAGCTGTTCGTGGACCGCATCCGGTCGGGCGACGTGCGCTTCCACAAGGACTTCAGCGGGCGGCAGACCGCGCCGCTGCCGATCGAGAACGGGCGGGTGCGACTGCGCGTCTTCGTGGACTGGTCGTCGGTCGAGGTGTTCGCCGGCGGCGGGCGGACGGTCATCACCGACCAGGTCTTCCCGGCGCCTGAGAGCCAGGGCGTGGAGCTCTACGCGAAGGGCGGCTCCGCGCGGCTGGTGTCGCTTGAGGCCTGGCCGATGGCCTCGGCCTGGACGGCGGGGGCGCCGACGCAGGGCGCGGCGGGCTCTGCCCGGGGGAGGGACTGACCATGAGCAGCACCACCGACAGGTCGGAGATCCTCTGCGTAGGGGAGGTGCTCTGGGACTCGCTCCCGGCCGGCCTCTTCCTCGGCGGCGCGCCGTTCAACGTCGCCGGGCACCTGCATTCGTTGGGCGTGCCGGTTGGCGTGGTCAGCCGCGTCGGCCAGGACCGGCTCGGCGCGGAAGCGCTCCAGCGGCTCGCCAGGAACGGCATCGACACCGACCTCGTGCAGGTGGACCCGGCGCTGCCGACCGGGTTCGTTTCGGTCACGGTGGACTGCGACGGCATCCCGGCGTACGACATCGTCAAGCCGGCGGCGTGGGACCACATCGAGCTGCGCGAGGGGCTGCTGGAGCGGGCGGCGGAGGCCACCGCGATCGTCTTCGGCAGCCTGGCGCAGCGCGACCCGGTCTCCCGGGCCACGATCGAGCGGCTGTGCGAGGTGAACGTCCCGAAGGTGTTCGACGTCAACCTGCGCCCCCCGTACGACGACCCCGGGATCGTGCGGCACTCGCTCGCCCACGCGGACGTCGTCAAGCTCAACGAGCACGAGCTCCGGCAGATGGCAGCGTGGTTCGGGCTGCCGGCGGGGCTGCGCGAGGGCACGGCCGTGCTGGCGGAGCGCTTCGGCTGCGGAACGATCTGCGTCACCCGGGGCGGTGCGGGCGCGGTGTTGCTGCACCGGGGCCGCTGGTCGGAGCACCCCGGCTACCGCGTGGAGGTGAAGGACACGGTGGGCTCCGGGGACGCGTTCCTGGCCGCCTTTCTCTCGGGGCTGCTCGCCGGCCATGAGGACGAGGCGATCCTCCAGCACGCGAACCTCCTGGGTGCGTACGTCGCCACGCAGTACGGCGCCATCCCCGTCTACCAGCAGGAGACGCTGGCGCTGATCCTCGCCGTGAACCAGCCGCCGCCGCTGCCGCTGCCGCCGGTGGCCGCGGACGCCGTGTTCTTCCAGAAGAACGCTCAGACCGCCCCCGTCGAGAACGCCGCCGGGTAGCCCGGCGCCCCGTCGCCCCGGCGGCCGGCGTCCGCTGCCTAACGTTTGGTCCGATATTCCCCAGTTCCACGCCTCGTGTTGCAAACGATTGCAAGTTCCAACCCCTCACAGTCCCCCTTCAGGAGAATCGCGTATGTCGGCGCGGCGAGACCATCTCACCAACCACCCGAGAGACGGAGCCATGGGAGCCATGAGGCGCATGACGCCCATGCTGCTACTGTGCTCGACGGCGCTACTCACTCCGGGCTCGGCGCTCGTCGCTGCACTGGCAGTGGCGGCGGCCGGAGCACCGGCGGCGCTCCAGGCGCAGGAAGCACAGCAGGCGCGGCAGACACAGCACCGGGTCACCGGCAAGGTGACGCACGCCGTCACCGGGCTGCCGCTCGAGGGCGTGACCGTTCGCGTCCAGGGCAGCAGCCCGGCGGCGACCGCCGTCACGAACACCGAGGGGAGCTACACCATTCTTGCCCCCTCGCTCACGGACACGCTCGTCTTCACCCGCATCGGCATCGTCAGGCAGGTCGTCGCGATCGGCGGCCGCGACCGGCTGGACGTTGCGCTCCAGCCCGCGGCCGTCTCCCTCTCGACGGTGGCCGTCGTCGGCTACCAGACCGTCGCGACGGAGAAGCTCACCGGGGCGGTCACCGTCGCGAATGTGAACGAGATCACGGCGACGCCCACGAACAGCCCGATCAAGGCCCTGCAAGGTCGCGTCGCCGGCCTGTCGGTCACCGCGGGCGGGGACCCGGGGAGCACCGCCACCGTCCGCATCCGCGGCACCAAGACGCTCGGCAACAACGACCCGCTCTACGTCATCGACGGCATCCCGAGCACGAGCTCGGCGGCCCAGCAGATCAAGACGGAGGACATCCAGTCCCTCCAGGTGCTGAAGGACGCCGCGTCGTCCTCGATCTACGGCTCGCGGGCCTCCAACGGCGTCATCGTCATCACGACCAAGCCTGGGGCGGGACAGCCGGTCAAGATCACCGTCGGCAGCCACCTCACGACGTCCGCCTACGCGACGCGGCTCCAGGTGCTCAACACCGAGGAGCGCGGGCGGGCGCTCTGGCAGGCCGCCATCAACGACGGCGTGGACCCGACGAACCTGCCGATCTACAAGTACGACTGGACGCGGAACCCTAACGGCACCGCCACGCTGAACCGCGTGATCGTCCCGGAGTTCGTGGGCGACACGTCGCTGCACATCGGCGCCGCGAACACCGACTGGTACAACGAGATCACTCGGCCGGGGCGCATCCAGGAGCACACGCTCTCGGCCTCCACCTCCGGGGATCGGGGCGGGGCGCTCCTGTCGCTCGGGATGTACGACGACCAGGGGACCGTGAACGGGACCGAGTTCCGCCGCCTCAACGGGCGCATCAACTCGTCGTACAACTTCTTCAGCAAGCGCTTCACCGTCGGCGAGAACCTGGCGATCACCCACGGCTCGGGCATCCCGATGCCGAGCGGCCTCGGCGGCAACCCGCTCGCGCTCGGGCTGATCGCCCAGCCGATCCTCCCCGTCCGCACCCGGGACGGCGCCTGGGCGGGGCCCTCCGGCGCCGGGTTCGATGACCGCGACAACCCGGTGATGCTGATCGACATCAACAGCTGGGACCGGAACACCTCACTCCAGTCGTTCGGCAACCTGTTCGCGAAGTACGACGTGACGTCGCACCTCCAGGCGAACGCGCGCTTCGGGGTGGACTACGAGAACGGCCTGAACCGAGACATCCAGCGCCGCTACCGGGCCGGCTTCCTCCGGCGCGACGTCAACTCGCTGAACGACTTCAACTACGACAACAGCAGCTGGACCTTCAACAGCACGCTCAACTACGCCCGCGAAATGGGGCGCCACAGCGCTACGCTGCTCGGCGGCTTCGAGGCGGTGAAGAGCGACTTCTCGAATCAGCGGACGTACCGCGAGGGCTTCGCGATCGAGTCGCGCGACTTCTTCGTGGAGAACGCCGGCACCGGCCTGCAGGCGGTGGGCGGTGACCGCGGCGGCTACTCGCTCGCCTCGTTCTTCGGCAAGGCGGACTACGACTACGACGACAAGTACCTCGCCACGTTCACGCTGCGCCGGGACGGCTCGTCGCGCTTCGGCCAGAACAACCGCTACGGCACCTTCCCGGCGGTCAGCGGCGGCTGGCGGCTGAGCAAGGAGCCGTTCTTCCCCTCCCAGTACCTCATCTCGGACCTCAAGCTGCGCTACGGCTGGGGGAAGACGGGCAACCAGGAGATCGCCAACAACGCCGCCTTCGCCCTCTACGTCCCGGGCTACGGCGACGACAAGACGTGGGGCCCCAGCAACGCGAGCGCGTACGACATCAACGGGCAGGACCGCGGCACCCTGCCGTCCGGCTTCATCCGCACGCAGACCGCGAACCCGGACCTCCGCTGGGAGGCGACCACCGAGTCGAACGCCGGCCTCGACTTCGGCCTCTTCGGCGACAAGGTCACCGGCTCGCTCGACTACTTCAACCGCACCACGAGCGACATCCTCATCCGCCCCGCCTACATCGCCGTCGTCGGCAACGGCGGCGACCGGTGGGCGAACGGCGCCACGATGAAGACGAGCGGCACCGAGCTCACCGCCCGGTACGAGCACACCGCGGGCGCTCTGACGTTAGGCTTCGCCGGCAACGCGAGCGCCTTCCGCGACAGGATCACCGGCCTGCCGGCGGCGGTCGTCCGGTCGTACCCGGGGAACGGGGAGCAGACGATCCTCGGGCACTCGGTGAACTCGATCTTCGGCTACGTCGTGCAGGGGATCTTCCAGGACGCCGCCGAGGTGAGCGCCGCCGCGGCGCAACCCGGGAAGGCCGTCGGCCGGCTCCGCTACCGGGACCTCAACGGCGACGGGAAGATCGACGTGCTCGACCAGCGGTGGCTCGGCACGACGAGCCCGAAGCTCGAGTACGGGCTCGCCCCCGGCGCGTCGTACAAGGCGTTCTCGCTGAGCGTCTTCCTCCAGGGCGTCTCGGGCCGGAGCGTCTACAACGGGATCAAGTCGCAGACCGATTTCACCTCGATCTTCACCGGCGCGAACTTCGGCACGCGCGTGCTCGACGCGTGGACGCCGCAGAACCGGGGCAGCACGATCCCGGCGCTCTCGCTCTCGAACACCAACGACGAAACCCGGTCGTCGACCTACTTCGTCGAGAACGGCTCGTACCTCAAGCTGCGCGAGGTCGTGCTCGGGTACACGATCCCGGCGCACGCGCTGCCGCGCTCGATGTCGGCGCTCGACGGCTCGCGGCTGTTCGTGCGCGGCGGCAACCTGTTCACGCTCAAGAGCTCCGGCACGACGCTGCCGGACCCCGAGGTGCCCTTCGCCGCCTACCCGCTCCCCCGCACGTTCACGGTCGGACTCGACCTCGCGTTCTGAGCGCGACCACTCCTCCCCCGATCAACTCCCATGAAGCTCACACGGAACCTGGCTGCGGCGGCGTACGGCGTAGCCGCGGCGGCGGCGCTCGGCACCCTGCTCTCGGCCTGCGGCGACTTCCTCAAGCGCGACCCCGTCGGCGTCATCGGCGGCGAGCAGCTGAACACGCCGACGAACGTGGACGGGATGGTCGTCTCGGCCTACGCGGCGCTCGGCAACGACCACTGGATCACCCCCTACACGAGCATGTGGCCCTACGGCGACGTGCGCTCGGGCGACGCCTACAAGGGCGGTGGCGGGACCGGTGACCTGAACGACTACAACAACCTCGAGCAGTTCGTCTTCACCACGCCGACCACGGGCGTGCTGGACCAGATGTGGTTCCGGCTCTACGTCGGCGTCGGGCGGGCGAACGACGCGCTGCGCCGGCTGAACGAGATGACGGAGGCGGAGTATCCGGCCAGGACGACGCGCCAGGCGGAGGTGCGCTTCATTCGCGGGCACTTCTACTTCCTGCTGAAGACGATGTACAACCGCGTGCCGTGGATCGACGAGACGCTCCCGGTGACGGACTACGAGAGGACGTCCAACGTCGCGCTCACCAACGACGCGCTCTGGCAGAAGATCGCGGACGACTTCCAGTTCGCCGCCGCCAACCTCCCCGCCACCCAGGCTCAGGAGGGGCGCGTCACCAAGTACGCCGCCCTGGCCTACCTGGCGAAGGTGCAGCTCTACCGGGCGTACGTGCAGAACGACCAGCACACGGTGACCAGCGTCGACCAGAGCAAGCTCCAGCAGGTCGTCCAGCTCGCCGACTCGGTCATCGGCTCGGGGAAGTACGGGCTGACCGCCGACTTCGCGGAGAACTTCCTCTGGGAGACCGAGAAGAACCGGGAGGCCGTCTTCAAGATCAACATGTCGCTGGCCGACGGCACGCCTAACGGGCGCGTCGACATGGGCAACGGCCTCAACTACTCCATGGCCCCCGGCTACGGGTGCTGCTGGTTCCACATCCCGAGCCAGAACCTGATCAACGCGTTCAGGACCGACGCCGCCGGGCTGCCGCAGTTCACGACGTTCAACCAGATGAGTCTCGTCGACTCGGCCGACTACTGGACCTCGAGCGTGGACCCGCGGGTGGACCACACCGTCGGCATCGTCTCCCACCCCTTCAAGTACGACGCGACGTTCGTCTTCCAGCCGACCTGGGCCCGGACCCCGCAGGTGTACGGGACGCACTCGTCGATGAAGGAGCTGCAGCACCCGAAGTGTTCGTGCCTCATGGCGGTCGGGCCCTTCTGGGCCAGCTCGAAGGACATCGAGGCGATCCGGTACGCCGACGTGCTCCTCTGGAAGGCCGAAGCGCTGATCGAGCTCGGGCGCCAGAACGACGCGCTCCCGATCGTCAACGAGGTCCGCGCGCGCGCGGCGAGCAGCACGGCACGGCTGAAGTACGCGAACGGGACGCCGGTCTCGAACTACAACGTCAAGCCCTACACGGCGGCCAGCTGGACGCAGGAGTACGCGCGCCAGGCGCTCCGCTGGGAGCGGCGGCTGGAGTTCGCGATGGAGGGGTCGCGGTTCTTCGACCTCGTGCGCTGGGGCGTCGCGGCGCAGACGCTCAACGACTACTTCGCCGTGGAGAAGACGCGGCACGACTACCTGCGGAACGCCCAGTTCACCGCCGGCCGCGACGAGTACCTGCCGATCCCGCAGCCGCAGATCTCCTTCACCCAGGGCCTCTACCAGCAGAACCCGGGGTACTGAGTAGCAGGGGAGTGGGGGGAGTGAGGGGAGGGCCCAGGAG
>Ga0126308_10000167_pt1 | contig 18195 bp, 14 predicted proteins | sample Plot55_FD_92533 | JGI IMG/M metagenome (GOLD analysis project Ga0126308, IMG submission 92533) | Serpentine soil microbial communities from UC McLaughlin Reserve, CA, USA - Plot55 | ecosystem: Environmental > Terrestrial > Soil > Grasslands | place: USA: UC McLaughlin Reserve, Lake County... | reverse complement strand
GGCCACCGCGCACCAGCGGCTCCGATGACCCTTCGGAGCAGGCACGAGAGGGCGACCCCGAGAACGACGAAAGCCCCGCGGCTGCAGGGCTTTCGGACGATGGGCGCGGCGGGTTTCGAACCTGCGACCTCTCGCGTGTGAAGCGAGCGCTCTCCCACTGAGCTACGCGCCCGGAGGGCAGCCAGTCTACCGGCCGTTGGGCAGTTCGCCGGCCGGCGCTGCTTTGATGGGCAGGATGCGCGTCGTCGTCCATGCGGAGATCACCGACGCGCTGCTGGCCGAGTGGGCGGAGCTGTTCGCGCGTGATCCCGAGGCGACGCCGTTCAGCTCGCCGGGCTGGGCCAAGGTGTGGTGGAGCCGGCGCGGGGCGGGGGCGCGGCTCTTCGTCTTGGCGGTGCGCGACGGGGAGACGCTCGTGGGGTTGGCGCCCCTGGTCCTGCGGAGGACCGGCCCGTTCCGGGTGGTGCGTCCGTTCGCTGACGACCTGGCCGACTACTGGGAGGTGCTCGCGGCGCCCGCGTCGCGGGCGGGGGTGGTCGAGGCGATCGCGCGGGAGATCAGGCGGCGGGCCGGCGAGTGGGACGTCTTCCTGCTCAAGCGCTTGCCGCCGGCCTCGGCGACGCCCGCGGCGTTCGCCGCAGCCGGCCTCCGGCTCCAAGCCCAGCCGACCAGCCCGTACCCGGCGATCGAGCTGCCGAGCTCCTTCGACGCGTACCTGGGCTCGCTGCCGACGGAGCGGCGCACCAATCTGCGCCGGCGCCTGCGCCACCTGGACGAGGGCGAGCTCACGCTGCACGAAATCACCGATCGCGAGAGCATCCCGGAGGCCATCGACCGCTGGCACCAGATCCGCAACGACCAGTGGAGCAGCCGTGGCCGCGAGCTTGCGCCGCTTCACCGCACGGACGAGTTCCGCGACTTCTTGCGGGAGATCGCGCTAGAGCTCGTGCCGCGCGGCCTCTGCCTGCTGTGGGAGTTCCATCGCGGAGCGGAGGTCGTGGGCTCCTTCCTGAACCTCGCCGACGACCGCGCGTTCTATGCCTATATGGGCGGCTACCGGGCCGACGCCGGGCGACTCGGGATCGGCAAGATCGCCACGGCCGAGGCGATCCGACGCAGCATCAGCTCCGGCCGCCGCCGCTACGACTTCCTCGAAGGCGCCGAGTCGTACAAGTACTGGTACGGCGCCGAGGACCGGCGCTCGGAGGCCCACATCGCCATGAGCGGCCGGCCGCGCTCGCGGGCGGCCGTGGCGCTCGGCACCGCCCTTCACCGCCTGCGATGAGCGTGCCCGACCAGACGCGCGCGAACAGGCGGCTCGCGGTCTACCCGCCGTTGCCGCTGTGGATCTGGCTGCGCCGGCCCGCGCACCCGCTGCCGTTCCCGCTCGACCAGGTGCGGCACGCGGTCTTCCAGCAGGCCCGGCAGGGCCTGCGAGCGGCGCTCGGGCTCTCAGGGCTGGAGCCAGGTGACGAGGTCCTGATGCCGGCCTACCACCACGGCTCCGAGGTCGAGACGGTCCGGCGCGCCGGCCTCGTGTGCCGCTTCTACGACTCCGAAGCGAGCGTCGAGCCCGGAGCCGACGAGCTCGACCGGCTCGTGACGCCGCGGACGCGAGCGCTCTACCTCATCCACCACCTCGGCCTGCCGCACGACATGGCGAGCTGGCGCCGCTGGTGCGACCACCGCGGCCTGCTCCTGGTCGAGGACGCAGCCCAGTCGTGGCTCGCCGCCTCGAACGGGGTCCCGGTGGGGGCGCTGGCCGACATCGCCATCTTCTGCCTCTACAAGTCCTTCGGCATCCCCGACGGCGGCGCGGTCGTCATGCGCGCCCATCGGCCCTTCCCGCCGGATCGGCGGCCGCTCGGTCTGCGCACACTGCTGCGCCGCCACCGCGACTGGCTCGGCCAGCGCTCGGCCAGATTTGCCCGCGAAAGCGAGGACGCCGTCGAGCTCCCCGCCCGCGACTTCACGCCGCCCGAGCACGCAACGGCCGCCGCGCGGGCCAGCCGCGTCGCGTTGGCGCGCGCGTTCCGGCCCGACGCCGCCGAGCGCCGGCGCGAGCACTTCGCCGCCCTCGGCGGGCAGCTCGGCAGGCACCTGGCGCCGCAGTTCCCGGCGCTGCAGAACGGTGCCGCGCCGCTCGCGTTCCCGGTGCTCACCGACAGCAAGCCGGGCCTGCTCGAGCACCTCCTCCGCCATGGCGTCGTGCAGGGCCGCATGTGGGCCACGCCGCATCCCCTGCTGCCGGCCGGTGAGTTTCCGGGCGCGGCGACGCTGCGCGAGCGCCTCGTCGGCCTGCCCGTCCACCAGGAGCTCTCCGCGGCCGACGTTGGTCGCATCGCGGAGGTCGCGGCCGCTCACCTCGAGGGCTGACGCGCGGCGAGCACCCCCTCCAGCACCGCCTCGAAGCGCTCGGCGACGCTTTGCGGCCGGAAGTGCGCCCGGGCGTAGTCCCTACCGGCCGCCCCGTGCCTGCGGAGCGCCTCCGGCTGCTCGAGGGCCGCCGCCGCCTGGCGTGCGAGTGCCGCCGGGTCGGCGGCGTCCGTGATCCAGCCCGCGCCGGACTCCCGGATCAGCGCCGCCGTCTCTGACTCCGGCCGCACCGACGCGATGACCGGCACGCCGCAGGCCATGTAGTTCATGAGCTTCGACGGCAGGTTGAACTCGGCGACGTCGGGACGCTGGCTGACCAGCCCGAGCCAGGCCCCGGCCAGCTCGGCCGCCAGCGCGTCACCGCGCAGCACGCCGGTCATCGAGACGCGGTCCGAGACGATCCGCGAGCGGACGGTCTCGGCCTCGACGCCCGCACCGGCGATCACGAGCCGCGCCCCCAGGCGGGCCAGCTCGCCGGAGGCTTCGAACGCGTCGACGACGCGGTCCAGGCCCTGCGAGTGCCCGATGTTGCCCATGGCGAGGATGCGCGGAGCGGCCGTATCGCGCGGCGCCGCCTCGACGCCGGCCGACGGGTCGAAGGTCGTCGGATTGAGGATCCGCACGAGCTTGCCGTCGGCCACGCCCTTGCCCCGGAGGTTGCGCCGGAACGCCTCGGAGATGACGACGACGCGGTCGGCGGAGGCATAGGCGCTGCGCTCGAATCGCTGCGCGGTTCGCAACAGGGCGCCGGCGGGCAGCAGCCCGGTCGACGCCGCGCCGTCGGTCACGATGTCCTGCAACCACAGGATCCACGGCAGGCGGCGGACGCGCCCGTAGGCCATCGCCACCGCCTGCGCGGGAAACGAGGGCGAGACGGCGATCACGGCGTCGCAGGAAGGCAGCACCGGCGCGGCCAGGGCGAGCGAGACGGCGAAGCTCAGCTCTTGGCGGACCCGCTCGAGGCCGGTCGCCCGACCGATCCACAACGGCAGCCGCAGGACCGGCACGCCGTCGCGGCGCTCACGGTACGGCCGTCGCCGCGAGCCCCAGGTCGGCTCGGGGTAATGCGGATGCGCCGCCACCACGAGGACGTCGTGGCCACGCTCGGCGAGCGTTCGCGCGAGCACCGCGCTCAGCGGCGCCACGCCCTGCGGCTCGGGATCGTAGTTGTAGCTCCACAGCTGGATCCGCACGCGTCACCGACCCGGCGAGAGCAGGCGGTCGATCGCCCCTAGGTACACCTCGCGCTGCCGCGACCAGCGGTAGCGCTCGTGCAGCTCCGCCGAGCGCCGGACCATGCGCTCGCGCCGCTCCGGGTCGCGGTGGAGCTCGGCGACCGCGCGGGCGAGGTCCTCGGGATCCCCCGACCGGAAGAACTGGAGCGCCGAGTCGTCGAAGTAGTCGGCGACGGACTGCGTCCACGACACGATCGCCGGGCGCCGCATCGCGACGAAGTCGAACATCTTGTTGGTGTGCGTGAGGTCGCGGAACGGGTCGCGGCGCACCGCCACGACCCCCGCGTCGGCCCGGGCGATCGCGGCGACCAGCTCGTCGATCGGCACGAACCCGTCGCTGAAGGTCACCCGGTCGTCGACGCCGAGCTCGGCGGCGAGGCGCCGGAGCTCCTCACGGTGCGAGCCCTCGCCGTAGACCTCGAAGCGGAGGCCGGGCAGCTCGCCGGCCAGCAGCGCGACCGCGCGGACGATCGTATCCAGCCCGTAGCGCGGCTCGATCGAGCCGTGGGAGATCAGCGTGAACCGCTCGTCGCCGTCGGGCGCGGCGACGGGCGCCTTCGACGGGTCGAACACGCGCTCGTCGGAGGCGTTGAGCACGACGTCGATCGACGCCGGATCGGCGCCGCGCGAGACGAACCGCTCGCGCATCTGGGCGGTCCCGGTGATGGCGCGGTCGGCGAAGCGGATGGCGAGCTGCTCGACGCGCTCGAGCAGCCGGACCAGCGGGTGGCCGGTGCCGGTGCCGAATCTGGTGGCGAAGAACTCGGGTGTGCACTCGACGAGGTCGAGCAGCACCGGGGCGCCCATCAGCTTCGGCACGGCGGCGACGAACGCGAGCGAGTCCGGCGGGGAGTTGACCTGCACGAGATCGAACCGCCGGCGCAGGTGCCGCACGGTCACCCACAGCGCCGCCAGCAGCACGAATGCCGAGTGCTCGAAGACGTAGCGGCCGGCGTTGCCCCGCCGGTGGGTCAGGGGCATCCGCCAGATCGTCAGCCGGCCGCGGCACTCGCGCCGCGGCTCGCCCGGACGCCACATGCACACCACCTCGACCTCGTGCCCGGCCTCGAGCATGGTCTCGACCTCGCGGCGCAGGTGGGTGTCGAAGGGGAACTGGCGGATCGCGCAGACGCGACCCGTGCGAGAGCGCTCCCGCTCGGGGGTGGGCGGCATGGCTCTAGGATCGCAGCGTGAGCGCTTCACCGGCCGCCTCGGTCGTGATCACCACCAAGAACCGCAAGGAAGCGCTGCGCGGCGCCCTTCGTTCCGCGCTGGAGCAGGTGGGCCAGGTCGAGGTGCTCGTCGTCGACGACGGGTCCTCGGACGGGACCGCCGAGATGGTCGCCCAGGAGTTCCCAGCCGTGCGGCTGATCCGTTCTGAGACTTCCGAGGGCTACATCCGTCAGCGCAACCGCGGCGCCCAGGCGGCGCGCGCGCCGGTCATCGTGTCGATCGACGACGACGCCGAGTTCACCGCCGCGGACACCGTCGCCGTGACCCTCGAGGAGTTCCGGCATCCGCGGGTCGCCGCCGTGGCGATGCCCTTCGTGCAGGAGCGCCGCGGCGAGGACGTGCTCCAGCGCGCGCCCACGCGCGGCCACGTGTGGGTGACCAACGCCTACATCGGCACGGCGCACGCCGTGCGGCGCGACGTATTTCTCGCGCTCGGCGGCTACCGGCAGGCTCTGGAGCACCTCTTCGAGGAGCCGGACTTCTGCATGCGGCTGCTCGGCGTCGGGCACGTCGTGCGGCTGGGCTCGGCGGCGCCGATCGTCCACCACGAGTCCCCGGTGCGCAACGTGGACCGCGACCTCGAGCACATCTGCCGCAACCACGTGCTCATCACCTGGCTGAACGTGCCCCTGCCCGACGCGCTGCTGCGCGCGGGGCTGATCGCCGGCTATGCCGCACGGGCGGCGCTCTTGTGGCGCCGGCCGCGGCCCGTCCGCGCGGGGCTGACCAAGGCCGTCGCCTATGCCCGCGGGCATCGCGGGCAGCGTGCGCCGCTGTCGCCCGCCCTGTACCGCCTGTACCGCAGGCTCGGGCGCACGCCGGCCGATCTGAGCTCCATCGAGCATCGCCTCGCCCCGGTCGTCCCGGGCTCCTGAGCACCGCCAGGGCCACCTCACTCATACGAACGTCCAGGCGCGCGGGGGCCGGTTCGCGGCGAGCCCTCGATCGGTCGAGGGAACGAGTGCAAAGCACAGGGGCAGCACCTTCCGGCAGATGACGCCGAGGCAGGACCGGCCGGCGCCGGGAGAAGCGCCGCCACGCAGGGCCCCGACACACGAAAGGCCCTCTCTCTATGTCGCGTACCCGCCGTTGGCTCATGCTCATGCTCGCCCTCGCTCTGTTGGCCCCGCTCGGCGCCGCGGCGTCGCCGCGGGCCTCCTCCTCGGCGTCCGCGAGCACGCGGACCGGTGCCGAAGCGGCGGTCGTCAAGCGGGCCAAGCGTGCCGTGGCGCGCCAGCGACGCGCCCGCCGGGCGGCCGCCGAGCGGCGGCTGCACCTGCGGATCGCCGGGCGCAGGCCCAAGAAGCCGGCCCCGGCTCCCGCGCCGACCCCCACCCCGACCCCCACCCCGACGCCCGCGCCCAGCCCGGCCCCTGCACCCGCCCCCGCGCCCGAGCCGTCCGTGCTGTTCGCGGACGCCTTCCCGGGCCCAGACGGCGTGATCACGAGCGCGGACGCGTTCTGGAACCCGAACGACTCCACGCTGGCGCGCGACCCCGGCTGGGAGGGCGAGAGCGGCACGATGCTCCGCCGCGGGGAGACGGCCTGGTCCTCGACGGCTTCGACGCGGATGTTCCGCTTCTGGACCAAGCGCTCGGACTTCGACAACGTGCGCGTCGAGATGGACCTGCGCACCAACGGCTTCCACCCGGGCGACGCCTCGATGCCGGCGGTCGACTGGGACGGCGTGAAGATCTGGCTCCGCCGCCAGGTCGTCAACGGCTCGTCCTCGGGCAACGGCAAGCCTGCGCTCTACGTGGCCGAGGTCAATCGCCGCCAGGGCAACGTCATCGTCCAGAAGAAGTGCGGCGGCCAGGACGCTTACACGACCCTCGCCAACACCTCGTGGAGCGGGCGGCCGAACCCGCCCCGCATCGGCGTCTGGGAGCGCGTCGGCGGCGCCGTCCGGACGAACGCCGACGGCACGGTCACGATCGAGGTCATCCGGGACGGGGCCGTGGTCCTCACCGGCACCGACCGCGGGGGCAACGGGTGCGCGCCGATCACCACCCCCGCGAAGGTCGGCGTGCGCGGCGACAACACCGACTTCAACTTCGACAACGTGACGGTCACGCCGCGATGAGCCTCCGCGGCCGGCGCGCGCCTAGCCGCGCGCGGGCCGCCGCGACGGGCCGACGAAGCAGATCGCGACGAGCACCCCGAGCGTCGCGGTGATCGCCAGCGCGCGGAAGCTCGGGAAGAGCAGCGCGACCGTGAGCGCTATCACCAGGCCGGCCTGAGCGCCGTCCCGGATGCGCGTCTCGAGCGGGTCGAGGTCCGGCGGCGCGCGCGCGACCAGTGCCCAGCCGATGATCGCGAACAGGAGCAGCGCCCCCGGCACGCCGAGCTTCCACGCGACCCACAGGTAGCCGTTGTGCGTGTAGTCCGTGGAGTCGGGCGGCACCTGCAGCCACGGCATGCCGTACCAGACCTCGTCTCCGAGGCCCCACCCGGAGACCGGCCGGTCCTGGATCTTGGCCATCACCGCCCGCGTCTCGACGATCCGCGAGCGAACGGAGTCGTCGCTGCCGTACTGGGTGAGCGAGAGAAAGCGCTGCTGGGCGTCCGGCAGCGCCCGCGGGGCGATCACCGACAGCAGCGGGACGAGCACGAGCACGGACGCGACGAGCCAGACGACGGCCTTCACGCGCTGGTTGAGCCCACCCTTGAGGGCGATGTAAGCGAAGCCGACCATGGCCGCGATCCAGTAGGTCCGCTCGTAGGTGAACAGCAGCGCCAGCGCGTTGGTGGCGACGAGCAGCATCAGGGCCAGCCGCGCGCGGGTGCTGAGGCGCGTCTCCGATCCGAGCGCCGCCAGCCCCATGATCGTGGCGATCGGGAAACCGAACAGACCACCCTGGATCGAGATCGCGCCGCTCGTGTAGTTGACGCCCTCGCGGATGCCCGACGAGCCGCCGCCGACGAGCGGGATGCGCAGGAAGTACTGCGCGAGCCCCCAGAGCCCGAGCCCGATGCCCACCACCAGCAGACCGGCGTACAGCTTCTTGCGCGCCGATGGTTCCTGGAGGATCGGGACGGCGACGATCGCCGCGGACCACCCGAGCAGGGCGCGGAACTCGTAGCCCGCCTGGCTCAGACTCGCCCCGTCGAGGTGGCCGCGGACCCCTTGCAGCCCGGCGAGGCCGACGAGCGCGAGCGTCGCGGCGCAGACCCCGACCGTCCGGCGGTCCATCGGCAGGCGCACGAGCACCAGCGCCGCGCGGGCCAGGCCGGACAGCAGCAGCGCGTCCGACAGGATGAGCCCCGCACCTCCGCCGAACGCGTTCTGGAGGTCGAAGGGCACGATCGCCGTGACAAAAAGCAGCAGGGTGAGGTGCGTGACGGGAGCGAGGAATGCGAGTGCGAGGATCGCCGCGAGCCCGGCCAGGCCGATGGCGAGCACGGGCCTCGAGCTGATCAGGGCGCCGAGGACGACGGCGCCCAGGGCGGCGACCGCCACGGCGGCTCGCTCGCGCCCTGACGACCCGAGCGTCGCGTTCGCGATCGCGCTCACGCGCTCGCCTCGGAGTGCTCCCAGAACGCCGGGCCCCCGCCCGGCAGCGCCGGTGGGCGCCGCGGGTCGGTGCCCGTGAGCAGCCCGCGCAGCCGCGCCGCCTGCTCGCGGCGCAGCTCCGCGCGCGCCGCGGCGTCCTCGACCTCGGGCCGGCCCAGCGCTCGGGCCCAGGCGAAGCCGGCCAGGAGCGTTAGGCCGCCGAGCACCGGCGGGCGCTCGACCAGCATGCGGTACGCGGCCCGCACGAGCAGCCAGCGCCACAGATAGCCCATGTAGTGGTTGCCGCGCCCCTCCTCCCAGCGCGCCCGGTACCACGGCTGGCGCGAGCCGCGCCGCGCGAAGTGCAGGATCCCGACCTCGGTGAGCACGTGCACCCGCCAGCCGCGCGCCCGCGCGCCGTACTCGTCGATGCCGTCCCACCCCATCGAGGGCCGAAGGCCGCCGATGTCCTCGAGGCAGCTGCTGCGGTAGGCCTTGGCGACCCCGTTGACGTTGTCCGCGGCGCCGTCCTGCCGCCAGCGCGCGCCGTCGTGCACATAGGCGACGCCGCCGACGATGCCCGCCCGCGGATCCCGCGCGAAGGCCTGCGCCACCCACGCGAAGTAGTGAGGCGGCAGATAGAGGTCCGCGTCCAGCTTCACGACGATCTCCGGCCGCTCGGGCAGCTGCGCCAGGCCGGTCTGGAACGCCCTGACGATCGGCGCGCCGCGCGCTCGCCGGTGCGCCGCCTCGCTCGAGACGACGCGGATCCACGCGTGCCGCGCGGCGTACGCGTCGGCCAGCTCGCGCGTCCCGTCGCTCGAGCCGTCGTCGACCACGATCCAGGCGCGAGGGCGGTGCGTCTGGGCGAGGATCGACTCAGCCGTCCGGCGGAAGTGGGCGGCCTCGTCGCGGACCGGCGTGACGATGGCGTAGCTGGGCGGGGCCGGGACGTCGGACATGCGCAGGCGACATTATGGGGGCGCTCGGTCCGGGAGACCGGGCCGGCGGCCGACGGGTACGGTGCCGCGGGTGCGGATCCTGGTGATCTCCGACCTCTACCCGCCGGTCGCCTTCGGCGGATACGAGATGGAATGCGCGTCGGTGGTGGACCACCTGCGCCTGGCGCACGACGTCCACGTGCTCACCTGCGACCGCGACGCGGACCGCGCGCCGGCCGACCCGACGGTCCTGCGCGAGCTGCCCTACAGCTCCTCCGGTCGCGGCGCCCGCGCGCTCGCGCCGCTGCACGCCGCGCGCGCCGTGCGGGTGGCCCGCCGCGTGCTGGCGGCGACGCGCCCGGAGCTCGTATACGTCTGGAACGCCACGGCCATCCCGTCCGCCGCGGTCCGCGTCGCCGTTGACGCCGGCGCCCCGGTCGCGCTGCGCCTGTGCGAGCGGTGGTACGCCGAGAGGTTGCTGGGCGCGGACCACTTCCTGCGCTTCCTGACCCCCGGCGACGCGGGCCTGCGCGCAGGGTGGGGCCGGCTCATGCGGCTCGTCAATCGCCTGCCCGGGCTGCGCCTGGAGGCCGGCCGGCCGTTCCGCGCGGCGGTCGCCTGGAACAGCCGCGCGCTCCGCGACGAGGTGCAGCTGCCGGCGGTCGTCGAGCCGGTGCTCGAGCGGATCATCCATCCGGCCACGCGCGCGGGAGCCCACTTCGCGTCGCTCCCACGGCGGCCCGCGGACGTTCCGCGGATCCTGTTCGTCGGGCGCGTGTGGCCGCAGAAGGGATCGCTGGTGGCGGTCCGTGCGCTGGCCGCGCTCGAGCGCGGGCACGCCGTCGGCGCCCGGCTGGAGCTCGTCGGCCCCTGCACCCCGGCGGACCGTGCGCAGGTGGAGGCCGAGGCGCGCGCGCACGGCGTCGCGGAGCGCGTCGAGATCTCCGGGCCGCTCGGCGTCGAGCGGCTCGGCGAGGCGTTCCAACGCGCCCGCGCCTTCGTCGCGCCGTCGATGGCCGAGGCGTTCGGCCTCGCCTGCGTCGAGGCCGCGCTCGCTCGCGTCCCGGTCGTCGCCTCCCGCGTCGGGGGGATCCCGGAGGCGCTCAGGGAGGGAGAGCACGCGCTCTTCTTCGCCCCAGGCGACGCAGAGGGCTGCGCCGCGGCGCTCGCGGAGGCGCTCCGCGACGGAACGGCCGGGACGGAGCGTGTGGCGCGCGCCTTCGAGCGAGCGAGCGAGCTCTCGCTCGACGCCTACCTCGCCGCCACCGACCGCTTCATCGCCGAGGCCGCCGCGGGGCTCGGCCCGGGGGCGTCGTGAGGACGGCACTCGACGTCCTCCGCGGCCGCGTGCACGTACGCGACGTCACCGCCCCGCTCAGGCGGTCGCGCGGCCCGAGCCCCCGGCTCGAGGCGGCGGCGCCCTGGTTGCTCCTGTCGCCGCACATGGACGACGCGGTCCTCTCCTGCTGGCATGCGCTCGCCGGCCCGCAGCCGCTCGTCGTCGTCAACGTGTTCACCGGCGCGCCGCCGCCAGGGGTGCTCACGAGCTACGACCGCATCGCGGGCACGCGCTCCTCCGCCGAGATGATGGCCGAGCGCGAGCGGGAGGACCGAGAGGCGCTCGCCCTGGCGGGCCGCGCCCCGCAGAATCTCGGCTTCCCGGAGGACCAGTACCGCCGGCGGGCGCCGGCGGTCGACCATCTGCTGGCGGCATTCGCGACCCATTGCCCGGTCGCCGCCGGGGTCATCGCCCCGGCGGCCATCGGCGGGCATCCCGACCACGTGCTCGCGCGGGCCGCGGCGCTGGCGATGCTCGCCCGCGGCGTCCCGGTCCGCCTCTACGCCGACCTGCCCTACTGCGTCACCTACGGCTGGCCGGCGTGGGTCACGGGCACGCCGGCGGTGGCGCACCTGGCGCCCGAGGCGTACTGGGCGCCCGCGCTCGATCCGCTCGGCGGGGCGCTCGGGGAGGCGGAGGTCCGAGCGCTCGACCCCGGCGCGCAGAAGGCGAAGCTGCGCGCCCTGCGCCGCTATGCCACCCAGTACCCGACGTTGAGCCGGGGACCGCTCGACGTGCTGGCCCATCCCGCTGTGCTCGGTCACGAGCTCCTGTGGACCCTCAGCGGCCCCCGTGGAGGTGCCAGAACACGGTGAGCGCCCGGCTGAGTCCCTCCGCGACCCGCGCGCGCGCCGCCGGCGGGCCGCAGACCAGGCGCTCGTAGGCCCGCCGGTCGACGAACTCCCACAGCGGCGAGCCGGCGACGGACAGCACGGCGTCGCGATGGGTCGCGAGCCCGGCCTCGTACCAGGCCTGCCGGAAGCTCGGCGGCGCCGCCCCCGCCGCGGGGCTCGTCGAGCTCGCGCGAGCGCGGCGCGCGGCCCAGCCGAGCGCTTGGCCCAGCACGTGGACGGACGCGAGCCGCGGTCGCTGCGGCTTGAAGGGATGCTCGAACGGGATGTCGGCCAGCTGCGGGGCCAGCACCGCCAGGAGGCCGTGGTGGGCGGCCTCCATGTAGCGCCGGCCCGGGGCGAGCCGGTAGCAGTGCTCGATGAAGTCGCGCGACACGAACGGCGCGTAGATGTCCGTGTCCTCGGCGGCGCGCCGCACACCGGCCGCCGCCCAGTGCTTCACCCGCTCGAACGCGTAGTAGGACTCCAGCACCTCGCGCGGGCGCCAGCCCTCCTCGCGCCGGCGCGCGAGGTAGGCCTCGAGGTAGCGGCGGCTCTCCGCCGCGGCCGCCGGGGTCACGAGCCCGCCCCAGTCGCTCGACTTGTAGGCCAGCACCCACCGCTGCGCCCGCCACGACCAGCGCGGCCCCGGCAGGTTGGCCATCAGCGGGATGCCGACGCCGACGTTGCCGGCGCGGCCGATCTCACCTCCCGGACCCCAGAGCTGAAGACCGAGCCGGCCGGGTGGCGACTGGTGCTCGGCCCAGTCGGTCACGTCCCAGAAGCTTGCGAGGCCGCCCGTCTGCGCCACGAAGCGCGTCGCCTCCGCGGCCCAGCCGGATGCCGAGGGGACGGGCGGCGCGGTGATGCGGTGTCGGAGCCCGGCGCGGTCGGCGAGCTGCGCGGCGGTGCGCACGTCGACGTCGCCGGGGCTCCCGCTCGTGAAGCACTCGACGTCCGCTCCGGCCGCGAGCGCCAGCGCCAGCACCACCCGGCTGTCGCGGCCGGCGGTCAGGCCGAGCGTGAGGGGAGCGATGCCGTCCACCGCCGCGGCGGTGGTGCGCGTGAGCCTCGCGGCCAGGTCGGTGACGGGACGCGCCGGCCCCAGCGACCGGGGCGCCACCGTGGCGGGGGTGAGAAGCGGCGTAGAGGCGCGGCGGTCCCCGAGCCGATGCAGGTGGCCGCCGGGCAGGACCTCGACGCCCTGCGAGAGCGTGCGGTCGCCCGCCGCCCACCCGAGCGTCAGCAGTGAGCTGACCCCCAGCGGGTCCGGCGCGGCGGGACCCGCGACGTCGCGGATCGCCTCGAGGCAGTTGCTCAGCACCCATCGTCCGCCCCGCTGCAGGATGTAGACCTGCGCCATGCCCAGCGCGTCCAGCAGGCAGTCGACCTCACCGGCCGCCGGATCGATGCGCACGGCGCAGAAGACGCCCTCCAGCCGGCCGGGCAGCTCGTCCCAGCGCTCGAGCAGCTCTGCGGCGTCGTGGCCCGGGAAGCGCCCCAGGCGATCCGCCGGGAGCCCGTCGAAGAGCACCGTCGCGCCGTCGCGCGCGGCGCGGTAGCGGCGCGGGGCCGCCGCCTCGGCGCCGTGCGCCAGAGCGGCGGCGCACAGCGGGCCCGGCGGGCCGGCGAGCCCCGTCAGCGTGCCGTCGTCCAGGCGAGGGAACCGGGACCCTGCCCGGGCGACGGACGCCAGAAGCGTCTCCGCCGTCACTCCTGGCCAGTCGCGGGTGACGGCGAAGATCTGCACGGGAGGTCTGCGAGACTCTAGACACATGCTCCTCGTCCTGACCTGACGGGTGGCCGTTCCGGACGAGGGGCACAGCCGCCACGGTGAAGCGCCCAGCGAGGCGGGCGTCGGCCGCCAGGCGGTCCGCGGGATCCCGTGGTCGCTCGGTGGCTATGCCATCAGCCGCGCGATGACGCTGGTGACCACCATCGTCCTCGCCAGGCTGCTGACGCCGGAGGACTTCGGGCTGATCGCGCTCGCCATGCTCGCCCTGACGGTGCTCAACGTGCTCTCCGACGGCGGGCTGACCAGCGTGCTCGTGGTGCGCCAGGACTTCGGCCGGCGCGCACTCGGCACGGTGCTCACCCTGTTGCTGGTCGCCGGCGGAGCCGTCAGCCTGCTGCTCGTCGCGGTGGCGCCGCTCGTCGCCGACCTCTTCCGCGAGCCGGACCTCACCGCCGTTCTGCGGGCGATCGCCGGGATCTCGCTGCTGAGCGGCTTCTACTGGTTCTACGACATGCTCCTCCAGCGGGAGCTCGAGTTCCGCAAGCGCTTCGTCGCGCAGCTCGCGCGGACGGTGGCCTACGGCGCGGTCGCGCTGACCATGGCCGTCCTGGGCGCCGGCGTATGGAGCCTCGTCGGGGGCCAGCTTGCGGGAGCGGTCGTCGTCAGCGTCGTGCTGTACGTGCTCGCCCCCTACCGCGTGCGGCCGTCGTTCGACCGTGCCGCGGCCGGGAGCGCGCTGCGGGCGGGGCACGGCTTTCTGCTCCAGATCGCCTCCTCGACCGTCCAGGACAACCTCGACTACTTGGTGATCGGGCGCGTCCTCGGCGCGGGCCCGCTCGGCGCGTACTCGATGGCCTACCGGCTGAGCGAGGTGCCCTACGCCTCGATCGCCGATCCGATCGCGCGCGTGACGTTCGCCGCCATGGCGCGCATGAAGCACGCGGGGCAGGCGGTGGGCCCGATGTTCCTGCGCAGCCTCAGCTTCACGTGCATGCTGACTTGGCCGCTCGGCCTGCTGCTGAGCGCCGCAGCCGACCCGTTCACGCGCGCGGTCTTCGGCGACCAGTGGCTCGTCATGATCGCGCCGCTCTCCGTCCTGGGGCTGTGGGCCGCGGCGCGCGCCACGGAGACCACGATGGGCTGGTTCTTGAACGCGGCAGGGGAGGCGGGACGCAACGGGCGGATCGCCACCTACCTGCTCGCGCCGCTGGCGCTCGCCGTGATCCTGGCGGCCGAGGCGGGCGGCACCGTGGCGGTCGCCTGGGTGCTCCTCGGCCACCTCGTCGTGACCCTGCTGGCGCAGGCGGCGGTGGCCCACCGCCGGCTCGGCGTCGATGCGCGAAGCCAGTGGAGGGCGATCCGCGTTCTGCTCGCGCCCGCCGCCGGGTGCTGGGCGGCGACACGCCTGGCGGTCGAGGCCGCGGACGCGCTGGCGCCCGTCGCCACGCTCGCGCTCGCCGTCGCCGCCGGGCTCGCGGCGTACGCGGCGCTGGTCGTCCTCATCTCGCCGGCGCTCGTCCGGCGCGCACTGCAAGAGGCGCGCGCGATGCTCAAGCGCCCGCTCGCGGAGCAGTCCGAGCCGGCGGCCTAGGCCGTGACCCGGCGCACGCGCCGGGCGAGCCGGCGCAGCTGCTCCGCCCGCACGGCGGCCCGCACCGGCGCCGCGGCCCGCGGCCGGCGGCGCAGCCCGGCCGACGCCCACCCGGCGGCGTAGTTGAGCCCGCCGAGCGCGAGCGGGCGTTCGCGCATCTCCCGGACCGCGAAGGCGGCCACGTGGAGCGGCGCCTCCCCGATGCCCCACGCGCACTGGCCCATCCGCCGGTAGCCCCGCAGCCGCCCGTCGTAGGTCGCGCGCGGCCGCAGGTGCAGCGGATCGCCGCCGGGCACCGCGACGCTGACGGTGCGCCAGCCGCGAAGCCGCGCGGTGACCTCGTCGATCGTGTCCCATCCGAGGATCTCCGGAAGCGGGGCGATCGCCTCCCAGCATTCGCGACGGTAGAACTTCGTGGCACCGTGCACGTGGTCGGAGCTGATGTACAGCCGCCGCGTGACGCCGTCGGGTCCGCGCTCGCGAAGGAAGGTGCCGGTGATCCCGAGCGCGGCGTCGGCTTCCATCGCGCCCGCGATCGTGGCGAGCGCGCCGGGCGGCAGCTCGAGGTCGGCGTCGAGCTTGCCGATGACCGTCCAAGGTTCCCGCGCATGTCCGACCGCCCACTTGAACGCCCGCAGCTCGTGCGCCTCGGCCAGCCGGTCGGCGCTGCGCGGCCGCACCGGCCGGCGCAGCACCGTGGCGTGGGCGTGCTCCCGCGCGAAGGCCTGAGCGACGCCGAGCGAACCGTCGGCGGAGCCGTCGTCGACGAGCAGGATCTCGTCGGGCGGGCTCGTCTGCGCGGCCAGCGACTCGAGCATGGTCCCGAGGTGGCGCGCCTCGTTCAGGAATGGCACGACCACGGCGAGCACCATCGCGGCGTGAGTCTAGTCGCGGGCCCGGCCGGGGCCCATCCGGCCCGCGAGTACCCTGCTTCCTGATGGACCCGGGATCGCCCACCGTTCAGCTCGTCGACTACCTGCGTGCGATCCGGCGTCGGTGGCTGCTCATCGTCCTGTTCGTCGTCCTCGTCGCGGGTACGGCCCTGGCGCGCGACCTGTCCACGGACAAGCAGTACGACGCGACGTCGCAGCTGCTGTTCCGAAGCACCGATCCCGCCGAGGGGTTGAGCGGCGCGAGCTCAGGGAGCGCCGACCCGGAGCGCGAGGCCAACACCGACGTCGAGCTCATCAAGCTCGGCAGCATCGCGGAGTCCGTCCGGCGCCGGCTCGGGCTCGCGGTCTCGACCGCCCAGCTCCTCGAGCAGGTCCGTACGGAGACCGGCTCCAACTCGGACATGGTGTCGGTGATCGCGCGCGATCGCGATCCTGAGCGCGCGGCGGCGATCGCGAACGCCTTCGTCGCGGCCTACGTGGACTTCCGCGTGCGGTCGTCGCGGGCAAGCCTGATCCAAGCGGCGGAGCTGGCGGCCCGTCAGCTCGAGGCGCTCAGCCCGGAGGATCGCGCCGCCGCCGAGGGACGCGCACTCGAGGCGCGCCGCCGCGAGCTGGAGATCGCCGCGGCGCTCCAGACGGGGCGCGTGCAGATCGTCCAGCGTGCGGCCACGCCGTCCGAGCCGGCCGTTCCCCGGCCCCGGCTGACGCTGGCGCTGGGGGCGATCGTGGGGCTGCTGGCCGGTCTCGTGCTCGCCTTCGCACTCGAGTTCGCCGACCGGCGGATCCGCGAGGAGCGACAGGTCGAGGAGATCTTCGAGCTGCCCATCATCGGCGCGATCCCGCCTGGCCCGCGGCGCCGCGACGACGACTCCGTGCAGCGCGAGGCCTTCAGCCTCCTGGCGGCCAACCTGCGCGCGGCGAGCGCGCGAACGAGCCGGGTGGTCATGATCACCTCTCCCCAGCCGTCCGACGGCAAGACGAGCGTGACCCTCGGGGTCGCGCGCGCATTCGCCCGTCTCGGGCTGCGCGTGATCGCGATCGAGGCCGACCTCCGGCGGCCGGGCTTCGGCAACTACATCACGACGCAGCCCAGCGTCGGGTTGACCGGACTGCTCGCCGGCTACGGCACGCTCGGGAAGGAGCTGACATGGCTGGACGCCAACACGTTCGAGCCGATGACGCTCGACAGCTCGCGCGACCAGCTGGCGCTCGCCGTGCTGCCCGCGGGCGAGCTGCCGCAGAATCCCCAGCACCTGCTGTCGGGCGCCGCGATGGCGGAGGTCGTGCAGGAGGCCCGCGCGCATGCGGACGTCGTCCTGATCGACACGCCTCCCACAGCGGCCTTCAGCGACGCGGTCACGCTGGCACGCCTGGTCGACTCGGTGACCATCGTCGCGCGGATCGACAAGACGACCAAGGACGCCGCACGACGTGCCATGCGGGTCCTGCGCGGCGTGGACGTCGGCTTCGACGGCGTGGTCGTGACGGACGTCCGCGTCGAGGCGCACCAGTACGGCTACTACCAGGCCGGCCCGGCCGCGCAGCCGCGCTCACAGCAGCAGGTCTCGCACGACTGAGGCTGGGCCGGCGCCTGCTGGTCCCGCCACGGAGGCCTCGGCGCTCCAGCGCTCGGCGTTCACGCCGTGGATCTCCTCGAGCACGTCTTCGATGCCGGCGGTGAGCCGCCACGCCGGGTAATCGCGTCGGAATGCGCCGAGGTCGGAGATCCACCACCGGTGGTCGCCGATCCGGGCTTGGCCGCTGACGGAGTGCCGGAGGGACCGGCCGGCGATCTGCTCGCAGAGCTCAATCGCCTCGAGCATCGAGACATTGCTCTCGCGCCCGCCTCCCAGGTTGTAGACGGCGCCGGCGCGCGGGTCCGCGTGGAAGGCGGCGAACGCGCGGACGACATCACGGGCGTGGATGTTGTCGCGCACCTGCTTGCCGCCGTAGCCGAAGATCGTGTACGGCTCACCGGTGACCGTGCACTTCATGAGGTAGGCGAGGAACCCATGCAGCTGTGCGCCGGCGTGCTGCGGACCGGTCAAGCAGCCGCCTCGGAAGCACACCGTCGGCATGCCGAAGTACCGGCCGTACTCCTGGACGAGCAGGTCGGCGGACAGCTTCGAGACGCCGAACAGCGAATGAGTGCAGAGGTCGACAGGCATGCTCAGGTCGACGCCGCCGTACCACCGGTGATCCTCCGGAAGCTCGAGCCGCGTGTCCGTCTCGACGAGCGGAAGCTCGTTCGGCCGGTCGCCATACACCTTGTTGGTGGAGGTGAAAACGAACGTGGCGTCGGCGGCGTGCGTGCGCGCCGCCTCCAGGACGTTCAGCGTGCCGGTGGCATTGATCCCGAAGTCCATCGAGGGGTTCGTCGCCGCCCAGTCGTGAGAGGGCTGCGCGGCGGCATGCACGATCAGCTCGATGTCGCCGGCGTGTTGCCCGAACAGGCGCAAGACGCCCTCCGCGTCGCGGATGTCGAGCTCCACCGGCCTGAACGTGCTCAGATCGCGAGCGAGGCGCGCG
>Ga0126308_10000166_pt1 | contig 18229 bp, 16 predicted proteins | sample Plot55_FD_92533 | JGI IMG/M metagenome (GOLD analysis project Ga0126308, IMG submission 92533) | Serpentine soil microbial communities from UC McLaughlin Reserve, CA, USA - Plot55 | ecosystem: Environmental > Terrestrial > Soil > Grasslands | place: USA: UC McLaughlin Reserve, Lake County... | reverse complement strand
TCGGCACCTGACACCGGATACGAGCCCGCAGCTCGACCTCGGCATCGATTCGCTCGGATGGATGGACCTGACGCTCGAGATCTCACAGAGCGCAGGCGTGGAGCTAAGCGAGGAGGCGATCGGCCGCATCTATACAGTCCGCGACCTCTTGCGCGAGGTGGCCGAACAGGCCAAGACAGGCGGCAGTAACGTACCGCAAGCCTTGCCACTCGAGCAGCCCGAAAGGGTGTTGAGTGAGTATCAGAAGCGTTCGCTCGAACCCTTCGGGCCGGTCAAGACGGCGGTGGCGAGGGGGATGTTCGCCCTCAACCGGGCGATCGCTCGGAAAGTGTTTGGCATGAGCACAGAGGGCATCGAGCATCTGCCCAAAGAAGGTGCGTTTGTACTGACACCCAACCATGTTAGTTCCCTTGACCCGTGCGCGATCGCCGCTGCGCTCGACTACAGTTATCTTCGCCACATTTACTGGGCTGGCAGAGTGGATACTGCCTTCAGCAATCCGTTGAAGCGCCTGGTCAGTCGCCTAGGGCATGTAGTGCCGATCGACTCCCACCGGGCAGTCTTCTCGAGTCTGGCCTTCGGGGCTGCCGTCCTCAAGCGCCAGGAGAAGCTGGTGTGGTTCCCCGAAGGTCACCGCTCGCACACCGGTGAGCTGCAGCCGTTCAGGCCAGGTATCGGCGTACTTCTTGACCGCTTCCCCGTGCCCGTCGTGCCGGTATTCATCCGCGGCACACACGAGGCGATGCCGCCAGGAAAGGCCTGGCCACGACCCAAAAAGCTGGCGATCACCTTCGGCAAGCCGTTGGATGCGCGTGAGTTGGAGCAGCGGGGCGAAGGTGAGCAACCCCAGGACCGCATCGTTCAAGCCCTATATGAGCATGTGGCGGAATTAGGGAGGGACCGAGCTTGACGAACCTTGCCCGCCGATCACCGTGTGCCCAAGAAAAGCGGACTCCAGTGCGGTGACGATAGCCCCAGGCATCTTCGAAACCCCGATGCTCGCGGCGCTAACCGAGGTCCCGACGCCCGACAGGTTCATTGCACCAGCACTCGAATTATCCTAAGCTTTCTGCGGGTATTCTGAGCAACCGGACACGAAGGCGGGGAGAGGACAGGAGTGACGGGCTTTTCAAGGTTGCCGATCCGCAGACTGTTGCTTCGCTGCCAAGCATGCTCGAAACGAGCGACATCGGTCTGGAAGGCGCCGTGGTAACCGGACGTCCCTGGATGTCTGGGGAGGTGGTCGGCGATGCAGGTCTCTGAAGCGATCGGGCGTGCGCTCGCCGATCGCGGGGTCGAGGTGTTCTTCGGTCTCGTTGGCAGCGGCAACTTCGCGGTCACCAACGCGTTGCACGCGGCCGGCGCGGCGTTCTACTCGGCCCGTCACGAGGGCGGCGCGGTCATGATGGCCGATGGCTACGCCCGCGCCTGCGGAAAGGTCGGCGTCGTCAGCGTCCATCAGGGGCCGGGCTTTACCAACACGCTCACCGGGCTGACAGAGGCCGCGAAGAACCGCACACCGGTGCTGGTGCTCGCCGCAGATGTGCCGGCGGAGACGCTCTGGTCGAACTTCAAGATCGACCAGGGCGCTCTGGCGACGGTCGCCGGCGCGATCGCCGAGCGCGTGCGCGGGGCGAAGACTGCCGCCGAGGACGCAGCTCGCGCGTTGAGGCGTACGCAGGTCGAGCGCCGTCCCGTCGTGCTGAGCATCCCGATCAACCTCGTGGAGATGTCTGCCGACGAGGCATCGGCGATCCCTGACTCGCCGGCGCTGGAGACGCCGCACCCGTCCGGCCGCTCGGTCGCCAGGGTCGCACAGCTGCTCGCCTCTTCGAGCCATCCGGTGATCGTCGCGGGACGCGGCGCCGCCCTCGCCGACTCTCGCGAGGCGCTCGAAGCTCTGGGTGATCGGGTAGGGGCGCTTCTGGCGACGAGCGCCATGGGGCACGGGCTCTTCGCCGGCAACCCGTACTGCGTAGGCATCGCCGGTGGCTTCTCTTCGCCGCTCGCCGTCGAGCTGCTCTCCCGGGCGGATCTCGTGGTCGCGTTCGGCGCCTCGCTGAACCATTGGACCGTGCGTCACGGCAGGCTCTTCTCACCCTCTGCCCGCGTGGTGCAGGTCGATCTCGACGGGGAGGTTATCGGCGCGCTCCACCGCGTCGATGTCGGCGTCGTCGGCGACGCGGCCCAGGCCGCACGGGCGATCGTCGATGAGCTCAAGCGGCGCGGCGTTCACAATGAAGGCTTCCGGAGCGAAGAGCTCGCGCACGAGATCTCCGCCCGGCGCTGGCGCGACGAGCCCTACGAGGATCGCGGCACCGTGGAGTACGTCGACCCACGCACGCTGAGCAAAATGCTCGACGACCTCCTGCCGGCGGAGCGAACGGTCGCTACCGACTCGGGCCACTTCCTCGGTTACCCGTCGATGTACCTCGCGGTCCCCGATCAGTGGGGCTTCATCTTCCCGAACGCGTTCCAGTCGGTCGGCCTCGGGCTCGGCAGCGCAATCGGCGCGGCGGTCGCCCGACCCGACCGGCTCTGTGTCGCGGCTGTAGGTGATGGCGGCGCTCTGATGGCCCTGGGCGAGCTGGAGACGGCCGCCCGCTACCGTCTGCCGATGCTCGCGGTGGTCTACAACGACGCGGCCTACGGCGCGGAGGTACACCACTTTGGCCCGATGGGGCACCCGGTTGGTCTCACCCGCTTCCCCGACACCGACTTCGCCGCGCTCGCGCGCGCAGCGGGCGCCGAGGGCATCACGGTTCGCAGCGGCGAAGAGTTGGCGGCGCCGCTGAAAAGCTGGCTCGAACGGCGCGACGGACCGTTAGTGATCGACGCCAAGGTCAACCCCGACGTACGAGCCGAGTGGCTCGAAGAGGCGTTCCGAGCCCATTGAGAGGAGAGAACATGATGGCCCGAAACCCCGTCGCATCCCTGGTCGAGGCTCTCGCCGGAGGTGCCGTGGAGATCATAGACCTGACGCAACCCCTGAGCGAGCGCACCCCTGTTATCCAGCTCCCCGAGCAGTTTGCGCAGACGCCGGCTCTGAAGGTGCATGAGATCAGCCGCTACGACGACCGCGGTCCCGCGTGGGCGTGGAACTGGCTCGAGATCGGTGAGCACACCGGCACGCACTTCGACGCGCCGATACACTGGATCACCGGCCGCGAAGGCCTCGACGTGGCGCAGGTGCCGCCCCGCCACCTCATCGCGCCGGCGGTCGTGATCGACAAGTCCGCCGAGAGCACGGAAGACCCCGACTACCTGCTCACCGTCGAGGACATCCGCGCGTTCGAAGACGAGCACGGACCACTGCCCGACGGAGGCTGGCTGCTGCTTCACACGGGTTGGGACGCGCGCGCCCACGATGCGCAAGCTTTCCTCAACGCCGGATCCGGCCAGCCGCAATCGCCCGGCTTCGACGCTGAGTGCGCCCGCTGGCTCGCCGAGGAGTCGCCGCTAGTCGGCGTGGGGGTGGAGACCGTAGGTGTCGATGCGGGCGCCGCGGGTGGCTTCGATCCGCCTTTCCCGGTCCACTACCACCTGCTCGGTGCGGGGAAGTACGGCGTCACGCAGCTTGCGAACCTCGCCTCCTTGCCGCCGACCGGAGCTCTGCTCGTCATCGCGCCGCTCAAGCTCACAGGCGGCACCGGCAGCCCGATACGGGCGTTCGCGCTCGTAGCGCGCGACTAGCTTTCGTGGCGCCGCTCCCAGAGCTTCTGCCTGGCCCTCCATAGCTCGGGGAAAAAGTCCGCCCTGTGGGTCGCCACGTGGTCCAGATAGCTCACCCCTGAGGTGTGTCCCGTACCTTTGGTATCGGCGCCGATCGCGCGCTGGGCGGTCCGCGCGTGCGCGAAGCGCCAGATGCGGAACTCCTCGTCAAACTCCAGCAACGCCTCCGCGAGCAGGAACAAGTCGCCGTGCGGGTTCTTCTCAGGTGCTACTCTATAGACGTCTGCGGCCTCGACCCCCCGCCGCCCGAACAGTTCGGAGAGCGCGGAGGCGATGGAGGGTTGTTCCCAGATCTCTTGCAGACTATCCGTCCAGAGCTTCGAAGGGACGCCCCGGCTGGGGTCCTCGGAGGGTTCGGTCCCCAGAAACCGGCGGAAGGTTTCGTCTCGCAACCCGGCCATGAGCTCGACTTCGTGCCACTGGGAGCTCTCGGTGCCGCTGGCGGGCTCGAGGTGTTCTCTGAAGGCGAAGAAGTCGCTCGGCGCCATCGTCTCCAGTACCCGCATCATCGCCGAGAAGAGTTTGAGGATGGCAACACACCGCCGCACGAGCCACGTGGCCAGGGACACGTCGTCGTTTTGAAGGGCCTCGATGATGCGCCGCATGTCGAAACGTAGCTGGGCGAACCACAGCTCGAAAGACTGGTGCGTCACGACAAACAGGTGCTCGTCCGGATGGCGCACCTCGTCCCGGCCAGGCTGGAGGCTCAGCAGCTCCCCCAGGCGCAGATAATCGCAGTAGTGCGTCTGATCCGGGTCACCTACGACGTGTCCACAAGAGAGCTTCTTCATCAGATAGACCACCTTCCACGACGCCGAAGATCTCGACCCTACGAACGACATTCTAAGCTAGAATGGTCGTCGCCATGTCCATGCGGCCGGAATCTTCGTTGCTTCGCTGCGTGGAGAGGAAAGGAGTTTCGTGGGGCAACGTTCTATCTCTTCTGAGGAGTACGCTCGTCAGCTAGACCTCTCGGACGAGCTGGCCCGTTTCAAGGAGGAGTTCTACGTCGAAGGCGGCGTTCTCTACATGGACGGCAACTCCCTCGGGCTCCTATCTCGCCGGGCCGAGAGGACCCTCCTCGACGTTCTGGGAGACTGGAGGGAGTTCGGCATCGGCGGTTGGACGCGGGGGGAGCGTCCCTGGTTCTACCTCTCAGAGAGGCTGGGGGAGATGGTGGCGCCGCTCGTAGGGGCCGCGTCGGAGGAGGTCGTCATGACCGGCTCTACGACGGTGAACATCCACCAGCTAGTCTCCACCTTCTACCGGCCGGAAGGGGGACGGATCAAGATTCTGGCCACCGAGTTGGATTTCCCAACGGACATCTACGCCTTGCAGAGCCAGCTGCGGCTGCGCGGATTGGAGCCTAAAGAGCACCTCGTCGAGGTCGAGAGCCGGGAAGGGGGGACAATAGATGAAGAGGACGTCATCGCAGCGATGACCGAGGAGGTCGCCCTGGTCTTGATGCCCACCGTCCTGTACCGCAGCGGGCAGCTTCTGGATGTCGAGCGTTTGACGAGAGAGGCGCATGAGCGAGGGATCGTGATCGGCTTCGATGCGGCGCACTCGATCGGCTCGGTGCCCCATTCCTTCTCCGACTGGGGCGTGGACTTCGCCCTCTGGTGCAGCTACAAGCACTTGAACGGCGGCCCCGGCGCGGTGGCCGGGTTGTACGTGAACCGCGAGCACTTCGGGCGCCTCCCTGGCCTGGCCGGATGGTTCGGCTCCGACAAGGATAGGCAGTTCGACATGGAACACGATTTCCTCCCCGCGCGCTCGGCTGGCGCCTACCAGATCGGCACCCCCCACGTGTTGAGCCTGGCGCCTCTGCTTGGGTCGCTCGAGATGTTTTCGGAGGCGGGCATAGAGCGGGTCAGGCGCAAGTCGCTGCGTCTCACGCGGTATCTGATAGACCTGATCGACGGCCAGCTGGCCGGCACGGGCTTCTCCGTGGTCACGCCGCGCGCCCACCAGCGTCGCGGCGGGCACGTCGCGCTGGAGCACGAGGAGGCAGCCCGCATCTGCGAGGCACTGAAAGACAACGGTGTCGTGCCGGACTTCAGGGCCCCGAACATCATCCGGCTCGCCCCTGTCGCCCTGTACACGTCCTATACCGACGTGTACAACATGGTGCGGATACTGGCGAAGATCATGGCCGAAAGGCAATACGCGAAGTACGAGAACCGGCGTGGAGTGGTCGCCTAAACCTCACAGGCACGACGTCCCACGGAGGTGGTTGCAACAATGACCCTGATCGACATCTCCCAACCTCTGAAGCGAGGCGTCCCGGTCTGGCCCGGCGACACGGAGTTCTCTTTCGACCTCGCGTGGAGGAAAGAAGAGAGCGGATCGGTGAACGTCGGCAGGATCACAATGAGCACCCACACCGGCACGCACATCGACGCCCCCTTCCATTTCGAGGACGACGGCAGTAAGGTGATCGAACTCGACCCTGCCGTCTACGTCGGCCACGCACGGCTGATAGACCTGCTCGGAGTAGAGAGTATCGGTGCCGAAGATCTGAAAGGACAAGTCCCCGGAGGCATCGCCCGGCTCCTGATCCGGACGGGATCTTGGCGCGACCGCAACAGGTTTCCGGACAACATTACCTACCTGCGTCCTGATGCGGCTCCCCTCCTCGCCGACAGGGGCGTCCGGCTCGTCGGGGTTGACGTCCCGTCCGTGGATCCGATCGACAGCAAGGATCTGCCCGCGCACCACGCCCTCCACGCAAACGCCGTTCACATCCTCGAAGGACTGATGCTGGATGAGGTCGAGCCGGGCGACTACGAGTTGATCTCCTTGCCCTTGCCCCTACAAGAGTCGGATGGCAGCCCCGTGCGCGCGATGCTGCGCACTCTCTAGCCGCGACCGCCTTCGGGAGTGCCTACCCAGCCTTGTAAGCTAAATGGTTTAGCTTCAAAATGTTCCTGAGAACGGTGGTTCGGCGGCCGCGGAGCCGCGAGTTTCCTCGTGGGCTGATCCAACGAAAACAGACGATCGGAGAGGCAGGTTGCGTGATGGAGTTCGGAGTCTTTCTGCCTGTGTCGGGACGGGCCTCCAGCAGAGAAGGGTTGATGGATGCCGCTCAGAAGGCCGAGCGGATGGGCTTCTCCTCGGTGTGGGCTGCTGACCGGATCATTATCCCGTGGAAGATCGAAACACCCTACGCCTACAATTGGTCCGGCTCCTTTATGGTCCCGCCCGAGAAGCCCTTCCTCGAATCGCTGACCGCACTAGCGTTCCTCGCCGGCTGCACCGAGCGCATCAAGCTGGGAGTCAGCGTACTCGTTATGACGTACCGCGATCCTGTTTACTGGGCGAAGGTCGTCTCGACGATCGACTGGCTCTCTAAGGGCCGCTTCATCCTCGGCCTCGGCATAGGCTGGATGGAGGAGGAGTTTGCCGCGCTCGGGAGGAAGGACATCTTCAAGCAGCGCGCCAAAGTTGGCGAGGAGCAGATCCGGGTGGCGAAGAACCTCTTCACCGAGGAGCACTGCACCTACCATGGCGATTACTACGCCTACGACGACATCGCTTTCTACCCGAAGGCTTACGACGAGTCCACCCCGATCCCGTTCTGGATGGGAGGCGAGGGCAAGGGAGCCCAGCGCCGGGCGGGGAAGTATGCCGATGCCTGGTTCCCGTACTTTGCGCGTGTTACGCCCGAGGAGCTCGCCGCGCGCTTCGGCAATGTCAAGCGCTTTGCCGAGGAGGCAGGCCGTGACCCCGCCGAGATCGCCTTGAACTGCTGCCTCTCGCTGGAGATCACCGATGAGCCGGTGGAGCAGGAGGCGGACGTCCTGCGGGGCACGCCCGAGCAGGTGAGCGAGCGGCTTGCAAAGTTCCAAGAGGTAGGGGTCGAGCACGTGGCCTTGCAGTTCCTCGTAGGCCGCTACCCGGAGCGGCTCGAGCAGATGCAGCGATTCTCCGAGGAGGTCCTCACCCAGGTGTGAGTTCAACGAAGATCGCATACTACCATTCCATCCAGCCATGTCTGGGAAGGTCTCGATGTGCGCTTGCCGCCGTTTATGGAAGGGAGACAGATGGCTTATCTGCATCGTTTCGGAAACCATGAACCTCGGGTCGCGTCGGACGCCTTCGTCGCACCGACCGCCACGCTAATCGGAGACGTGGTCGTCGAGGAGGGAGCGAGCGTATGGTTCGGAACGGTACTAAGGGGTGATTATAACCGGATTGTCGTGGGGTCCGGGGCCACGGTCCAAGACAACTGCGTCGTCCACTCCAACGAAGAACGACCGACGGTGATCGGTTCGAGCGTCACCGTCGGACAGTTTTCGATACTCGAAGCCTGCACGATAGAGGACGGAGCCGTCCTCGGAATGGGCAGCATAGTCTTGCACCGCTCGAAGGTAGGCAGGCAAGCGATTTTGGCGCCGGGGACGGTGGTTCGGGAAGGTCAGGAGATCCCGCCCGAAGTGCTTGCCGCCGGGACACCAGCGGAGGTGAAGGAGTCGGTTGAAGGGAGCGTAGCTGAGCGGGCGGAGATGGCATCTCTGGAGCGCCAGAGCTTGAGGATGAAGTACATCGAGCAGTTTATGGCGCGAGAGGCCAGGGACCAAAGTGCATAGTAGGTACCGCGGAAATCCTCTAGGCTCCGTCACGGGGGCTACTCCCTGACGGACAATCCGTTGTTCGCCTCCTTGTATTTCTCGACTACTTGTCTGCACACCGCATAGACGAGCGTGACGCCACCTGCGTGCAACCCACCCCTGAGTCCTGGCTGCTCCGGGTCAGGGATGCTTTTCGAGATCGCCGGCGAAAGAATTGACTGACAAATAGTCTAAACTTAAAACAATTCCGGAGGCACAGGGAGCGAGGGCGGGAAAGGTAAACAAGGCCATGAGGATAGTTTGCATCGGCGGCGGCCCGGCGGGGCTTTATTTCGGCATCTCGATGAAGCTGCGCGAGCCGGAGCACGACATCACGGTGATCGAGCGCAACCCGCAGGGGGTGACGTTCGGGTGGGGGGTCGTATTCTCGGAACAGACGTTGGGGAATCTTCACGACAACGACCCGGAGAGCGCCCGAGAGATCCGAGATAACTTCGCCCACTGGGACGATATCGCTGTGCACGTCCGTGGCGAGGAGATCATGCGCTCGGGCGGGCACGGTTTCGTCGGCATCGCTCGCAAGAGGCTGCTCGAGATTCTGGTCCAGCGCGCCATAGAGCTTGGCGTCGACGTTCAGTTCGAACGCGAGGTCGAAGATCCGTCCGAGTTCGCCGACGCCGACTTGATCATCGCCACCGACGGCGCCAACAGCAAGGCGCGCCAGCTTTATGCCGAGGAGTTTCGACCGAGCATCGACGTGCGCCGCAACAAGTACATCTGGCTCGGTACCCACAAGCTCTTCGACGCTTTCACGTTTGCGTTCGAGAAGACGCAGGCAGGCTGGATCTGGATCCACGCCTACCGCTTCGATCACGACACCAGCACCTGCATCGTCGAGTGCTCGCCGGAGACGTGGAAGGGCCTGGGCTTCGACAAGATGGGCCCGGACGAGAGCATCGCGCTCTGCGAGGAGGTCTTCGCGCCCTACCTGGACGGCCACGAGCTGATAAACAACATGCGCCACCTTGGAAAGGTTCCCTGGCTCAACTTCCGGCGCATCAGCAACGAGAGCTGGTTCTACAGCAATATCGTGCTGATGGGCGACGCCGCCCACACCGCGCACTTCTCGATCGGCTCCGGAACCAAGCTTGCGCTCGAGGACGCAATAGCGCTCGCCGAGAAGCTGCAAGGGCACGGAGGGGATCGCCAGTCATACGGGCAGGATCTCCAGGATGCGCTCGAGAGTTACGAGGCGGAGCGGCGCCTGGAAGTGCTCAAGCTGCAGAGCGCGGCGCGCAACTCCACCGAGTGGTTCGAGAACATCCCGCGCTACATCAACCAGGAGCCGATGCAGTTCGCCTACTCGCTTCTAACCCGAAGCCAGCGCGTCAGCCACGAGAACCTGCGCCTGCGCGACCAAGATTGGCTCGAAGAGATGGAGCGGTGGCTAGCGGAAAGCTCCTTCGGCGAGCCACCTGAGGAGCCGGTGCCGCCGATGTTTACGCCGTTTAGGCTGCGCCGTATGGAGCTCATGAACCGCGTCGTGGTCTCGCCGATGGCGATGTACAGCGCCGAGGACGGCACCCCGGGCGACTTCCACCTCGTCCATTGGGGAACACGCGCCCAGGGCGGGGCGAGCCTGATTTTCACCGAGATGACCTGCGTCACACCCGAGGGGCGCATCAGCCCCGGCTGTTGTGGCATGTACAAACCCGAACACGAGGCGGCGTTCAAGCGCATCGTGGATTTCGTCCACACCCACACCGAGGCCAAGTTCGCCCTCCAGCTCGGCCATTCAGGCATCAAGGGCTCGACCAGGCGTGGTTGGGAGGGCGCAGACCAGCCGCTGGACGATGGCAATTGGGAGGTCATCGGGCCGTCTTCGGTCCCGTGGAGCGAGGACAACCAGGTGCCGCGCGAGATGACCCGCGCCGACATGGACGCGGTGAAGGAGGCCTTCGTGCGCGCGACCGAGATGGGCGACCGCGCCGGCTTCGACATGCTAGAACTGCACTGCGCCCACGGCTACCTTCTGTCGTCCTTCATTACGCCGGTGCTTAACATGCGGACCGACGAGTACGGCGGCTCGCTGGAGAACCGACTACGCTACCCGCTGGAGGTGTTCCGGGCCGTGCGTAAAGCGTGGCCTGAGGAGAAACCGATGTCCGTCCGCATATCGGCGACGGATTGGGTGGATGGCGGGATCACGGCGGACGATGCGGTCGAGGTCGCCCGCGCCCTCTGGGAAGCGGGCGCGGACCTCATAGATGTCTCCGCCGGCCAGACCAGCCCCGATGCCAAACCCGTCTACGGGCGCATGTTCCAGACGCCCTTCTCGGACAGGATCCGCAACGAGTTAAGCATCGCGACGATGGCCGTCGGCAACATCTTTGAGGCCGACCACGTCAACAGCATCATCGCCGCCGGGCGCGCCGACTTGTGCGCGCTGGCCCGCCCGCACCTCTACGACCCCTATTGGACGCTGCAGCGAGCCATCGAGCTGGGTTATGACGGCGTGCCGTGGCCCGACCAGTACCTCTCCGGCCGGGCGCAGCTCAAGCGCAACGTCGAGCGGGCCAGCCAGATGGCGCAGCAGATCTGAGCCAAGGGAAGGCCGAATGACAGACATATACGGCGCTTACCATATCGACCAAGGCCCCCATGCTCTGATCACCGGCGGCGGCACCGGAATCGGCGCCGCCATCGCGGCCCGCTTAGGTGGCGTTGGTGCCCGGGTCACCGTGGTCGGTCGGCGGCTCGAGCCGCTGCGGCGAGTCGCGGACGGATTGGACGCCGCCCAGGCGGTGACGTTTGACGTCACCGACGAGGCGTCGATCGAGGCCGGGCTCGAGACCGCTACCGAGCGTTTCGGACCGGTCGATATTCTGGTCAACAACGCCGGGGTCGCGCAGTCAGCTCCCTTCGACCGCACGACGATCGAGACCTGGCACGCCATGCTGGAGGCTAACCTGACCGGGGTTTTCCTGGTCAGTCGCGCCGTTCTGCCGGCGATGCTCGAGCGCCACCGGGGACGCATCGTCTCGATCGCCAGCACCGCCGGCCTCAAGGGCTACGCCTACGTTGCCGCTTACTGCGCCGCCAAGCACGGCGTGATCGGGTTGACCAGGTCGCTCGCTCTCGAGATCGCACAGCACGGGGTCACGGTCAACGCAATCTGCCCAGGCTACACTGAGACCGAACTCCTGTCCCGCAGTGTCGCCAACATCACCGAGAGGACAGGCATGAACGAGGACGAGGCCAGGAAGGAATTGGCGAGGGCCAATCCGCAGGGACGGTTCGTCTCACCTGAGGAGGTCGCGGAGACGGTGGCCTGGCTCGTAGGACCGCATACGCATGCGATCACGGGCCAGGCGATAGCCGTCGCCGGAGGGGAGGTTATGTAGTGGTTAGGGATGGCAGAACCGCAGCAGCACTCGGGGTGCCCACCAAGGACGCTCTAAGGCTCTGGCTGCGCCTGTTGGTGCTTACGAACATGATCGAAGGTCGCGTTCGCCGGCGGTTGCGTGCTGCTTTCGGCATAACCCTGCCCCGCTTCGACGTGATGGCCGCACTTTACAACGCCCCGGAGGGCCTGAGCATGGGGGAGCTCTCGCACCGGCTGATGGTCTCGAACGGCAACGTCACCGGCATCGTTGAGCGGCTGGAGTGCGAAGGCCTCCTCCGCCGACGCCAGAGGCCCGAGGACCGGCGCAGCCACCTAGTAAGGCTGACCGATGCAGGCCGCGAGGCATTTGGGTCGATGGCCCAAGAACATGAGAACTGGATAGCTTCGATGCTGTCGGAGCTGAGCGAGGAGGAGGTCGAGCAACTCTACCACCTGCTGGACAAAGCCAAGCGCTCGATCCTAAACAGCGATGGGGAGGAGGACTAGATGAACACCGTCGGGATGGCCGGCCACGCGCCGGAGCACTTCCAGTGGAATGTGGAGGACGGGGTCGCCACGATCACGCTCGTGGGGCCGGAGCGCAAGAATCCGCTGACCTTCGAATCGTACGCCGAACTGCGCGACACCTTTCGTGATCTCCTCTACGCAGAGGACATCAAGGCGGTCGTCCTTACCGGTGCCGACGACAATTTCTGCTCCGGCGGCGACGTGGACGGCATTATCGGCCCGCTTACGGAGATGGACACGACGGGCCTCTTGCGCTTTACTCGCATGACCGGCGACCTGGTCAAGGCGATGCGCGCCTGTCCGCAACCGGTGGTCGCGGCGGCAGACGGAGTGTGCGTGGGTGCGGGGGCAGCGATTGCCGTGGCCTCCGACATCCGGCTCGGCACGCCCCGGGCCAGGGTCGCCTTCCTCTTCACCCGCGTCGGGCTCGCCGGTTGCGACATGGGTTGCTGCGCCATGCTGCCGCGCATTATCGGTCAGGGCCGCGCCGCCGAGCTTCTCTTTACCGGCCGCTCGATGCCGGCGGAGGAGGCCGAACGCTGGGGCTTCTTTAACCGTCTCGTCGAGGCGAACGATCTGCTGGAGGAAGCAAAAGAGTTGGCCGCCGGTCTCGCTGCCGGACCCAACTTCGCCCACGGGATGACCAAGACCATGCTCAATCAGGAGTGGAACATGGGGCTCGACGCCGCCATCGAGTCGGAGGCTCAGGCGCAGGCCATCTGCATGCAGACCCGGGACTTCGAGCGTGCCTACAGGGCCTTTATGGAGAAGCGCCAGCCAAAGTTCGAGGGTGACTGATGCCTGACCGCAGCTACCTGAACTGGCCGTTCTTCGACGACGGGCACCGCGCGATCGCCCGGGATCTCGATGATTGGGCGGCCGAGCATGTCCGCTCGATACCAGAGGCGAACGAAGAGACCGTGGACGCAGCCTGCCGCAATCTGGTGGAGCGCCTCGCCAATGCTGGGTGGCTAGATCACGTCGTACCGGGCGCGCAGGGCGGTCGCCGCGAAGCGCTCGACGTGCGCTCGTTATGTCTGTCGCGCGAGATACTGGGCCGTCATCACGCGCTCGCCGACTTCACGTTCGCCATGCAGGGTTTGGGCAGCGGTGCGATCTCGCTCTTTGGGTCCGAGGAACTCAGGTCACGATACCTGCCGGGGGTACGTCGAGGTGAGAAGATCGCCGCCTTCGCGCTCTCCGAGCCGGCCTCAGGCTCGGACGTTGCCTCACTTACCACAACCGCCGTCGAGGATGGCGACCACTACGTTATAGACGGGACCAAGACCTGGATCTCGAACGGCGGACTTGCTGACTTCTATACCGTGTTCGCCCGTACCGGCGAGGCGCCAGGCGCAAAGGGGCTGAGCGCCTTCATCGTCGATGCGGCGACGCCGGGTCTGGAGGTCGTCGAGCGCATCCCACTGATCGCGCCACACCCGCTGGCGACGCTGAAGTTCGACGGCCTTCGGGTGCCAAAGGGCCACCTGCTGGGCGTGCCGGGTGGGGGCTTCAAGGTGGCCATGGCGACGCTGGACGTATTCCGCTCGACGGTGGGAGCCGCTGCTTTGGGGTTCGCGCGGCGGGCGCTGGACGAGGCGCTGGAGCGCGCCGCAAGCCGCGAGCTGTTCGGCGCCCCGATGGGCGAGCTGCAGATGGTGCAGGGCAAGCTCGCCGACATGGCTCTAGGCGTCGACACGAGCGCGCTCCTCGTCTACCGCGCCGCCTGGACAAAGGACTGCGTCGCAGAGCGGGTCAGCCGCGAGGCGGCGATGGCGAAGCTGCACGCCACCGAGACCGCGCAGAAGGTCATCGACGAGGCGGTCCAGATCTTCGGCGGGCGCGGCGTGGTCGCCGGACATCCGGTGGAGCGTCTCTACCGCGAGGTTCGGGCGCTAAGAATCTACGAGGGCGCTTCGGAGGTGCAGAAGATCATCATCGCTCGCCAGACCCTCGCGGCGCGTGCCGCTGAAGGCGACGCAAAAACGCCGAGCGGCGCCCCGGCTCCTCAAGGCGCTTGAACTAAGCGAAACCTGTTAACGAAGGAAAGGGGAAAGTCATGGGAGGCTATAGCGGACACGTCGACACGTTCGCCAGCGACAACCTACCCCCGCGCGAGGCGTGGCCGGAGCTGTTGTTCGATTTGCCGGAATTGCGATACCCCGAGCGCTTGAACGCCGCTAGGGCGCTGCTCGACGACATGTCAGAAGGCGCGGCTGGGGACCGTCGCTGCGTGCACACCGATGAGGGGGTGTGGAGCTACGGGGATCTCTTGGAGAAGGCTAACCGCCTTGCTCGGGTGCTCGTCGAGGACATGGGGTTGGTCCCGGGTAACCGGGTGCTCTTACGCGCGCCCAACACGCCGATGCTGATCGCGACCTGGTTCGGTGTGCTCAAGGCCGGCGGCGTGGTGGTCGCGACCATGCCGCTGCTCCGCGCCGGCGAACTGGCCACCATCGTCCACAAAGCCCAGATCAGCCACGCGTTGACCGACGCCCGCCTGACCGAGGATCTCGAGACCGCCCGGGCCGACCAGCCGGTACTCTCGCACGTCATGACCTTCGGTCCGGGCGGCGAGCTCGAGGCGCGCATGGAAACCAAGCCGCCGCACTTCGAGACGGTGGAGACCGCGGCCGAGGACGTGGCGCTCATCGCCTTCACCTCGGGCACGACCGGCGATCCAAAGGGCTGCATGCACTTCCACCGCGACATCCTCGCGGTGTGCGATACGTTCGCGCGCCACCTCCTCGACCCCCAGCCGGACGAGAACTTCACCGGGACGCCGCCTCTCGCCTTCACCTACGGTTTGGGCGGGCTGGTGCTGTTCCCGATGCGCTTCGGCGCCTCGACCACGCCGATCGCACAGCCGGGACCGGAGGCGCTACTGGGGACGATCGAAACCCACAGGGTGACGACGTTGTTCACCGCGCCGACGGCCTATCGCGCGCTGCTGGACAGGGTGGGCGACACCGACATCTCATCGCTGAGGAAGTGCGTATCGGCCGGCGAGAGCTTGCCGCGAGCGACCTCCGACAGCTGGTTCGAGCGCACCGGCATCCGGATCGTGGACGGCATCGGCTCCACCGAGATACTGCACATCTTCATCTCAGCCGCCGGCAATGACATCCGTCCAGGATCGACCGGTAAGCCGGTGCCGGGCTATACGGCGATGGTCGCCGACGATAACATGCGGCCGCTACCGCCCGGGGAGGTCGGCCGGTTAGCGGTGCGGGGACCGACCGGCTGCCGCTACCTCGCCGATCCCAGGCAGGCCAAGTACGTAATCGACGGCTGGAACGTCACCGGCGACGCGTACAAGATGGACGAGGACGGTTACTTCTGGTTCCAGGCGCGCACCGACGACATGATCGTCTCCTCGGGCTACAACATCGCCGGCCCCGAGGTCGAGGCGGCGCTGATGGAACACGAGGCCGTCGGCGAATGCGCCGCCGTCGGCGTGCCCGACCAAGAGCGGGGCCAGATAGTGAAGGCGTTCATCGTCGCCCGCGAGGGGGCGACGGGCTCTGAGAGCTTGATCGGGGAGCTGCAGGACTTCGTGAAGAGCCGCATTGCCCCCTACAAGTACCCGCGCGCCATCGAGTTCCTCGACGCGCTGCCGAAGACGCAGACCGGCAAGATCCAACGCTTCAGGTTGCGCGAGCGAGAGCTGGAGCAAGCCGAAGCCCACAGGAGCGCATCCGAATGACACCGTCTTGGAAGGGAGGAAGATGCGGAAACTGCAGCCGCCGGGCTGGGCAGAGCCGAGAGGATACGCGAACGGCATCGTGTCGGAGGGACGGCTAATATTCGTCGCCGGTCAGATCGGCTGGGAAAAGACCGGAACGTTTCGGGCGCACGATTTCGTCGGCCAGGTGCGCCAGTGCCTGGAGAATACCCTCGCGGTGCTGGCCGAAGCCGGCGCCGGCGCCGAGCACGTCGTCCGCATGACCTGGTTTATCACCGACCGTAAGGAGTACCTTGCCAACCTGGAGGGTATGGGCCAGGTCTACCGCGAGTTGATGGGACGGCATTTCCCGGCCATGACTATGGTCGAGGTCCCGGCGCTCATCGAGTCCGAGGCCAGGGTCGAGGTCGAGACCACCGCCGTGGTTCCGAGCGACCCACGCCGAGCGATGGAAGCCGGATGAGTTAAAGGGGCGCGCTCGGCAGGACTCGAGCTTGCGACCTTCTGATTCGTAGACCGAATCGGGCGGTTCTATGCGGTTCTTTGAAGTGCGCTAAGAGCGATTCCTAAGCACTTTTTGTGCTTCGGGGGATCTGTTTGTTCTCTCGTGCTCCCGTCCTGCTCCCGTCAAAAACAGCTCCCGGTATGTCGATGAGAAATTTCACGTTCCACCCCTGGCATGGCGGCGTACATAGCTCGTCGGTTGTACCTAGCTTACGTGGCGCAGCGGGTCAGAGGTCGAAGGATCAAGGTAGAACGGGTCGTCCTACCGGAGTTCGTTCGTAAGCAGGTTGTACCATTATAACCAGCGGGTTATAATGGCGACGATGCCGTGGGAGGTCGAGTACACCGACGAGTTCGGAGAGTGGTTCGACGGGATCGGTGAGGAGGCGCAGGAAGACGTGGCTCTCGCGGTGGAGAAACTGAAGGAGCGTGGCCCGGCGTTGCCGAGACCTCTCGCGGACACGGTCGAGGGCTCCCGACACTCGAACATGAAGGAGCTCAGGCCGCTGGGGACGAACATCCGGGTGCTCTTCGCCTTCGATCCACGCCGCATGGCGATCCTGCTCATCGGCGGCGACAAGACGGGTCGTTGGAGCGAGTTTTACGAGGAGATGATTCCGCTGGCCGACGACCTCTACGACGAGCACCTGGGCGAGCTAAGAGAAGAAGGAGAGATACCGTGAGCGGGCGACACAGTTTCAGGAAGCTACGCGAGAAAATAGAGCGCGACCCGGAGCGCCGGGAGCGAATGGAGGAGAAGAGAAAGGCCTACGACGTCCTCCTGAATCTCGCCGAGCTTAGGGAGGCGAAGGGGTTGACTCAGGCCGAGCTTGCCGAGAGGCTCGGCGTGAGCCAGCCGAACATCTCCAAGCTCGAGGCCGCGGCGGCGAGCCCGCACGCCGGTGCCATCTACCTCTCGACCCTCGGCAGGTACATCGCCGCCCTAGGCGGGCATCTTGAGGTGCGGGCCGTCTTCCCCGAGCATCCCGAGGACGACATCGCCGTCGCCGTCGGCGGGGGATGGGTTGAGGAGCCCGATGCTGGGCGCCCGGACGACTGAGATCTCCGAGAGGGGCTGCTTGCTCAGCTTCTTCTTTGGGGGCTTCGGACGGCCCAGCCAGAGACCATACGCCCGTCACGCTCCCGTCAAACCCCAAACGACTGGCTGAACTGAAGACCGAACGGCAGAAAAAACACTTGCAAATACAGGAATTAGAGGGGCGCGCTCGGCAGGACTCGAACCCGCGACCTTCTGATTCGTAGCGAGCCGTTCCGTGCGTCGGTAGAGTCCCGTCTGGTCCCGTTTGGTCCCTATTCAAGCGCATCCTGCACACCTACGATGTCATTAGATCCCGATGAATCCCGGTGGACACCCACCCATACGTGGTAGCGTAAGTGGTAGTAGGACGGTCCCAAATGGGTCATGCGTATTGTGGCTTCGCGTTTTCCGAAGAGCGGGTAATGCGACCGCGCTGCAGGCTCTTATCACTCGTAATGAGATGAGGTCAGCGGTTCGAGTCCGCTTGTCGGCTCTCTTTTTTTCCTGCAAATCCTGCAAAAACAGAAAAGCCCCCGGTAGGATAATCGAGGGCTTGGCAGCAGTAGGGCAGCAGTAGCTAACCCAAAGCCTCGTCCATGCTGTCGACGGCGTGCCTTCCCATGTTGGCTATCCATTGCGGGTCGCGATCAAGAGTCATTGTTATGCTTGCATGCCCCAGATGGTGATGAACCAGTTTGGGGTGGACATCGCGTCCCAGGAGCAGGGTGGCGCAGGTGTGCCAGAGGTCGACTGATGGGGCGGTTACCGCCAATGAAGAAGCG